>OBYQ01000022.1_pt1 | contig 203000 bp, 144 predicted proteins | sample 1538221 | NCBI WGS metagenome assembly OBYQ01 (sample SAMEA2580200, study PRJEB22360) | human gut metagenome | biome: human gut; feature: human-associated habitat; material: faeces | place: Denmark | collected 2008/2010
TGGTGTAAGATAAATGTATAAAAGATTAAGGAAAGAGTATAATGCGTTTTCCCTGTTTCCTACCTGTATCTGTATCGTTCCACTCCAGTGAACAGGATTGTGCACTAGAGTGAAAAGAACCGTCCACTCGAGTGGAACGATCTGTTCACTGGAGTGGAACGATACAGATACAGGTAGGAAGGAATGAAAATGATTAAGGAAAAACATAAAGATATAAGGTGAATGATACACAGGAAAGCAGTAAACAATAGGAAGTTGATTAATAAACGACATAAGGAAAGGAATAATCGCAAGTCCGGCGATAGTCCGGAAAAAGCTACAGCCATCATGCATGAGAAATGAGCAAAATAGATAAAAGGAGTATGAGAATAAGAGGAGAAATGAGTTGAAACCGATGAGAAATGCAGCTTTTTTAAGGATAAATGATGGAAATACTATGAGAAATACCATTTTACAGTTTATTTCTCATAGCATTATATTATTGATTTACAAACAAATACCATACCACTTATGAGAACATGAGAAATGAAAATGAAAAATCATTTGCAGGAGAACTTGAATTCAACGAAAGGTTATTTTTTAGGAAAGAGCAAAAAAGAAAGAGATAAATCAGGAATCCGGCCGAATCCATATACCGTATACCGACCGACCGAGCAAAATTCCTTTTCAGTTGTTATTCATATATATCATAGTATACACAATAAAAGTCAATATCATGGAGAAGAATATTTTTCAGTTAGATAATGAGCAACTCAAAGAAATTGCCCGTTCATTCAAAGCAAAAGTAGAAGAGGGATTGAACACTGAAAATGCAGAGATACAATGCATTCCAACTTTTATCACTCCGAAAGCAAGTAGTATTAATGGTAAATCGTTAGTGCTTGATTTGGGAGGAACCAATTATCGGGTGGCAATCGTTGACTTCAGTAAAGTTCCTCCAACCATTCACCCCAACAATGGTTGGAAGAAAGACATGTCGGTTATGAAATCTCCCGGCTATACCCGCGAGGAGTTATTCAAAGAATTGGCAGACATGATTACCGGAATAAAACGGGAGAAAGAAATGCCAATCGGATATTGCTTTTCTTATCCGACAGAGTCTGTGCCAAGCGGAGATGCCAAACTCTTACGCTGGACAAAAGGAGTTGACATAAAAGAGATGATCGGAGAAGTGGTAGGGAAGCCTTTACTGGACTATCTAAACGAAAGAAATAAAATCAAGTTTACGAATATAAAAGTGCTTAATGACACCGTAGCCAGTTTATTTGCAGGACTTACCGACAGCAGTTACGATGCATATATAGGTCTGATTGTGGGAACAGGCACCAATATGGCTACTTTTATTCCGGCTGACAAAATTAAGAAGTTAAGTCCGTCACATAAGGTCGATGGATTGATTCCCGTTAATCTGGAGTCGGGGAACTTCCATCCGCCATTCCTCACTGCAGTAGATAATACGGTAGATGTAATCTCCGACAATCCGGGAAGACAACGTTTCGAGAAAGCTGTATCCGGCATGTACTTGGGAGACATTCTAAAAGCGACTTTCCCTCTGGAAGAATTTGAAGAAAAATTCGATGCACAAAAGCTTACCTCTATCATGAACTATCCCGATATTTATAAAGAAGTGTATGTGCAGGTAGCACAGTGGATATATGGCAGATCGGCGCAATTGGTTGCAGCTTCACTTACAGGGCTTATCATGTTGCTAAAGTCATACAATAAGGAGATAAGGAGAATTTGCCTGGTTGCCGAAGGAAGTCTTTTCTGGAGCAAGAACAGAAAAGATAAAAACTATAATATGATTGTCATGGAGAAATTACGGGAACTCTTCAGTTTATTTGGTTTGGAAGACGTAGAGATCGACATAAAAAGTATGAATAATGCCAATCTGATAGGAACAGGTATTGCGGCATTATCCTGACACGTTCTAATTTGTCATTGCACGGCAGGTCCTCAATCGGCCTGTTCATAAAAATTCGATGCTGTATCAAATTTACTGATACAGCATCGAACCTATTTCAGACTTATTAAATCCGGTTCAATATTTAGATAGAATATAGAACCTAAAGTAGCTATTATTTGATCTTCAGTGCAAAACCGCCTCCGGGTGCCAAATGAATCTTCAACTTACTGTCATTCTTTATCCGGAAAGATTCACATTTATAATCACGTCCAACCCGGTGGGCATTCACTCCATCCTTAAATAATGTAGCATCGTATGTCTTGTCGCCCAAGAAGGAACAATCTACTTCAATATCACGTGCCGTCCAATCGGTAATTCCACCTACATACCAGACATTTCCTGCCCGGCGTGCCGTTACGATGTACTCTCCCATTTTGCCATCAAGCACGATACTTTCATCCCATACGGTCGGAATATTGGCAATAAATTCGGTCGATTCCAGTTCGCGCATATAGTTGCTTGGCGCATCGCACAGCATATTGAAAGGAGACTCGAATACCACATACAGAGCAAGTTGGCGACAGCGAGTTCCCTGGCTCATAGGTTCCGAGTTACAAGGATAATAGTTACCTTTCGAAGCATTACGCATCGCGCCTTGGGTGTAATCCATCGGACCGGAAACCTGACGGGTGAAAGGCAACAGTACGTCATACTTCACCTGATCGACCGAAGCCGGACTCCATTTCATCTGTTCCAAGCCATTAACCCCTTCAAAGTTCAACACATTCGGATAGGTACGATTCAAGCCGGCCGGTTTATGCGTTCCATGCAAATCGAGAATCAATTTATATTTAGCACACATTTCGGCAGCCCGATAATTGAATGCTGTCATATACTGATCGTCACGATCCATAAAATCGACCTTAAAGCCTTTGACTCCCATGTCGGCAAAATAACGGCAAACGTTCTCCATATCACGATCGAAGGCATAATAACCAGCCCAAAGAATGATACCTACATTTTTGGAAGCTGCATAATCTACCAGTTCTTTCAGATTAATATCTTTCACTACTTGCATCAAATCCGCCTGCAGGTTGACTGCCCAACCTTCATCAAGGATTACATATTCTATTCCGTTTGCAGAAGCGAAATCAATATATGCTTTATAAGTCGGATTATTTACTCCGGTGATAAAATCAACGCCATCCAAGTTCCAGTTATTCCACCAATCCCATGCCACTTTACCGGGTTTGATCCATGAAATATCCGTCAGACGGGAAGGAGCAGCCAACAAATAGCTCAAGTTGCTTGCCGCCAAATCTTTATCGGAAGTGGTAACAATGCTCATTCGCCATGGAAAACTTCGGGGGTTATCTACTTTGGCAATGTAAGCTTCACGCTCTTTCACCAACATCTGAAGTTGATTGTGTCCGCCCTGCACCGTCTTCTTGGGATAAGGAGCGAATTGACCCGTCAACCGGTTTTCCCCTTCAGCAGCAGATAAATAGAGACCGGGATAATTCTCCAAACCGGATTCTGTGATACAAATCTTGACACCTTCACCAGCATCCACTACTAACGGCAGAAACATCAAACGTTTTTTATTCAGTTTCGATAATCGATCAGTAGTATAAGTGTTCTCGAAAGAATTGAAATATTGGGATTCGTAATCACCGTCTTTCCCCGCTTTTACATACGGAACAGAGGCTACCATATCGGACGGGAAACGGTAATCTACAGTTTCATCCACTACATTGAAAGGTTTCTTCGACCGGCTGACAAAGCGATATGCAATACCATCATTGTAAGCACGAAACTCTACGTTCCAATCTTTCTTAAACCGGAGAGTCAGTTCATTATAGTAATCTCTTAGTTCGTTGGCGCGATAGAAAGGAGAAGGAACCATCTGATCTACTTTTTTCCCGGAAGTGCCGGCCAACTTTGCTTTCTCTCCCCAAACTTCTCCATTATCCAATGTCATTGAAATTGAAGAAGAAGCCAGTATCTGACGTCCGTCACAATGGATGTCATAAGTCAACTTATCACCGACGGTAATAGTTGTTTGGAGTTTCCCATCCGGAGAGTTCAAGGTAAATTGTTTTTGTGCTTGTACCGTAAGCGTACATGCGACAACACATAGAAATAATAAAATCTTCAGTTTTTTCATGGTTTTAATTATAGTAGTTATCAAATCATAAGAAGAATGATGCAAAAATAAAATAATATATGGTAGTAACCTATATGAAAACTAAAAAACAGAAATGAAAAATGAATACGAGATTCTATCTTCTTCCTGTCAGAGATTTTATGCAATCGACTTCTTCCTGCTGAAAAGGTACTCCGTTAGAACGATAAATATCATGGAACCATAACTCCGGCTCTTCTCCCGACGGAATCACTTCATCCCAAGCAAAAATAGTATTTGTCTTTCCTGCAACAAATCCCCAATTAATAGCTCCGGTCTTTTCTTTTTTCATCAGAGGAAGGACATTGCAAAAACGGCTGTCATTGCGGCGGGCCATATATTCGGTACAGATCAACGGACGGTTAAGCATCTTTAGAAACTTGATGCACTCGGCATGCTGTGCCTCATTATCGTAATTATGATAAGAGATAATATCCGAATGATTCAGCATAAATGCATTCAGAACATTCTTGCGGGGAGAATTATAGTCCCAGACACCGGCAGTAATCGGTTGTGACGGTTTACAGTCGCGTACCCAGCGAAAAACATTGGTCAATAAAGACAAAGAGGTTTCCTCGTGTTTACTATTTCCGGGTTCATTATACAAATCCCACATCAATATCCGGTCATCATGAGCGTAAGTGCGTATAATATCTTTGACATACTCTTGTAGAAAAGGATACAAAGTCAGTGTATCCTTGCGCAAGCTGCACGAAGGGTCCTGTACCCATCCGGAATTATGAACTCCCGGCTTCGGTTCTGGTTGTTTGCCATAAGCAGATTCAGCATTCCAACAGTCATCAAAGAATACAAACATAGGACGAATTGAGTACTTCTTACAAATATTCAGAAATTCATCCATACGTTTTTTCATGCCTTTCGCATCGTTTTTCCATACTACACTGCTTAAGAAAACCCGTAAGGTATTAAAACCCAGATCATGTGCCCATGACAGTTCTTTATCTATTTGTTTAGGATTGAAAGTATCCGCACTCCACATTTCTATCTGATTGATTGCTGTTGCCGGAATATAATTGCAACCTATCAGCCAATCCTGGTCGTCATACCATTTCTGTATTTTCTCTTCTGACCAACGATCATTGTTTGAGGAGTTGCACTCCTGCGTACAAGCATTTATACATATCCCCACTAAAAAGAATAAAAATGCAACACTAACACACCATTTATTTTTCATGCTATTTCAATTGATTAATATACAAGTCTATTTATTTTAATTTTCACCTTTGAGTTATACTGTATCCATCATTCAGCTCTAAACCGCTTGGTTTGTACATCACGGGAGTTCGATCCTACCATGACATCAAATTCTCCTGGTTCATAGATATATTCCAAACCGGAATTATAGAATTTCAGATCATTTTCCGTGATAACGAAGTTAATGTCACGACTTTCACCACTCTTCAGGAAAATACGTTTAAAGCCTTTCAACTCCTTTACCGGACGGGCAATCTCTGCATATATATCACGAAGATATAGCTGCACTGTCTCGTAACCGTCGTAGTTTCCTTTATTGGTAACAGTCACAGAAACCGTTAACTCACCGTTTTTAGGTAAAGTTTCCGAGCTAATCTGAAGATCACTATAAACAAAGTCTGTATAACTCAAACCATATCCGAACGGATACAGAGGCTCATTACTCTCATCCAGATAATTGCTGGCATAACGATTAAATATACGATTGTCAGGATCAGGACGACCCGTATTCAAATGATTGTAGAATAACGGCAACTGTCCCACCGAACGCGGGAAAGTCGTTGTCAGTTTACCGCTTGGAGCTACCTTGCCGAACAGTACGTCAGCAACCGCATCCCCCGTTTCACTACCTCCAAACCAGACATTCAAGATGGAATGTACATTTGTAGCCTCCCAGTTCAAAACCAAAGGACGACCCGTGAACAAAAGAAGTACGACAGGTTTGCCCGTCTTCACCAGAGCTTTTAATAAGTCCTGTTGAGCATCGGGTATCTCCAGATTGGTACGTGAAACCGATTCACCACTCATTTCCGCACACTCACCCAAAGCAGCTACAATCACATCAGCACGGGCAGCTATACGCAAAGCCTCATCCAATAACTGCCGGTTGTCTCCACGTTCAAGCGGCCGAATACCCGTAGCAGCCTTTTCCGTTTCTGCATCATAATATATGTTACTGCCTTTCGCGTATAGTATTTCAGCCTTATCACCCGCTGCCGAACGGATTCCTTCCAGTAACGTTCCGTGCCGGGAAGGAGTACATGTCATACTCCACATTCCACACATATTATTACGTGCATCTGCCATCGGACCGATCAGGGCAATCTTTCCTTTTATGTCCAAAGGAAGCAGATGATGATCGTTCTTCAACAAAACAAAAGTTTCAGTTGCAATCGTACGGGCGGAAGAACGATGTTCGGCCGTATAAAGTTTTTCCCGGGTACGCAGAGTATCACAATATTTATACGGATCGGAGAATAACCCCAATTTATATTTAGCTTCCAGGACACGACGGCAGGCCGCATTTATCTGTTCTTCCGTCACTTTTCCTTCTTTCAGGGATTCTTCCAGTGTGTTCAGAAAACCACAGGAAACCATATCCATATCTGTCCCTGCCTGCAAAGCACGTATGGAAGCTTCTTTCAGAGGGGCGACACCGTGGGAGGACATTTCGGCTATCGAATTATAATCTGTCACCAATAGTCCCCCGAAACCCCATTCATCCCGAAGCAGATCGGTCAGTAACCATTTATTGGCCGTGGCAGGAATACCGTCGACGATATTAAAAGAACTCATGACACTACCTACACCGGCATCAACGGCAGCTTTATAAGGAGCCAGATATTCGTTATACATACGCAGGCAGCTCATATCCACCACATTATAATCACGTCCTGATTCAGACGCTCCATAAAGTGCAAAATGTTTCACACAGGCAAGTATTTCATCGTTGCCCTGCATATTGTTTCCCTGATAACCACGCACATACGCTTTAGCCATTAAAGAACCCAGGTAAGGATCTTCCCCACTCCCTTCTGCGATACGTCCCCAGCGGGCGTCACGACAAATATCGACCATCGGGCTGAATGTCCAGTTAATACCGTCTGCGCTGGCTTCAATGGCAGAGATGCGTGCCATACGTTCGACGGCCAGAGTGTCCCAACTGCAAGAAAGCGCCAATGGGATCGGGAAAATAGTTTCGTAACCGTGGATAACGTCTGCACCTACAAGTAGAGGTATTTTCAACCGGCTTTCTTCTACCGCAAGGTGTTGCAGGGCATTAATTTTCTGGATCCCCTTGACATTGAAGAAGCCGCCTATTTCCTGTTTGCGAATCATATCGCTAAGTTCACCGTTCATCACCGAACCTGTCACGAGATCACCGCCCGAAGGCAGGTTTAATTGTCCGAGTTTCTCACGGAGAGTCATCCGGTCCATTAAGTCGGTAATGAAACGGTCCATTTCCCTATCTTTCCCTCCCCCGGATGGTGAGCAGGCAAAGAGAGTAAGCCCGCAAAGGGCGCAAGATATAAGATTTCTTATCTTCATTTTTCTTGTTATTGGGTTATTTATACTTGTTGTCCGATTTTTCTTTCCACACCACTACTCCCGCAGGTTCAAGGCGTGCACTGCCAATCAGTACTTCTGCCTCATCGGGAATGACTATTTCCTGAATGTCCGACGTATAATTCAAGGCGATGTAAAAACCGTCACGCCATTCTTTCACTACTCCGTACGGCAAATCTTCGGTCGATACGCCTGCTTCTGTATATACACGACGTACCACCTCTTTTTCCAGTTTGCCGTCATCGGTATCCGTTCCGATATAAGTGACCGTTCCCTTACCCAGTTTGTGGTGTATCACGGAAGCGGCTCCCTTATAGAACTGGTCTGTATAGACAGCCCACACATCTGTTCCGGCAGCCGGTGTCAGTACGTCTCCCCAATTATTCCAGGCAAATTCCTTACCCTCGAAATCGATCTTTCCGTACAGATTGTGGGGCAGATGGTCATAATACAGGCTATTTATTCCGGCTAGTTGATGAATCGGAGCAGCCAAAGGAGCCTCCCACAGTTTGGCGTCACGGTCTTTCTGACCGGTACGGCAAGTCAGGATCAGATGTCCTCCCTTCTTCACATATTCAGTCCAACGTTCCACCAGCTTGTTGTCAAGCAACTGATAGGCAGGAGCTATCAAGAAAGGATAACCGGAAAAATCCTCTTTCTCCGAAATCACGTCTACCGGAGCTGCAAAAGATTTTAGCAGATTGTAATATTTATGCACGTGAGCCATCGTCCGCCATTGATCCGTCTGCCGCTGAAACTCCATTTCCCAATAATTACTCATATCGAAAAGTAAACCAATACGCCGGGAGGCCAGTTGACCGGGCATACGATTTTTCTTATCATAGGCGGCACGCAGTTTTTTCATCTCCTGCGTAATGCGTACATATTCTTCACCGCCCGGAGAAAGAGTTACTCCATCAGTCATTATCATACCGTAATGATATTGCTCACTGCCTTTCAGAGGTTGACGGAAACGGTAATTGCATACGAATTTTCCACCACCTGCAAAGACGTGATACACCCACATACGGATGGCACCGGGTAAAGGTTGGGGGTTATACACTCCCCAGTTCACCTGCCCGGGTTGGAGTTCCATAACTCCAAAGGCTTTACCTACGCGATTACGGAACTGGTCGTTTGAGAAACCGAGATCTTCCGGAATACCCATCCGGAAACCCTGGCTGCCTATTCCCTGATTATGTCCGGTCACCAGATAGCGGGTGTAGGTCAGGAAGTCCGGATGATCGATCCGTACCGGATCGACCGGATTGAAAATAGGTATCAGGTTGGTAGTGATCCATTGGTCTTTGTGGATATGCCGCCGAAGGATGTCTGCCTGCATATTGACAAAGCCTGCCAGTTCATCCGCCATAAAGCGGTTCAAATCGAGCATGGCGTGAGGATTGGCCTTATCAGGTACTTCCTGCTGGTTGGGAAGGCGAACCTGCTCGAAGTTCTGATAGGTTTCACTCCAGAAAGAGGCACCCCAGGTATCATTCAGTTTGTCAATAGTGCCGTATTTCTTCTGTAACCAGATACGGAATTTGGCTTGTGCATTTTCACTGTAATCTACCACCCCGTAGTGTCCCGGTTCATTGTCAATCTGCCAGCCGATAACAGTGGGATTATTGCCATAATGTATTGCCAGGCGGGAAACGATATTTTCTACATAATGACGGTAGCGATCGCTACTCCAGGAAGCGTGCTGACGTCGTCCGTGTTGAATGGTCACTCCATTATCCCGTTGAATCAGTATGTCGGGATATTTTTTCGACAGCCAGACGGGAGGCGTGGGGGTAGGTGTACACATGATTACTTTCAGACCATACTTCTCCGCCAGAGAGACTGCACGATCCAGCCATTCAAAATGATATTCTCCCTCTTCCGGTTCCATCATAGACCAGGCGAACTCTGCAAAATGGGTGAATTTGATGCCCATTTCCGACATTTTCTTCAAATCACGCTCCCATTGGGAGGAATCCCATTGCTCGGGATAATAGTAAGAGCCCAAAGCAAACAACTCTTCCGGAGGAAAAGACTTATCGACCGGAGACTGGGAAAAGGATGATAATGAAAACAATAAAGTTAGGACAAATAGGAAATTCTTCATGAATATTATTTTTAGAATCTATATGATAAGACATTTCTGAAAGAAAAAGCCACATTGCTATTTGTATAAAGAGGTCGTGTTTCGGTGAAACCCGGCCTCTTTATCTTATGTAACACTAATACCTATGTCAGACTATTATCTCTTTGTAAACGTACAGGTATTTGTATTCATATCCAGTTTGACATGATATATACCGGCTCTGAAATTATTTCCCGGTCCAAAGTTCTCTGTTTCCTTCCATTGATCTCCATCCCAATAACCGCCCCGGGCTATTAAATCACCTTCAGATACGATGGTCACATCAAACGAAGTAATTTCATTATTCCAACCTTTTCTTTTATAAAATCTGAACATGAAATCGTTGTTCAGAAGGAGGTTAGTTTCATATACACGATCTCCGGTCTTCACACAACAAATAAAGTCTTTTGGATTATCCCATCCCCAATTTCCAATGTCATCGGGAAGGAGTCCGCTGATTCTAGGATGGCCGAAGGCAGCTCCAGTTATCCATACTGTTTCCGGGAATTCCGTATCGGTCGTTTTCTCTACATATATAAGTTCTCTATCCTTATTATATGAAATCCGATACTTACCGTCCGGAGCGTTAAACTTATATTGTCCATTTTCATTCGTAAAGTATTCCGGTTGAAGCATATAGTCCAGATAACTAAATCCTTCGAAATCGACCACTTGTCCTTTCGTGAGGTTTAACTCTACAGCGATATAGCTTGGATTAGTAGATTGAGTCAGTTCCGTACCATTTATTTTATAAGATTCCGGTCCAAGTTGTCCTTCATCCACCTTATCAATAAACATACATATATTCTTATTCAAATCTATCCGGACACGATATACTCCCGGTGTGAAATCCGGTCCGGCTACAAAATCACCGGTAAAATGTCCGCCACCAGTGCCACCTGTTGCCGGATCACTGTAATACCATCCCTTACCCAATAAATTAACAGGTTGCGTATTGACAATAGTACTAGCCAGTTCACCTCCCCAAGGACGTTGTTTGTAGAATTTAAACTGGAAATCTTTAACCAGATAAAGAGTGGTTTCAAAAATATTGTCTGCTACCTTCACACACTGGAATGCATCACTCGGCAAGTTGAAAGTCCATGCACCGACAGTCACCCGTCCGGCTTGAGGATGTCCGAAACTGGATCCGCAAACCCATAACCCATCCGGATAATTTACCGAGCGGTTTTCCAGATATGTCAGTTTGTTTATCGGATCATAATACAATTTATAGTTTCCGTCTACTCCTATAAATGTAGCTTTATCTTTTGTTATGTTTTCAAAGAAATCCGGTTGAAGCATCTTTCTCACATCACCAAAATTGCTGAAAGTCACTTCATCACCTTTATGAAGTTCCAAAGCAATGCCCAGAAAAGATGAAGCCTCTTCTAATATACCCATTTCCTGACCGTTAACCAGGAAAGATTGTTCTTGAATATTCTCATCTTTCGCTTCAAAAGCACAAGTGTTATTGTTCAAATCGAGCGTGATAAGATAAACTCCGGGTTGGAACAGCGGTCCCGGAATAAAATCTCCTCCCGTCTTTCCGGCAACCAAGAAAGGGGTAGTTAGAGTGATATTATCTTCGGGAAGAGTAGTGATCTCATTGTCTCCCTCTCCCCAGCCTCTATGCTTGAAAAACTTAAATGAGAAGTTATTAGCCAGATAGAGAGTCAGTTGAAAAACATTGTCGGCACTTTTATAACAATAAAGCACATTGTTAGGTCCGTCCATACTCCAACCGCTTGTGGTAACCAGCCTCGCTTGAGGATGTCCCCAGTTGGCTCCGCAGAACCATAATCCGTCCGGATAGGTCGCCCCGGCTTTTTCTATGTACAAAAGCTCATTAGCAGGATCATAAAGCACGTTATAATCAGCAGTCTCCCCTTTGAAACGGGCCTTATTTTCGGACACATATTCAAAGTAATCCGGTGAAAGAATGGATTCTATTTCGTCAATCCCCGAAAACTCGACTTCCTGTCCTTTTTCCAGATGAAGCTTTTTTCCCTGAAAATTAGAGTAAATCTCTTCATCCAACACTTGACCTCCTACAGAAAGAGGAGAGGCAAGTTTCCATTCCGGCCATTGATCCCATTTCTGTACGTCATCACTGCAAGATGCCGTTAACAGCAACAGAAGGACCGTATATATATAATATTTCATAATGCAGTCATATTAAGATTATACATTTATTTTTTATATGCTTTCAGCAGAGCTTGATAAACTGTTTCGTTCACCTTCACAATACAGCCGTGTCGTGCGCCGGGTCTGTCCGTACCATCCTTTACATTAGGTCCGGAGAAAGTACGTTCTTTCCATGGCCCGTCCATAGAGGTCGAGTGAAACAAATGATACCCATAAGGTTTGGCTGCATAAGATTCCGCATAAATAAACCAACCGCTATGATTCGGCCGTTCGATAAAAATAGGTGCTTCACGCATCATATCATTCGGAGTGACAGGTGCTCCCGGATTGGTATAAGGACCAGTCAGATTGGAAGAGGTGGCAATACGGACTGTTTTCCCTGTTTCCGGGGCAACAGCCGGATCGCGTTCGTCTTTCATAATTGCATAATAAACACCGTTTACTTTACGGATAATAGCATCGATAATAGCCATATTCTCATCCGTACCGGTAAAATTGAATAATTTCTGTGGTTCCGTATAGGTCTCGAAATCCTTTGTCAACACATAGAGAGTGCGCATACTGTCCCAATCGTCCTTATCCGGGTCGTTGCAGGCATGCCAGCTTATAATGTACTGTTCGCTATCCTTGTCATAAAACATTTTGGGTGCTCCCCAATAATAGGTAGTATAGAATCCCTGTGCATTACTACGATTAAAAATCATTTCATTCAACTGGGTAGATGTCCATGTCACCAGATTTTCCGAACGCCACAAAGCCAGCGGATTGACTGCAATCATATAGAAAGCTCCGTCATGTCCCTGACAAATATCAGGATGTCCAATGTAAGCGCTATTGATGATCCGGCCTTTATTCAGTGTTTCCCAGTTGATGCCATCCCGGGAAACAGCATAATATAACTTTCCATAATTTGCATTAGTCATGTGGGCGAACAAATATCCGCCATCAGTTTCCACCGGAATTTCTTCTCTGCCTGTTTCTGCATCATCCGAACACGACCAACTCATTAAAGACAATAATAGACCAATTATATAGTAACTCATACGTTTCATATCTTTTATTCAGTTAATAGGTTTAATTTATACTTTGTTGCGCTTTGCTCTTATCCTCCGCCCAACCCGGACGTTCCCAAGTCTGCTTCAGCTCTTTTCCATAAGAAATGGCCTGTTCGACTGCATAGTTAGGAATCGGCATGTACTGATGCGTCGGCATTATGCCTTTCGCCTTATACATTTCTTGCGCGTATTTATTAAAACGGATCAAGTCAATCTTTCGATTACCTTCATAGAAAAATTCATGTCCCCGCTCTATCAGAATAGCGTTTAAAAAAGCGTCTTTTGTATTGGTTGTCACACTCGGCAAGTCCGACAGCCCAGCTCTTTTCCTCACCTGATTCACCGCATTTATAGCAGCTACGGAAGGTACAGTTCCTGTTTTACGCACTTCTGCCTCTGCATACATCAATAATACATCGGCCCATCTTGCCAAAGGAATATCAGTACCCTGGAAAGTAGTCATCGTTTCCTGCGGGAATTTATTTATAATATATCCGTTCCATCTCACCCCCAGATTATCTTTGTTGATAACGACACCATTCTTGTCCTTATAACTGGTTACAATGGTTTTCAGACGACCGTCGTTGCTTTCGAAAGCATCGTAGTATTTTTTATCCATACTGAAAGCCTGGAACCATCCACCTCCCATTGGAAAAGGATCCCCTTTTGCCACATCAGAAGGTAAAGCCCACATCAGGAAAGGATTCGCATTTCCATGCTTCGGGTTACCATCAGCAGTAGGGCTACAACTGACAGCCATAATCATTTCTTTATTGAATTTATTGGCATTCTTGAACAGGTCAACGTACGGAGTACTTCCGGTTTTAAACAAATCATATTTGCCCGTATTGAGTTCATTATACATATCAATCGCTCTCTGATAATAACCTTCCATGTGTTCACCCTCGTTCAGACAGTGTTTCATCAGGCAGAAGCGGGCATAGTCACGCGTATAGCGTCCCAAATCCGGGGCTACTTCGGGAGCATTCTTTGCGGCAAATTCCAGATCATCCGTAATCCATTGAGTCATTTCATCCAAAGAAGGGCGCACGGTATTCGACAACGCTTCCGGATCAATTACTTTTTCGGGATCCAGGATTACCGGTACGGGACCGTAAACATGCAACAGGAAGTACATCATCAATCCACGACACAAACGTGCTTCTCCAAGTAAATTATTCTTCTTTTCTTCCGTAAGAGCAGTCAGGGGAGCTTTTTCCAACGTTCCAATCACTTCAGTCATACGGGTCACCTGGGCTGTTTTCGGGAAATGATTCAAGTTACCACCGTCGTCTACATTTCCACGCCAGTAATAAAAGCAATTACTGTAATCTCCTTTACTAAGGCGTTCCCAGTCTGCACCTACTGTGGTAGCAGGCGCACATATATCAGAAGCAGAATCAAACATACGCACCGCTCCTCCGGACTGTATATGAATACCATGTTGCAAACCACCCGAACCCATATCATACGTCCAAACCGTAGTATAAGGCAGGTAGCAAACCATCATATAGGAAACATACTCTTGCTCTGTGGAAGGATATTCTCCCTGTAACAAAGCTCCGTAAATATAAGGATCAAAATTATTCTCACAACTACCGAATAAGAGTTGCAAGGAAACAAGCATCGGTAAAAAGAACTTCTTTTTCATACGACATAATTTGTTAGATTTCATAGCTTGAAGTTTAGAAGGTTAATTTTGCACCTATTGAATAAACTCTCATTTGAGGATATTGTCCTCCGGTCAGATTCGAAGAAGAAGTGTTGATTTCAGGGTCATATCCTTTGTATTTGGTAAAGGTCAAAGGATTCTGAAAGTCGACAAACACACGTATTCCTCTAATATACCCTTTAAATATGGATAATTCTTTGGGACCCAGGTTATATCCCAATGTGATGTTTCTCACACGCACATAAGAGGCATTTTCTCTTGTATAATCAAAGCCCAGATTTTCGGGTAAAGCCACTGATTTACTGATTGCGATACCCGGGAAATGTCCGTTCGTGTTTGTCTGGGTATTCCAGATGTTATAAGAATAGATACCAACATTGTGCGCATCCACTCCTCTGGAGAGATTTCCGGCATCTGCACTATAACTATATGCGTCATTCCATTTCTTTACACCTAATTGTCCGTACATAAATATATCCAGATCAAAGTTTTTCCATGTAAATGTATTGCCAAAACCAAAATATAATTTAGGAAGCATGTTATCCATGTAAGAGTCATTCACGTCAATGATTCCATCGCCGTTTTTATCTTCTACAATAGGATAACCCGGCATACAGGCAGCAGGACCTAATGAACGTTGCGATTCGGGCATATTACTCTTATCCACATCAATGATACCGGTCGTTTTATAATAATAGAATGCATTCATCGGTTCATTTTTCCTTTTCTGATATTTCTGATAATCATAGTTAGGCATACGTTCTATCCATACTGCGTTATAATGGGACATCGTAATTTGAGAGGTCCATTTAAAATCATGTGTCTGGAGATTCAATGAGTTCAGACTTACATCTACTCCGGTACGTTTATAATGCCCTCCATTAATTGGACGTGTTCCGTGCATTCCCAATAATTCTGTCGGCGCTGTTCCCAACAAATGGGTTACGTCGTTACGGAATACATCTACACTACCCCAGATTCGATCTCTAAAAATAGAAAAATCCAATCCGATATTTTTCATGACTGTCTTTTGCCAGGTGACATCTTCATAGTTAGCGCCGGACAATATGTAGGGAATGTAAGTTACCGAATTATTATTGAATTGAACATCCTCGCGGGTTGTCGTTACAATACCGTATAGTGTTGTACCCAGGTTATCGCTACCTGTTTCACCGTAACTGGCTCTTAATTTCAACATATTAATCCAGGAGATATTCTTTATAAATGATTCTTCGTTCATCTTCCATGCAAGAGAAACAGATGGAAAGAAGGCGTATTTCTTACTGGGAAAGAATTTATCCGTACCGTCACGACGCAATGAAGCGGATACTACATAGCGTCCGAATAAGTCGAAACTTCCTCTGACAAACTGTGATCTCTTTTCATTCTTATATTTATAGGAAGTCGGATAGAAAGGACCGTCTGCCATACCTACGCTACTTCCCTGTATATGGTCATTGGCATTTTCATAAGATATATCCGAACCATCGCCACTATCAAGATAACGTCCCATACCGGCCATCAAATTCATATCCAATAACTCTCCAAATTTATGTTGGAATGTTAATGTACCTTCGAGAGTGCTTTGCTGCCTTTTTCCATATCCTAAGTTTCCTCTGGATTTACGTTGCAATGCGTAGTAAATATCAGAAGGAATGTAAGAATCACGAGAGGTATTTTCCTTGTTCAAGCCATACAATACTTTGGCTGAAAGCATATTCTTGATAATATCGACATCCAGTGAGAAGTTCATGTAGTAACCATTTTGCTCGGATTTGTCATTAATATCTTGCATGGAAACGGGATTAGGCGTCCGGCTGAATACATTATATTGTCCTTCGGCATCGTACACGGGAAGATAAGAGGGATAGAAGATTGCTCCGAAAAGTGCTCCGGCTCCCTGATCTCTTAAGTTTCCGACATCTCCGCCGACAGTAGAGTTCGTGTAATTATTCTGATTCAAGTTGACTATTGTTGTCAGTTTCAGGAAATTAGTCAGCTGGGATGTGATGTTTGTACGCAGGGAGTATCGCTCCATATCCGAATTATAAACGGTAGCGTCTTCTTTATAGTAGTTAACGCCGAGATAGTATTTAAACTTTTCCGAACCACCGCTAATCGTCAGATTATGATTGGTCACTGCACCTGTTTTCAGTACCTTGTCCAGCCAATCCGTAGTCGGGGCATTGGCTATTTGTGTCGGTGTAAAGATAGGTGTCCATTTATCGTCATAAGCGGCATTTCCATAAGGATACTGGCCTTTGTCATATAAATAATTCTCTTTACTGAACACATTCACCATGTTCATCAGTTCGGGTCCGCTCAATACATCCAGGTAAGGATAATGTTTTTGCACGGAATAGCTTCCTTCATACACGATGGTCGGTTTTCCCTCTTTTCCTTTTTTGGTGGTCACCAGAATAACACCATCCGCTGCTCCGATACCATAAATTGCTGCAGAAGCATCCTTCAGGATTTCAATAGATTCAATATCATTGGGATTTAATCCTGCCAGTCCGGCACGATTGACGGAAGAAGGAAGTGACGTACTTCCCGTGCCGACTTCAAAAGAGCCGCTAGGCATAACTACTCCATCCACCACATAAATCGGTGTACCACCTCCACGAATGGAGATATTGATGCCTCCTCCCGGCTGGGGACTGGCAACGGTTGCCTGCAAACCGGCAGCACGTCCCAGCAACATTCCTGAGATATTGCTAGTAGCCGCTTTGGATATTTTTTCAGTTTTTACGGTAGCGATAGAAGTAGTCAGGTTTTTACGGGAGGTTGTACCATACCCCACCACTACCACCTCGTCCAATATTTGCTGATTTTCAGCCAAGGTGACAGATAAAGATACCCGGTCGCCCACCTTTACTTCCTGTGTCTGATAACCGATATAGGAGACTTCCAATACAGCTCCCGGTGACACTTCCAGAGAGAACTTAGCATCCAAATCAGATGCGGTTCCGTTGGTTGTTCCTTTTTCCTTGATGGTAGCACCGATGATCGGTTCACCGTTGGCATCGCTCACTGTACCTGTGACTTTACGCTTTTTAGTGTCTTTAGAGGTATTCTGCCGCGCTTGCCCTTTTTGGACAATAATATTCTTGCCCTTTACCTCATAAACAACTTCTTGCCCGTACAATATCTGATCGATAGCTTCATTCAATTGTTTTGCCTTTACACTTACAATCTTCCTAGTATCCAGGTCTCCCACTTTATATACGAAAGAATATCCGCTTTTATTCTTCAATTGCGTCATTGCTTCTTTCACTGAAACATTATTCATTTTCAATGAAACGGCCTGGGCTAGTATTGCTATGTTAAGGCAAAAGAGAGCCACGACCATTAATATGGCCTTCTTCCTGTAATTCATAAAATAAACAAATTATTTAATTAAAACTTGAATAACTCGTTTTAAAAGAGATGTATTTTGCTAACTTTGCATAATCTCTTTTGAAAACATGCTCACGTTTGAAAGTTGTTGAAGAAGAGATTCAGGAGCCGGAAGATGTTCGAGATCTTCCGGTTTTTATTTTTCTCTCCTTATCATTCACTAAAGACTATTCAGTATTATTTCCTTTACTCATATTCTTCAATTATAAGGTTAAACAATCATAGTATTATAATCTCTGGTAACCGGTTAATAGATAGTTATATTGCGCTCTTCAATTTTATATTGTATTTTCTCTGTAGATGCCAACGCATCCAACACTTCCTGAATACTTTGTTCCCGACGGACGAAGTTTCCGTAGAACCGGAATTTATTTAATGAATCATTAGCTATGTGGATATTCACATTGTAGCTACGTTCCAGTTCTTTCACGATGTCCGGCAAAAGTTCTTCATCAAAAAACAGATAGCCATCCGTCCATTGGGAGGCATTGGAGGCTGTGACCGTTTCTACGGTCATCAATCCGTTCGCTTTGTTTAATATCGCTCTCTCGTCGGGTGCAAGGAAAGCTTCTTTCTCTTTTTTCAGTAAATTATTTAATTCCACTTTCCCTTCCAACAAGGATACTACCACTTCGTGATCTTCCGGATAATCGCGGAAATTAAATTTTGTTCCCAATACCTGCAATTGCAAATCTTTAGTCTTTACAAAGAAAGGGAGTTTCTCATTCCGTTGGACTTCAAAATATCCCTCACCTTCTAATTCTACTTTACGGTTATCTACTCCAAAGCCTTGTGAGTAGGTCATTCGTGAACCGGCATTCAACCAAACCAATGTACCATCAGGCAAATAAAGTTTCGTTCTTGATCCTAAAGGAGCCTCTACGGATATATCTGCAAAAGTGTCTTTTACATTCACTCCTCCCTGCCAATATGAGAAGCATCCTACTGCAAGTATGACTGCGATAATCGCGGCATAACGCCACAACGCCGACAAACGGAATTCCTGGCGAGGAGCTTTCTCCACTTGCTTCCGGCTCCCGATACGATTCTTAAAGGTATCGAATGCCTTGTCTTTATTGTATTTCGACGCGGCTTCACGGCTCACGGCAGAGAACCAGACTTCCCGTTGCTGAATAAAATAATCCTCATTTTCAGGTGATGCAGCTATCCATGCTTTTAGTTCGGCTAAAGCATTTTTGTCCAAACCTTCGGTCAGATAGGTTGCAATCAATTCATCAATATGTTTCTTTTCTTCTTCCATTTTTCTGCGTTCTATAAAGGAGACAGTAGATTTTTAATTGAGGGTAGTCTAAAAATGACTTTTTTTCGTTTTTACCCGAAAAAAAATAAAAGTAGAGTAATCAGATATTTACTTAGATTCGTTTGTAAAGATGCTAATGCATTCTTTATATGATACTTAACCGTATTGACAGAGATGCCTAACTCTTGAGAAATTTCTTCGTATGATTTTCCTTCAAAACGGCTTTTATCGAACACGCGACGACATTCGTTCGGCAATTTATCAATGGCTTTATATATTTCCTCTTCCAGTTCACGCTCCAGCAATGTCCCCAACGGATGCGAATCGGATATCGTCATTTTATCGTCTGTTATCTCATCGGGCATCAGAGATGAAAACGCAATCTCGCGCTTTTCCCATTCTGAATTAAGATAGTTGATACAACGATTACGGACGGCTCTCAACAAATAGCTACGGATGGAAACGAAAATCTCCAGCGTTTCACGAATCTCCCATAAATGAAAAATAGTATCTCCGACGATGGTTTCCGCGAGGAATTGATCTTTTACATAGCCATTCGCGACATGACACAACAGGGCATAGTGACGGTCATAGATGTATTGATAGGCATCTTCATTGCCTGTCTTCAACTGCTCCACGATTAAAGTTTCAGTATGCTCCATATTAGTCAAGTTAACGGCACAAATTTAGAGAAATTGCAGCAGACTACCTAATATCCATATTAATATCTTCAAGGACATCACAATCCAAAAGAATTATAAAAAACTTCTCTCGTTGATTTACGAGATATAGAATAAAAAGTTATTTTTGCACCGTTTTTTAATTTTATCTTAAACTAGTATTATGTACAAGATTTTTCACGGCTTCCATCTAGTGGAAGCTTATCAAGACTTAAAGAAAGCCAAACGGTTGGCAAAAAATCAGACAGTGGCCAGATGCATAAAGCTAACCGTAGCTATTACCCTTTCCCTTATTTTATGGCTCCTCCCTATTGACACATTTGGTATAGAAGGGTTAACAGTTATAGAACAAAGACTTATTTCTATCTTTATTTTTGCCACACTGATGTGGGTATTCGAGGCTGTCCCTGCATGGACCACTTCCGTATTGATTGTCGTTTTATTGTTACTCACCGTTTCCGACAGCAGCTTATGGTTCCTTACTCAAGGAATCTCGACAGAAGAATTGGGACAGACAGTCAAATATAAATCCATTATGCATTGCTTTGCCGATCCAATCATTATGTTATTTATTGGTGGGTTCATACTTGCCATCGCAGCAACCAAAAGCGGATTGGACGTATTGTTGGCACGCGTCATGCTAAGACCTTTCGGAACCCAATCACGCTATGTACTATTAGGATTCATTCTTGTTACAGCTGCATTTTCAATGTTCCTTAGCAACACGGCTACAGCTGCCATGATGCTCACTTTCCTAACTCCTGTATTAAAAGCACTTCCGGCAGACGGTAAAGGAAAAATAGGTCTAGCTATGGCTATTCCTGTAGCTGCTAATGTGGGTGGCATGGGAACTCCTATCGGCACGCCGCCCAACGCAATTGCCTTAAAATACCTGAATGATCCGGAGGGACTGAACTTGAATATCGGTTTCGGAGAATGGATGAGTTTTATGTTACCCTATACTATTATTGTATTGTTTATCGCTTGGTTCATACTTTTACGATTGTTTCCCTTTAAACAAAAAAATATTGAATTACAAATTGAAGGCGAAGCCAAAAAAGACTGGCGTTCCATTGTGGTTTATATCACTTTTGCTATCACAGTCATACTTTGGATGTTTGACAAGGTAACGGGAGTAAACTCTAATGTAGTAGCTATGATTCCGGTAGCCGTTTTCTGTATAACGGGAGTCATCACCAAACGCGATCTGGAAGAAATCAGTTGGAGCGTACTTTGGATGGTAGCCGGCGGCTTCGCCCTGGGCGTTGCTTTACAGGAAACCGGACTGGCGAAACATATGATTGAAGCTATCCCATTCAACACATGGCCTCCTGTATTAATGATTGTCGGCTCCGGACTTATTTGTTATGCTATGGCTAATTTCATCTCACATACAGCTACGGCAGCATTGCTCGTCCCCATCCTAGCCATTGCAGGAAGCAGCATGCGTGAGAACCTATCTTCCTTAGGTGGAGTAGAGACTTTATTGATCGGAGTGGCAATCGGTTCATCATTAGCAATGATATTGCCTATCAGTACTCCTCCCAACGCATTGGCACATGCCACAGGCATGATTCAGCAAAAGGATATGGAAAAAGTCGGAATAATCATGGGAATCATCGGACTGATATTGGGATATACCATGTTGATCATCCTTGGTTCCAACAAATTATTATAAAAAATACTCTTTCCATACAAATAAGCCCTGTGAGAAGCAATCATTCTTACAGGGCTTTTTTGCTAATCAGTCTTACTTGGAAGCTTAACTGCCGGAGAAGATCCTGTCTTTTCCGACTCTCCATACTTGCTCGGACTTACACCATAATATTTTTTAAATACCTCACGGAAATATTTCGCATCCGAGAACCCGACCATATCGGTAATTTCCGCTATTGTATATTCGCCCTGCTTTAGCAATTGCGCAGCATGTTGCAAACGTATCATCCGGATATAATCAGCCGGAGCATAACCTGTCAAGACCTTTAATTTATTAAAGAAACTCGTACGACTCATATGATGGCGACTACTAAGCATTTCTACATTAAAATCCGGATCCCCCATGTTCTTCTCTATACATTTCTTGACCGAAGCTATAAATTTCCAGTCCAGAGTATTAGTACAATTAACCGGAAAACTCTGTTCTTCCTCTTCGATACTATTATAAACCTGACGGAGCAAAGCACGATTCGCCAGTAAATTCTTAATCGTTGCCTTGAGTATTCCTACACTGAAAGGCTTAGTGATATAAGCATCCGCTCCGATTTCCAGCCCTTCGAGCATATTCTTCTCATCTCCCAGTGCTGTCAGCAAAACGACCGGAATATGAGACATCTCAAGATCCCCTTTTATCGCTGAACAAAGTTCATCTCCGCTCATTTCAGGCATCATTATATCGGATATAACAAGATCCGGATTAAATTCCCTAATTATGATTAGTGCATCCTTTCCATTCGGACAAGCCTGAATATTATAACTCGTCTTCAGCATATCCACCAGATAATTGCGCAAATCATCATTATCCTCCACTATCAGGATACGTTGTAAGGAACTGTTTATCTGGGATATCTCCATAGCCGGCAAATCAGAAATACTACCCGGTATGATAGTCTCCGGACGTTCATCCGGCAGCTTGGGAGAAATAAATTTAGCTTTATGAAGATGGCTATTTCCTTTCGGGAAAGTTACTCGTACACAAGTGCCTTGTTGTTCATTGCTCTGAATCTGAATCTTGCCCTTATGTAATTTGACTAGTTTGTATACCAACATCAGCCCTATTCCGCTACCTGTCACTTTTAGATTGACAACATTACTACCTCTAAAACAGTTCCTGAACAATTTCTTCTGTTCGCACGAAGGAATACCAATTCCCGTATCTTTCACCTCAATGCTCCAAGTGTTTCCTTCCTCGCAGGCGGAAATGCAGACACTACCTTCTTCAGGTGTATATTTCAATGCATTCGACAAGATATTTTTCAAAATAGATCCCATTTTGTCACTATCAAACCACACATTCAGATAGTCAAAATTGCTTTCATAAACAAACCTGACATGTTTCATTTCAGCATATTTGCGAAAAGCAGCACAAACATCATTCATAAAAGTATTCAGCTCATACTCGGAAACATAAAGAGTGGATGAATAGACATCTATCCGTTCAAAATTTATCAAGTTAGTCGTCAGTTGAAGTAATGTATTCACATTCTTAAGAGCCATATTCATATGGGGTAACGCCTGTTCAGCCACCATACGATTTTCTACGACTTCCTCCAGTGGAGCTTTTATCAATGTAAGTGGTGTACGTATGTCATGAGCTGTATTAATAAAGAACCGTGTCTTCTCATCCGACACCTTCTTTTGCTTTTGTAACATGATGATACGGAATATGATAACCATAACAAGTATCAACAGGATTGCATAGCCTACCATAGCCCAAACACTGGCCCATGCCGGAGGCGTTATAACAATCTGAATATCTCTTGTCTCATAGGTCTTATACCTCTCTTCATTGGATATGGCACGAATCTGCAATGTATAACTGCCGGGAGGCAGATTTCTGACAAGAATCCGGTTATCCTGACTCGGACGGCTCCATTCTTTATGATAACCGTCAATTTTCCATGAATAAAGAATATTGGAAGGATAATCATAATTAATGGAAGCTACATCAAGGGAAAAAGTGTTTTGTCCGTAAGCTAGTTCCAGCCGGTCAGTTTCATTAATATCCTTCTTCAGTGGAGAACCGTTATCACCCGGATAAACAGGATGATAAGCGATCATAAAATCGCGCAATAACAGACGTGAATAATGCGGTTCCGGTATCTGTATATCTGTCGGAAATTTGACAGCACCGTCATTACCACCGAAAACAAGCGTACTTTTGTTGCAGGTTGTGGCAGAACCTGCATTAAAATTGACACTCATCAATCCTTGTTCCCGTGTCCAGTTACGAAAAGAATGTTCTTGAGGGGAATAGATGGTGATACCGGTCTCCGTACCCATCAGGAGGCTCTCATCCTGCCGGGGAAGAATTGTATAAATATTGTCGGAAATCAACGCACAGTTATCAGTACGATATTGATGCACAAACTTCTTCTTGTTAATGTCATAAACAAGAAGTCCCGCTCCACGGGTACCAATATACAAGATACCGTCTTCTCTCTGGTATAATGCACATATATAGGGAGATTCAACGGGCAGGTCAATATACCGGTACCTCCCGGATTCTTTATCAAGCAGATAAAGTCCCATTCGCGTACCAATCCACATCAGCCGGTCATCCTTCTCCTGAATGGTAGTAATAGAACTCACTCCCGGATACAAACGTACACTTTTAGTCTCAAGATTGACACGCTTCAGATGATAATATCCACCGGACCAGATATCACCTCCCGAATCTTTTTTAATGTCATAAATATATTGGTCGGGACGTACTCCTGCCATAGCGGCAGGAGAAAGATAAGTTACCTTAAACCCTTTCTTCTTCTCTATCTTGTAAATACCTGATGTATAACCACCGGCCCACATTACACCGGGAGAGACTTCACACAGTGCTAAAAAAATGTGATTCTCATCATTTGGTACCGGATCAAAGGAACTAAAGAAGGAACGCCATTCTTTTGTATCAGTCTGATAGAAACTAATACCGTTACTGGTTGCAAACCAAAGGTCACCGTCACTATCCTCCACCACATCGTGAACCTGATCGTTCACCAGTGACCGGGTATTACCAAGGGAATGTTTTATCAAATCATAACTTCCATAACGGTTGTTGCGGATGGTAATGCCGGTGGGATAATTGGCAAGCCAGATGCGGTCTTCTTCATCCACATAGACATCATTAATATTGTTTCCATTCATCCCGTTATAACTACTATAATCAGCTGTTATATAGGGCTCACTTATGTATGTATTCACATCCAACTTATATACGCCTTTCCCTCCTGTAGCTACTAGAAGTTCATGAGCGTTTAAAGCTACGATCTGGTTAACCTCTACATTATTAGGTGATTGACAAGAGACGATTTTACCTGTTCCCCTCATGTCATATATAAGTATTCCCTCTTTGTAGTTTCCCACAAACAACTGTTTTGAAACAGCATGATAATAAAGTTCATGCACGGGCGCAGTGATACTCTCCACTGCTTCATCAGAAACCAACTTCAACTCTCCCCCTTCTATCCCGGCACGGAACAGGCCGCCTCCCGTACCAATAAAGAAATGATTTCCATCCGTTTGTTCAATAGTAGCTATTTCACCATCAACCGGCATCAACATATGTGACGTCGTTCCGGTATGGGTATTATACCAGGTAATGCTATCTTTATAACATAGCCAAATACGGTCATTCTTGTCCAAATAACCGTAATTCAGAAACGCTTGCGACTTATTCCTGATCAGTTCCGGATGCACATAAGCCAGTTCAAACTTGTCATGTTGCGAATCATACCTAAAAATACGACCTTTCTGCCCGATTACCCATAATACATTCTCGTTGTCCATATAAAGCCAATTCAAGGCAATCCGTGAATCCAACGTCATGTTATCGTCCGAAAAGTTGTAATGCTTGATATGTTTGCCATCATAACGGTCTATCCCTTCTTGAGTCAGAAACCACATATACCCCCGTCGGTCTTTCTGGATATGGTATATTTTCTGATTATTCAACCCGTCTTCCAGTCCTATGTACTTATAAATCTGTCCCTTGCTTACAGTACAATTAATGAGAAGAAGTATAAACAAAAAGAATCCTCTCATTTTTACAAAATTACTCATGTCTTTCACTAATATTCAAAAAATATTCTGCAAAAATATGAAAAAATTAACTAAAATGCAAGTCGAAAATGTATTCATATTTCAACTAATAATTAAAATCATTTTTCATATTTACAGCTTTTAGTTTGTTGAATATTCTAAAGAAGAGTCAGAATCCTCAGCAATTTTCGAAAAATATTAAGTTTTTCCCTTGACAAACTTGTCAAAGAACTCATTTTACTTATCGCCAAAGTTGCTTAAATACAAAAAAAATATCAACAAAATATTCTTTTCGTTTTTCTCATGAAACAATTTTTCATCCTGCAAATGTGACAGCCATAAATTTTTGTCGTTACATTCTCTCCAATACCCATAAATCCGCTGATTGATTTTATGGGGTACATCAAGCACGAATCTGATAATCTTACGTCGCATATTCCTCGGGGGAGAAGAGAGAACAGTTTTTTCTGTTCCTCTACACTCCATCCGCAATACCCCGGACTAAAACGGTTAGTGTGATTACTGTCTCCGATTTCTTTTTTTAGGATTTCCTCCATATAGTCTCCTACACTTTCGACCAGGCATGTACCTATAGAATAAAGAATAAACAAAGAAACAGAATCGTCTTCCGCTTCAATCTCATTAACCAGATTTTCATATTCCTGTCCTACAGTTGCAACAAAAACAGCCATCTGCTTTGATTTTCTTAATGAACGTGCTATAACCTTTCCCGTCTCAAAAACAGTATTTTGAATACAAACTCTATCAGAAAGTATCTCGCAATCAAAAATCTGATAATAGAAATGCGGTGTAACAGTCTTTTCAACACGCTTCCAAATACTATTGACAAGTTCATTCACCGGATATTCCGGTACATTCCCAGCATATCCCATAACATCATATACCCCTTCAACAGAAAACTGGAGAGAAGAGCAAGAAATAACAGCATCGTCCATTTTAAGATGCCAACAGATTTTTAGCTAGTATAACGGCAGAATTGGCGTTGTCACTATACCCGTCCGCACCGATCTGTCTCGCAAATTCAGGTGTTGTAGGCGCACCACCAATCATTACCTTTACTTTTTCACGCACTCCCGATTCATTTAAGGCAGCAATAACTTCACGCATATAATTCATTGTTGTAGTCAATAGGGCGGACATACAGAGAATGTCGGCATGATATTCACATACTGCATCAACGAATTTTTTAGCGGAAACATCTGTGCCCAGGTTGATTACCTCAAACCCGCATCCCTCAAACATAGATGCTACAAGATTTTTGCCGATATCATGTAAGTCCCCTTTTACAGTTCCAATAATTATTTTAGCGATTGGCCGACTATGGTTACCAGCTAATTGTGGTTTTAATAACTCTAAAGATCCCTTCATGGCACGTGCGGCCATTAATAATTCCGGAACAAAGGCCCTACCTGCTTCAAAACGGCTACCAATCTCTTCCATCGCTTTGACCATGTATTCGTTGATTACATATTGCGGATCAACGTTTTCTTCTATCGCTTCTTTCGTTATTGCTACTGCAACAGGTAATTTTCCTGTAAGAATTGCAGTATATAAATCATTTAAGTTTGCCATACTGATATTAGTTTTTCTTGTTATATTCATTAAGTGCATTATAGAATGATTCGATATTACCGACAGGTACTTCCGGTGGAATGTCACAACCGGAAGAAAGTACGAAATTATCATACTCGCTGGTTTTTTGTAACAAGTTTAAAGTTGCTTCCCTTATTTCTTCCACCGTTCCCATCTTGAACACACCGACCGGATCCAGATTTCCCATGACCAATACATCTGACGGACATTCACGGAGTGCGTCTATCATATTTATCTTATTACCGAAGTGATAGGATGCCGCTCCAGTTTCCAACATTGCTTTTGTACAATGTCCGCCATTACCACAATTATGTAAAATCACAGAAAATGTTTCATCCTGAACCGCGTCTACAATCTTTTTTATATATACCGACGAATAGCTGGAACAGTCATCGTTCGACAGCAATCCGGATGCCGGTTCGGCCATGACTACCCCGTTTACTCCTACTGATTTTAATGCCCTACAGTAAGAGGTGATGAATTCTGTACATTTAGTTAAAAGCAGCTCCACCGTTTCAGGTTCGGTATAGATAGCTATCATAATTTCCGTCATATCAAACAAACGTCCAGCCAATGAATAAGGACCAATGCAACCGGCAAATACGGGTCTGTCTCTTACATATTCTGCGGTCAGTTCGTTAGCTTTGAGATATTCAGCAATACGTCCTTTCCCCAAGTCTGGTATCTCCAATGCCTTGACCGATTCATAATCAGACACCAACCTGCAAGTCACAGAAGGTACTTCATTCTCCGGAAACGTAATCGACGCTCCGAAAGCTTCTGCTTCTACGGCCAGGTCCATTATAACAGTAGTTGCTGCCGATGGATATTGATCATAGAGTGCTTTGATTGCTTCAAAGTGTACTTTACCATTAGTCACGGCTTCATATACACTTTTGCCTGTCAGTTCGATACCCGGATGTGTCATGATAGGAATCGCCATCCTCTCTTTACTTTGGATAACTTGACTTATCCAGTTTTTCATATTTATCCGACTCATGATTCTATTTGTTTCTTATGGTTTTTAAAGCATCAATCATAGCCACTACATTCTCTATAGGTACATTTGCTTGTATGTTATGAACGGTATTGAACACGAAACCACCATTTTTACCCAGTATTTCACATTGTTTCAGTACGTGAGCATGAATTTCCTCCGGTGTGCCGAAAGGCAATACTTTTTGGGTATCAATACCTCCACCCCAGAAAGTAATCTGGTCACCAAAATTTTCTTTCAAGCGAACTGAATCCATATCTTTCGCATTAATCTGAACAGGATTGATTATATCGAACCCAGCATCAATAATCCCCGGCAGTATGGGGAGAATCGCTCCGCATGAATGTTTAAACACTTTCCAGGTAGTATTTTGGTGTATCCAGTCATTCATCCGTTTATAATGTGGAAGCCATAGTTCACGAAAAGTATCCAATGAACAAAATTGTGATTCTTGCGAACCAAAATCTGTTCCACATGTGAACACAACATCTACTTTATCGCCTACCGCTTTCCATAATTTCTTGTAATTTTCAATAGCAATGTCAATTTGCTTTTCGAAAACCTGATGAATATAGTCCTGACGCATCATCGTTGACATGTACCATTCCGCAACGCTGCGTATACCTTTGGGGTCTTTCAGTCCCATTCCCGGAACGAACGCCACATCACCCAAAGCAGCACCTCCAAAACTTGCTACAACGGCTTTTCCTGTTGTAACACGCTTTTCTATATCTTGTTTCAAAAAGTTCACATCTTCATTCGTAATATAACCGAATTCTTCGAGATTATCTTCCGGATTCAAGTTGTCATCGTCAATCATTTTTTGACGTTCTATAGCATTCACGAAGTAGCATCCGTCAGGCATCACGGCACTAGGGGGACGGGAACAGTCGCCACCTGCATAGATGTATACATCACCTTCTTCATCTGGTGTCAAGTTGATGTCTTCGGCAATCAATACAGTTTGTCCCCAAGGGGTGATTTGTTCATGCAGTCGCGTTTCATCAATATCAAACATATTTTTGCGTCCCCATATACCGATAGTATCTATACCTATGAGATCTAATAATTCGTCATCTACTTCTCCTAACATCTGAAAGGGATCGATAATTCTGACTGGTCGCCTTTCAAGACCATAATATTCACGCAGCTTTTCCACTATTATACAATGGAGTCCTGTGACAGTTGTAGCTCCGAAATCCAGTGCTATCCTATCCGCGTCTTTGTGTGACAATACAGTTTGTAATCTTTCTTTTGAAGTCATGTTTTCTAATATTAAATTCCTTTTTGCAAAGATAGCCGGGATAAAAAAACAAAAAAATGGAGTAAAGTGATATAAAAGATAGATTATTATCGCTTACTTTACAGTGCAAACTTAATCTTATTAAATTATGATTCAATTAGCCTTAGGTTTCCCGGGAGAGCGTTTCATTTATCTACCGCTTTCCTTAATTGATGTAATGATAGACAGTCCTTTAACCGGAGATTTGATACTCTATTCTCTCGGTCATTTTTCACATGCCCGATACCACTATATCAACCGTATCAACGGATGCAAACAATATATTTTTATCTATTGCAAAGAAGGAAAAGGATGGATTGAAGTAAATAAACAAAAATACACTTTAACAGCCAACGATTTTATTGTTCTACCTCCTGATATTCCACATAGTTACGGTGCTTCCCAAGAATCTCCCTGGAGTATTTACTGGATGCATTTCATTGGTACAAAAGCAGAATTGTTCGCCAAGAAATTTTATGTTCCTACAAAAGCCAATTATACCGAATCTAGTGAAGAAGAGCGGTTCAAACTCTTTGAAGAAATGTATTCCACACTCCGCAATGGCTTTACTATTGACAATTTGAATTATACGAATATTTGTCTGAAACATTTTCTGGCAACCTTCCTGTTTCAGAATTCCCATAAATCACCCGAAGTAGTTAGCGAGTATTCGGAAAGTATTATCAACCGGGTAATCGCCTATATGAACAATCATATCAATCAAAAAGTAACTATCAGAGAAATGGCCGCTTTTTTAGGATACTCGGTTTCTTACTTCCATCGCAAGTTTTATAAGGCAACCGGGCAATCGCCCATCAACTATTTTATCCAGATGAAGGTTAACAAAGCTTGCATTGAATTGATAAAAACAGATTTGAAGATCACCCAAATTGCTTCTAAGCTCGGGTTTAAAGATAGTTATTACTTCTCAAGAATATTTACGCAGACAATGGGGATTTCTCCGAAAAAATTTAGAGAACAGGGATTTAAATTAGACACCTGATACTATTCCGAATTTAGTTCTAAATCGTAATCCATCAGGTCTTTTACTTCGACAGGGACTTCCACAGATAGTCATATAGAGATATAAATTTAAAGAATTATTCGAATTAAAAGTAAAATTAATAAGAAACCCTCCGAAGAAGAAACTCTTTGGAGGGTTGTTTAACACGCCATTTAATATGATTCATTTATCAATACTGCAGTTACACTCTCTTTTCCTAGATAAAAAACCTTTGCTTTTATCAGTGGAGCATTGCATACTACCGGAGTTTGCCATTCTATGGAACTTTCCGTAGGCTCACTTCCATCGGTTGTGTACCGGATTACCGCATTGGGAATGGCAGTATTAGCCAGTAGTAATCCATCCCTTATCATAATACCGGGAGGAGACACCCGGAAATTTATTCCCCGCTTTGCCAAACGTGGCAACTCATAATCTACAATACCGGCATTGTATTTCCGTTTGGCATCCATATATACTTTGCCGTCCGGAGATAATGCCCACGATGGTTGAACATTCCAGGCGCGTTCTGCCAATCCGAAAACTTTTGGAAAAAGATAATATTCTATCTGTTCAAAACTACGAATAGTTTCCGACCATATTTGTCCGGACAGACCTTTAATATTTTGAGAACCTTCCTTTGTCAAGAGCTGTTTTCCGTTTGAAGCAGCTTTCACATCAACAGGTTCACCTTTCAAATTCCGCCGCAAAGACTTATAAATATCAAAAGGCAACATATCAAATGTCACATATTCATCTACATAACCGCCCCAACGTAATCCCGGTTCTTCCACATGATAGCAATATGCCATATCAAGATAAAAGTTACCCACATTACAAAGTATAATCGGATAGCCCGCATTGGCTAACTTATACGGGACTTCATCTCCACCCTGTTCCGGAATGGTATTCCAGCAATAATTTAGCACCTTACTGTTTCTGAAATGTTCGTTCACGGTATTATCCGGATTCATAACTATGTCTTGCCATCCGACTGCCTGTATGCTACGTTTGTCCAACATTTCCAATATTTGTTCCAGAAAATAATCTTTCAAATCCCGTATATTGGTCAGTTCGTTCTCTTGCATAAAAGTACGGCAGATAGAAGAACCTTCCCAAATACCTTCCGGTACTTCATCTCCCCCCACATGGAAAGCTGTCAGTTCTACTCCTGCATCCTGATACATCCGTACAATTTCATCAATCACTTTTTCAAGAAAATGATAAGTGGAAGGCATGGCAACATTGATAACATTATCAGTGAAATTTTGTGCCGACAGATATTGGGAAGTATCCGCAAAATCAATCAAAAGATATTCTTCCGCTTTCGGCCGATCCGTATCTATGTATTTTTGATAACGGGCATTCATGGCTTTAATCGCTGCTCGGGAATGTCCGGGAATGTCTATTTCGGGAATAATTCTGATATGTCTTTCTTTCGCATATTTCAGAATATCCATGAAGTCACTTCGAGAATAATATCCATTGGCCAATGAGGTAGTATCTGTCTCATTCCATCCCCAGGCATACGCAGGATAAAGACATGTCTGTTCATCTGTGGTATGTCCTCTACGAGAAGCGATTTCTGTCAATTCCTCCAATCCGGGTATTTCCACACGCCAGGCCTCATCGTCACTCAAATGCAAATGTAGTACATTCATCTTATAGAATGACAATATATCGATCAATTTCAGCAGATCCGCTTTCTTTGTAAAGTTACGGGCTACATCCAACATAATTCCCCGATGCCCCATGTCCGGATAATCGGTAATATGAAGATTAGGAAGCGGAGCAGAAGTTAGTTCCATGTTATCTAATAAGGCAAGCAATGTTTGACAAGCATTAAATATGCCATGTGCATCATTAGCTTTCAGAGTCAACCGGTTATTCTTTATCACGATTTCGTAATACTCATCAGGATATTGACTGGGAACAGGAACCTCCATTTTCTTCAATTCAATGATTGTTTCTTCATCCTCATCAGAAATGTTACATCTTAATAGTGAGGTCAGTTGACTTTTCAATAAAAGAGCTTCCTCTTTAAATGTATCATCAAACTTCAGACAAACCTTTTGAGAGAAAGAAGAAACACCGCCCGTCTTTTCCACTTTTTTAGGAGCAGGAAAAAAAGAAAGCATATCACAATCTACCGGTTTACTGAAATCATCATTCTGCTTATACAAATAATCTCCATCTGCATAGGGAAAACTATTCTTCGAACGAACCCATTGAGCATTGGGCGTAAACAGTCCGATCTCAATCGGAATATTTTGCGGCTGCAACATTTTCCCATTTTCATCGGTAGCTACAATATAAGCCCCTTCAGGAACCGAAGATACATTAATCACATTTCCTTCGCTCAATATGGTAAAAGTGATTGTTTCACCCGGTGCCAATGCCTGATAGTGTTCAGTAGGATACATCTTATAATAAGTCGAACCAATACATTCTATTTCCAACGGGGCATTAATAGGTTGCTGATAATAAATTGGTGTCTGATTAAAATAGATCACCCAATTATCAGCCAAGGATTTATTCCCGTTATTCGTTAAACAGAATGTATTCTTAAAATATCTGGCTTCCACACTATCTTTTTCCAGTTTCCATGTTAAAGAGAGATGTGAGGAAAGGGGCTGTTTACCAGCCCCACAACCAAACAAGCATATCCCCAACATCATTATCCATATATTCCTCATAGTTATCATAAGGGAATTATTTAGTTAATGAACGAATACATTCCACTTCTTCTGTTGAATAAGGCGTCCCATCGCTACGGAAAATATCATGAAACCACAAGGAAGGTTCAGTTACATCAGGCAACGGAGTATCCCATGCAAAGATTGTATTTGTCTTTCCGGCTACAAGTCCCCAGTTTATTGCACCGATATTTTCTTTCTTCAGCATCGGCATAATATCCTGAAAAGTACTATTTTGAGTACGTGCCATATATTCCGTGCAAATCATCGGACGGCCATATTGCTTCAATGTGTCAATGAGCCGTTGATGCGAATCCAGACCTTCATACGTATGATAGGTTATCACATCCGAGTTTTCCAACTGAAACTTATTCAGATTAGTCAAACTCATATCCCAGACTCCGGCCGACAAGGGTTGCGACGGGTTAACTGTTCGTCCCCACGTAAATATATTCTGCAATAACGGCAGACTTCTTTCACCGTATCTATATCCGCCCGAACCACCGGGCTCATTATATAAATCCCACAACACAATTCTCTTATCATCCTTAAAAGTGGTAAGAATGTCTTTCACATAATTCTCCAAGACCGGAAGTATCACTGCCGGATCACCTTTATAATACAAATCTCCCGGATCACGCGCCCATCCCGAATTGTGTACTCCCGGCTGTGGTTCCGGCTGTTTACCAGCCTGATATACAGGATTCCAGCAATCATCCAGGAAGACGAAGATGGTAGAGATATGATGCTTGTCGGCAATAGTAAGGTATTCATTAATACGTTTCTTAAAACCTTCCTTATCCGTTTCCCAAACTAGATGGTGCAAATATACACGCATACAGTTCATTCCGATATCTTCTGCCCAGCCTAGTTCACGGTCAATAGTCACCGGATCAAAAGTATCAGCCTGCCACATCTCCAATTGGTTGATTGCCGTGCTCGGAATAAAATCACACCCACGGAGCCATCCCCATTGCTGATACCATTCATTAGCCTGCTCTTTCGTCCAGACTTCACGAACAGAGACTGTTTTCTGACTGCAGGCAATTAACATAATGCTAATAAAAAATGAGAGTAATATCTTTTTCATAATCGAATTTTACTTTATCTAATTAGAAACCTTTATTCATTTTCTCCATGTAAATATAACCATATCCCCCGGTTCAACCGCTATCGTAGAACCATCCGGACTTACAGTTGAGCCATCCTTCAGCACTCTGCTAACAGAACCATCCACATCAATTGCCAGATTCATCACATTACGAAAGTCTTTATTTACAACTACAAGATATTGGTTACTACCTTTCTCCAAGAAAGAGACAACAGCACCGGTATCACTCGTAGTCAATGATTTTATAGGAGTCGGCAGACTTCCCAAAGCTGTCGTTCCTTCCGGTATTTCACTTCCGGTATGAGATACTGAAATTACTTGTGCTCCCAAGAATATACCCGCAAGTTGTTGTACTTCCTGATTAACAGTCTTGACCAAATTATAAACTTCGGTCGGTTCGTCATGTTGAAGTCCGCGATAGGTAAAATACTGGATTGCCTGCGCACCATAAGCCAAATCACTGAAGACTTGTAATCTCAACTCGGGCAATGTCGGTATCTTATAAAAATGAGTTTCATCAAGCTTGTGGGAAAGTGCAAGTGCAAATGCCCAGAACGGCTTATTATTCTCTTTAGCAGCAGCCGATATTTCTTCCAGATTCCGATACCAGTCCGGACGGACAATGCTGGGAGCACCATTTATAGATACAATAGGATAATTGTCAAACGAAATAAATGGAACAGGAACTTGTTCTATAAACGACTTTATATTTTCAGAATAAAGTTCTTTCCCCCATGCCCAATTGGGGTATAAATTTATATAACAAGGATGATGGCTGTCGATGGTTTTAATCTTCTTCACCAATTCGCCCAAGCCCGGCAAATCATTCACTTCCGGTTCATCCTTCAAATGGTAGGCATACAAAGCCGGATGATTCATCATCGCTTTTACGACCTCTTCGGCAGTACCAACAGACAAGAGGTCCTTACAAGAAGTTATCATTTTCACTCCGGTCTTCTGTGCGGCGTCAAGCACCATCAATGTTGTTTCCAAATCATCATACCATCCCAGATAAATATTAATGCCGGATGCTTTCATCACCGGGAATTTCTCCAGCGACTTATCTGCTTCCACTCCGGTCCATGCTATAATCGGAAACTCTCCATCAGTTGTAGGGATATAAGAATTACCCTGCATGATCTCAATTTCTTGTGTCTTTACTCCATTAGGTACTACGCGGAATACAGCCGTACGTCCGGTTCCTGTATTTACATTTGCAGTAATTGTCACAGTTCCGTTTCCACTCCCTTTGGCCGGTGAGATGGTAACCCAAGACTGATCTGTCTCGTTTACAAATTTCCATTCCGTATTAGACTTTATCGAATAAACCTCCGTAAAACCGTCATTACCGATCTGTAACTTCTCCAAATTTCCGGAAATAGAAAAAGAGGCTTTCTCCGGGTCCATCGAACAGGACATCAATACCATTGGCAACATTGAAAAAAAGAATGCGACCAGTAATTTCTTACTATATGTTTTCATTGATATATACATAATTCTATTAAATATTAAATTAAAGACTATTAATCTTGATCCCCTCTTAATTATAAGGAGTCAATCGTATCACTTCTTTGGCTTTGTCAATATGTATCGTATAAAGTCCGGCTTTAAAATCAGGACCGGGAATCAGATCGCCAGGGGCACTTCTCGTAATCAGGTTAGCAGGTTCAACCGTATACAGATTCTTCGTGTCCTCCTCTTGTGCCCAACCATATCCTCTAAAGAACTTAAATCCCATAGTCTGGTCGATATACACAACTGCTTCAAAAGCACTTACACCTACCTTCTTAAAGAAGAACCATTGGTGAGGATATGCGAAATCCCAAGCAAGTGTAGCCACATAAGGTTCACGCGGGAATCCAACTCCAGTACCAACAATATACATCACTTCCGGATAAAAGACATCCCGCGGCCGCTCCATATACATAAAACCGTTTGATGTATTATATTTCAAATTATAAAGTACCGACGGACCATCGAATTTTGCTTTGCTCCCTGAAACATCTTTAAAGAATTCCGGCCGGAGCATATTGGCGACATCACTACCAAAACCTATAAAATTAATCTTGGCACTTTCCACCAGCTGAACATCCAACTGGACATATCCTCCTCCCACATCAAAGAAGCGGGACTTATCAATATCAATGCTGTATGTCAAAGTCTTATCAGCCAGAAAACTCAACATATCAAAAGTGATATTCTCCAATGTATAACTCCCTACCTTAGGAGTCGGAATCGAAGTAGCTGCATCATCAGTCACAATCGCGATCTTATCGTCTGAATATCCCCATACCAAACCGGAATAATCAGGTTTATTGTTTATTATCTTTTCGGCAACTTTAAAATGGTCGCCAATCCCTGCCAAATCCGCCGTATTCGTCCGGAAACTATAATCCGTTTCATTCTGACTCTCCTTGTCCATTTCATACACATTTCCCAAATCATCAACAAGGTATAATTGGGAAGGTGTTTCCGGACGGGTCACCGCCACACTTGCGGTCTCATCCAAAGTCAGGGTCGATTCATTGCCACCTAAATCGTTTACAGCCTTTATAGTCACCACAGGACGTCCATTCTGGAAACCGGCAACAAAAGGTAAAGTAGCTTCCTCTTCAATAACTGCAGAACGTCCGCTCAATCCTTTAGACAAATTCAAGATTTCGGCTCCATCCATTGTCACTAATAATTGGAATGAAACCAAATCATTATATTCATCACTTATCTGTGCGGTGAACTTCACCTTATCACCAGCCGCCACAACCGTTTCACCATTCACTCCCCGCAATACGGCATTTTCTATTTTAGGTTTTGAAGGTGTAGGCCACTCCGGCCATTCACTTGGCTTACTAACATCATCTTTTGCACACGAAAGGAGCAATAACGACGACATGAATAATACATATATCTTTTTCATTTTTCTTAAGATCTCTAGTTTAACAATAATGAATGATGACATTAATTGCGAGCTGCCGCAAGATCCGCTTTCCATCCCTCACGTTCAAATGTCTGTACCAACACTTTTCCATAAGATTCCGAAGCTTGTTGAACCGCGTAATTAGGAATAGGCACATATTGATGTGTAGGAGCCACTCCTTTGATCTTCGCTGTACGTTGCGCATACTGATTAAAACGGATGAGATCTATTTTACGCATCCCTTCATACAACATTTCATGTCCTCTTTCCGTAAGTAAAGCATCTAGGAAGGCTTCAACATTCGCTGTTGCCGATGACGGAAGATCTCCCAGTCCGGCACGCTTACGCACCTCATTGACCGCAGCAATAGCATCAGCGGACGGAGCTGCATTGTTTTTACGTACTTCGGCTTCCGCATACATGAGCAATACATCTGCCCAACGGGCTAACGGTATATCAGTCCCCTGAAAAGCCGTAGCTGTTTCCACCGGGAATTTATTAATTATAAATCCGTCCCATGTGGTTGTATTCCGGTCAATCCAAGTTCCGGCAGTCGTATAATATTTGGTAAGGATCACTTCACGACGTTTATCCAAAGGATCATACGTATCCCAAAATTTCGGAGACACGTTGAAGGTTTGTCCCCATCCCTGCCCTTGCAAGTAGAAAGGAGTCGGATTTCCCTGATCGTCCACTCTGGCTGCATTATCGGGAGTAGCGAGCATCATCAGCGGGTTAAAGTTACCGGACTTATTCGTACCGTCCGCCGTTTCATCACAGCTGACAGCCATAATCACTTCCGAATTGAAGTTATTGGCATTTTTAAATTGCTCAATATAAGGATTATCCCCTTTCTTGAAAAGACTATACCGCCCCTTCAACTCATTATACATATCAATTGCTTTCTGATAATAACCAGACATATAATAGCCTTCATTCAGGCAATGCCGCATGATGCATACACGTGCATAGTCTTTATTGTAACGTCCCTGTTCTGGCTGTGTATCTGCAATATACTGATAAGCATAATCAAAATCAGCCATAATCCACTCCGTCATTTGCTGCAATGTCGGACGTACCAGATTTTCCAGCTTTGAAGGATTAATCAGATCGTCCGGATCGACAATCAAAGGAACAGGACCATATACATGCAATAAATAATACATCATCAATCCACGGCAAAGACGGGCCTCGGCAATAAACTCCCTTTTACGCTCTTCGGAGACCACTTCGGTAGAAGCCTTCTCCAAAGTTCCAATCACATTGGTGAAGTAGGAAATCTCACTTACTTTCGGAAAATGATTCGGCCTTTCGTCACTTAACGTACCGCTTGTGTAATAAACACACTGACTGAAATCGGCTTTGGAAAGAAAGTAGTATCCGCCTCCCCAACCATTATTCCACACGGCCATTTCATCTGTTGGATAATCAAAGAACTTCAGTACACCTCCGGCAGGGATATACCAACCGTGCTGATTACCACTTGTTCCGGCACCGATCCAATAGGTCCATGTTGTCGTAAAAGGCATATAGCAGGTCATCATAAATGATTCGTATTCGGCTTCAGTCACCGGATAATTAGAAACATTCAACGTGCCATACATCTTCGGATCAAAATTATCCTCACAACTGCACATGATAAATGCAATCATGACAAACACCTTAAATAATTTATTCTTGCTCATATTTTCAATCTTTTCTTTCGTTACAGGTTTTCTTAGAAACATATTTTTGCTCCGAAGGAGTATGTTCTCGTCATCGGATACTCCGCTTTGGAGCCGTCACCACCCGTCTTTATTTCAGGATCGACACCTACAAACTTGGTAAAAGTAAACGGGTTCTGACAGTCGATAAAAACTCTGATAGAACTCACATAATCACCCACTCTTCCCAGCTTCTTTCCCGAAAGGTTATATCCTAAAGTGATATTCCTGACACGTACGAACGAAGCATTCTGATAATCTTCCTCAAAACCTACGTTACCGGGCAAAGCGACAGCCTTTGTTGAAGCAATACCACGCCGGTTTCCATTCTGATTGGTTTGAGAATTCCAGATAGTATATACATATTTGTTCGAATTCTTGGGACTTGTGTAATACACATCTCCGACAAGTGCCCAACGATATGCATAGTTATAACGTGTACGTCCGAATTGTCCATACATAAATACATCCAGATCAAAATCTTTGTATACAAATGTATTTCCAAAGCCTATATGAATTTTGGGAAGTGTATTCCGCATCTTTACATCATCAATCGTTATTTTATTATCCCCATTTGCATCCTTAATAATCGGATAACCGGGCTGTTGCGCGTCTGCCGGCAAAGACTTCTGCGATTCGGGCATATTGCTTTTATCTATGTTGATAACGCCTTCCGTTTCATAGTAATAATAAGCATTCACCGGTTCGTTCTTACGGATTCGATATTCTTCATAATAATAGTTGGGCATCCGTTCTTTCCAAACGGCATTATGATGTGATAAGGTCAATTGTGAGGTCCACTTAAACACACGGGGGATTTCAAAGTTAAGTGAGTTAATAGTCGCATCCCATCCGTAACGTACATAATGTCCATAATTCATCGGAACGGAAGATGTCATACTAAGCGGAGAGGCAGAGTCATATCCCAGCAAGTTGGTTACATCATTGCGGAACATATCAAAACTTCCCCAGATTCTATCTTTCAGGACTGAAAAGTCTATACCTATATTTTTCATGGTAGTCTTTTCCCAGGTAACATTCGGGTAATCAGGACCGCTAAGCAGATAGGGTACATAAGTCACTGAATTGTTAGAGAACTTGATATATTGGGCTGCCAGACTGAAAGTGCCATAAAGCGAACTACCCAGATTATCATTACCTGTCTGTCCATAACTACCACGAATCTTCAACTGGTCAATCCATGATATATGCTTCATAAACGGCTCGTTAGATAATTTCCAGGCCAATGATACTGAAGGGAAATAGGCATATTTCTTTCCCGGAAAAAACTTATCCGTTCCATCGCGACGAATAGTAGCGGCAACTACATATCTATCGAGCACATCCACACTTGCCCTGGCAAATTGAGAACGACGTTCATCGGCTGCTCTGAAAGAAGTCGGGTAGAAAGCGCCTTCCGCAGCTTCCACCTTATCAGCAGCAATGTGATCGTTAATCTGTTCGTAGTCAAGTTCAAGACCATTTGAATCGTTCGTATACCTTCCCATACCGACTACGGCATCGACACGTAACAAATCTCCAAACTGCTTTTTGAAAGTCAACGTACCTTCCATAGTTTGGTTTCTACGTTCAACATATCCCAAATGCCCTCTTGATTTATACATGTCCATAAAATATATATCAGAAGGAATATACAGATTACGATTAGCATTCTCCTTATTAATGCCATACATCAAACGGAAGGACAACATATCCTTGATTATATCCACATCGGCAGCAAAGTTTAGATAATAACCGCTTGTTTTAGTCCGGTCACTCACTTTTATCATTTCGGCCGGGTTAGGGTAATTTGAATATAAGGTAGGTTCTCCATCCTCACCTCTGATCGGTAAATAAGAAGGATAGGTTAAAGCCGATTGTATGGCATCATACCCATTTCCACCCCCACCGCCACCGGAAGTTGAGTTTGTATATTCATTCTCATTTACATTGACAATTGCTGTCAACTTAAGAAATGGAAGCAATTGTGAAGAAATGTTTGTCCGAAGAGCATAACGTTCCATAGCGGAGTTTTCTACCGTACCTTCCTGTTTGTAATAATTTCCGGACAGATAATATTTCAATAGTTTAGAACCACCCGTGATTGTGATATTATGATTATTGATGCTACCATCCTTTAATACACAATCCAGCCAGTCTGTTGTTTGAGCGGCAGCTATCTGTTGAGGTGAGAATTGAGGTACCCATTTATTATCAAAAGGTTTATCACCATAAGGATACATACCGTTCGTAAATAAATAGTTTTCTTTATTGAAAATGTTGGCAACATTCATATATTCTTCCCCACTCAAAGGTTCCAGATACGGATAGTTTTTCACGATAGAATAATTTCCTTCATAAGTGATTTGGGGACGAGTTTCAGTACCTTTCTTTGTAGTGATTAATACGACCCCATTGGCTGCACCAATTCCATAAATGGAGGCAGATGCATCCTTTAACACTTCGATAGATTCAATATCGGCAGGATTAAGTCCGGCCAACCCCGAACGATTGATAGAGTTGGGCATAACCTGGTTTCCGTTTCCAACCTCTAAAGAAGTGGAAGGCATCATTACACCATCCACTATAAAGATAGGAGTACCTGCCCCACGAATTGAAAGGTCAACTGCTCCACCCGGTTGCGGGCTTGTCAACGTAGCTTCCAGTCCGGCAGCCCGCCCAAGCAACATCTGTGACATATTACTTGTTGCGGCTCGCGATATTTTTTCCGTTTTTACCGTTGCAATGGAAGTTGTCAGATTCTTACGGGTGGTCGTTCCATACCCTACCACAACAACTTCATCCAACTGTTTCGAATCCTCTTTCATCGTCACATTCAACGTCATCGGTCGGGTAATTTTCTGCGTATATGTAGTGTAACCTATTGAAGTAAATTTCAGTGTCGAGCCTTCCGGAACTTGCAACTGGTAATTGCCATCTATACCGGTAATGGTTCCTTGAGTAGCTCCTTCTATCATCACAGTCACTCCCGGAAGAGCTTCGCCGGATTCGTCCACTACCTTTCCGGTCACTTTGACCGGCTGTTTGTTATCCTGTGGTTGAGATGAAACTTTGTTTAATACAATCTGACGTTTTTCAATCGTATAAGATACTCCTTCGCCTTTAAAAAGTCTATCCAGTACCAGAGTCATCAATTCATTTTTCACAGAAATACTTACGATACGGCTTACATCAACAATATCTTTGTTGTATAAAAAACGATATTCTGTCTGATTTTCGATACTAGTCAAGACCTCCTCTACAGTCACATTCTTCAGTCGCAATGTAATTTTGGCGGATTGTGCCAGGATAGGTATACTGATAGCTTGCAAAGCTATACAAAACAACCATATAGCACAGATTCTCCCCATTTTTACATTTGCAGGTACATTAATTCTCTTTTTCATTTTTCTAATTGAAATAAGTTTCATACCTTTACACGTTTGGTTATTGGTTCTACAAATAAGTTGATTAACGAATAACTGAATCTTTGGAAAGGAAGGTGAGTCAGACCTTCCTTTTTTATCAGTTGTCGGAAGCTGAATTCACTGATTATGTCTTTCTCATGGCTTGTATTATTTAAAGGTTAATAAATGTGTTTTTCTCTCGTTTCTATCAATAAGACGTTTCTAAAAATAAAAGCCACATTGGATATCGCATTATTTTTTCATCTGCATTATTTTTTCTTCAAACTATCGTTTATCCCAAATAATCTTTCTATTTTTACCCCCGACAATAGAACCTTTACTACAATACTATGCCGAATATCCAACAACAGACTTCCGACGACCGTTTTCTGGTAATAGCACTAAAACAGGATGATAAACAGGCTTTTACCCGACTATTCCATATTTATTATAAAGATTTGGTATTGTTTGGCGGTACTTACATTCCGGAGAAATCTACCTGTGAAGATATTGTGCAAAATATCTTTCTCAAACTATGGAATGACCGGAAATCATTGGTAATTGAGAACTCACTAAAATCATATTTACTGAAAGCGGTCAGGAATTACTGTCTGGACGAATTACGCCATCGCAGGATTATAGATGAACACGTTGCTTACGAACTTAAATCGGATTCTATAGATATAGATACGACAGAAAACTACATACTGTATTCTGATTTATGCCGGCAACTTAAAAATGCATTGGAACAATTACCTCCTCAAGAAAGAGAAGTGTTCGAGATGAGCCGATTAGAAAACATTAAATATCAGGAAATAGCCAATCGCCTGAATATCTCTGTCAGAACGGTAGAAGTACGTATCAGCAAAGCATTGAAGCAGCTCCGCATCTTATTAAAAGATTTTTATTTACTACTTTTTTTATTTCTTTTCCACTAATGAATGTGGGATTTTCTTTCTGAAACGTCTATTATATATAAGGTAAAATGCATTATGATAAATAAAGATTCAGACATAGAAATTATAATCTTCAGATATCTCTCGAAAGAGGCTACACCAGAGGACATTAAGGTACTGGAAGATTGGATATCAGCTACTCCAGAAAACTACAAAAGCTTTCTGGCACAAAAGAATATATGGGAGATCAGTCACCCGGCCTTTAATCCGGAAGAGATAGATGTGGACAGTGCGCACAGAAAAGTAATGGAGCAGATTCTCCATCAAAACCGGCCGCCGGTTTCCGTTCGTCCTAAGTTGTCCTTCCTGCACTATTGGCAGCAAGTAGCAGCTATCTTACTTCTTCCTTTACTGATATTATCTGCTTATCTTTATTTTAAACCTGCTTCTCAAATTGCAGAAACTTATCAGGAGTTATTCACTCCTTACGGCACCTGGTCGGTAGTTAATCTGCCTGACGGTTCTAAAGTTTGGCTGAATGCCGGGAGTTCGTTAAAGTATCCGACTCAATTCAGTGATAAGCAAAGAGTTGTTTCGATGCAGGGTGAAGCCTATTTTGAAGTGGAATCCGATAAAGAGCATCCCTTCATCGTAAAAACGAAACAACTGACTGTAGAAGCTACCGGCACTGCATTCAATGTGAACGCATACGCTCCGGATCATGTAGCAGCAGTGACGTTAGTAAAAGGAAAGGTCGCAGTTACTCTTGACCAGAAAAAGACGATTTCCCTTTCACCGGGAGAGAAGATTGACTATAATCTAGGCACTGCTCTATATAACGTCAATAAGACCAATACTTATAAATGGTGCTCATGGAAAGATGGAATACTCATTTTTAGAGATGACCCGCTGGAATATGTATTCAAGCGTTTGGGACAGACTTATAACGTGGAATTTATTCTGAAAGACGCCGAACTAGGAAAGTATTCCTATAAAGCGACTTTTGAAGGTGAATCTTTAAATGAGATTTTGCGCTTGCTTGAAATGAGTGCACCTATTCGCTGTAAAGAGGTTAGTAATCGCAACACCAATAATGAGAAGTTTGAAAAACAGCGTATAGAGGTGAGTAGGACTATGCAATAAAGGTAGTTTCAGTCTGTGTAAAACGCCGTTTCCGTATGCTCTGACAGGGAATGATTCTCATTACTATGAGAATTAATTCTCATAGTAATGAGAAAAAGTTCTCACCGCAATGAGTATTTTTTCTCATTACGGTGAGAATGTTTGAGAATTACTTAGTAACATTAAGTTATATGACACTAGAGTATCGTACAACTGATTCTTGCAGTATCTTTTTTCTTTACTGAATACTTCTATTAAACAAGATGCTATTTCTTATTAATATCTTCCGCCGCATAGACTCTAACATAATCAACATACATATCTGAACCATTTCCATATCTTTCCAAATCTATTGGCCATCCACTAATACCTCCAATAGCATAATTGATCATAAACAAATGAGGAAAGTCACGCGAAATTTCATTAGTAGGATGACGAAAAACTTCGATATCATCCAAATAATAAACTGTATCTTTTAATCCTATATAAAGTCCATAAGTATGGAAAGTGGTAGACCAAGAAGATTTTCCTCCCAATGATAACATATCAATGCTCTTGGCCGGATGTGGTTTGGCTTTACCATTTTCATCCCTCTGCCCCCAAAAGTGACTGGTACAAGAATATCCCCAATAATTAGGATTTCCTTTACCACGTCCTCCATACGCTTCTACAATATCCAACTCATCTCCCGGAGCATGCCTTATTTGATTTATTGTCCAAAAAGCCGGCCAGGTCCCCGGAGCCGACTGTGCAATAAAACAACATTCCAGGTAGCACGGAGCCTTTACCCAAAATCCTTCACCATCCATATTTACAGATGCTATCAATCCCGTACTTCCCTTGGTCCCCTTTCTCTTTCTCGCCGCAATCTTCAAATAAGTATCAACTTGAAAAAAGGGATTATCCGGACCATCCACATCGGAAAAAGGCCATCCGCTAAAATCTCCCCATAGTGGTTTATGAGCATTATAGCGGGTTCCCCGCCCATCATTTGAGATTGATAAATCTTTATCAAAGTCATCACTAAAAACAAGTTTCAATCCCTTTGCTGCCGGTGGATCTTTTTTAGGAATTCCTTGTTTCCAAGAAATCCCTCCCTTATTATAAAGCTGTAACTCAAAAATATCTTTCTTTCCATTTTCTGCTTGGGCATAAATTCGAATATTCATCGGACCTGCCGGAAAAAGTTCTGCATCAAAAGTAAAACGTCCCGAACCATCTTTTTTTAGCTTTAGTCCCCGAGGAGTCAGATTAGCATCATATCCCCAATTACTTTTATTTTTCTCTGTTGGTTGACTCCAACATAAAGCTTTTGCCGTTTTCATCCCTTTTGCCTTAAATTGCACCTCAACTTTCCCTTGTACTTCACTTCTACATAGCGGACTAATAATCTGAATAGCATCAACCCAATCAGTATCCTGAACATGTTGTCCGTAATTAAAATCCATATAATTAGGATCCTGTGCCCAAACCACCATATCTATAGCAAAATTCGCTAATAGAACCATTATAATACGTTGTAATATTTTCATTATATATACTTTAATGTTACTCATCTTTTTATTTACACTAGAAATATTTCGTATTTATATCTCTTAGTTTACGCCACACGGACTTAACGAATCGACATCTATTAAGTTATCAGATGAGCCTAATGTCATCTTAACATCCGGCTTGAAAACAGTCCCTGAATCTTTCAGATATTTCAGATAACAAAGACCTAATTGCCAATCAGTAGAATATGTAGGAACACCCGTGTTTAAAATAACCACATCTCCACCTACTGATTTCAAACCAGCCAGTCCATCCAATTGCCAAAATGCGTGACAGTCCTGAATTATCAGATCACCACCTATCTTTTCTAACGGTAATGGTCTTGTCGGATCTTTAAAGTTTAGTTCCCAGAACCACTGAATGTCTCTTAATTCAAAATCACCTTCCACTTCCGTCAAGTTCTTGAATGTTTCACTGTTCACATTAGAAGTAACAATACCTATCAATCTTAAATCACCTTCAACTTTAGTTATGCAATTAAAGGAACTCCATCCCTGGAAACCTCCACAAGCAAAATTCGGACAATTTTCAATTATAAAATCACCATGAATAATACGATATTTATCCGGAGCCTCTTGGAAACCTGAAGGATCAACCAATTTAGGACAGTTTTTTATAATAATACCTCCTTGACAATCAATAACATTGAAAAAATGTCTCGTTGACTCAATGCTGAGGTTATCCCATGTAACTACCCCTGAAACGCTTTCGATACGATATTGCACTTGATTCATCATTTCCTGCGTAATATCTTCTCCTTTTATCGTCAAATTAACCGCCTTACCTTTAGGACCTTCCAAGAATAATTGCATCTCCCGAGCACCATTTATCTCATAATCCTTTGGTATACCATCATCCTTTGAGGGGTTAAAACCATCACAAGCCTCAATCATGCTTAAGTCAACTAATTCTCCATCGCTATATGTAAGAATAACGTCTGAAGTGCTTTTCACTATTTCATCTTCTATCCATGCCTTAACCATACACCATCCGGGACGCCCTGTCGAGCCATAGGTCGGAATTTCCCCATCAGTATTCCCATTTCTGCTAATTTCGATTCCATTGCCGATAGATTTTAGAGATTCAAAACCACTCAAACTAACCACTTTCGGATTGTTTTTATAAATCAATTTCCCTCCAATCTCTTGTAATGCCATCATAAATGTTTGCATATTTACAATATTGGGACAACCGCTAACCTCTAAATCTCCCCCAACTTTCTTTAATAATGGCATTCCGTCTAATTCGTCACCTCGCGTACCTTGATATGGATTATTAAGTATTCTGAAATCTCCGGCAATTTCCTTTATTTGAGCAAAACTACTTCCCTTTCCCCAAAACTTAATCGGAGTATTATCTATAATCAAATCTCCATTGATTTTTTCATAAAAGCGTAAACCATTACTAAAAATAGCATCGTATCCATTTCCAGGAGTGTTATTGCGAAATATTATATCCCCTTCCACACTAACAACATCAAAAAATCCTTCTGTATTGGTTATAACTGTCCCTTCTATAGTCAATGTACCAATAATCTTTTTCACCTTTCCCGTCAACAATCTCAACACTTCGTCCGTTATCTCACTACCTGATATTGTTAAATTACGTACAGTGGTATTGGTTGGAGCAAACTCTAAAGCATCTTTACGGGAAGCAATCGTATAACTCGAAATTCCATCTTCCAACTTACCTATATCTTCTATATCTGTGGCTGCCTTAGGATGATTATCAGCAATACGGAATATACCGTCAAACTTTCCTTTTTCATATAAATACCTCAATGGGAACAGTCCATAAGAATAATCTTCTCCCACCAAAGGCTTATCTTCTCCCAAGGCTTTATTATTAATAACACTAATAGTACCGGCACCACCCTGTACGTCCAGAAGACCCGAGATATCTGTTAACAGTACATTATTATTAATTACTAATTCTCCATTAATCTCTTTCAGTTTTGACAAGTCTGATATTTTTATGAGTTTAGAATTACCCTCAATTCTTAACTCCTCTTGCACTGATGTTAAATTCGGAAGAGACAGGTCAAGTACATTAGTATTCCTAATAATCAAAGATCCAATAGAAGCAAACTTTAATGCAGACAAATCTGTAATATCCTCTCCTGAAATAATAAGATAAGATATATTTCCCGATTCCAAGAAGTTATTTACATCCTTTTGTGTAGTTAAATTATAACCAACAGCTGAATCTCCTCCATCATCATCTTTACAACCACCAACATGAATGACAAAGAGTAAACATAATACTCCTAACATGATCAAACGTATATTTTTCATAACCACTAATTTAAAAGTTCTACAAATTGGTATTTTACATTTTATAAACTATCCCGGTTCTCTACCATTTCAAAAGATGGAGGAATGGATTCAGGCAATGAGGCCCATGATTTATTAGGATATTCTCCCATTATCAACTCAAGCTTACCTCCTTTTTCCAACTCTTCATGACTGAACCATGATTTATTCCAAACTTTTCCATTCAAAGTAGCAGATTGAATGTATTTATTCTGAGGAGCATAATTCTTACATACTATTTCGAATGTTTTACCATTATCCAATTTTATAACAGAACGTTCAAAAACCGGACTTCCTATCACATACATTGGTAACCCCGGCGTTATAGGGTAGAAACCTAAAGAAGAGAAAGCAACAAAAGCTGATAACCCTCCTCCGTCTTCATCACCAGGTACTCCCATTACGTCATTACGAAACCATTGCTCCAACAAACGACGAATCCTCTTTTGGGTACGCCAAGGAGCACCTGCATAATTATATAAATAAGGAATGTGTAAACAAGGCTCATTCGCCATTGAAAATTGTCCCACATTACCAGTATGATCTGCATTCTGGCTATAAAAATGAACCCGATTCTGTCCTAATGGGGTATAGTACATACGTTCCAGTTCATCAATAAAAGACTGACTACCACCAATCATACTCACCAAATCAGCAATATTGTGTAATAAGTCCCAACGATATATCCAACCATTATTCTCATCATAAGCATCTCTAAATCCAACTCCCCAGGAATATCGATAATCAAATGGTTCTATAAAATTACCTCTACTATCTTTCGGATGAAAGAATTTAGTAGCCGGATTAAATATTTTTTTATAATTCAGACTTCTATGCAAAAAGTATTGATAGTCTTCTTTTTTATCCAACGCTTTAGCAATCTGTGATAAGCACCATTCGTCATATACTGTACCCAAAGTCACTGCAACAGGCTGCCTCCTCTCAAAAGAATTCACTTCTTCGACTGTTTCCTGTTCTCCGGGAACAAGTGATGGGAAATAACCATTTTTTAAATAAAATTCATCCAATACTCCTGCTTTTGCGTCAGACCACGGAATAAGCGTTTTTTCAGTTATAGCAGTCTTACAGGCTTCATAAGCCTTCGACAAATTAAAATTCCTCAATCCTTTATTGTAAGCATCTATAAATGTAGCAACTCCATGATTACTATTCATACTATGATTATCACCCGTAACTACAGGAAATGTTGGCATCCAATAATTATCCCGTTCTTCCGCCATCCGGATATATGAACTCAACATATCTTGCTCAACAGCCGGGTCCATAATAACTCGTAATGGATGTGCTGCTCGAAAGGTGTCCCAAAACCAATCATCTGTATAGAAAGGTACTCCATTGTCATTATGTACCTTTTTATCAAATCCACTATAATAATACCCATCTTCCGAAATGCATACCGGACGCTCACAGACCCGATATATAGAAGTATAAAATACTGTTTTCTGGTCTTCATCATGGCTCTGAACTGATATTTTATTTAATTTTTCATTCCATATATTACGTCCTATCTGTGCTACGCTGTCTACATTATACCCTTCAATTTCCCGATACAGATTCTTTCTTGCCTGTTCGCTACTAATAAATGAAATACCATAACGAATCTTCATCACACGAACTTCTTTGGGGAATTTTAAAACAACACAGCTTCCTCCACTAACCTTTTGATCCATTCCTTGCTCAGACAGAATTCCACAGGAAACTGGGGCAACTTCCGTTTCCAAATAAATATAAGCCTTATCCTCTTTACCAATTGGTTGATCGCCCGAAATTGTATTTCCCGCCACTTTTAGGTTTCCTTCTTTTGAATTTAAAATCAAATAGGAATCAGCATGATTATTAAAATCAATTTCATATACAGCTGATTGATGTGAAGGAGCATATTTAACTCTTGCATTCAGACTATCTAATAGAACACTATAATAGTAGGGCTTCACCACTTCTTGATCATATTCGTATGCAACTACTGGTTTTAATCCCGATGCATCACCCTGATACGGACTCAAGTTAAACGCAAATCCACCTCGATGTCCAATCAAGAATAATGGCAAACCATTTAAACGATCCCCCGTATAGTCCAAGCGTTGAGCATACACTCGCAGCATACTGTTAGGAAGATGTACAGTTGGATAAGTAGGTACTAATAGATGACTTATATTGCCAATATATGCATTTACATAATCGACAGGAGTCTTCTGATCTTGACACACGCAACCAATTCCTAACAATGGAAAAATGAATATTATTATCAATAACTTTACTTTCTGCATAATACTAATAAATATTTTTCAAACATTACTTTACAACCTTACGTGGAGCATATAGCCCCGTAAAGTCATCTTGATCAAATCCTGTTATAGTTATCGGTAAATAACCGATTGTGATAATAACTTTTCCATTTAATACTTTCAACTGTTGTACTCTTCCAAAAATGTCAGTCACATTCACCTTTTTCGTATTTGGCAAATACAAAGTTTCTTCTTTACTGTCTTTTTCTGTCCATAAGCACAATTGATTCTTTCCCTGATTATCATAAGCGAAACCATATGATTGACCAACATACTTTCCAACAGGAATTGCATGTCTATAATTATTCACCATATTAGAGAAAGCTACAGCAGAAGGTTTCACACTAAGTGATTCATTAAATCTAAGAATTCCAAAAAAGGATTCCGGATTATTCGGACCAAAAGGCTCATCAGCCATTTCATACCAAAAAACCTTTTTAGCTCCATAATATAGATGAGATAAATAAGTCCGAACTAAATAAGCCGCTTGTTCGTATTCCGTCACAGGGATATACCGATTCGGCTCACCATTATTTTTATAAGTAGTCCATCCTACTTCTGTAACCCACATTTCTGTAGGTACTTTCATCTTTTTCAATCCTCTTTGATGCTCATCATAAAAACCAGAAGCAAATTTTTCTGTTTCAGGGTATATTTTATCATTTACATAGGGATGAATAGCAGTAATGTCAATGTATGGAGCAGCTCCCCTTTCATGAACAAAGTACTCAATCCACTCATCTTCTCCCGGCCACATCAATTTAATGGATGAATCGACAGACCGTATAGAATCACACATTTGCTTAATAAGATCAGTGAACGGTTTCCCCCAACCTTGCGGACGCCATTGCTGCCCTTGCGGATGTGGCCATCGCTTAGACCACCCGCCAAAATTATTCGGCTCATTTTGAGACTCAAACACAGCAAAATGTCCTTTTGTCAGTTCCACATACTTTTTTAAGATGGATACGTCTTTATTCCATGTCCAAACTCCTTTATCATTTTGAATACCATCAAATGAATTGATATATCCGAACAAATTAAGCCAGCAAATATGATGGCGATCCAGATAGTCCAAATCAGGATCACTATCCAGATTTTCTTCAACAACTCTCTTCCAATTACTTTCATCACGTACCCAGGCTATTCCTAATTTCTGTTGTACAGCTGCAATATTCCATTTCTTATAATCATATCTTGCATAATGCCCACAGATACCAAATGGAGAATCCCAATCCTTTTTCGTAAGAGTCACATTAGGTATAACACCGAATCCTTCTTCAATCGTATCAGATTTCAAGGCTGATTCAGCGATAACTTTAAGCGTATAATACCCTAGTTCTTTCTGCTTTAGCGGATAATGTACAGCCATGTCCGCATCTCCCTTTATTGTGTACGATTTGCGGCTTAGCACTTTCTTATCAGTATCTAGCAATTCAACTGTCACTTTCTTATAAGGTTCGTTCAGCCGTATAAAAGCCTTCCCTGCTTCTCTAACATGGTAAAGCGCTCCTGGCTGATCGAATGTTATTTTAACCGGAAAGTTCTTTTCATTATCTACATTAGCTAATGCCATGGTATTGCATAACATGAATGTGCACAACATACATATTATAATTATTGTCTTGAATATATTTCTCATATCTAATTTATTTTAGTTGTGTTTTAAAGGAGTATCAGTCATCTCAAAAACTAATGTACCACCATCCATTATTTGCGCATGGGATATGGTATTGGTTATTAAATTTCCATTCAACATTACAGACTTTACATATTTATTTGTTGACGAATAATTTTGAGCTTTTACTGTGAAATACTTACCATTCAGCAAATGAATAGTAGCTTGAGGGATTTGAGGAGCGCCTAACACATAATTGCCGCTAACCGGATCTACCGGATAAAATCCCAATGCGCTGAACATATACCATGCCGACATCTGCCCACAATCATCATTACCACACAGCCCATCGGGCTTAGGCAAATAGAATTTATCAAAAATTTCTCTTACTAACTCTGCTGTACGCCACTGTTCCCCCGCAAGAGTATACATATATACCACATGATGACTTGGTTCATTCCCATGTGCATATTGTCCTATTAATCCAGTAACATCACCAACAAAACCTGTACTTTTCACATCGGACTGCAAGAAAAATAAAGAATCCAACTTGGTTGTAAAAGCCTCTTTTCCCCCCATTAAATCTATCAAGCCATCAATATCATGCAAAACATGCCAGGTATACTGCCATGCATTCCCCTCCGTGTAATCTCCCCCTGCTGTACCTGCATGAGATAAGGCAAACTTGTCAAAGGGCTCACGCCAGCTACCTTTCGTATCTTTCCCCCTCATCAGCCGACTTTCCGGATCAAACAAGTTCTTATAATAATTAGCTCTCTTCATGAAAAAACGATAATCTTCTTCTTTGCCTAATTTCCGTGCCAGTTGTGCTGCACAATAATCATCATAAGCACCTTCCAATGTACGGGACACAGCTTCATCTTTAATCAAATCAAACGGATAATATCCATATTCATCATAGATATTCCATTCTGAACGATAATGATTTCGAGTCAAAGTGTTTTTCACTTCACCATATACCTGTGCCGGATCTACCCCCTCAATATCTTTCATACAAGCTTCCACTACTACAGGAATTCCATGGTTACCGATCATACAATAATTTTCCTTTCCCCACAAAGCCCAGATAGGTAAGAATCCCTGCACTTTACTATGAGTTAACATTGTATTGATCATATCAGGAACCTTTTCCGGAACCAATATTGTGTACATAGGATGAGCGGCACGAAAAGTATCCCATAATGAAAAAGTTGAATAATATTCACCTGACAAAGAAACAAAAACAGAATCATTAGCCCCACGATATTTTCCATCTACATCTGCCATGTTGTTTGGTTGAAAAAAGAGATGGTACATGGATGTATAAAAGTTTCTTTTTTGTTCCACACTTCCTTCTATCTCAACTCGTGATAATATGTCTTCCCATCTTTTGCTACTCCCCTCTTTCACTTGATTAAAATTCCAGTGCGCCAATTCTGAATCCATATTCCTGTACGCTCCCTCTATACTGACTGTAGATAAAGCAACTTTAGCCTGTAACACATCTCCTTTTTTCTGATTAAAATGAAAGACACAAACAGGAGCCTTATTGCGTTCATTCCCTTTTATCGTATCAATAGATACAATCGGTTTATCAAACTGAATAATATAATACAATTGCCGTTCTACCCATCCTTTCAAATGATGAAACCCTGATATTGTATAATCATCCGCAACATTCACCTTTGAATTTATGACACGAGTTTCATACTGTTCTTCCGTACTGACAGAACCACTTTGAAAATTAATATATACTGCTCCTCCGTCTTGGTCAAAAGAGTATTTATGTATGGCAACATGAGGCGTACAACTTAATTCTACCTTCACATGATTATCGTCTAAATACACAGAATAATATCCTGGCGAAGCTATCTCTCTATCTTTAGAATATTTACTCTTAAACTCTTTTCCCGAGACTCCAGAAAATGGCATCATCAACAGATCGCCCATATCAGGTATACCGGTTCCATTGAGTTTATTTTGAGTAAATCCCCAAATCAACGAATCATTATAATTATAACCACTACAATGTTCCCAGCCAAAATTTCCTGTCTGAGGCCCTGGCTGAACAAATCCCAACGGACAAGCTGCCGCAGGAGTTGTATGTCCAGTATAAGCAGTACCTACAAACGGATCAACGTATTGAGTCAGATTACTGTCTTGCACATCTGTAGATTTGCAAGAGTAAAACCCACAAATAAAAAATAAAATAATTATCAGATATATTTTCATACAACTTTACCATTTAATAAATTAATAAGTCATTCATTCCACTCGTTCTATTCTAAAAGAATAACTTACAGGCCTGTTTTCCGGAATCATATATTTAGGGAGAGGTATATCTCCACATGTTGCATTTCCCAATCCCTGTTGCATGCAATCCAAATTAAGATAAACTTCTGGCTTCTTTATTTCTTTTAGTTTGAAGTCATGGGCAACCTTCCACAAATCCTGATCGGTATAATGCAAAGCACTAAAACTTAAGTTGTCTTTTGACGTTATCTTTAACCCGTCTCCCTTTGCGTCTGTAATTGTCACCCAACGGATTTTTTCACGATTCCCCATACTCTGAGACCGCACGTAATGTTCTGATGCCATATCATCAACAGTCATATTATAACATCCTATCATAGCAGATTGAACCCTATCAATATAATTCTCATGAGGACCACAACCATACCATTGAACATTTTCGTAGCCGGAAGGCATTATCAATTGAAGTCCCAGGCGACGAATGATCGTCGCATCCGCATATTTCGTAAAACTTGCCTCCACATCTATAATACCGTTCTCATAGATAATATATTTTACTGAATATGGGATTTCAATCGGTTTGAGGGCATCTACGTTTACTGTAGCATTAATTATTAACGTTACAAACTTTCCCGTCTCATCCAATCTATAATTAAAAAGAAGATTCTTAATATTTGAGTTATAATAATGTTGGTCTGTATACTTATCATTTCCCACACTACGATACCAGTTGAGCATCAGCCCACCATTATTATATATCCTTTCTTTTCCACTATATTTCAATGAAAGAAGTTTTCCATTCAACTTATCGAATAGAACTTGGAAATTCGAACCATGTATACCTAAACTATCCTTTAAAACATCAATCTTCAATTGACTTAAAGATGACAAATCAACCTTTGCAACAGAAGGGCGTTCATTTAAAGGAATCTGCTCTTCTGCTATACAAAAACCGGCTTCTGCCCAAGACATTTTATTCTTTGTCAGAAAATAAATATTCAGGAAAAACTCACTGTCACTACGAATTTTTGTCGTATAAGGTATTGTAAGAGTTGCCTTCTCATTTGGAGGCAAATTAAGCCCTTCGTCTATGGTCCCTTGTTCTATTTCCATTCCATCTTTCAATATCTTCCAAACTACACGGAAATTATTCAAATTCAGAAAATCATAGCCATTACTCACTTCAATCTTACCTGCAGACATTGCCAATGGACGTAATTTTATATACTGATATACTTTCTTCACCTCCAGTAGCTTTGCTGTTACCCGACGGTCAGGCGTCACCAACCCGTTGCAACAAAAATCCGCATCATTCGGTTTATCACCAAAATCCCCTCCATAATAATAATGACTCGTTGGTGCTCCTACTTTATTAATACCTTGATCAACCCAATCCCATATACAAGCACCGATCATACGTTGAGACTTATTTTCAATATACTCCCAGTATTCAGCTAAATTTCCCGGAGCATTTCCCATAGAATGAGCATATTCACATAAAAAGTAAGGCTTATTTGTATCTAACTGATCAAAACGACTCATTCGTGCAATATCAGGATACATCTGCGAATCAATATCAGCAGCATCATTCTTTCCTTCATAGTGTACAGGGCGCGAAGGATCCAATTCTTTCGCTCGTTTATACATTGCGTCAAAATTAACACCGGCTCCTCCCTCATTTCCAAGAGACCAGAAAATAACAGAAGGATGGTTCTTATCTCTTTGGATTACTCTAGTAATTCTATCCAGAAATGCAGGTTGCCAGGAAAGCTTATCACTTAATCCATGATTCCCATGATTCTCAAGGTCAGCCTCATCCATCACATATAGACCATAGTAATCATATAAAGCATACATTTTAGGACTATTGGGATAATGACTAGTACGCACTGTATTAATATTATGTCGCTTCATCAGTTCAATGTCCTTTATCATTGTAGATACAGGTACTGCTTTACCAAATCTCGGGTCTATATCATGCCTATTGGTTCCTTTAAAAAAAACTTGCTCGTTATTTAGATAAACACGTTTATTTTTTATCTCTATTTTACGAAAGCCAAACTTCGAAGATATTGCTTCTATCTCTTTACCCTGATCATTTTTTAAAGCCAGAATCACAGTATAAAGTTGCGGGGATTCAGCCGACCACAATAGAGGATTCTCAACCAATGTACAAATGCTTAATCTATTTTCTTTATTTTTGAATAAGTTTTCTATCGGCTGAACCTGATTAGCAACCTGTTTTCCAAAAGGGTCCCAAAGTTGTATTTCAACACTATTCCCTTTCGCAACTTTCCCTCCATCATTTTTAATCCACAAATCAACATTTAGTTTTGATGAGAGAAGATCGTCAAACTGAAAATCTGATCGTAATGAAAAATCACGTATATACATTTGAGGCGTAGCATAAATATATACATCACGATGTATGCCGCTCAAACGAAACATATCCTGATCTTCAATATAGCTCCCGTCAGTCCAACGATACACTTCTACCGCCAGCATGTTTTCACCTACGTTTACAAACGAAGTAATATCAAATTCCGCATCATTGTTAGCCCCTTGACTATAACCGACTTTACGCCCATTTACCCAAACATACATACCACTATAAACTCCGTCAAAATGAAGAAAGATTTTCTTGCCGTCCCAATCTTCTGGTATTTGAAAATTACGATGATATGAACCAACCGGATTCATCTCTGTCTCATTAGTAAACCCTTTCTGTGGCAGAATTTTTGAAGGAAGATTTTTAAACGGGTAATTTACATTTGTGTATATAGGAGTACCATATCCCAACATTTCCCAATTAGATGGCACCATTATCTCATCCCAAGTCGAAGTATCATAAATTGTCTTATAAAAGTCGACCGGACGTTCTGATGGCTGCTTCGCCCAATAAAATTTCCATTGCCCATTTAATGAACTATAAAATGAGGAAGAAGAAGTCTCCCACGGTTTCTCATAAAACAATCTATCATTCCGTAAACTTTCTATTGAAGGATATGGAATATAAGTACTATGCCCTGGTTCTTTATTCACAGCAAATATTTGTTCATTCTCCCATTCATGCTTTCCCCGGATATTCTCCGGAGGTAGTTTTACAGAGGTTTTAACAAACTTCCAAGTTGTTTCTGAAACATTTGTAGCATATATTGGGGCACCTTCTTTCTCATTTCCCTTAAAAGTCATTCCCCAGTTTGAATTATTATGCAAAATAACATAACGTCCATCCGTATCCGGCACTATACGCCAATGTTGATTCACATTCGCTCTACTATAATCCCATAGATTCAATGGATGTTTACCATTATCTGTATCGACAATATCCAAACTTTTGGTCGTAAACGGACTATAAATTACATAACATTCCTTGTAGGGTACAATTCTCCATAATTGTCCTTTAGCTCCTTTCTTTTCTTTTTCCAGGAAAACACCAGTCATATTGGTCGGACTCTCATGATTATCCAAGACTAACCCCTTTGGAGTTACAATTTTATAAAGTACATCTTCTTGAATTTCTTGAGCAATCAAATTGCATTTGCAACAAAAAAGAAAAGAAAATAGACCTATGAAAAAAAGAATATTCTTCATACTTATTAATTATAGTAAAAAATTATCTGATCATACAATTCACAGGTTTATGGATAATAACCTATCATTTCTGCAACTCCAAGACATATGGATATGTAGACATTGTTAAACGTACAGAGTTGACATTGTCCAATGTTTCAATCTCGGAAGAGCTATATGTAGGATCGTAAATTTTCACTGATTTAAATGTATTATCAAAATTAATGGTCACTTTCTCATTCCCACCAGAATACTTCTCATCCCAAACAACCAGCATAAACCGTCCTGTACTCTTTTGTAACAAGAGATAATGAACAGTAGCCGGTTTCATCGGTATCGAGAAAGTCAAAGTTTCTAAAGTTGTCTCCGCCTGTGGATTGTCAGCTAGAATAGACGTCAAATTATGCAAATAATGTGCAGCAACTTTTGGGGTACCATCTTGATTAAAAAAAGCAAAGGCAGCATGATTTGTTTCATCACTATGAGTTTTCAATAAATAGATAGCCGTATATGCCCATCCTCTTTTAAATTGAGCTAAATACAAATTCATATACATACATCCTTGCATTTCCTCGGAGAGCATATCTTCCCCTTGTTGGCCAATAGTGATACCCGTTTCTGTAGTAACTCTGGGCAAAGTCGCTAATTCTTCCTCCGTATAACCAGAGAAACCATTAACCCATGTAATACCATAATTTCCATACAGACCGTCTGCGTGAGAATCCGCTGACGGATCGGAAGCTCTCCAAGTCATATTATCATGTATACCGGGCCATGACGGATGCGATATATAATTATGGCAATTGGCATAATCTGCAAATTTAGTCCCGACCGGATACAACGATGAACTACCTTCTGGTATTTCCAGATATTGAAGTCCTACATTATCTGTTTCAGCTCCATTTTCACTAATATGAAACACTGGATACTTTTTCAGCACATCGTCTCCTTTGACTATCGAATATAAATCCCGCATTAAATCAGCAATGGGCGACCAAGTTCCACTGCTACCACCGGTAACTCCATTATAGACAACAGACCAATTATTAGGCTCATTAGGACCTTCAAAAGCTAGAAGAGCTCCGGCTTCTGCAAGTTTCCGCGTTTTCAATATTTTTTCAGTCAGACTTGCAGTTGTTAGATCTCCCCCGCTACTCGTGCCAATGCAAACTTTAGCTCCTGTCTCTTTATGCAAAGTTATAATATCATCCAACTCCTGATCTGCTCCATATCCTCCCCGAATCCACCGGGCTCCCAAATAGTTTATAAAATCAATTGTCTGATATAAATACTCCCCTCTTGACACAATGGAAGAATTTACTCCAATGCTATTCAAGAAATCATTTGCACTTTTAGCGCTAACCGTCTCTTTCACCAAAATATGATCATATTCCAACGGTTCTGTTTCACATGATAATAACAAAGGAAACATTAATATATAGAAGAAGTTTTTCATATAATATAAATTTAAAATTCAAAACCAAACTATTCTATCGGAGCCCCATATACCTCTATTTCAGATAAGAAAGCATACTGATTAGGTCCTTTTGTCGCTGTATATCTAAAATAACGAGCTTCCGGTAAAAGAACCATTGTATATGTTTGCCCTGCATCTTTTTGCGAATCAAAAGCAAATGTTCCCATGTCGGACCAATCATTTCCATCCAGACTCACCTCAAATTTATGTTCTGTCTGTCCTCCATTATTACCTTGTCTTCTGTAGCATACAAAACTACTAATAACATATTCTCGTCCCATGTCGACAATAAACCAGTGCGGATAGCCAGGTTGAGCCTTGTCCCATTGAGAATGCCAAAAAGTAGTAAGGTTTCCGTCTATTGCAGCCTGTGCTAAACCTGCTATAGGAGAATCACTCCATTCCGCTTCTTTAGGTTCTTCACTATCACATCCAACAATACTCCATCCTGAATGATCTAACTTTGCAGCCTGTATAAGCTTCAATCGTAATGTATAAGACGCATCCCCTGAAATGCCTTTAGCATTCAAAGTAACATCATAGATTCCCAAATCATCATATACATGTTCCGGATTAAGTTCTGTAGAAGTTGTTCCGTCTCCAAAATCCCATAACACAGAAGTTACATATTTAGCAGTACTGTTGAATTTCACTTTAGTACCATCTAATGAGTATGTGAAACTTGCTTCCGGAATCATAATCCTTGTATCAATAACTACAATTGTAGTTCCTAAAGAATTATTTATTTCTTGATCAGCTTTTACTATCTGTACAGCAAAGGCGTACTTTTTTCCTCTATTGGCATTCAGAAATTCCAAGTCTATCGCTACAAAAAACGACTCATAATCTTTACCGGCGGCAATCTGAAGATTTGAAGGAATGGAATATTTATCAGAAGACAGAATCTCAACTCCATCCAGTAGAGTATTACCTGCAGCAATCAATGAAGTAATCGTATCTGGATATGCTTCTAAATTTACAGAAACATTATTATCACGATTTAATCCAGACCGATATACAGCTAGAGCTACATTAAAAGCATTATTTACCGGATCAATCTTAAAAGAATAAGTATTACCCGGCGTTGGAACTGCCGTGCTTGAAGATGGAATATCATTGATAACATAAATGCCATTAACTGCGGTTGGCAAATATATTTTTGAATCAGGATAATCCATTGATACTATTTCTTCATATCCACATGCTGTCATTACTACTCCACACAAGAACAGTAAGAAAGCTTTCTTGATATTTATATTAGCTCTTTTCATTTTTATTCTTTTTACTTTTATAAGTTCACTACATATTATTACCATAACGGATTTTGACTCCACCCAGCAATATCCAAATCTCCTTGTGGAATAGGATATAAATACATTTTAGGTTCAAAATTTCTTTTTTCTATTTCAATAGGAGTATACGAAGGCACTCCCCCCCGATTCAAAATTTCAAGTCCACGAAGAGGTATATTAAGAACTCCCTTTCCCTTTTCATTGTCAGCAGCAATCATCCAGCGACGAGCATCCCACAAACGATGATCTTCAAAAGCCAGTTCTATTCTTCTTTCATGACGAATCTTCTGACGAACAGCATCCTGATCTAATCCATCTGGAAGTTCAGGCATCTTTATACCTTCGCGTTGACGTATCTTATTATAATATATTTTTATATCTGAATGTGCCGGCTGGTATTCATTTAAAGCCTCAATATAATTCAAATAAACCTCAGCCAAACGGATAAGAACCCATGTATGTACACTAGTACGACCTTCCAGCAAATTTAACTCCGGATCAATATACTTCAGCAAATATTGTCCTGTTTTAGTAGCACGAGGGACTCCTTTACCATCTCGTCCGCCAGTCCAGCATTCCACCGGACGTCCGTTGAACTTTGTCATATTGCTCAGTATGGTAAAAGCCAAACGAGGATCTCTGCCTCTATAGGGATTTGCTGCATGATTTTTGTTGTTCCAGTCAAAAGCTGTTCCATCCAACATTTCATAATCATCCAACAGATTTAATGAAGGGGTATTCCCGCTATTACCCAAATCATATCCAACCGGATAATTAGCCTTCTCAAAATCATTACTGGCACCATCTCTACGCGCCAAAATTATTTCAGCATCTGTATATGAACGAAAAACTCCTTGATAATTATTTGATAAAGCATAACCGGCATCTGTCAAATCAATCACATTTTTTGCAGCATCAGCCGCTCTTTTCCACCGCTCTTTTCTATCTATTGGTTTTACTGAAATCAAATCCTTATTCGCATAACCCGAAGCCCATTTTTCGGGAGAATTAAATAAATCACTTGCTGCATAAAGCAATACTCTACTTTTTAAAGCAAGAACAGCCCCTCTTGTAGCACGTCCCAAATTTTCTTGTTCTGTATACTTAACCGGTAATCCCCAAGCAATGTCATCACATTCTTTTACTATAAAATTAACACAAGAATCCAGTGTATTACGCGGAAAGGAATCTCCTATTTCTACAGGACGAGTTATTACCGGTACTCCTCCATAGCGTTTTATCAATTCAAAATAAAAGTAAGCCCTAAGGAAACGAACCTCATACTTCCACCTCTTAATGTTATCTAGTCTGTTTTGGTATTGTTCATGTCCAATATCATCTGGATTCAAACGATACATCTCAAGATCTAAATTATCCGAATTGGCTAAAAAATGATTTACTAAATAAATTCCACGAAAATTATTCCACCATGAGCCACCATCCGGATTGTTTTTGGCATTCCATGATCCTACATTGAACATTTGTATACTAGATGTTTCAAGTGTATACTCTGCTTCATCTGAAGCTGAAGCCATCATTGCTCCATCAACACATCTAAATCCGGAAGGCAAATAATTATATATAGCTACAGCTCTGGATTGCGTATTATTATAGAGAGTTAAAACATCATCTTCTGTAAGAGAAAGCACTACTTCACGATCAAGAATGCTATCGCAGGCATTTACCAATAGAAGTAAAGCTGCGCCATACAATATAGTTTTCACTTTTTTCATTACTACCATTATTAAAAGTTACACTTTGCTATAATTGGATACTTAAACCAAAACTAATTGTTCTTAGAGCAGGATAACCACTCATTGTCTCCGGGTCTGTAAATCCATCCATATGATCAAGAGAAAATAAATTCGTTCCATTTGCAAATATCCTGACTTTTTCCAAATTAATTTTTCTGGAAAGCTGGAATGGCAATGTATATCCTATTTCCAAACTTCTTAACTTTAAGAAATTTCCATTTTTCTGCCAAAAAGAAGATGCCTGATAATTATTTAAATTATTCTCTGAAGACAATCGAGGATAAGTAGCTGTTTCTGCTGTTTCAGGTGTCCAACGCCCTAAAGCTATACTAGAGACCTTAGCATCATTTTGAAAAGCATGGTAATATTTCCCACCGCAATACACAGTACGATTAGCTGCTCCCTGAAAAAAGATATCCATATCAAAGCCTTTAAATGTTATTCCACCATGAAGACCCAGAGTTATTTGAGGCATTGAAGTATACCCAATTGGATAATAGTCATTCGAATCAATCTTTCCATCTTTATTTTGATCTTTATATTTTATATCTCCCGGACGTACATCTGTAAATGTTTGAGTAGGTGATTTCAATATATCATCTTCATCTTTAAAAAATCCTATGGCTTCCAAAACGAAAGGCTGCCCTACTATACGACCTGTTCCATACAAATATTCATTCTCTTGGATTGCTTCTGCATTATAAACAACTTTATTCTTTGCATACCAGAAACTGGTTTCTACAAAGTAAGTCAAATCTTTCTTACCTATCTCATTATAACGAATAGAAGTCTCAAGCCCCTTGTTGTCTACCTTACCGATGTTAATATCCGGACGGGATATCCCTAAATAATCTGGGACTGTTCGATAAGGCTGTGAAAGAATATTTGAACGTTTTTGAATAAAATAGTCAAACGAAACATCAATCTTATTAACCAACGTAGCCTCAAAACCGACATTAAACTTCTTTTCTTTCTCCCATGTGACATCAGGGTTGGCTAGTTTCCCCTGAACTAAACCATCCTGTACGTTATTAGAGTTACCAAGATGATAACCATATCCATCATAATATTGGTCGAACATATAGCGTATGCCTCCAATATTATCATTACCAACTATACCATAAGAAGCTCTCAACTTCAAATAATTCAGAATCGGATTTCCTTTTAGAAAAGCCTCATTAGATAATATCCATCCTAATGAACCTGCAGGGAAAAAACCAAAACGATGTCCTTTGGGAAAATTCTCCGTTCCATTGTAACCAAACGAAAATTCTCCAATATAGCGTTTGTCGTATGAATAAGTCACACGTCCTCCCATAGCAATATTCTTGTAGGAAAGATCAGTTCCTGTCACAACATAATCATTATATGATCCTAAATATATAGCATCAATATTATGTAGTCCGTTAAACGTACGGTTATAATTTAATGAAGCCTGCAGAGAATAATCTCTCCATTGTGAAGAACTAGATTCATCTCCAGCTAAAGAAGTATTCTGACCATAGGTCGTATAAATAATTTCATCGGCATTATCACGATCAACTGAATAACGAGCATATTGACGTGATTTTTTTGAATATGACTTAAAATAAGTATTAAAACCAACCGCACCATTAACACTCAATCCAGGAGTAATAAACCCCAAGTCACCTTTTAGTTGAAATATAGCCTGCAAAGATCTACCATTATAAGAAGTATAACCAGTCTGCATCAAATCACCCAAAGGATTTGAATACATAGAATTACCTCCATACATACCCGTCGATACATAAACGGGGAAAGCATTTGGAGCAATAGAAGACATCAAATCAAACATCCCTGAAGTATTTTCACTAGTCCCAGGATTAGTTTTATCTTCAATTGTTCCACCAAGAGTTACAGCTCCCTGCAATCGCTTTGACAATTTCACATCAATATTCGTACGAAAATTGTAACGGGTATATGTTCCATTCTTTGAGAAATCTGAAACATTTCCTGCTTTTCGATATAAGCTCCTATCATCAAGAACATTGAGCAATACAAAATATCGAAAATATTCATTACTTCCACTCGCTGTAAAATTATAATTGGTTATAGGAGCAGCCTTCCTTAGAATAGTCCCGTACCAGTCCACATCCGGGTGAAAAATTGGGTCATTACCCGTTTTATAGGCTTCTAAGTCCATCGGTGTATAAAATGGTGACTTTCCATCATTCACTAACGCCTCATTATATAATGTTGCATAATCATAAGCTCCTAAAAACTCCGGTAAACGAAGTGGCTGCTGAAAACCACTTTGAATGCTAAAATTAATCTTTATCTTATCACTAGTACCTCGTTTAGTAGTTATCAGTAAAACCCCATTTGCCCCCTTTGATCCATAAATTGCAGTGGCAGAAGCATCTTTCAATAAAGTAATTGATTCTATTTCTTGTGGAGTCAATTGCTGAAAATAAGCCTCTGTTGACTGAAAACCATCAATCACAATAAAAAGACCTGTTCCAGAACCATATGTATTTACACCACGAGCATTCATTGCCGGAGAATCCGCTCCCGGTTCACATCCCCATTGTTGAACAACTAACCCTGGAATCTGTCCGTTAAGCATATTGGCTATGTTAGGGACAAATGATTTTAGCTCATTACCCTTAACAGAAGAAACAGCACCGGTTGTCATCCATTTAGGTTGTATACCATATGCAACCCTATTTATGTCATTTTGCAATAAAGTATCAACTCTTAAAGTGTGAGCCATAGCAAAGCTACAATTCATTCCGAATAGTAAGGATACTAATAATATTCTCCTTATATATATGATGTTTTTTATATTGTTTCTCATATCTTCATCTATTAAGCTACATTTATCTATTTAGTAACCAGGATTTTGAATTAAATATCCTTTATTAATTTCACCTGTACCAAATGGGTGCAAGTACATTCTGCGGCTAAATGAGCGAGTTTCAAAAACATACGGCTCATAACGGTACTCTGTACTCTCTGGTATCTGATAAATTTTAATACCAAGCATACCTCCTTGCATAACACCTTCCTCTTCTGCAATCATCCAACGGCGAATATCATAAAATCTATGTCCGTCAAAAGCAAGTTCAATTGCTCTTTCATTTCTCACTTTGGCACGAAACTCTAAATATCCCAACCCTGTTGGCAAATCAGGTTGACCTGAACGTTTACGAATCGTATTAATGGCATCATAGGCCTCTTGGGTAGGTCCTTCATTATATTCATTTAATGCCTCAGCATAATTCAAATAAGCTTCATTCAACTGGTATAATGTGGAATTCGGGACTTTCCTCCATACAGATTCACTAATTTCTTCAGGATAAAGTTTATGTAGCCAAAAACCACCATAGCATGTATTAACATCTGCACCTGGTCCATTACCCGAATCTTGCCACAACTGTAATTTAGGAAACTCTGAATTCCATCTCATTAAATTGCCAACTACTGTTTGAGAAAAACGATAATCCAAGCTCGCCATTTTAGCTTGCAAATCATTACCACCATTCCAATCTACCTTGTTTCCTAAACGATCTTCATATTTCGAAACTAAATTCAAGGTGACAGTTACTCCACTCTGCCCTGCATTACCTGGATAAACAGTAGGAGGAGATATAGCAGACCAAGGCCATGTATATTTTCCCATGGCATCACTTGATTTCTCTGCAAAGATAATTTCTGAATTATCATAGGTTTGCCATGAATATTTATAATTACCATCTAGTCCCTGATCAGTAATCAAATAACAGTTAGCCTCTTTCGCCCAATCCAAGACCTTTTTTGCTGCATCTGCTGCCAACTTCCATCGTTCTTTATCCTTATTGCCGTAACATATCAATTTATTATTCGTTCCAAAATCTAAATAGGGCTTATCTGTATTAAATAAATCACTCGCTGCATATAGTAAAGTTCTTGCTTTTAAAGCTAAGGCCGCCCCTCGTGTAGCTCTACCTCGTAAGGCACCTAATTGATTGATTGGCAAATCTGGAATTGCCTCATCACAATCTTTCACGATAAAATTAACTACATCTTCAACACTGCTACGAGGTATTTTCAAATTCTCATCTAACTGTAAACGATGATCAATAATTGGCACCCCTCCATAACGCTTGAACATTTCAAAATAATTCAATGCTCTGATAAACTTTGATTCTGCTTTTAGTTGATTAGCATACTCCTTGGTTATATCAGGTACCTCATCTACCCGATCTAACATTACTGTCACTTTTCGTATTGCAGTAAATCGATGTGAAAATCGAGGATCATCCGTATTATCAGGACTAACAGAGGCGTTATTCCACTTTTGAGGATCATACCAATTGGCACAAGCTTCAGCCTCATCTGTAGCCCCTGCATCTATCGTCCCTGCACTATTAGCAATGGCCGGAGCACCATTATCCGGACTACCCAAACCTAAATTGGAATGGACACCATATTCATATATACTAGCCAGGAACATCTCAACCTGCGACCTGGATGAGAAGATTGTATCTTCTGTGACATCAACTCCTGGAGCTTTCTCTAAAAAATCTCCCATCATATCCTCACAAGACACTATAGTCAGTAACATTATAGAGGTCACTATTACAATAGCTGCATTTTTCATATATAAACTTTTTAGAAGTTAACATTAAATCCCAAATTATAGACTCTTGTAACAGGGTAAGGTTCACTATTAGCTTCTCCATTAGGAAATTCCGGATCTTCCCCCTGATATAAATCAGACCATGTCAATAAGTTATTTCCATTCAAATATAATCGAACCGAACTAATACCTATTCTTTGTAAACCTTTATTTCTAAATGTATATCCAATCTCCATATTTTTCAAGCGTAGGTAATTGGCATTTTCCAACCAATATGTAGATTGTACATAATTATGAGCATTATTAGAGGCTGACATACGAGGATAAATAATTTCCTGCCCATTTTCCCACCGTTCTAAACTCCAACTTTTCAATAACGCTTTTCCTGCATTAGTATTAGTATAAAAACCTTGTGTACTACGACGAGAAGGCCATGTAGAAACATTTGCCGCCCCCTGAAATAATATTGAAAAATCAAAACCTTTATATTCGCCACCTAGTACTAGCCCAAATGTTTTTTCCGGAAAGTTAGAATATCCAATCGGCACCTGATCTTGATCATTTATCTTACCATCTCCATTTATGTCTACATAACGAATATCACCAGGCTGAATCTTATTATTATTCCACTGATAAACTGGACGATAAGGATTATTAACTTCTTCCCACGAATTAAACAATCCATCAGCAACATAGCCAAAATTCTGACCAAAGCGGTGTCCTGTTCTATATTGATAATCATATGGCCAAACCGCTTCATCCATATACTCTATCTCATTGTGGGCATAAGTATAATTAACCTTAGCATAGTAATTGAAATCCCCGATTTTGTTATTATAAGCTAGTTCAAATTCAAGACCACCATTTTTCATCTTCCCCAAATTATAAGCTGGAAAGTTGGCTCCAACTATTGTCGGAACTGTCCCTCGATTAGCTAAAATATTACTTCTTCTTTCCTGAAAATAATCAAAAGAAAAGGAAAGATGATCATTCAAAAACTTGATATCGGCTCCAATATTCATTTTATGGGCTTTTTCCCAAGTCAAATCAGGATTTCCCAATTTACCCTCATAAGCTCCTTGGTATGCCTGATAGGTGGAACCATCTTCTCCCCAATGATACTTTCCACCATATGAATAAGACGTTGGCCTATATAAAAACCGGTCCCCTCCTATCTTATCATTACCAACCACTCCATACGAACCTCTAATTTTCATAAATGTCAAATATTGATTTTGTGGGAAGAAACTTTCTTCTGTTACAACCCATCCTAATGAGTAGGCTGGAAATACACCAAATCGCTTTCCTGGTGCAAAATTCTCTGTTCCATTATACCCAATATTAAATTCGGCCAAATATCGACTTTTAAAATTATAAGTAATACGTCCTACAATGCCCTGATAACCATTAGGTATTAGGAATTCCAAATCAGGATCATAATATTTACTTTGGTTATAAAGTAAGAGGGTAGTGATATTATGATTTTTAAATGTTCGTGCGTATTCTAAACCAAATTCAATATAAACCCTATGGTTCTTTGTAACTCCTTCCGAGAATTGCATTTGACTTGGTTCTCCCATTGGCATTAATACATAAGATTCTCCAGTCTCTTCATTTTTTATGTTCAAAGCTTCATAAGATATCCCCGTTTCATTATAACGTTGTGATTGAGTATTATAATTCTTATAAGAAATTACTCCACGCGCATTAAGTCCCTTAGTTATAAAACCAAGATCATATGTCAAACGCAGTGAACCATTCAGATTATTTCCAAAATCTTTATGCCACCCACTATTAAAAGCTGCATATGGTGAAAAAGAAACATTTGTTTGACGAGGCATAACCACAATCTTATTATCAATTATACCAGGAGTAATATAAGGTAAGGTAGATGATAACATTTCCATGAACAGAGGAGTGTCCCAGTTAGGATAACGCCTGTCATCCAATTGAGCAGAAACATCGAAACTGGCTTTTAAACGTTTAGTAATATTTATATCAAAATTAGAACGCATATTATATCTACGATATTTAATCTGCGTATCGTATCCCGGGTCATAAATATCTGTATTATACATCCCATTTTGAGTCAGATAGCCAAGTGAGAAGAAATATTTAATACGTTCACTACCACCACTTATATTTAAGTTAGTCCGTGTTTCCCATGAATATTTCTTCAACATCTCATCATACCAATCAATACTAGGATGGAAAATCGGATCTGCACCTGTACGATACAATTCTATATCTTCATCACTAAACTTGGGATTATAACCACCTGTCACATAAGAATCATAAGCTAACGCCTTATTAAAAGAACTAGTATATTCGTATGAATTCATATTTTCCCTAAGAAACGGGAAAGAAGTCATAGAAACACTAGAAGATAAACTGACTTTGGGTTTTCCTATATCTCCACGTTTGGTTGTTATTAGCAACACTCCGTTGGCCCCCCGTACACCATATACAGCTGTAGCCGAAGCATCTTTCAATATAGAAATAGATTCTATTTCATTAGGATCTATATTATTATAACTAGGCGTCTCAATTCCGTCAACCATCACCAAAGGAGCCTGTAAATCTTCAGAATTGCTAGTAGCAAAAGAGCCGATACCGCGAATGCGTAAAGTAGACGCATCTTTTCCAGGTTCACCACTACGCTGAACTGATAAGAGTCCAGGCATACGTCCCGTTAATGAGTTACTGATATTAGCTTGGGGAGATTGTAGCAGGTCTTTTGTTTTGACTGCAGATATAGCACCTGTTATTGTTTCTTTTTTCTGAGAAGAATAGCCCACAATAACTACATCTTGCAAAGATGTCACATCTTCTTTTAAAGTTACATTAATTACATTTTTACGACTGATTTTCACTGTATAAGATTGATATCCTACATAAGAAAATTTCAGTTCAGTCTCCCCTCCCGTAATTAAAATAGAATAGTTTCCATTTGCATCCGTAATAGTACCAGTCATAGCATTCGATACCGTTATAGATACTCCTATTAGAGGTTCTCCCGCCTCATCACGAACTGTTCCTTTAATGTTTCTCTTTTCTTGTTGCAATACATCCAAAGAAACCTCACTCGTTCTCACTCCCGAGCTCCCAATCCACGTTGTCCCCATACTGTCTTCCGAAAAAGCATTTGGAAACCAAAGGTTAACAAACAGATAGCAAATAAAATAAGTACTTCTGCGATTAAACTTTAACATTAAACATTTTTTTTTCATACTGTCTACTTTTTATTCATAAGACGACAAATTAGATTTTTAAAGTTTACTGTTCACATTAATATTAGTATTCTTCATAGTAATAGATAAAATATATAATGTGCCTATTTAAACTACACACAAATGTATAGTCCAAACCTTAACCCGGACATTAATTAAACCTTAATCAGTCCTTAATTATTCCTTAAAGTTTCATGATATATCTATTAAGAACAAGATATATAAAAGAAAAGAAGAAATCGTATACCCTACAATTTCTTTATCAGCTCTTCATACGTAAAAGGAGGATACTCATTTAATAAATGATGATAGTCCGACCTAAATTTCTCAAAACGGCTTTTGGACAAACCTTTTTGTCCCAATTTATATAAAGCAATACATTTTAATCGGATAGCTTCCTCATCTATATCATCATGTAGCAAAACAACATCAGCAATTTTTTGCATAGAAACCAAATCTCTTTGTACTTCTACTGTTTTAGACTTTTCCAATAAGAAATTTATAATCTTCCCTGAATATTCTGATTTATAATGATCGATCCAATCAGTTATCATATTAGGCAATAAGATCCCCTGAGATGCCAATTCCAAAATTTTAGCAAGCCTTCTACTATCAAAATTGGAAGATAATTTATCTTTCAACAAAAGTGATATTATCATCGCATAATCAATAAACACCTCGCTACCAATATCTAAGAGCCAATAACTTTTTTCATTTTTCAACGTTATATCACCAATCTCTTTTAATAATAATCTTAACTTACGTATATTTACATTCCTATTGTTAGAAGCGCTATCTTTATCCATACCAGACCAAAAAGTTTCATCTAAGCGTTCTGAAGTTATCCCTTTTCCATTCTGAATAAAATTCAGTAAGATAAACAAGAACATCTGACGAATTACAGGAGTAAATTTCTGAGTAATATCATTTCCATTACTATCAAAAATTTGCAATCCTCCCAACAAATAAATAGCAGAAAACTGTTTTCTATTTATTAAACCGATTGTATCTTTATCAGAAAAGTTAGATGTGGTTATATTACTTACTTTCTTTTTAGGTCTAAAAAAGAAATAAAGTAACAAAATCAAGCTTATTCCTATTCCTGCTAATAATAAATATACAATTCTTTTAGAGTCAACTTCATTATCCAGATATTTATCTTGCAAAATATCTGTCCAATTTAGAGGAGGGTAAGACAAAGAATATACATCAACAGAGTAAAATCCCGATTCTTTTTCCTGCAACAGAATTGAATAAAGGTCATTTGTTGATTTATCTAGAAAAATATCACAAAAGGATTCTGAATCCAAAAAGTTATATGGGATAGAGTCAGCAAAGGATTTCCGTTCAAAATTTCTTAAATCGACAGAAAAAAGAGATAAAGAAGAATGGAATCTATCATTAAAAAATTTTAGAGTATAAAAATTGTTGTTTAAAGAATCAATCACCATTGAATTAGAATAAACAATTGGACCTTCTACTGGAAACTCCGTTAATTTTTGACAAGACAAATTTCTATAATCGATTAAATATAAATCATGCAAATTTTTAGGAAACTCTTCCTGTTTCCCAGACGCACTGCCATAACCTCCCATTAATAGAAATTTCCCATTACCCATGTTTCCAATAGAGCTTAAATATCTCGGTGACAACAAAGAGCTTATGGTATCAATTTTCCATTTACAACCATCCAGTTCATGTATTGCCAGTTCGGCATTATATGTATGATTTCCATAACCTCCAAAAACAACGAGAGTATTTGTTAATGGATCCACAAAACGATTATGTTGTTGAATAACTGCTAATTTTTCAGTAGGATGATCAGGCCATTCACCATTATTAAAATTAAAAAAGATAAGACTGTCATTCAAAATACTATAAGAGATCAATTGATGTTTCACTCTATCATAGATCAACTGGCTTCCCCCCGCTTTATAGGGTTGTCCTTTCTTGACCTCCATTTTTTCAATCTGATCACTTTTAATATTATACTTATATATATATTTATCACTAGCTATAAAGATGATACCATCTTCCTTATCACAAGCTATTTGGACATTTTTTTCCGAAAAAGGAATTGAGATACAATGTTTCCATTTCACATGCCCATCAATATCCCAAACACCATTTTCTACTACTGCTCTCTTACCACCTATTAAATCAAAGACTTCATCTCTGTTATGTTGTTGCATTTTCCAATAATGAATAAGTTCGCCTTCATTATTATACAATCTCAAATCTCGAATAGCTATAGGAGGCACGTCTGTTGTATAAAAACTAGAGTATCTATTTTTTCCAAAAGAGATTTTAATATTTTCAAAGCCTTCCAATGAATGAGAAATAATTTTCATTGTAGAGTCAACCATGCATCGAATACCATTCTCCTCAACGTCTATTCTAATCTTCATCCAACGATTTGTAACAGTATCTTTGTTGCACTGAAATTCGCAATTTTTCAAAATACGACCAGATTTACTCAACACATAATTCAATTTTTCTGTATTTAAATTGGTTATTAAATCAAAACTTGATATTTCATCCAATATAATACGAAAAACATAACCATAAGTCAAGTTAGCTTCAAACAATTGTAAATCAAAACTCATTGAAAAGCCTGGCTTCAAATTAAAGGGTTCTTCGGGAGACAAATCAAGACTAGTTCTTTCATCCTGATTAACCGTATGAGAACGAAATATTAACCCATATCTCGTTGAAGCAAAATTAACAGGATTTCCCCAAGCAGCATAATTACCGACAAATAAAAGCATTATTAAAATATAGACATTTCGCTGCATAATATAATTTCTACTTTTTAAATACAAAATTTGTGTTCTTCAATGCTAGAAATACTAGAGATGCAAACATACATAAAAATATTCTGATTTTACGCAAATCAAATAAAAAACAAAACTCCTATCTTCATCAAACTATCCCAAATCGGTCTATTACTCTATATATTTTCAAGTTATGAAATAGCTAAAATTAGATAGTACTGAATAAAAATATATCATACATCCAATCCCTGAAGCATCTACATATTACATTTATAGTTCTCAATTACCATTGCATTTTATAATCTGTATCTTACACCTTTACAACAAGAATATCCAATAAAAAAGGCAGTCCTTAAAAGACTGCCTACTGATTCTATCAGAAAGAATTTATTACTTCATCTTGTATATCAGTGTACCACCTTTTACAATATCTTCATGCGAGATTGTTTTCTTCGTATATGGTTCGCCATTCAATGTAATACTATCTACATATTTATGTTCTTTCGACAAATTCTCCGCAATAATCGTGAAAGTCTTGCCATCGGCCAGATGCAAGGTCATCTTCGGCAACTGTGGAGCACCGAATACATATTCCGCACTTACCGGATCTACCGGATAAAATCCCATCGCACTAAGCATATACCAGGCAGACATCTGTCCGCAATCATCATTTCCACAAAGTCCGTCGGGTTTGTTCTTGTATTGAGTATCAAATATTTCACGAACCAATTCCTGTGTACGTTCCGGACGACCAGCCAATGCATACAAATAAGTAACATGATGGCTTGGCTCATTTCCATGAGCATATTGTCCGATCAATCCGGTAACATCCGCCAGACTTTCACCTTCCAACTTAACAGTAAACAATGAATCTAATTTATTCAGGAAAGGCTCTTCACCACCAAACAACTGGATCAACCCCGGTACGTCATGTTGTACATGCCAGGTATATTGCCATGCATTTCCTTCTGTATAATCTCCACCGATACTTTCAGAATGTCCTAGTGCACTTGGATTAAATGGAGCTTTCCAAGTTCCGTCAGCCTTGCGCGGACGCATGAACTTCGTTTGCGGATCGAAAAGATTCTTATAATAGTCAGCACGTTTCGCGAAGTAAGCGGCATCTTCCTCTTTACCCATACGACGTGCCATATCGGCAGCAGCATAATCATCATATACAGATTCTAAAGTAGAAGATACAGATTCTGCTTTTATCAGATCTGTCGGGAAATAACCATATTTCGTATAAACCTCCCAATCAGACTTCAACGGATGAGATACAGTCTGCGTCTTCTTTATTATATTGAAAGCACGTTCAGCGTCAAAGCCACGGAATCCTTTGCGATAAGCCTCGGCAATGACTGATACGCCATGATTACCAATCATACAGAAATTCTCTTTTCCCCACAATCCCCAAATAGGCAGGAAGCCTTGCACTTCGCCCTGTTCGATGAGAGAATTCACAAAACCGTCCACACGTTCGGGAATCACCAATGTATAAAATGGATGAGCGGCACGGTAAGTATCCCACAAAGAGAATGTAGAATAGAAAGCACCAGTTCCGGCTTTTACAATAGAGTCGGCGGCATTACGATACATACCGTCTACGTCCGAAATTTGATTAGGCTGAATCAATGCGTGGTAGAAACAAGTATAGAAATTTGTCTTTTCATCATCGGTACCCTCTATTTCAATACGGCTCAAATAGTTATTCCATTCATTGTGGGCGGTAGCTCTTACTCCTTCAAAATCCCAGGCAGGAATTTCTGCTTCCAGATTCTTTTTAGCCCCGTCTATGCTGGTGGTGGAAAGAGCAACTTTCATCATCAGCTCGTCTCCCGGCTGCATATCAAAAGAGGCAATGATGCGTTTTCCTTTTTCTGTTTCACCCATCGGAAGATAAAGTGAATCGACTACCGGACGGTTGAATTTCATCACAAAGAAATAATCTTGATTGACCCATACCGTGTTATTGACATGTCCTGTCAGTGTTTGAGCATCTTCCCAGTTCACTTCACAACTGTTGACTTGTGAATGATATTGTTCTTCTCTCCATGCAGGGCCATGTTGCAAGTCAATCAATATAGAGGCAGAATCAGCCTTGTGATAAGTATAGCGGTGAAGGGCAGCATGTATAGAGGCAGTCAGTTCCGCTTTTACCTGCGGATCGGAAAGTTCCGTAGTGTAATATCCCGGAGTAGCCGCTTCTTTATCTTTAGGGAAATGACTGCGATAAGCATCCCACGCACGGGCACGTGTGCCAGTGACCGGCATCACCAGAATATCGCCTAAATCCATACAGCCTGTTCCATTCAAATGTGTCTGTGTAAATCCCCAAACCAGAGAATCCTCATAAACATATTCAGAACAGTAACGCCAACCGACTGCACCCGTCACAGGGCTGGTCTGTATCATACCGAAAGGATAACATGCGCCGGGAAATGTATGCCCGTTGTCTGCGCCACCGATAAAGGTATTAACGTATTGAGTATAATCTTTTGTATCCGTCTTTTCAGCCGGAGTACAAGAAGAATAAAAAAACAAGCCTGCTGCCAGAGTTGCAGCCATAAAAGGGGTTTTTCTTCTCATGGTAAATATAATAATGTTAAGTTAATGCCGCATTATATATGCTGATATTTATCTAATTTTTCACGATAGTAGCTTTCTACATCTTTCCAGTGGTAATAAGGAGCTACGTCTGTTTTCACCGGTAGTTTAGTTTCCTTTTCATTAAGTAATACTTTTACCAATACATCGTTACTTCCTTTTTTATGGAAAAAGACGAATTGCACGTTACTAGCCATCGGGAAAATATCATACGCTCTCCATTGTTCGGATAACTTTTCTACGTCAGGGTAAGATTCTCCATAATGATTCAGTTCCAATAAAGCGACTAACGGTAACAGACAAGACTCATGACCAAATCTTAAAGTGGCCTGGTTCTTACCTTCTTTCAAAGCAGCATCTGCCCTATCTAAAATATTACGCAACAAGTCGGCTTCCCGATAGGGCATCAAACCATCCGTTACAGGAGAACAAGCGTGTGTCAGATACCAATATAAGTTGTTACAACTCCATAGATCATAACACTCTTCATCCGTGAAAAGAGAATATAGCTGTATATCTGTATCATGACTCTGCATATTACAAGCCAAATCAAAAAGACGTCTCATCAGGCGCGCTTCATCAACGTTTGCTTTTACATACGCTTCGTCTGTAAACAATGTTTTCATCAACCGTTCCGGACGTACATGGGTAGCTTCAAAATCTTTCTGAACCTTCTTCACTTTATCGGAACTAGCTATTTTACTCAAATCCTTAGCAGGAGGATTCATGTAATACATATCATGGTAACTTGCATCATTCTTGATACATAGATTAGGATTCATCGCCTGCAATTGGAGGCATTCGGATGTCATGGATAATATACACCGGATGACAACTGTGGAACGGGCATCCACTTCTGTTCCATCCGCAAATATCTGTGGGAAATTAGTATACATACGCTTTGCAATTCCTCTGTGTTGGCGTGCTCCCACCGAAGTCAGTTCACCAAGATGACCTTCCGCCATATCAGCCATGCGCAAAACAATATCCAGTGTGTTTTTACCTGTTGCAGTAAGTTTGTTTAAAGAGTCGGCTTTTAATAAAGTTTGCTTGGGGAAACGATAATCATTCGGATCAATCAAATACCGTGAACCATGACGCATATATGTGCTGATATAAAAAGGTTCGTACCCCTTAGGAGCAGCTGTCTGCTTGGCAGTAGGCATGGGATATGCATAATAATTATTAGCGGATAAATACCGGTTTGCACGGATCTCTTCACGAGCAGTTTGCGCTTGTACCGTCCATACAAACAAAAGCAATAAAAGGATAGATGTGAGTTTTTTCATGATAGTATTATTCAATGTATTAATAGTTGTGCCACAAAATTAGAGATTTCTTCTCATTTAAAAGGATTTGATACAGACAAATATACTTAAATCTTAAATGGAGGAAGTTCCTATTTATGTGGATTCGCTGTGATAAAACAAAAATTCGTACGACTTATTGAATAAATATCAACTCAATTATTTATCTTTGTTAGCTTAATAACAAGCTGGCGCAAAAAACAATAAGTATAATGAAAGATTTCTTGAAATTTACACTTGCCACGGTGACAGGTATCATTTTGTCAAGTATTGTATTATTTATAATCAGCATGGTAACGTTGTTTGGCATCATGTCTGCTTCGGACACGGAAACAATCGTAAAAAAGAATTCTGTAATGATGCTCGACTTAAACGGAACGTTGGTTGAACGTACGCAAGAAGATCCGCTGGGTATTTTATCACAGTTGTTGGGTGACGGTTCTAACACGTACGGACTGGACGATATTCTTTCTTCCATCCAGAAGGCTAAAGAAAACGAAAATATTAAAGGGATTTATCTACAGGCAAACTCATTAGGCACCTCCTATGCTTCTTTGCAGGAAATCCGCAACGCACTGCTCGACTTCAAAGAAAGTGGAAAATTCGTTATTGCTTATGCAGACTCCTATACGCAGGGACTTTATTATCTTTCCAGCGCAGCCGATAAGGTGTTGCTCAATCCCAAAGGAATGATTGAATGGCGGGGTATCGCCTCTGCTCCCCTGTTCTACAAAGATCTGCTGCAAAAAATAGGAGTTGAGATGCAGGTGTTCAAGGTGGGAACTTACAAATCTGCCGTAGAGCCGTTTATTGCTACGGAAATGAGTCCTGCCAACCGCGAACAGGTTACCACATTTATCACTTCTATCTGGGGACAGGTTACGGAAGGGGTATCTACTTCACGTAATATTTCTGTAGACTCACTGAATGTTTATGCAGATCGCATGCTCATGTTCTATCCGGCAGAAGAGAGTGTAAAATGCGGATTGGCTGATACTCTGATTTATCGCAATGATGTGCGCAATTATCTTAAGAAATTGGTAGAGATCAATGAAGATGATAATCTTCCTATATTAGGATTGGGCGACATGATGAACGTAAGGAAAAATGTGCCGAAAGATAAAAGCGGTAATATCGTAGCTGTTTATTATGCATCCGGTGAAATTACAGACTATCCGAGCTCTGCAACTTCCGAAGACGGGATTGTCGGTTCGAAAGTAATTCGTGACCTGCGCAAATTGAAAGATAATGATGATGTGAAAGCTGTTGTACTCCGTGTCAATTCTCCAGGTGGAAGTGCTTTCGCCTCGGAACAAATCTGGCATGCTGTAAAAGAGCTGAAAACAAAGAAACCGGTCATTGTCTCTATGGGTGATTATGCCGCGTCAGGAGGTTACTATATCTCTTGCGTTGCCGATACGATTGTTGCAGAGCCTACTACCCTGACCGGTTCTATCGGAATCTTCGGTATGATTCCTAATGTGAAAGGATTGACTGATAAAATCGGTTTAAGTTATGATGTCGTAAAAACGAATAAATTCGCTGATTTCGGAAATATCATGCGTCCGTTTAACGAGGATGAGAAATCATTGCTTCAAATGATGATAACTGAAGGATATGATACCTTTGTAACTCGTTGTGCCGAAGGACGTCACATGACGAAGGAAGCTATCGAGAAGATTGCCGAAGGCCGTGTATGGACTGGGGAAACTGCTAAAGAACTGGGATTAGTAGACGAATTAGGTGGCATTGACAAGGCACTGGATATCGCTGTTGCAAAAGCCGGTATCGAAGGCTATACCGTTGTCTCTTATCCGGAGAAACAAGATTTCCTGTCTTCCCTGCTTGATACGAAACCGACGAATTATGTAGAATCACAATTACTGAAAAGTAAATTAGGCGAGTACTACCAGCAATTCGGTTTACTGAAAAATCTGCAAGAACAATCCATGATTCAGGCACGTATTCCGTTCGAACTGAATATTAAATAAACCGTAATACATGGACGAACACTTTATCAAAATACATAAGTGGCTCTACCCTGCCTCCTGGCTCTACGGAGCAGTGGTAATGATGAGAAATAAACTCTTTGACTGGGAAGTTCTTCAATCAAAGAGTTTTGATATACCTATCATCAGCGTGGGTAATCTCGCTGTAGGAGGGACAGGAAAAACTCCACACACTGAATATCTGATAAAGTTTCTTTGTAATCAATATAAGATAGCTGTATTAAGCCGGGGATATAAACGGCACACGAAAGGTTATGTATTGGCAACTCCGGAAAGTACGGCAAGAAGCATTGGCGACGAACCTTACCAGATGCATCAAAAATTCCCGTCTGTCACAGTAGCTGTCGATGAAAAGCGTTGTCATGGCATAGAAAAGTTGCTTGCACTGCAAAAGCCTTCAATAGATGTTATCCTATTGGACGATGCTTTCCAGCACCGATACGTCAAACCGGGATTGAGTATTCTGTTAACGGATTATCACCGATTATTCTGTGATGACACTTTGCTCCCCGCAGGACGGCTTCGTGAACCAATTAGCGGCAAGAATCGGGCGCAAATCGTTATTGTCACCAAATGCCCGCAAGACATCAAGCCTATTGATTATAACATTATCACGAAACGGCTGAACCTTTATCCATATCAACAGTTATTCTTCTCATCGTTCCGGTATGGTAACCTGCAACCAGTGTTCCCTACCATGTCTCCGGACACAAATGCAATTTCGACAAACCATGAGGTTGCTTTGTCCTCACTGACAAACACTGATATATTATTGATGACGGGAATTGCCTCACCTGCTCCCATTCTCGAAAGACTGGAAGGCTGTACCAAACAAATAGATTTACTATCGTTTGACGATCACCACAATTTCACTCATCGGGATATACAGCTTATCAAAGAACGGTTTCATAAACTGAAAGGAGAACACCGGTTGATTATTACCACCGAGAAAGATGCAACACGCCTGATTAACCATCCGGCTTTGGACAAGGAATTGAAACCATTTATCTACGCCTTGCCTATTGAAATTGAAATATTACAAAATCAACAAGATAAATTTAACCAACATATTATTGACTATGTTAGAGAAAATACAAGAAACCGCAGCTTATCTGAAAGGTAAGATGCATACCAGTCCGGAAACTGCCATTATACTAGGCACCGGACTTGGCAGTTTGGCAAACGAAATCACCGAGAAGTATGAAATAAAGTATTCGGATATCCCCAACTTCCCGGTATCTACCGTCGAAGGTCATAGCGGTAAGCTGATTTTCGGCAAACTAGGCAATAAGGATATCATGGCTATGCAGGGACGCTTCCACTATTACGAGGGTTATTCGATGAAAGAAGTAACTTTCCCTGTACGTGTCATGCGTGAATTAGGTATCAAAACCTTGTTTGTATCCAATGCCAGTGGCGGTACAAATGCAGATTTCGAAATCGGTGACCTGATGATTATCACTGACCATATCAACTATTTCCCCGAACATCCGCTTCGCGGAAAAAATATCCCTTACGGACCTCGCTTCCCGGACATGAGCGAAGCATACTGCAAGGAATTGATTAGTAAGGCTGACGAGATTGCCAAAGAAAAAGGAATTAAAATACAACACGGAGTGTATATTGGTACGCAAGGTCCTACTTTCGAAACTCCTGCCGAATATAAATTATTCCATATCCTTGGTGCTGATGCGGTTGGTATGTCTACCGTTCCGGAAGTTATCGTAGCCAACCATTGTGGTATCAAAGTTTTTGGTATTTCCGTCATTACCGACTTAGGAGTAGAAGGAAAAATCGTAGAAGTAACACACGAAGAAGTTCAGAAAGCCGCTGACGCTGCTCAACCGAAAATGACCACGATCATGCGTGAACTTATCAACCGTGCCTAAACAACCATCCCGATTTATGAGAACTGAAATAGCATCTCTCGGTGAGTTTGGTCTGATTGACCACCTCACCGAGGGAATCAAACTGGAAAACGAATCCAGCAAATATGGAGTGGGCGACGATGCCGCCGTTCTCTCCTACCCTTCAGAAAAGCAAGTACTGGTAACAACCGACCTGCTTATGGAAGGTGTGCATTTTGACCTGACTTATGTTCCCTTGAAGCACTTGGGATATAAATCAGCAGTAGTTAATTTCTCCGATATTTATGCCATGAACGGTACTCCCCGGCAGATTACGGTATCTCTTGGTCTTTCCAAGCGTTTCAGCGTGGAAGATATGGACGAACTTTATTCCGGTATCCGTCTGGCTTGCCAGCAATATAATGTCGACATTGTGGGAGGCGATACCACTTCTTCCTTGACAGGCCTTGCTATCAGCATCACCTGTATTGGCGATGCCGACAAGGATAAAGTAGTTTACCGTAATGGAGCCAAAGACACTGACCTGATCTGCGTCAGCGGCGACTTGGGGGCAGCCTATATGGGTTTACAACTCTTGGAACGTGAAAAAGTCGTATTGCAAGGTGATAAAGATGTCCAACCGGATTTCTCCGGCAAAGAGTATTTATTAGAACGCCAATTGAAACCGGAAGCGCGCAAAGATATCATTGAGAAATTGGCAGCCGCCAATATAATCCCTACTTCTATGATGGACATTTCTGACGGCCTATCATCAGAACTGATGCATATCTGCAAACAAAGCAATACTGGTTGCCGCGTTTACGAGGAGCATATCCCAATCGATTATCAGACAGCTGTTATGGCCGAAGAGTTTAACATGAATCTTACGACTTGTGCCTTGAATGGTGGAGAAGATTATGAACTACTCTTTACTGTTTCCATCGCCGATCATGAGAAAATTTCACAAATGGAAGGAGTTCGTCTCATCGGACATATTACCAAACCTGAACTTGGCTGTGCATTGATTACCCGTGATGGACAAGAATTCGAACTAAAAGCACAGGGATGGAATCCATTAAAAGAAGATAAATAATAGATTTCATCACATACCTGAAATATTTTTCATCTTATACAACACTGATAATTAGCCGACTAACTTTTTATCAGTGTTTTTTATTTCCATAAGACTTGCAGAATCCAAAAGTTTCACTACCTTTGCAACCGCAAAAGAGATATTACCGGACCGAACAAGCACGAGGTGCCATAGCTCAGTTGGTAGAGCAAAGGACTGAAAATCCTTGTGTCCCCGGTTCGATTCCTGGTGGCACCACTAACGATTCGGTAATAAAAAAATCCCTTGAACTTTTGAAGTTCAAGGGATTTTTTTATTCCTCGTATTGCAATTTGCAACCGCCTATACTTTAGAACTATGCAGTTTTTTATAAATCTCCACACGAGCATCTATTTCTGCTTGAGTCAAATGCGCAGGAAGTTCAATGGTAGTCCGCGGAGTTATTGCTACCAATACCATATCTCCCAAACCCTTTTTATACTCTTTAATAACATTTTCAGTAAACTGACTGGATGAAATAACATCACGCATTATATTACCTTTTTTCATATCTCTAATTATTTTGTTTTTTATTTTACACACAAGCAGAATATACACTTCCCTATACAGGTTTAGATTGAGCTAAATCTTCCGATGTAGATTTGTTTTCCAAAGAGATATTGATCGCATTCATGCCTTTCACTCCACGCTCAAGGTCAAATGTTACGATATTATTTTCTGCAATATTGCCAATGACATTGTTTACATGAAAAAAGTATTTCTCAACACCTGAAAGGTCTTTAATAAAGCCAAATCCTCTTGACTCATTAAAAAACTCAACCCGTCCTCTCAAGATCGTCGGCTCCTCTTCTTCCTTTTTAGGAGTTGCTATAATTATTTCATCCGGATTAATTTCTTCCTTCTTTATATCCTCTGTCGGAGGAGTCGAAGTTATCATTCCGTTCTCATCTACATAGGCAATCATATCCTCAAAGCTATTTGAGCTGCCCGATAATTTCTTGCTTTCTTTCTTTTTCAGTTTTTCTTCTCGTTTAGCGAGTCTTTTCTTTTCATTTTCACGTTTACCAACTGTCATGGATTTTGCCATAGAATTTATATTTAGTTTTATATTAATTTTAAAGAGATTGTTATTTGTTGATTTCAAATAGTATAACTGGCTTTATTCAGCTTCTTACCCGTCAGTTTCTGAATATCATTAACGAGTTTACGCTCTTCCTGCGAGCAGAATGTCAGTGCTGTCCCTGTATTCCCGGCTCTTCCGGTACGTCCGATACGATGCACATACGTTTCCGGCACATCAGGAAGATCATAGTTGATAACTAAAGGAAGTTCGTTAATATCGATACCTCTGGCTGCAATATCAGTAGCCACCATCACACGTGTTTTGCCCGACTTGAAATTGCCCAAAGCCAACTGCCGCGCTGCCTGACTTTTATTTCCATGAATCGCCTGGCTACCAATTCCCGCCTTGCCCAGTATCTTTACGATCTTATCAGCATTATGCTTCGTACGTGAAAATACCAACACCGACTGATCTTCTGATTTTTGCAAAATCGAAACCAATAAAAGACTCTTTTCCTTTTTCTCTACGAAATAAACCATCTGTTCAATAGCATCCACAGTCGATGATTTCGGAGTTATGCTGATTCGTACAGGATTCTTCAACAAAGAATTCGTTAAAGAAATAATTGTATCAGGCATTGTAGCGGAGAAGAATAAAGTCTGTTTTTCTTTCGGAAGTTTCGGTAATATCCGCTTGATATCATGAATAAATCCCATATCAAGCATGCGGTCTGCTTCATCAAGTACAAAATATTGTATCTTATCCAGATGGATATGCCCCTGATTCATCAAGTCAAGCAAACGTCCCGGTGTAGCAACCAGGATATCAATTCCTTTGTGTAACATGTCAACTTGAGGACGTTGATTTACTCCGCCAAAAATAACCCCATGCCGCACTTGGGTATATTTGGCATAATCATTAATGCATTCACTTATTTGCAAGGCAAGCTCACGGGTGGGCGTCAAAATCAACGCTTTAATCCCCCGGCACTTGGCTGCCTCTTTATTCATTTGCAAATGTTGTATAATGGGAATAGCAAACGAAGCAGTTTTACCTGTTCCCGTTTGCGCACAGCCTAATATATCTCTTTTTGCTAATGCAGCCGGAATTGCCTCTCCCTGAATGGGAGTGGGCACTGCATATCCTTTTTCTTCAATAGCTTTTAAAATCGGTTCGGTTATATTTAATTCTTTAAATGTCATAATTGTTATTTTTGCTGTATCAAAACAGCTATTAATTTATATTGTAAAGGGACTGACAAACTCCATCATGGGAATGAAAATCCCGTAGGTTAAGCCAGTTCATGGGTTGCCAAGAAAAACTCGCGCTCTAGTGTACTCATTACTTCTTTTACACTACTGATTTTTTCAGCGAGAAAAGCATTGCTACCGGCAAAAGCATAGCCTTTTTTCATATTTCCTTTGGCTGCATTATATAAAGCCTTAATAATGCAATAAGGGCTTTTTGTATAATCACATGTTTTGATACAATGGAATGAGCAACTCTTAGGCCTCTCCAGTCCACTATTCACATTGTGAATAAATTCCCCGTCAATAGCTCGTCCTGGCATTCCCACAGGACTTTCAATAATAAGAACATCTTCGGACTTGGAGTGAATATATACTTCCTTGAACGTCTCGGACGCGTCACATTCCTGGGTGGTAACAAATATACTTCCCATTTGTACCCCTGCAGCTCCCAGTTCCATAAAATGTGCAATATCTTCCCCCGTCGAAATGCCGCCGGCGGCAATCACCGGAATCTGTTTCTGTTCTTTATAACTGGATGCAATCATTACCACTTCCGGAATCAAAGTTTCCAAAGCATAATGCTGATCCTGTAATTGTTCTTTTTTAAATCCTAAATGTCCACCGGCTTTAGGCCCCTCCACCACGATTGCATCGGGCAGATAATTATAGTTCTTCTGCCATTTATCGCAGATGATTTTGGCTGCTCGTGAAGAAGATACAATAGGCACTAGCTTGGTTGTACTCTCCGGAGTCAGATATGAAGGCAGGTCGAGTGGAAGCCCGGCACCGGAAAATACCACATCAATCTTTTCCTCGATTGCGGTGCGCACCATATCCGCATAATTCGATAAAGCAACCATGACGTTTACGCCAATAATACCTTTTGTTTTCGCACGTGCTTTCCGGATTTCCTCTTTCAGCCCGTTAATACATTTTTCAGGATAAGTACCTTTCCCTTTGGGGTATAACAAACCTAAACCTGCGCATGATATAACGCCTACTCCTCCTTCGTTTGCTACTGCCGAAGCCAAACCCGAGAGCGAGATACCTACTCCCATTCCACCTTGTATTACAGGTGTTTTTATCTCAATATTTCCTATAAAGAATGATTTCATATGTTTTATTTTGCTTTAGAGCAATTGAACAAGATAAACAGTGTGAGCACACTTTATTCAAGCGCTCAAGATTGGCCCTGTCATTGACTATTTGCCTTGTTGGGTGTAATTTATTAAACCTTTACTCCTGACTTCTTCAAGAGTATTGTGTATTACAAAAAAGTCTAATAAATCTATTTTCAGAATGGAAAGTGCAGGAGTAGATATTCCTGATATTGCACAGAAAAAGAGCCAGAATTAGCAGAACTTAAATGTAATATGATTTTTTGTCTTCCCCTGTGTCAATCAGAAGATTCCTCCGTTGAATCATGAAACGGAAATAACTTATTAAATAAAAGCAGAAGATAATATCTTCTGCTTTTATTTGGATATTAATATCTTCTAGAGTTATTATAACCACCACGGCCACCACCGTTAGACGGTCTTTCAGTACGAGGACGTGCCACGCTTACTGAAATAACTTTCTGGTCGTATTCAACTCCATTCAGTTCGTCAATTGCTTTTTGTCCTTCTGTATCATTCGGCATTTCTACGAAAGCAAATCCTCTGGATCTACCAGTTTCTCTGTCAAAAATTACTTTAGCTGAAGAAACTTCTCCAAACTCTGCAAATAAATTTGTTAAGTCAGCATCATTAGTGCCATAGCTTAAACCTGAAATGTAAATGTTCATTTAAAATTTTATTAAAATAAATACTAATTTGGAGTGAGGAGGATAATTAAAGACAAGGACTGCTTGCTAATAAAATATTATAAAGAAGAACTATACGATAATGATTCGTAACTCAAACTCTTGGTACAAAGGTAACACAATAAATCAGAATAATACATTTATACCCGTTCTTTTTCGGAAGAAAGACGATAATTATCATTTATTAGCACACAATTCATCCTAAATCGGCGAGATACACAATTTTGCCTATCATTCTTGATATTCTCTTGTAATATATCTACTTTTGCCATTACATAAATTATCAAGTCCCACTTTATGGATGTCAGAATAGAACCAAGTTGGAAACAACAATTACAAGAAGAATTTGACAAACCATACTTCGAAAAGTTGGTTACATTCGTCAAAGATGAATACAAACGGGCACACGTCCTCCCTCTCGGACATCAGATTTTTCATATATTCAATTCCTGTCCCTTCGAAAAGGTAAAAGTAGTTATCCTTGGACAAGACCCCTATCCCAATCCCGGACAATATTATGGAGTCTGTTTTTCTGTGCCTGATGGAGTAGCTATCCCAGGTTCACTAAGCAACATCTTCAAAGAAATACACCAAGATTTGGGAAAGCCAATTCCAACTTCTGGTAATTTGGATCGTTGGGTAGCTCAAGGTGTATTCCCGCTAAACTCTGTTCTTACTGTACGTGCGCACGAAACCGGTTCTCATCGAAATATGGGTTGGGAAATCTTCACAGACGCAGTTATCAGGAAACTAAGTGAAAAACGGGAGAATTTGATATTTATGCTTTGGGGAAGTTATGCGAAAGAGAAACGATCTTTGATAGATACCAACAAACATCTGGTACTAACCACTGTTCATCCCTCTCCCCGCTCTGCCGAATATGGTTTCTTCGGTTGTAAACACTTCAGTAAAGCCAATGCTTTCTTGCATAGCAAGGGAATAGAAGAAATTGATTGGTAAATAAACGATTTCTCAAAACAGATTATCAGTACCCAAAAACATTCGCTATGAATAAATCAAACAATATCACTCGGGAAGAAATGTGGGCAAAGCAATGCTTGTCTGCTACCGATATTGATTACGCTGTGTGGGAACGGGATAAATCCATACTTCACCAACTTTCAAAAATCTGTCACAACTGCACATTTGTTGTCGATGTCTACAAATGCAGTTACACGTATGCTTCCTCGAATTTCGTTGATTTACTGGGGTATGACAGTCACAAGATAGAAACTTTGGAAAAGCAGGGAGATTATTTAGAATCACGTATTCATCCGGACGACCGTGCGCAACTGACAACATTACAGGTCACGTTAAGCCAGTTCATTTACAGTCTGCCTCTCGAACAGCGAAACGACTATTCCAACATTTACAGTTTCCGTATACTCAATGCCAAGCAGCAATATATACGTGTCACTAGCCGACATCAAGTTTTGGAACAAGACCGTAACGGCAAAGCATGGCTCGTAATAGGCAATATGGATATTTCACCCGACCAAAAACATTCCGAAACAGTAGACTGCACTGTCCTAAATCTGAAGAACGGGGAATTCTTCTCTCCTTCCTCTTTGCTAATGCCTTCTTCGCTCAACCTCACTAATCGGGAAATAGAGATATTACGGCTTATTCAAAAAGGGTTGTTAAGTAAAGAGATTGCAGACAAGCTATGTATCAGTATTCACACTGTCAATATTCACCGGCAGAACCTGTTACGCAAATTAGGTGTGCAAAATTCTATCGAAGCCATTCGTTTGGGACAGGAAACCGGACTACTAAGTTAATTAACCCATACGCCTTTTCCTGAAGCTACCAGTCTGTCTAAGGCATCCATTCCACCACACCCACCACCGGGTGCAATCTTCTCCATTCCTCAAATTCCGGATAACTACGTACACCATCCTGAATCACAGCTTGATAATACTCCACTCCCATAATCTTTTCCGTATCAGGCGTTTCGTATTTCAATTTCAGGATAGCCAGTCTCATTTCATCTGTCAATACCGCAGAAATGCGTTCGGCCACCCTTTCAAAGTAGCCATCATAACGAGAGCCTTCTTGGATATGAATCATATCCATTTGCCAAAGTTCTCCCTCCATATCCTGATACCATGCATGCCACTCTATACACGCTTCTTCCGTATGTAATAAATTCGTATATTCAATCTTCTTTACGGACGTATTTTCCGCCAATTCAGCCATCGCCCGAAAGCTGGCAGACAAATCCAAAGGAGAAGTATAAATATGAAAATCAATATCCCGATGTTTCATCAATAATCCTGTACGCAACGAACCTACCAGATTCACTTTGGCACCAATCCCCTCCCATATCCGAACAATACGGGTATCCTCTATAATCTCCCAAGCTTTCTGCTGGTTACGTTTTGCCAATTCAAGAATATTCATCTTTTCCTTATTAAGTAAGTATGCAAAAATAGGAAAAAGGATACATATATAGCTATAAATAACTATTTAATCCCTTGATGGGTTGAGCTAACTTTGTCCGCAAATTCAATTCTTCACCATACAACTAAAAAGAGATTATGATATTCAATCAAACAGAGAAACAGGAAAAAGAGTATTTACAGCAAGTCATAACCACTATCCATGATACGATTAACACTACCAGTACTTCCGTCAAAGAGCATATAGACACCCTGCAGGAGTACAAGGATTATCTATGGTCGAACAAAGATATCGATCCCCACGAAATCCGTTCCATGCGCGAAAGCATATTAAATCATTTTGCATTAGGTGAAAATGTAATTGACAAACGCAGGCGACTAAGCAAAATACTGGATATCCCCTATTTCGGACGAATCGACTTTCAGGAAAAGAAAGACAAAAGCCAAGTTAGTCCGATCTATATAGGAATACATACTTTCTATGACCTCAATCAAAAAAAGAATCTGATTTACGATTGGCGAGCTCCTATTTCAAGCATGTTCTACGATCATGAATTAGGCGAGGCGTTCTACTCCTCCCCGGCAGGCAAAATTAACGGGACGATCTCACTCAAACGCCAATATCGTATTCGCAAAGGAAAAATGGAGTACATGATTGAAAGTTCCGTAACCGTTCATGACGATATTCTGCAAAAAGAACTATGTTCCAATGCCGACAATAAAATGAAAAATATCGTCACAACAATTCAGAGGGAACAGAATCAGATCATCCGTAATGAAAACGCTTCTGTACTTATTATACAAGGTGTTGCCGGTTCAGGAAAAACCTCTATCGCCCTCCATCGTATTGCCTACCTGCTTTATGCACAGAAAGGACAGATTTCTTCCAAAGACATATTAATCATCTCCCCCAATAAAGTATTTGCCGATTACATTTCTAATGTACTTCCGGAACTTGGTGAAGAGACCGTTCCCGAAACCAGCATGGAGCAAATTCTGTCGGACGTAATTGACAACAAATATAAACACCTGAATTTTTTCGACCAAGTGGCGGAACTATTAGAAAACCCGACACCCGACTTTATCGAACGAATACAATACAAAGCCTCCTTCGAGTTTATATCACTACTTGACAAATTCATCCTTTACATGGAAAACAACTATTTCAAAGCAACAGACGTAAAACTCACCAAATACATCACCATTCCTGCCGAATTTATTAACGAACAGTTCAAACGATTCCACCGCTATCCCATACGTCAACGATTTGAGACTATGACAGATTACATTCTGGAAATGATGCAACTACAATATAATCTCACAGTTAGCACTCCGGAGAAAAACCAACTAAAGAAAGAGATAAAAAAGATGTTTGCGGGAAATAACGATCTCCAAATCTATAAAGACTTTTTTGAGTGGATCGGAAAACCGGAGATGTTCAAGACACGCAAAAACCGCATACTAGAGTATGCGGACTTAGCCCCTTTGGCTTATCTGCATATCGCATTAAATGGGAATAACGCCCAATCTTACGTCAAACACCTTCTGATAGACGAAATGCAAGACTATTCTCCCATACAATACAAAGTGATTCAAAAACTTTATCCATGTCGAAAAACAATTCTTGGAGACACTTCCCAATCCGTCAATCCTTATGGTTCTTCCACTGCCGATATGATTCAGAAAGCATTTGCAACAGGAGAAATAATGAAACTTTGCAAAAGCTATCGTTCTACTTTTGAGATTACCAGTTTTGCACAAAAAATTCAACCGAACAATGAATTAGAACCGATTATGAGACATGGGGAACACCCCAAGATTCTTCCATTCAAAAATACAGAAGAAGAGAGCCAAGGTATTGCGGATTTAGTAAACTCCTTCAGGAACTCCCATTATACCTCATTAGGGATCATCTGCAAAACAGAATCCCAAGCAAAAAAACTTGTTCAAAAGCTCCAGATATATGCAAACGACATCACACTTTTGTCAAATCAAAGTTCTGCTTATGTGAAAGGGATTATCATCACTTCCGCCCATATGGCGAAAGGACTGGAATTTGACGAAGTAATCATTCCGCAAACAGATGATAAGAACTATCATTCCAATATTGACAAAAGTATGCTTTATGTGGCAGCCACAAGGGCTATGCACAAGCTAACTTTGACTTATTCTGTTTCTTCACCCAGTTGTCGGTTCCTGTAATAGAATATAACATCGAAAATTAATTAAGAGAAAAAGAACAACCAATCTCCTATTATTTTCTATTTTTGTACAATGGAAAATAAAGGAATGAAATACGAGTTTACCGCAAAAGTATGGAACTACTCATCGACTGTCGGAACGGGCGGTTGGCACATAGCCTGCCTGCCGAAAGAGATGTCCAAAGAAATAAGAGAGAATCTCGGATTCTTAGAGGAAGGCTGGGGACGGTTGAAGATGACGGCCAAAACAGGCAATACCCAATGGGAAACCGCAATCTGGTTTGACACCAAACTTGATACTTATTTACTTCCTCTCAAAGCGGAAATCAGAAAAAAGGAAAAGATCACAACTGATAAAGAAATAGAGATTATGATTTGGATTTAAAACAAACGATAAGAAGAACTACCCGCAAAACAAGAGCCGCTTGAACAATCTCAAACGGCTCCGTAACTCCTTTAACAACATGGTTATCGAGCTAATACAACCACCGGTCTATATTCCTTTTTTCTGCACTGAACTCCACTCCAACTTTAACCAACTCACGCCCGTCTACCTGATAAGGTATCAGATAGCCTTTTTCATCAATCTGCTGCAAAGCCTGTTCGGCAGTACCATTCAGTTTAAATTCAAATACATAAATATACTTCGGAGTTTTCACCACTGCATCTGCCCGCCCGCGGGCACTAAGAACCTCTGCTCCGGTAAATTGTCCCATCAATTTGAATACTAAGTAAAATACAACTTGATAGTGTCGTTCGGTCTTTTCATTCAGTTCATAAGGGAAATCTGCGAAGAAAGCCTGCAAGCGGGTAAGAAAAGCATCAACATCACCACTCTCCAATTCACGTACAAATTTACCAAGATAAAAACCCCGTTCATCATCTACCACTGATGTGTAATAAGGAACCAAAAAATCCATAAATCCATATCGTACTTCATCATTGGGAAATTTCAGCAGGTAGTTTCCAAAACGCTTGTCATACCCCTTTATAGTCAAATAGCCACTCTGATAAATCAACGGAATCGGATTATTAGCATCTACCCTATATTCCATAAACGAAGAAGCATTGGCTTCTACCCCATCAATCAACGTACGCAAATCATACTCACTCTTTTTAAGCAGTTCGACTAAAAAAGTAGGAGTACCGGTTTGGAACCAATAATTACTAAACTTATACCCGTCAAAAACGTTAAGCACACTGAATGGATTGAATACTCCTTCCGCAAACTCACAAAAATGATAACCGTCATATAAAGCCGTCATCTTATTCAATGTTTCTTCATAAGTCAGTTCATTTGTTTCTGCCAATCGATTCAGTTCAGGAATAAAAGTATCCTCCAATTCTTGTCGTGTAATACCACAAATCGTGGCATACTGCGGCTTCATACTGATATCATTCAGTTGATTCAAATCACTGAACACACTGACTTGCGCAAACTTAGTCACACCGGTAAGGAAAACAAAACGAAGATAACGGTCAGAACTTTTCAATACACCATAGAAGGCCTTCAATGTCTTACGATAGTCATCAAGCAAAGCGTCATCACCCAATGCCTGCAACAAAGGTTTATCATATTCATCCACCAAGACTACGACTCCACGACCAGACTGTTCACAGGCTCGGCGAATTACACCCGCAAAACGTCCGGAGAGAGTTTCCTCATCCTCCCCTTTGCCATATTTCAGTTCCCATTGCGTCAACTGCCTGCTAAGAATTTCGACTAAAGCCTGGGGAGAATCATATTTTTCCGCGTTTAAATCCAAATGAAATAGCGGATATGTCTTCCATTCCTTTTCCATATCAGCTATGGCCAACCCTTCAAATAATTCTTTCTTACCTTCGAAATAAGCTTCAAAAGTAGAAAGAAGAAGACTCTTGCCAAAACGACGAGGACGACTTAAAAAATAAGGAGTCTCCGTTGAAGCAATTCTCCATACAAGAGCAGTCTTATCCACATAAAGATAATCTCCTTCACGAAGTTTCTCAAAAGTCTGTATTCCAATAGGAAGTTTACGTAATATCCCGTCCATGATTTTTCCTCTATTTTGATTATTCAAAGATACACATTTCCATGGGAATACACATACAAACTCCACAAAAAAGTACACAGTTTCACAGACAGCACTACCATGACTCCATTTTTCATCAAAACTAACTTTGTACCAGACAAACAACATCTCACTTCCTCTTCACTTTGCAAATCCAACACACGATAACTAAAACCAGCAAAATAATTCCGTACCAATACCAACCTCCAGTTGTCCTATTAGTAGTTTTCTCAACTCCTGTTTTATGAATCTCTGTCTTAGCACTCATATCCGACAAGCTCACAGACTGTAAATCTACTTCTTGAAGCAGTTGTTTCTCATTAACATTTTTCCTATCCACCACAGTCTTCACCACCATCCCAGCCTTCAATCTAAGCGTATCCACAGGAAATACAAACAACACCTGCTCGATATGCTCCCCCACCACCTCCGAATCCTTTTCTGAAGCAACCTTATTTTTAACAAGACTTTTCCCGGAGCTACTATTTAAACTTGAATCAACCCTAACTTCACTCTCCCTGTTTATCACCTCTTTCTTACTCCTACATCCCGACAGCAATACAGGCACAACCAAAGCCACCAACAACACAAACAGTAACTCCCTCCCACTCCTCAAAAACTCCTTCACATCAAAACAGGGACAACCCTTCACATATTCATAAGGTTCAATCACTCCGTCACCATTCAAGTCCGGTGAAGTATCCCGATGTCCCAACACTTGGAGAATATTATATTCCCGCTGCAAATCCATAATAATCTGATAAAGCACCCGTTTTTGAGCATTCGTCCGGGTATCTGCCGGACGCCCGTTCTCATCCAATCCGCCGATATAACATATCCCGATACTTCGTTTATTCCAACCTTTACAATGAGCACCGGCCAAAGCGACATCCCGCCCCTTTTCCAATTTCCCATCCAAACGGATCACATAGTGATACCCGATACCGTTGAACCCACGTTCCCGGTGCCAACGGTCAATATCTGTGGCAGTAAAATCCTGTCCGGCTTTCGTAGCCGAACAATGTACTATGATAGAATCTATATTTCTCATGATTATTCATTATTAGTTCAAATGTACCTGTTAATAATCCGAAGGCGGTATACGCTTCACACACCCTCTAATCTCACACTTCTTCACTTCCGACTCCTTCTGTATCAACTCCACTTCATGACATTTATGTATCCAGTCAATCTTCTCTTCCTGCTCCTTGCGAAGTTCAATATAAAGCCCGTCTATCTTCTCGTCACGTTGAGTCAGCCGTTCTTCCAGCCAGTCCACCTTTTTACGGCAATTTTCTTCTTCCATACTGTTCACGGACGCTTCCTCTTTCCGTGCATCCGTCTTACGACAAGTGATATACCTCACTAACCATTTCACAGCTTCCAAACCACCCATAGCGGTAATAAAAGCAAGGATTGTAGTTATTTGCATATTTATATTTTTACGTAGTTATAAAGAAAGAATGAGGCCGAAACCCCATTCCATACAAACCAGACAGTTCTCAACGGCTCATGAATCAAGCAGCTGGGTCTGGTGCTTCACCATTACCACCCGAACCACCATCCGGATCCGGAGTTTCACCCCCATCATCCGAACCGTCACCAACACTACCCGAATCATTAATATGATCCAAATCCTTGAACTTCAATCCATCCGAACGGGTAGTCGTCCCGGTAAACAGACGAATATCCGAGTTAGCACGAAAACAGATACGAAGCCCTGAAATATTAGCGATCGTAAAATCTTCCGCCTTCTCCGTCCCTTTGCTTTGGGCAGAAAGGTAAAAATATCCCAGACCGGCGATATTCACCGAACGGCCACCCAGCAATGTCTTTCTCAATAACGTACGGAAATCCTTCAATACACTAATCGTTTCACCCTCGCTGACACCGGAAGCAGACGCAATCTCCTTTGCAAACTCATCCAACGTTGCACTCGTATCATACTGATAAGAAATCACCGGATACACTTTCTTTCCTGCTTCTTTATTTGTAGGGTCACACAGGCGAGACACCCTTCTAAATCTAATAGCCATACTACTTTTCTTTTTTAAATAAATACTGTTTTAATTATCACTTCGCTAACGTTAACGATGCAAAGATGCAGCATCTTCCACGGAGATGAAACGACACCTAATAACCTCATCAGAAAAGTACTAAAAAGCATTTCAGACATATACAACTGACATAGAGGAACTAAATAAACGACAAGAAAACGACGAAAAGCAGAAAAAAGCGACAAAACCGATAGCCGGGGGAGAATAATAAACAAACAAATATATTCAAACCAATAAATACCATACTAAAAAGCATGGAAAGTTTTAGGTGCTCAAGGCTATCAATAGCCAGATACCGCATATTGAAAGAGAGCAAACTGCAATTATACCAGTATATTGAAAGCAATGAAAACCAAGAATTGCCAAGATTGTTGCGAGATGATTCGGGCAAGATTGTCTGATATATGTTAATATTTCATGGCAAATAAGCATTTCCCGGTACAAACGCACTACAATCACAAATAAATGTAGTAGCTTTGTCCTAAAATAAAGAGTACAGGCATGAAAAGCAAGAGATATAATAACAGTTTTACCTCCTCTAGTATGGTAAAAGAAGAAGGTCGGACAGCCTATTATAAGCTGCTGGACAGTGTGCGTGACGGAGACACGGTACGCATCAAACGGGGCGTATATGCCACAGCCGAGCAGTTGGCGGACACGATGATAGATGTGGAAGCCATCATTCCAGGCGGTGTGCTGTGCCTTTTCTCCGCATGGAATGTGCATGGGCTCACCACCTCATTGCCTCAGGCATACCATGTGGCGGTAAAAAGAGGTCGCAAAATCACGCTTCCAACATTTCCCAAGATAGAGCTCCATCATATCACAGACACGATGTTTGACATAGGTGTCGAGGAACTGGTTGTAAGCGGTTACCACGTACATATATATAATAAAGAGCGATGCGTGTGCGATGCAGTGAAGTACCGCAACAAGATAGGCATGGATGTTTGTTCCGAAGTGGTGAATAACTACATTTCCCAGCCAGACAGAAATCTATCCCTGCTGATGGATTATGCCGACAAACTAAGAGTAAGACGAATCCTTGAACAGTATATTGCAATAAAACTATGAGTGAAATCAAAAATCCTGGAAAGTCCATCCGGACAAAGCTACTCAATGTAGCCAAGCAGAAGGATGTGTTCTACCAGACCATTCTGACCAGATATTTTCAGGAACGCCTATTGTACCGTATCTCACAGACTCATTACCGTGAGAACTTCTACCTGAAAGGTGGAGCACTGATGTATGCATACGAACGCTTTGCTGCACGTCCGACATTGGATATTGATTTTCTTGGCACGCATATCAGCAATGATGGCGAACGCATCGCCGAGGCGTTCCGTGAAATATGCGCCGTAGAGTGTGAGGAAGACGGAGTAAGGTTTGCTGCCGACAAGATTGCAGCACAGAACATCACCGAGTTCAAAGACTACCACGGTATCCGTCTAAGTATTCCGGCGACAATGGACACCATTGCCCAAGTGATGACAATGGACATTGGTTTTGGAGATGTGGTAACACCACATCCTGTATCATTAGATTACCCATTGTTATTAGAGGAACTGCCAGAAGCAAACATTCTTGCCTATTCCACTGAAACCGTGATTGCGGAGAAGATGCACGCCATCATAGACTTAGCTGACCAAAGCAGCCGGATGAAAGACTATTATGACATCTACCACCTGCTCACATCATTCAAATATGACAATACCATATTGCAGGAGGCTATCAACCGCACTTTCGAGAATCGTCATACTCTTTATAATGCAGATACGATGTTCTTCAGGAAAGACTTTCCCAACCATCCGCAGATGCAGTTACGATGGTCAGCATTTCTAAAAAAGGCAACTATCAAAAATAGCCTTTCATTCTCCGAGGTGGCACATTGGCTGCAAGAGGCTTTAATGCCATATTGGGAAGCCTATGGACGTATGTAATACTTCCGACCATTAATACATTATACAAAAAGAGTGCACCTTCTCCCCCACCGGGAAAAAGGTGCACCACACAAACAAAACAAACAATAGAGCGACCTTCACAGGCAGCGTAGAACCCATGATTCCATTTTTCCTATGCTACTATTATAAAAAGAAAAATGGCAGGGGCACGGATTCTCTTGGGGAAATGAGGCGCTTCACAGCGACATAAAGGATATAGGCCATTAAACTCATTTATTATACTATATGGGGAAAACCTACATCTTTTTCTATTCTCACAAAAACATGAAATGAAACAATTAATTTCCTTTTATTGTTTTCCAGACTGGCACTGCTACCACCGCACCGACAATCGGAGCCACAATAAACAACCAAAGCTGGCTGATAGCCTCCATACCGGCAAACAATGCCGGACCAATGCTACGGGCAGGATTAACCGATGTCCCCGTAACGGGAATACATACAATATGCACCAAAACCAAAGTCAATCCGATAGCCAGCCCGGCAAAATGAGGACTGCCATTATCGCGGTCGGTAGTGCCCAATACAGTCAGCACGAAGATAAACGTAAACACCGCCTCGGCTACAAATGCAGCCAGCAGATACGGCTCTTCAAAACCGTTGGCTCCCGTACCTTCTATCCCCATTGTGTCGGTAATCAACCACAACAATGCAGAGCCAAGTATTCCGCCCGTCACTTGCGCTACGATATACACACCGGCTTCCATTACCGACAGTCCGCCATTCAGCCAAACGCCGATGGTGATGGCCGGATTGATATGACAGCCCGAAACAGGACCGATTGTGTACGCCATTGCCACCACCGACAAACCGAACGCGAAAGCAATCGTCAACACAGCGGCTACCGATGTCGCACCGCCATTCAATACAGCAGCACCGCATCCCATTAAGACAAGCACCATAGTGCCCACCATTTCAGCTATAAATTTCGTTTTCATAATCTACTTTTTCTACTCGTATAAGATATACTATTCTCTCTAATCATCCTCCCATTCTGAAGGCGGCAACGACTTCTTCCCATACCATTTCATCCAAGCACGAGATTTCCGCTTTCTCAAATAAAGCGCATCGCTACAATGCTCCAACGCTTCCCAGTCAAATGAAGAATGATGTCCGAACCACCTCTCCAGCCAGTAAAGCAGATGATAACTCATGAACGCAAGCAACATCCACCACCACGAAAGCCAGACGGATAGCACCAATGCAGGCAATAATGCCAAGAAGAAACACTCTGTATACTGTCGCGCATGAATCTGAAGTTCCATCTCCTCCCACCCTTCCAAATATTTGAACCGGGTGAAACAACAACCGAAAATCATAAAATAATGCCTTTTCTTCCTGTTCAGGAAAGTTTTCGCCAACAGACTATTATATATTATCATATCCTCCTCTTCATTCAAAAAAGCAACATTGCAAAGGGCCGTCCAACTACCGGCCGACAAGCCCACCTTGTAACGACAAAGCACTTTCAGTCCCGACGTAGAAGAAAACGAGACAGCCCCGCAATGTTGCCTGAAATACCTTGAAATGAAATAAAACTATTATTCGACGATTACGACGCGGTTCAATTCAGGTTCACTAAAACGGTTGTTCGTATCGCCCTCCGCTTTCTTCACGAGACGTTCAGGGGAAATTTTATACTTTTCGACTAATAAATTGTACACATACTCCATACGTTGTTCACTCAAACGCTGGTTCAGTTCCCTGCTGCCCGTAGCGCTGTCCGCCGAACCAATCAGCGTGAAAGTCTTGTTCTTATCCGCCTTGATGGCGTTGTTCACATAAAACTCAAGATTGGTAAGTTCCTTCTTATCCAAAGTAGCCTTGCCGATAGGGAAGAACAGGGCTACCGGCGAAGCAGTCACTTTCGATTCATTCACCACTTCCGGTTTCCGATTTCTGGCAACTTCCAGTTCAGCGGCAAGGCGCTGTGCTTCGGTGCTCAAATCATGATTTTTGGCACGAAGCGCGTTGATACGTTCATTATAAGATGAATAATCTGCCGGAGCCACTTTCTCGACGCGGTCGAAACGGGTCTTGCCCAACTTCACGCTTAGCCCCAGTGTCACAGAACTCATTCCTTCACCTTTGCTGCCGCCTACCGTTCCGTCAAAACACTCTTTCACTAGCATCTGCCGTCCTTCCAAAGTCAAGTCCAGACGCTTGCCCAGACGGAACGTATTCAAAATACCGATGTTGGCGGCAATTTCATTATCATGCGTGCTGTTTCCCCACGAACGTGCCCAACCGAAACCGACAAACGGAATCACATTCCACACACGTTTCTCATTGAATCCGAGGAAACCGTTCGACCAGTTCCACATAAAGTCCGCATGGAGATTGGAAACATTAAACTCTTCCTTATAATAACTGCGATGCGCCCCTTTGGCATACATCCCGCTTGCATCCGTCAGCCCCTTGGCTTTCAGACCCGAATATTGTAGGCGGACTCCGTAAGAAGGAGTAATCCACTTGCCCAACGACACATCCAGTGCAGGAGCAATACGGTTGCCCACCGATGTCTTGTTATCAAGTTCACCTTCATAGATATTGATTCCACCGCCTACACCGATATACCAGTTACTCCAGAAACTATTCGTTTCATACGGGCCACGGAGAATACTTCCGTCCGTGTCACGATTTTCCTTTTGCTGTGCCATGGCACAGACTGATGATAATACCAATGCAACTGTAATAATTTTCTTTTTCATGTTTCAATTTTTATGTTCAACATTTAGTTTAACCTGTTTCTTTACTCTAATTTCATTTTACTTCCGGGACGGAATTTCACTTGTCGTTTGGCTGGAATCTGCATTGAGCCGCCTGTGGCAGGATTATGCCCGTTGCGCGCTTTCCGTTCTTGAATGACAAAACTGCCGAAGCCGACCAAGGTGACACTCTCTCCTTTATGCATTGTTTCCGCAATGGTTTCCATGATTGCGTCTACAGCATTCGTAGCTTCGTTAAAGCTCAACTGACCTTTAAGGGCTACTTCTTTGATTAGTTCTGATTTGTTCATAGGTTTGTATTTAAAAATGAATTATATATGTTTATTCGTCACGGATACAGCGGACAGGTGCTGCCGTAGAACGATCTAACCAGTAATTATTACCCCCACCGAAGCCACAGCCAACATCACCATTTTTTAAATCAAATCCAAATGACATTATCACATTCATACCACTGCCATCATTATATCTCATTGTCCCACAAAGATGAGCACTATAAAAAGGACCATTTACTACCCCTTTATCATAAGTTCTTCCATGGCGAAGCGAAGTAGAAATAAAATAGACTTTCCGTGTACTATTTTCACTACCACAATAGAAATATACCCCATACTTAGTAAATAAAGGAGTATAAAAATCTCCCTTCTCCATATGTCCCAAAAATTCGGTTCCGCTTTTGCCAATAGGGGAATCTATTATTGGATATTTTAAAAATGCACCATATACATCCGGCGGAGATACTTTGTAACCAACAGGACATGGATCATAAAGGGTCTTCATTGTCTCTACATTAACCATTTTATATTGCGAATAAGGGTTATTTCCCCATAAATATTGATTTCCAGTCATATCATTATTACCGGATTCAGAAGTATAATACAACCAATCATGAACACTATAGGCATCATCACTTATGATAAATACGGCAGGATGATTTATCGCATACTCAATTGTTCCTATACTTTCATTTTTTTCCTCCTCTTTGTGCTTTAGTTTACTTCCACGTACATTATGCATAAAATTTTCGGTACTTTCAAAGGAAGCTGAAATACAAAAAGGATCTTTACGCCCCCATTGGTAACCCAAACCACGTGTTGTTAACTCATCAGGAGTATTAGTTGTTGCTCCTAAATCTCGATCCATTATTCTATAATTCTTCCCGCTATAAGTTTCTCCATTGGTTGGTAAGCCTAATTCTATTATAGTGGGGTGCTCTGTACACCAAACATGCCAACTCCATAGTACTGTAGCATCCTCCGCATTTGGATCTTGTTTATCATAAACTGCAATAACCCCATTTCCCGTACCACTACTCAAGAATTCAACTCGATTAGTAGTAGAATTAAATGCAACTTGTGATATAAGATTTTGCTTGTCCTGCCAAATTAGTTTTGCAGAATAAGGAACTATCTCAACATTTTTAGAAACTGATATATCTTCACCTGAAGCATTTTTAAAATGATATTGTTCTATATCTTCACCTAATTCTTCCCGCCATGCAGCTCTGCCTCTCGTTTCCGCCACTATACCATCAACCCCGTTTCCTATCACCGTAGCGTCAAACGAATAAACGCCATAAGTCACCGGAGTAATAAAGCAGTTTGCCGGACCGTCTTCATCCACAGCAATCGCTTCTGTGTGAGATATGATACTGAAAGGAATATACTTCACTATGTTACCTACGGATATTTCCAAAAATCCTTCCTTTAGTGAAGAGTTTTCGGGTACAGTGCAATAAATCCAATACACATCGCTATCTTGCGGAAGGTTCACTTCATTCACCGAAAATCCTCCTGTTCCCTTCACCTGTACCAAATTATTATTATCTATGCTATAAAACAGGCATAAGTCAGATGAGGGTACCAAAGTTTTCTTATCCGAATTTAAAACGCGAACATTACGAGTGGTAACACCACTAAAATCGACATTACCCGTATCATCAGCCTGCAATTCAAATTTTACCATTGTTACCGGATCTGTGATGCCATTCTCTATCAACTTAAGGTCTTCCCTGTCCGTTTTTACCAAGTACTGGCCGTTAGAAGCATATCCCCGCGACCAATTATCCGAAACTGTTACCGTATACTCAATATTACTCCCCGGATTTTGAATGGCTTCCAGTTCCCTATCATATCCTTTATTCTTTAACTTGGCAATAGTAAAACGATAAGAATGATTACGTATTATATCCAGATACTCGCCGGTTTCCTTATCCAAGAAATCCAGACGATAATACTCTTTATTCGAACCGTCCGGATTCTGGACTACAAGAAGCAACATTGCACGATTTTTGGAGAATGTTTTCTTATCAACCTTATTTCCTAAAGCGTAAACGGAGTGTTCATATTCCAAAGGATAGTAACTTGTCACCAATCCTTTCGTTACATCCAAAGGAGTTGTAGCGGAAAGCAAATCATGCTTTTCTGAACTGCCGCTTTCGTTGATACTACCCTGATAGATTCCCCCCTTATACTCGCTATCTAACGTAAAATCCGAATAATTCAGATTTCTCCATTCCCAATAGACCTGTTTACCGGAAAACAAATCCGTCTCGGCATCCACCGTAACTTTTGCAAAACAACGGGTTAATAGACAAACATTAGAGGTAGCCTTTTCATTCCATTCTATCCAACCGTACATCGGAATAGTCCGCCCTTCACTTTGCAGAGCGGAAAAGCCCTTCATCATTCCTTGACTAGTATAATTCCTCAACTGCTCTTCACTAGCCATTTTATTTATAAGAAAATCACCTGCTCCTGATGCAGAAGAACGATTAGTCAGGTTACAAACTACATAAATTCGTTCTTTGTCAGCGGGAATGTATTCTTTCAATGTCACAGTCGGCGATGCAGTGCCATTACCGAACAAAAAAGACAAATCAGCTTTACCCTCCTGATAATATACAGGGGATGAGGCGTGAGAATCATTATATACAAACACCTGTATGCCACTAATCTTACATTCCGATTCATTCGCCACGCTACGTACCTGTACCAATTCCGCATCCGGGATAGACAAGCTGATGACATTTTTTTGAGAGGAATCAATCATTTCCATTTCAGTGTCATCGTTACAACCACCTAACAACAACATATTAAAAGCGAAGAAAACCAACAGACATATCCCGAACAAGTATTGTTGTATTGTTATTTTCATTTCATTCATACTTTTTAGATTTCTAATGAATTATTCCTTTACACAGCGTATCGAAGCAGGCACTGAAGTAACCACCGGATTATATATATTATATTCAAAGTCCATAGCAGTATATGGATGAAAGTTAAACATGAGCCCACTATGTTCTTTGTCAGCAGGATGAGGTGAAGAACACCAGTAAACTCCCCGTTTTCCTAACTTTATACCATCACCATTAGGTCTATAAGTCTCCGGCAAATAAATTAGCTTCGTTTCATCAATCCCTGCATTATCATAATAAAAGGTTGATCCATTCGCAAAATAACTTTTTATGAAATACATATCCCCAAGTGACGCTCCGGCCGGGGGGAATATGGCGATCTCACCTTTACTCAAGATTTTAAAAACGTCATGCGGTGCAACTTTATAACCATACGGACAAGGGTCATACAACGATTTTAATGTTTCTTTAGGGAAAACATCCTGTTCTCCGTCCGGATTTCCCCACAGATATTTCAGTTCTGTTGTTTTCGTACACCAAGATTCACTCCCCAATCCTCTCCTTGGACTATACAAGGAACTCGGAGTACTTATAGCTTGACCGGCAGTCACTCGTTCATCGGAATATTTATATACGACCTGACCACTTCTTACGTCATATAAAATAGTACGTATGCCATCATAAGTCAATGAACCCGAAAACGGGTCTTTACGCCCCCATTGATAATGCAATCCTTGAACAGTGCCTAAATACGCTTTAGTAGCAGTCGCACCAAGATTACGGTCCATCACTTTATAGTTATTGCCCGTGTATATCGAAGTGACGAATTCCAGTATCTTTGGGGTAGCCGTACACCAAAGGTGCCAACTCCACAACACTTTCGCATCCTCCGCATTAGGATTAGCCTTATCATAAACAGCTATCACTGCATTTCCCCGGCTTCGTCCCATTTTCACCTGAACCCTGCCATTGACTAAAGCAACTTGTTCCACCAGTTCATCCGTGTCCTGCCAAAGCAATTTGGCCGATAAAGGATGAATATTGGCACCACCGGCTTTTGTCAAGATATTGCCACTTGCGTCTTCAAACTTCCCTTCGTCAATAATACCGTCCACTCCGTTTCCCATTATGGTAGCAGTGAAAGAATAAGAACCTGCACCTCTATCTGCTATATAACTATTGGCAGTCCCTTCCGTGTCTAACGGAGTAAAAGTATCCAATGAACTGACAGGAATATATTCCACATGCACATTGTCGGAAGAAATTTCTATAAAACCACCTTCATAATTGGCGGGAACACTACCGGTGGTACAATAGAAATTCATTACTTGTGCGGCAGTGAGGTCATAAATGCCACTGTTATCCGCCAGTTTATCCGTTTCCGTTATTCCATTGCAATATAACTGTAAATCTGTTGTTGATATTAAATCTGTCTTATTAGGCTTCAAAGCTCTGATTTGTAAGCGTCCCGGAGCATGACAGTCCACTTTCAGCAGTTTCACCGGGTCGACAATATCTTTAATCAAAGTTATTTTTGTCCTGTCTATATCAAAGTCAACGCCTCCTACAATATCACCTGTAACGCCTACATCTTCCCAATCGAGCATATTCGTGAATATTTTCACTTCATCAAGACTTAGCACCCTCACGTCCACTGTATAAATATGATTCCTCAATATTCGATAACTATCATTTGTTTTAATAGGAATTACACGTTCAATAATACGATTTTCTCCAGTTTCATTATTCCACAAAGGAATCCTGACTTTCAAAGCTGTAACATTCGTATTTTCATCATAGTCTGATTCATTCTCTAACCAGTTCTCATAAATATAGCGGTCATAAGACGTCTCCGCTACTTTATCAACATTTACCCCGTCATCTATCGGTAACTCAACGGATGATAATAAATGAGAATTTTTCCAGCGAAACCACCAATCAACATTTTTTAAAGTACAATCTATATATCTGTGATATACGTCATTCCACCAATCATTTGCAGCAGGATTACGGTGAGTCTCAAAAGGTGCAAATGGACGAATACACAAAGGCATATGAAGTATTTGAGTCTCTACCTGATTTATATTAATATTCCATGCCCCTAGAACGGAGCGTTTTGTAGTACGAACCACGGTTCGTAACTTAGCGACTCCACGAAGTAAATGTACATCAGCCTCAAACTCACGACCACCGCCCCACCCATCTCTTATTGTCCCTATCCCGGACATATATAACGGAGTTGTCAATTCCTCCTCTGAAGTGACATCAATCGGATATTCTTGATTTGCCCACACATAAATATTATCTCCATCTCTAAATGTACCAACAGGCACTTCAATACTTGCCCTATATATACTATCCTCATAAACATAGGAATCAAGATATATTGCTCCATTCCGCGTAGAATAGAAATTTCTATAATGATCACTATCATAATTTCCTATTTTTACAAACAAGTCTTTTATCTCATTTTCTTTTTCTAAAGCAGTGCTGCGTGTATTAGAGCCTACAACTTTAGAAGAAGGCACTATGACTTTAAAAGTAAGCCTCTCCATTCCTTCCGGTATGCATGAGGTGTCTCCATTCTCATACACTGACGTACATGAGAATATAAAACAGCTTACAAAGCATAATATTAGATATACAATGTACTTTTTCATACTATATATTATTTCTGCTATTCTTAGTTTATTCTTTAACACAACGTATAGAACGTCCGTCTGCCCGCCAAAACGGTTGCCATTCTTGTCCCCAACTATAGCCGTAGCCTCCTAAAGGATAAGAAGAGTCTACTGAAGCTACAGAAGCCCAATGCGACAATCCAACGAGAAGTCTACCCTCTTGGGGCGAGCGTTTGTTTGAAAACGGATAATAGCCTGCTTCTGGATGAATAATACCTTGTGTAGTCTCAGTTGAACCAGCTAGTAATCCCTTCCAAGGTTGATTGCCTGGGGGAACACGCCAACCTATCGGACATGGATCAAATATTGTTTTATTATTGGGCAACCATAATGAATAATTCATTAGTGACACCGAATTTGTATACCAGTCTCCCCAACTTTGCTCATTAGTTATATAAGTTAGAGGTTCACGAACCGACTCTACTAAGTTTTCTAATTCAGCTAGTTTAAAACGGACATTGGTTATACTATTTTCCGTATATAGCGTTTTTTCCTTATCAGTCCAATTTTCAGCACTAGGAAAAGGGTCTTTACGTCCCCATTCATACAGCAAACCTTTTACTCCACCGTCAATTGTATATTCATTAGTCATAGCTCCCAGATTTCTATCCATCCAAACCAAATTATTAAAAAACTTCTGTCCTTCTGTTACATTTGGTTCATAATCTGTACACCAAATATGCCAACTCCAATAAATTTCGCCGTTTACTTTCATCGCTACAACCGCATTTCCTTCTTTTGCCGTCCTTACCTGCAGATAAGCCTTCTCGCGTTCCGAAGCATTGATCACCGTGATTCCTCCGTCCGCAATAACTCCTTGTTCATCTTGCCATACGAGTTCTGCCGTTACGTCTCCATCCGGAATTGGAATATTGCCAAACTCTGCTTGTTGAGCCCATATCTTATATACGTTTTCAGTAGGAATATCCACCCTTCCGCCCGGAGCTACCATATAACAATTCGTCATCTTAACTTCCCCCTTCACCTCTTCTGCCTGTGGCGGAAGATATTCCCATGGACACACTGTCAGATTTAGTTCAAACTTAGCTGTTTTTTGAGTAAAACGGCAAAAAAGTTTATATACATGGTTACGTTCTATTTTTTCTAGAATTTCTCCATAGGGATAACCGGTATAAGGATCATATCCACCCAACTCGACCCAAGCACGACCATCATATCCCGTTTCATATCTATAATGGAAATCTAAGGATAATTTATCATATATACACTCCATTTCCGGAACATAAAAAGAATATAATAATTCTCCTTTATCATCAGAATATACTTCTTCTCTGATTTCTTTTCTGTCCATAAAATAGATATTATCGTAACGGTTATCCGGCACTCGGACAGGCGATATAAATCCAATATCTGATATACGATCCACTCCTAACTCTTCAATATAAAGCCTGTTTTCCCAGTAGTTTTCATCCTGTCCAATTTCCCTCCTCATATAAACATCTACCCTCGCAACGGCACGGTCTACTTGTAGATTGATTGTTTGTGTCGTCCCTTCCAATGCGTCCACTCCCGTCAATTCTCCATACATCGGTAAACAATAATCATTATAGTATCCAATTATATTAGGACTCCAATAATAATCCATTATATCACGTCTCCTATATTGTATTTCAGCCAAGTCATCCGGATGATCCACTGCTTCCAATAAAGCACGGGTATCCATATCCGTTGGCTCATTTACAATGGCATAAAACGTTTTACCAGTAGCAGCCTTTACTAGAAATGTCGGAGTAACGTATACTCCATTATTTATATTCAAATCCGACCAATAATACATCTTATCTAAAGTAGAACCATCAAAAACGTAAAGACGTAACCGGTTGATACGCGTTTCATTTTCGTTCAATACTTCAGGATCATATGTAGCACGTGTACTGATACTCATATTCATTCGCACCTTCCCCGGTTCATCCGACAGAACTGCACGTTGTTCCTCATTCACACATGAGAAACAAAGCAGCACAAGCCACATCATCCATTTATATTTTGTATATCTCATATCCATTTGCTGTTATAGTTCGCGTTTATTAGAGATCTTCACCTTTCAACCAGATAGTCCAGCCGTTAATCACAATCTTCGTGGAAAGGAAATTCAATAATTCCGGATTATAGAAAAAGACTATCGCATACTCGCTCTGACGGTCGAGGTACTCCTGCGCCGGAATATTGTGCCCCTCCATTTTTGTAAGTAGCAGGTAAGGTATCAGGTCAACCTTCATCAGTTCCTTACTGTCCGACATGCGTGTAAGCGTCAGATATACTTTTTTATGTTCGAGCAGGCGCATGGTATTCATTTCCGCCACAATGCCCACATCTTCCACTTTTTCCAAATGATAGGGCTGATAACTAATCACGTCGTCATCCAGCAAGTCATTATTCCAGTCATAATATCCGTTGTCCGCATGGATTTCGAACAGGCAATCACTCATATCCAGTTCTTCTCCCGGACCGGACTTTTGCAAGATAAAGCGGAATTTATTGGTATCCTTTATCAGAGAGACCATTTCCGTCTGTTCCTGTCTGCCGGTAAAGTCGACAGTCTTCACCTCGCCATACCAAAGCGGGTTCAGAGCTTTATTATGCACCAATGACTCTTTCCGTTTCATTCTTACCATCAAGTCTTCCAATGTTGATTTCCCGGCAACCAGTTCCGGCATTTCAAAGTCATCGCTCACTCCCGCCCAAGCGGCTATCCGGTATTCACCGACCGGAAGCGGCAACGGCATACGGTAGCTGCCGCTGCCCAGAGTTTCTCCCTGCTCGCTCTTCTTCATGATAAACGTACCTTCCTTGTCAAATACAAACACGTCGACACGATTCACTTGAGCCGCAAAAGCGTCGGAAAACTCCATGTTATAGTCATACCGGAAACGAACATACAACTGACATTCCGGTAGTGTCTCATCAATGGATGTGCAGGAAAAGAGTACAAGCAATAACAACAGGCAACTTCCATAATTCATCCACCGGACGACACCCTTTGTTTTCATTATCTTTCTCATAATCTATGGTTCTATTTATTTTTCTAATTTCATATATAGCGTGGAAAAGCGACTTTTGCCTTTCTCGGAATAATCTGCTTTAGTTGACAAATCGCAAAACTTGCCTGTATGGAAGACCTGTTTTTATCAGTTTTTTTATATCAAGGTCTTGATTCACGGAAATAAGCCTCCGCCGGCTGAATAAAAACGAAAAGAAAGAAAAAAAAGAAGGCGCCATAAGACAAGCTGCGCCGTATCATAACGCCTTCTTATTATTTTAATTGTTATTTTAGCCCGATATAGTTGTCATTACAAATCCACTCCCTGACTCCAGGTAGTCCATGGATTTACCGTAATACTTACAGAGAGATATGCTTCAGCGTCATCATCATTCTCACCCGGTTTTTCAGGGTCAGTAGGATCTGTGGTATCAGGAATCCAGGGAGTACCCGGTTGTTTCACGCTGTTGATAGTCAATGTGTACCAGTTGTTACGTACAACACCGTATTTGCCAAGTGCCATTGTGGCGGTGATTGCATCGTCATGACGGATGAGGATGTTATAATAGCATACACCTTTCTGGAAGTATTCTACACCTACGGTTTCACCGGCTGTTGCATCAGGCTTGGAGTATTCACCACCGTTCGCAATAGCGTCCAGTTCGGCGAGAGTAATAGCGGCAAAATCAGCACCGACAGTTTTGCCTTGTGCAGTAGCGGCAGCAGACATACGTGCATAGAACTGGTCACAAAGAGTGATTATCTGTGTTTGCAATGCATCCGGTGAAGTAACTGCTTTTGCAGCATTATATACTGCCTGCAAATCAGCCAGTGTCTTATAAGTGACACCCAAAAGGCGGAACCAGCTATCGCCTGCTGTAAATGAATTAGGAGTGTAAACCGCACTTGCTACGGCAGCTGTAGTCTGTGCCTGGGTTTGTGCGTCGGCAGCCATTGTGTTCTCAAGACAGTATTTGCTATCCGTCATAGCTGAAAAATCAGCAGGCAAAGTTCCGTCGTCAGCAACTTTCAGATAGTTGAACTGTGACACATTGAATCCTGCCAGTTCGTAGTTCGGGTCAATTCTATAATCCGCACCTGCAGAACCTCCGGCGGGCATTACGATTTCAGCATACGGGAACATGCTCTTGTTGGTAACATTCAATGCCCAGTTGCCGAATGTACAAGTCACTCCTGCAGGAACCTTGACGCCGTCCGGATTTGTTCCTAAAGAAACCTTGGCTACGACACGGTCTACATGAATAAGTGAACGGTCAGCTTCGGCAGCGGCAATCGCGGCAGTAGCGTCAGCAATAGACGTTCCATCAACCACCTTCACATTAGCTGTCACCAGTGCTCCGTTAGCCGGATTTGCATTGTCGCCGGCATTAATCATCATAAAGTTGTCCTTTGTTGCTCCAATCACTTCGTCAAGTGTCTGCTCTACCGCACCGTTAATGACAGACCAGGAAGCGGAAGCCACACAGGCAGCTTTGAACTTGTCGCTCGGATTGACTACTGCCAGTACTTTGGCGGTAGTAGAAGGAACTTTGAATGCATTTCCGGTCCCTGCTGCAGGATTACCACCTACATTCAAAATATACTCGGTCGAAGCCAATGTCTTTGTCTCCAAACAAACGTCTGATGCATCAAACAATGCAAGGAGTACTTCGTTTACATTCTGTTCGTCCGCTGTTCCGTGATTTTCTCCAGGAGCGCGTGTTCCCGTACTTTTAGGCATATCTACAACTACGGACATATAAGCCTCTCTGCCGTCTACCGGCAACAGGTCTTGTCCTCCGGTTGCCATCTCTTCATCATTACTACATGCTGCCATCGCCAGTCCGACAAACAGCGTTAAAAAAGATTTGTCCAATTTCATTGTTTTAAAATTTAATGAATACTAAAATGTTAATTACTAAGTATAAGTTTCAGATTATATTATTCAGCTTTTATACCTTCCAAACGTTTCAGGTACACCTGCATCGCGTCGTAATCTCCCATTTCCCAAGCCACGATAGCGGCGTTATTGTTAGCCATCCTGTCACTCGGAAAACGGTCGGCAATCATCCGGATAATCCTGTTGTATTCGTCCGAACCTTTGCCGTAGCTGACTGCGACCTGATACATTTCGTTATGGTTCATTTTGTCGGGGCGTGTTCTGATGATTTCCCGTCCCTGCTCTACAGAGAACGGAACCACTGTATAGCTGACTGTATATTCCACTAAGCGCAGCTTCGGATATACCTCTTGCAATAAGGCATTATATATTTTTCCGCCATCGATAGCTTTTATCTTCGCGTCGCGCGCATCCGGTTCGGGAGTCTGCCCGATAATATCGAGTACTTTCTGCATATAGGAAGGACGGTATTCGCGCAACCATGCAGCCAGTCCCTCCCAGTTTTCAGGCACCGAACGGCATTCTATCATACTGTCGTCCAGCTTATAGGCATGTTTCAGGTTTTGTACCAACGCTTTCGCACGCTGTTCGGAAAGGCGGGCATTGGCGTCATAATTACCTTCCGGCGATGAGTAGCCCACTATCTTAATCCGGGCAATACGATAGTTATTATCTTCACGGATAGAATCAATGGACGAATAGATTTTAGCCAGTTCGGCAGGATTATTCATATAATCGGCAAGCAATGCCGACTGGTTCACTTTAAAATTAAGATATGCGCTGCGGGTGAAAGAACGACGTTTCTCCTCTGCCTGTGCCACCATTATTTCCAAATTCGGGCGTTCCACTACCTCTTTGAATAAAGGAAGCTCCGCAACGGGAGCATTACCCAGTGCTTCTCCGCAACCTGCGCATCCCTGTAATTCACGGAATATCTCGACACGTGCTCCGGACATCCACTCCTGTGCCGGAACTGTTTCGTTATATTCTAACAACATATCCCGTTTCCTGTTAAAACGAATCATTTCCTGTCCCTCTCCCGCAGCCGGTTCTTTGCCATACAGACTTTCTTTCCGCTTGTTCATGCGATAACGGTTTCTGCCTGCAATGCAGACTGAAGGCAGGGCGAGCGTATCGTTTTCCGACCGGCTGATTATCAAAGGAGTGATTATCATCTGTCGGCGTGAAGGAAGCCGCAGTGTGCTGCAATCCATATTAAATGAGACTTCCACTTTGTCATCGCTTATTTTCCGGGCAATGGCTTGTCCGATATTTATCTCCTGGGCATGGGCGGAAACTGCGCCTAGCAGTCCCAAGGTCACGTATATACAGATTCTTTTCATCATTAGCCTATTTTATAATGTATATGATACTCACGGCAGCTTTTGTCGGGCCGAAGTAGTTTTTCTTCTCACTTTTCTGAATGGTTCCACATGTGGCACAGGGATATTTGGAATGATCCAGCCGCGCATATCCGACTCCAAGTACAGCCTCCATGCTCCAGCGGTTGCCGAGCAGCCACTGATAACCGTAGGATATTCCGCCGCCCCACAAATGTCCCTGATAGCGGTGACGTTCCATGTTATCACTCAAAAATGACATTCCACCCACATTGTATTTGGCGTAGTGTCCGTGCAGACCAAGAAAATGACCGTTGAATTTCTCACAAAGCCAGTAGCGAAGTTCCGGCTGTACGCCCCAGTGGCGCAGACGCGTTTCATCATCAAACTTCCAGGGGTTATAATTTCCGGATAAGTCGAGAGACCATTTCTTGCCCAGGCCTATTTCCAGCCCCAGGTTCATTGTAGTAGTAGCGTCATAAAGTAAATTGGTCTTTACCGCAACCTTTTGGGCATAAGAGTTGGCCGTATTGCAAAGGAGTACTCCCAAGACACCGATTAAACATAGATATTTCTTCATGTCATCTTATTATTTATTATTGCTTTTCTTGCATCTCTATTCCGTAATAGAGATGAAACAAAAGAATACAAACAATAAAAACCTAATTACCAATGATTTATATCACATAAAGCACCCATATAACGTTTCAGTATCATGATAAAATGAATCATAGCAAACAAAACAGAAAATAATATTCTGATATATAATTCATTAAAAATACAGATACTGAAACAATTGTGAAACAAACAGATAGGTAACAGACCAAACAATCAAAACAGTTATTGCCATGGAAACAAAACTTATGAAAAGCGAATTGCTGTACATCGAAGAACACCTGTCATGCCAAAACTACATGACAACGATTGAAACCGGATTCAAGTATCTTGAGTTCAATAAGAACACAGAATTTGAGGAAGACACTACAAGTAAGAATTATCTTCTATTCTTCCTGAAAGGTGATTTCACCATAACTTGCAACCAGTTCCACAACAGGTCGTTTCATGCCGGAGAGATGATACTCATCCCCCGTTCTTCCCGGCTGAAAGGAATTGCGGAAACCGGTTCAAACCTGCTCTCCATGTTTTTCGATATGCCCGAAGGAAACTGTGACAAGCTCATATTGCAATCTTTATCAGACCTTTGCGACAACATTGAATATGACTTCTCACCGATTAGAATACACTACCCGCTGACACCATTCCTCGAAGTGCTGACCCACTGTATCAAGAACGGAATGAATTGCGCTCACCTGCACACCCTGATGCAACGGGAATTCTTCTTTCTCCTGCGCGGATTTTATGAAAAGCGGGAGATTGCAACCCTGCTTCATCCTATCATCGGAAAAGAAATGGACTTCAAGGATTTTGTCATGCGCAACCATACCAAAGTGGATAATATAGAACAGCTCATTTCACTATCAAACCTGGGAAGAAGCCGTTTTTTCTCCAAATTCACCGAGGTGTTCGGAATGACTGCCAAACAATGGATGCTGAAACAAAAGAACCAAAAGATACTCGAAAAAATGACCGAACCGGGAGTATGTATAAAAGACGCCGTTGAAGAATTGGGATTTGATTCGCAGAGTAACTTCAACCGTCACTGCAAACTATATTTCGGATGTACCGCCAAACAGTTAATGGAACGCTGCCAGACCGAAAACAACCCTATTTATGAGGATAACCACGCAACATGTACAAAATGAATAAAAAAATGTACTTTATGACAATTCATATTATAAAAAAATAAGCTTACTTTGCAGCGTGAAAATAGTTCTAAACAACAAAGAGATTTTAATATAATCTCTATTACGGAATAGATTACAATACCGCAAAGATAAATAAAAATATTATATCTTCTAATTTTCAACAGATTATATTACAAATTTTCATTTCACTTGGATAAATTTGTAACCATGCTGTTCACCTGATTGAGCATGGATACATCAAAATCCTTTAAATAGACGCGTGTCATTTCTTCCGAAGTGTGTCCAAGTCCGGCACTAATCACAGAAATCGGAGCTCCATAGTCACGTGCGAGGGTAGCCCAAGTATGCCGAGCGGTGTACGTCGTCAACGCAACTTTTATATCAGCTGCAACAGCGATTTTCTTCAAATGGCGGTTGATACGCCCTAACGCCAGACGGTATTTTTGGTATCCCGAAGCATATTCACCGCTGATGATCGGAAAAAGATACTCATTCTCCGTCTTGTATTTATCCATCAAGCCCTGCATCTGTGGAGTCACCGCTATACGAATCAACTGTTTCGACTTATGACGGGAATAGGTCAATACACCATTGCAAATATCGGCCTTCTTCAAAAGGACAATATCAACAAAGGCCATTCCCTGCGCATAAAAACTGAACAGATACAAATCGCGGGCAAATTCCAACTCCGGTTCATTCTCCAAATTCAAATCCGCCAGATTCTGCATATCCGTCCGCGACAAAGCACGCTTCACCGTTTTCGCCGGGCGGGTCTGTGCCTTCGCAAACGGATATTCGCCACGAGGATGATAACCGTCCGCTACCGCCTGGTTGTACAGGGAACGCAAGTTGCGCAGATAATAGCTTACCGTATTTCCGGAAGAGCCGTTACTATACAGGAAATCCTCGTATCTTCTGACGAACGCCGAATCGACCTCCGACATCCGGACATCGGGGCGGCTTATAAATTTTGCCAACGACGAGCGGGTGCTCTTGTAGGCCGCAGCCATCCCCACTTTCTTCAGTTCCTGCTTACGCTCAATCTGCGCATTGATATATCGCAATAAATAAAACTGTGGTTTTCCTGTACCAAAAGCACTTTGAGCCAGAATATCCTCCACTGTAAATTCTTCCCTTGTCCGCTCAAGCTGCCTGATCCGTGTATCAATCCGATTCCGCATCTTCCGTAGCTCGCGGTTCATTTTCACGACCTCCGTAGCGGTAAAAGTAGAACCTACGCCATTCATAATCTTCCCTTCCGACTCGTCAAACACCTCTTCTTTCACCCGGTAACCTGTATACAGTATTTTTTTTCTCCGATTGTGGATCACCTGGAATACTAAAGGGTAACTGCCATTATTCAATATCCTGCTCTTATTCAGCATAAGTTTCACTGATGTTATCATATCTTGCTTTTTTTGTTTGAGACGTAAAAGTACGAAGTTCACCTTACTTATCAGAACTATTTTTCCGCCTGTTACGCAAGAAACAAGAAATGGAATAAAAAGTTTTTCCACTTTAAGAATAGTTATCTGATAAATATAGTTAAAACACACGTTCTAGTAATCAGTACATTTTTATTACATATTTCCAATATGAATACGCATAAATTAGAGATGTATACTATTCATGATATTTCATTACATAATACAAATATTAACGCTATTCTTCCTTTTGAAAAATTAGAATATTAGGCATAGCTTTGCACTATGGATTTTAGGGAGCCGCCCGTTCCTTTAAAAGGAAGAGGTCCTTCCTCGGTGTGCAACGGGTCGTTCCTTTTAAAGGAACGGCCCGTTGGTTTTAAAGGAAAAACCGGCATTTGTAACCATTTGAATTTCAATTTCTTACCGAATTAGAATTCCGTCCCCGTAACCCATGGGATTTTTTCCAACAAACACGACGGAATCTGCCGCACGAAGCGGCAATCAGTATACAACAAATTTCAACAATTCAAAATTCAAATCCCATGGTTACAGTCACGTTTGCCATTAAGCCATATCTGGCGAGGTATATGTATGTCCGGTACGGACAAAGTTTAGAGCTTCAATCGCACAGCAATCCACCTTCAAGGCTCCCCATTCCAATCCACCTCTCCCACCTCACTCCCATTTATCACTTCTTGCATCAATTATCCGTTCCTCATCCGCAAGGTGTCTCCTGGAAAGAGACAGGAAATATCACTTTTGTTCTTCCCAGTCCAAGGCAAGGGAAGAATCCGGAAGTTTATAATTATTTCGGGCAAGACAGTATCTTTATTATCGAAAAGGAAATTGAGGTGGAAATGAAAGCGGAGCTTTACTCGTTTCTGTTGGAGAATAAGTTCAAAAACGGGGTGATGTATATAAAGTCAATGCATGAGTTTGTGGTAAAGTATGATATGGCGGAGTCGGTGGAAGAGGAAAGTTTGATGAGAGGGTTTCAGAGGTGGAGAAAGAAAATGAAACAAGAATTGGAATAATATCTCGTTTTTTTCTTGTCTAATAAATATACATCGTCATTAAAGCTATGCAATAGCTTAGTGATATTCCATTATTTATTCTGAATATTTCCCTCTTTTTACTTAACAGCAATGATAAAAGCATTATCTTTGGCTATTGCTATTAATAAAAACAAAATGAAAGATATTGGAAGAAAAATACAAACGCTTATCGACACACAAATAGCCGATTGTGATAATTTCTATTTTCAAAAAGCTAAAACGGCTCTCGAAGAATGGAATATATTCAATATAGAAACAAGTCTACTAGACGAATTAATCCAACTTGACTATTCGCAGTTTTTAGCAAAAGCAGAAACTAATGAAAAGATAGAGATTATCAGAAACTTGATTTTTACTTTAGTTGCTTATTGTGATGCAAAGGCTTGTGGCAAACAAGCCTTCAACCAATATGAAGATAAGCGGGCAATAGCTCAATCTGGCATACGTCAAAATGCATGGGTTAGGCAGTGGCTGAAATACAAGAGAAATCATACAGAAATTACAGATGCTATAAAAAACCTTGTTAACTATATCTCGGATCCTGAACACAACTATCCAATTCTTAGTGAAAAGCACAGAGAACTAATTTGTAGATATTTTCTTGAAATAAAATACAATAAAGATAACTTCTCTACAGATTTAAGCAACTATTTCAATGAATATCAAATTCCTTGCAAAAATCACCAAAACTATACCCAATTATATACTCGTATAATCTATTCTCTATCAAACGAATGGAAAGAAAAGATAGAGATAGAAGGGCTAATTGCAAGAGATTCTACTGACTGGAAAGAAGCACTCTTATCGGGTATACAAGATTCAGGATATGGAATTATCTGGAAAGACTGCTTACCAACCCAAAGCTCTAAAGTTATACCATTACTTACCCAACTATTAGAAGAGAAAGGCTCTTTCTATTTTTATTTCGTATCAAAAAATAAGACCAAATACAAAGCAAGAATTATAGATTTTTCAACTCCCGAAAACTATTCTACTGTAAAAGAAGAATGGAAAGATAAGTCCCCTTTTTGGTTTTGTGAAAACTTTGGAGATTATAATTCAGAAAATCAATATGCTAAGATTGCTTTTCTTACAGATTCATTTGAAGAAATTAAAGATTGCGACGCTCTAGATATATCTTGTTTTAAGACTATCGGACAAGCATCTATTAAAAACCCTGTTGCATACACAAAAATAATAACAAAAAGTCAAAAGCAAATGAGTAACTTTATAAATCAGACAAAAGAACTTTTGTTACATAAGAAAAACATCATTCTACAAGGCGCTCCTGGTACAGGAAAAACATATAATACTGCGGCAATAGCATTATCCATCATAAAAACAAGCGGTGTAGATTTTTCCAATCACGAAGATGTAATGAAAAAATACAAAGAATATGTAGATAATGGTCAAATAGGATTCGTAACTTTTCATCAATCAATGGATTATGAAGATTTTGTAGAAGGATTAAAACCTGAAATCGTTGAAAGTGGAATTAATTATAAAGTAGAAGATGGCATATTCAAACAAATGTGTAAAAGAGCACGTACCAAAGACAATATAGATATAATTAATTATATCGACAAATATCTCAATGAAATTAAAGGTTATAATAATAAGAAAGAAATACCTACCTTGAGTGGAAAATCCAAATTGTACGTATGGTGGAATGAAGGAAATAATACTATCAGTACAAGAAGCATATATTCAAAATCAGAAAGAGACCCTGAATATAGTCCATCACCTCTTAATATAGAGAAAGTAAAATTGCAAGCTGTAGGCGATGGTACAGAAAATAATTGGCAGCAGTATGCAGAAGCATTTATAAATGCAGTAAAGACTGAATATAATTTAGAGAATCAAGAATCCAACAAACCATTTGTCCTCATTATTGACGAAATTAACCGGGGAAATGTTTCTAAGATTCTAGGTGAACTGATAACTTTGCTGGAACCGGATAAACGTACTGGTGGAGATCATCCTATATCTGTTACTTTACCATATTCCAAAGAAAAGTTCGACGTTCCTTCAAATTTATATATCATTGCTACAATGAATACAACCGACCGTAGTGTGGGGACTGTTGATTACGCTGTACGGCGCAGATTCGCCTTTGTTACATTGAAATCAAACAAAACAGCAATTGATTCATTTTATGAGGCAAATCAAGATTTAAAGCATAAAGCCATACAACTATTTAATGCAATTGAGATATTTCTGAAGAACTCAAAGCCTGATATGGATATAGAAGATCTAATGGTAGGACACAGTTATTTCATGAGCAAGACCGCTGATGAATTAAAGATGAAACTAGAATATGAAATAATTCCTCTAATAAAAGAATATTATAAGGATGGAATAATTAATATCACAACTGACAAACTGGATGAAACAATAAAAGAATGGAAAGCGCTAATTTAGAATTTATTATCCCCAATATAGATGTTTTTGAAATTCAAGAACATTCTTCTTTTAAAGAAGAACACATAGATTATATAAGAAGCTTGAACCTTAAACTCAAAAACACCGATTACGAGGGAACTCCACAATATTTAGGTATTACCCCCGATTTAAAGGCAAGCTATTATATTGGAGCGGATTGGCTGAATGATACTAAAGCAGTAGTAGTCACTCCCAAGATGCCAAACATTGATTTTATTGAAATGTACTTATGCGCTTTACGCTTTGCACCATCAGCGGAATATTTTTCAAAATTCTATTGTATTGATTTTGAAAAACCTGCTATAAAAACGCATGCTTTAAATAGTCCATTAACACCTTTATTAATACTACATTTCTTATCTGTACTCCAACGTTTAATAAAAATCGGATTAAAAAAAGGGTATGTATATAAAGAGGAAAATTTAAAATCAAAAATACGAGGAAAAATTTTAATCACACAGAATATCCGTAAAAATATAATCATTAAACGCGAAGAACGTTTATATTGCAAATTTCAGGAATATACAGTAGACATACCGGAAAACAGATTGTTAAAAAAAGCATTAATATTTGCCAATAGAGCGATTTGTAGTTTTGATAGTTTTCAACATCACACCAAATTATCCGACATAAAAAGACAAATGAACAACTTACTTTTAACTTTTGAGAATGTTTCAGAAGATATAGAGGTTAACCAAGTAAAAAAAATTGCAACTAATAAATTGTATAAGGATTATAGTGAGGCGACCAGATTAGCCCAAATGATCCTTCGCAAATTTGATTACTCCATCAAAAATATTACAGAGGCCCAAGAATCAACCCCACCATTTTGGATTGATATGTCCAGACTATATGAAGTATATGTATATAGCCTCCTAGAAGCAACGTACCCAGGACAAGTTATATTTCAGGAAAATGGACATTATTGTACCGCTGTCGACTTTTTAAAACCTGATGAGAAGTTAATTATGGATACTAAATACAAACCGGATTATAGCACTTCTAACGCATATATCATAAATGACATAAGGGAAATCAGCGGTTACGCAAGGGATGAAAAGATACTAAAAACGTTGGGAATAACGAATAACGAATTTACTCCTCCCTGCTTAATTATCTATCCGGATAATATTAATAATTCATCAACAAGTTTAAATAATAAAAATTTCGTACATAACCAAACATTAATAAGCCAAAGTCATTCAATTAAAACGTTCCGAAAATTCTATAAAATAGGGATTTCATTACCTATAAAATAAGAAATAGCACTGTCCCCCTATTTTATGCAAATAGAAAACTTTAAAATTTATTTTTACTTAGATCCTATTTACAAATATAGCCAAAAACTGCTTATAATTCAATCAGCACTTCATTTATATCATCAAAATAAGTCTTTAGATTTTCTGTAATCTTATGCAACTTAAAATATCTATCTACAATTCTCTTCTGTTCTGAAAGATCAACAACATTCTTCCCTCTCACAGGGAATAATATTGTAACAGACTTCATTTGTTGAACTGTTAACCTTTTGTTTCCTTCCCCAATTGCATAATCTTTTAAATAAAGAAAAAGATACAGATACACATATTGTAAAGAAATAAAACTTTGGCATTTTTGCTTCAATAAAAGAGCTCCACAGTGAGTCGTCATACTAAACCTTCCTGTTCTAATAAATACAGTTCCCGCATATATACCATCAGTAGTCCATGTTATACAGTCCAAATCATAATCAAAAGAATTTACTTTTCCAATTTCACCTTCATTGATTGTTTGTGAAGAATAAACTGGATATTTTCCTTGGTTATGTCTAATATATTTTTGTGTATATTTGGATTTACCTTTTACGATTTTAAAAAAATCAGATATTCTAAACTCTGAAAAGTTTTCAAGCTCTTTCTTAAAATCAATTGCAATCTTTATTTTATCAAACTCCTTAAATAGCTCAGAAACCTTATTTTTTAAATTAAAAACAGAATTATAAGTCTCAGCCAGTTTTAATTGAACTTGCAGATCATACTCTTCATCCTGATTAACAGGAACTTTTATTTCCGTCTCCAATACTCGTTCCATAGAACATTTGAATCCAAAACCATAATCGTTTGACAACAGTTTGTTCTGAATTACAATCTGCAGATATTCATATGATATATTATGCCTGAATTCTTCCTTCAACTCCAAAATTTTCAGCTTCTCATAAGGAACAAATAATTCTTTACGATAAAAAACATATCCAGAAGAACTTCCATCTTTTACCCAAGTTAATAGATTTTCATACTTCTTCCATTTACTATCCTTTCTGACCCAACCATATATATGTTTTTCATCTTTACTTGCCGAATATACAGGAATATAATTTGAGTTGAGTTGCTTTTGTTCAACATGTTCCTTTTTTAACCCTGAATTCGTTGGTGGTGAAAAAAGTATTTCTTTTATTAGAATTATTTTAAATTTCATTTTTAATTTGAGATATTAATTCTGAATACTCATTCAACTTTAAAACTAAATCGTCTATTTTGTCTTTAAACTCATCTATTGTTACAATATTCTCCTCTTCTTCTATCCCTAAATCTACTTTCTCTTCTTTACTCCAAAACTTATCAATATCCCAATTATTCTCTGGATTAAAAATGTCAATAGGTTGAATTTTACACCTCTTGTCTCCTAATAGATTTATAGGAAATGATTTGGGAGCTCCTTTAAATAAATTAAATAAAACTACCGCCTTTTCCAAATCACTTTCCCCTTCATTTTCAAATCGATAAATATTTAATGTTTCCCCAATATCACTAACTAAATATGTAAAAACAGGAAAATCTTGTAAGTCTTCAATTTTATTTTTCTTCTCAATAATTAAAATGAACGTTTTTTGAGGAGTATTGAAAAACGTTTTCACAGGTAATGATATTATACCATAAACTAAGCATTCCTTCAAAAGGAAAGCTCTCAAGTTTTTATTTTGAGTTGAATTAAATATTCCATGAGGTAAGATAATAAATGCTCGCCCTTTGGGTTTAAGATTTCTTATAATCCACTCTAAACATAATCCATCCACCCCTTTGCCATTCGCAGTAAAGCAAGAACTAAGATTCTCATTTTCAATCTCTTTCTTTAAAGAGGTAGTACCACTAGTTATATATGGTGGATTGGTTAATATTAAATCATATTTTTCATTTTCTTCATTTCTAAGTTTGAGAGTTCCTAAATTTGAGTCACTCAAGAAATGAAAAGTTTTATTTATTATCTGTGAAAACTTAGGAGCAAATGAAGGAAATTGTTCGACTATTTCTGATAAGTATATAAGCATATTAGCTTTAGCCAATATAATGACTCTCTCATCATCATCATCATTTCCTTTATCGAATCCAAGATATGTTATTTCTGGCTGTATATTCCCTTTAGAATTTGGTATGAAATCACGTTTTCTATTAGGGTATTGAAATATTTCTGTAATAAAGCCTCCTACCCCACAGAATGGATCGCAAACTCTAGACCCGGATTTTAATTTATCGACATCAGCCATTTCAATTATAGCTCTTACAACTTTTCTTGGTGTAAAAAACTGCCCTAATCTACTTTTATCAGAACTCTGTTTTAAGAAAGTTTCAAAGAGCTTTGTCTTAAAATCTTTCTGAATATTTCTTAAAGACCCAAATTTTGAATATTTCTCTAATGAATTTTTAAATAATGACGCCTGGGAATCAATAGCTTTCTCTTTTGTATCAACAAAAATCGTTCCATTTAATATGGTAGTACCATCATCTCCTGCAGGGAAAAGTTGATGTTTTATACGTCTTCGACAATTATCTGCATAATAATTCAATGCTTCTTTCGCATTATTGGTTTTAGATAATTCCAAAACAAAATCAAAATTAAACGGGGATTTTAATACTTCCAAATCACTTAGAAACTTAAAAATAAACAACTCTACAACATTATACAAACATTTCGTTGGACTTTTTCCTGTATTAACATAAATATCTTGCCAAACAGATGTTGCCAAATTAATAGGATTCACCTCTTCAGTCGAATTTAATACTGAATTTGTCGAATTTATACAACTTTGTATCCGATCAATAACATGAATTGTATTTTTTGTTTCAAGATCTAATAGTTCTCTATTTTTTTCCGATTGTTTTTGTAGTTTAAAACGTTCTTTTAAGAACTTCTTATCTTCATTTTTAATAAATGAATAACTTCTTTTTCTTCCTGTAGTTCTATCCTTATATTCATTTTCTAAAGAACCCATTTGGGGATTAATCCAAACGTAGTTATCCCCGTCAGAAATGACCCCAAAAATAGAATTTAATTCCTGACAGAGATCATTACATTGCTCAAATGCCATTTTTTTTTGGGCATCTGTTTGAAAATCTTTTGACTGTTTATACTCTACTACAGCAATAACCCTTATATTCTCCTTATTAGTGCGATCAACTAATAAGCCATCTGGTTGGCGACTTCCATATTTTCCATAGTCTTTTAACGGAATTACTTTAGCCTTTTTATATTGGTTCAAAGAAGTTCTTTGTAAAGGATAATACTCATATTCTCCAATATAAATTCCAGTTTTCTCATAACCAAGAGATTGAAGTTCTTCTCCCATTAGATTGTTTTTTTATTTAAAATACTATTATCAATATTTTCAATAATTCTCATAGCTACAATAAACACAGCATTAGAACAATTATTTTGATAAGCTTCTTTTGCAAATTTCTCAGCAAAAAATATATTTTTGATTTGCTGCAAATCAACTTCAAATATTTCTGAAAGTTTTTCAAGTTTACATAAGCTAAATTTTTGACTTCCATTCTCAATTCGGCATATAGCACAAGTATTTATACCAATCATTGCTCCAAACTCTGTTTGAGTCCAGTTTCTCTTTTCTCTTTCTTGTTTGATAAATTTACCAAGACTTTCCATTAAAATATCATATTTATGATTTGACCATCTTTTTGCAAAGGTAATTTCTATTTTTAATAAAACAATATAATATAAACAATATTTTCAATACTCAATATAGTAGACGTTTTTACAACACCACATAATTAACTAAGTTTTTTATTGAAGTTAGATATTGATTAAAAAAAATTAGAAGCTTCTAATCCCCCTATTCAATAAAATGAAATTATAAAGTATATAATCTGATTAGACTTGCTACTTTAATAAAAACAATAAAGATATGACAACCATGTTAAACTCGAAATATTTTTATTACATTCACAGCATGAAATGCAGAATTATACTTGAACTATTAGCAATTCTCTTTTTTACAGGATGTTATAACAGAGAACAGATTTCCCGGCTTGACGAGGCGGAAGCACTGTTACAAAATAAGCCGGATAGTGCCTTAACAATATTACAACAACTCAAATCGGAAGGCGGCCAGGCTGAACAGGCCAGGTATGCGTTGCTTTATTCAGAGGCTTTAGACAAAAATCACATCAAAGTAACCAATGATTCGCTCATTCGCCAGGCTTGGAGCCATTATAAACATCATCCCAAAGATTTACGCCGCCAATGCAAAACTCTCTATTATTGGGGACGGGTTAAACTGCGCGCAGGAGACAAACCGGGAGCGTTACGTCTTTTCCTAGAAATTGAAGAGAAACTGAAAGATACCAATGAGCCTTATTATGCAGGGCTTTTATACAGTCAAATCGGTGAAGTGTATTATGACCAAATGAACTATAGCCGGGCTTATCATTATTTTCGTGAAGCTCGCAATAACTTCCGGCAGACTGATAACACTCGTGAAGAAACAGAGGCAACTCTCGATATGGCAGCCGCAACTTTCAATTCAAAAGATATGGAGAAAGCCATGCGACTCTATTCTGCCGCACTCGATTTGGCTGATGAGCACAAGTACAATAAGTTAGCCAAAGCCAGTCTCACCAATCTTGCTTCTCTCTATGTGGTGTCAGGCAAGAAACAAATTCCTCATGACCTACTGCAACGCATCGAACTCTCTGCCCGGCAAGATACGTTATACGGATACCATACATTAGTAGATGTGAATCTACTAAAAAACCGTATAGACAGCGCACGCTACTATCTGGCACTTGCAGAAACACATTCCACCGATATACGTGACATGGCAGACCTGCAATACACCGCTTATCGGATTGAAGCGCAGGCCAGAAACTTCGAGAAAGCGACAGAGAAGATACACCATTATATCTATCTGACTGACTCGCTGACACGTTCAAATATGCAATTCTCCGCCGGTATGGTGGAACGTGACTATTTCAAGGAACGCTCCAAATTTGCCGAATACCGGATGAAGAACCGTACTACCTGGGAGATTGCCGTAGCAAGCGTAATTTTTCTAATAATAGGGGTAGCATACTACATCATCCGTCAACGCTTGCGCCTGCAACGCGAACGTACCGACCGCTACCTGCTATTGGCGGAAGAAGCCAACACCCAATACAAAATCCTGACAGAACACATGGAAGGACAGCGCAATGCAGAAAGCCATTTAAAAGGTTTGATAGCTTCACGATTCGACATCATTGACAAACTGGGAAAGACTTACTATGAACGTGAGAATACCGCATCACAACAAGCGGCCATGTTCCACGAAGTGAAACAGATTATCACCGATTTTGCAGAGAACAATGCAATGTTGCAAGAACTGGAACTTATCGTAAATACCTGCCATGATAATGCAATGGAGAAGTTGCGGAATGATTTTCCATCAATGAAAAAAGCTGACATACGACTGCTTTGTTATATTTTTGTAGGTTTCTCTCCACAAGTAATCAGTTTGTTTATGAAAGATACGGTAGCTAATGTATATGCTCGCAAGTCACGGCTCAAATCACGTATCAAATCGGCAGAAACGGCCAATAAAGAGTTGTTTTTAGCACTTTTCGGATAGGTGTTAGACCTGTGTTAGAAATCTTAGAATACATCCTTCATAATCCATTGAATATCAATATACTTTAAATCAAAGTGTTAGATTTTCGAGATTGCATCACGACCCGAATTTGATGCAATCTTATTACTTTTGCATTCGAAAAATTAGAAAAAAGAAAAGATTATGAAGAAGATTGTTATTCTATTAAGCGCCATGCTTTTCATGGTAGCATGCGAAAAAGGAAACGAAGAAATGAAAGAAGCAAAAGTAGTGGTATCCGTTTATGATGAGAATGGAAAAATTGCAACGGGCGTTCCCGTAAAAATGTATAATGAAAAGGATTATAAGGTTTTTGAAAAAGATAATTTAACTTTGCCAACTGCAATCATACAGACAAATGAAAGTGGTATGGCCACCTTTGTACTGCCACGAGAGGAATGGTTTGCAACGCAGTCGCAACGGTTCCTGACATTCGTGGTACAAGAAGGGGGCGGCCCTAACAACTATCAGATATGGTCTTCCGGCAAAACCGTAGAAGCCGGAAAAGCCGTAAAAGTAGAAATACGTTTAACCCAATTCCCTAACTAAGCCTTTATCACATGAAGCAAACTAGACTTTATATAATTACAGCACTTTGCCTGCAAATGTTTTTGGGAACAATATTACTAAGTTGCAGCACCGAAAATGACGAATACAGGAAAGATTCACCTTCGGCAGCAAATCCTGTTGAACCCATAGAGGCTTCACTTGAAGATTTCTTCATAGAACAGCTACCCTCAAAAACAATTTATGCATTAGGAGAGAATATAGACTTAACCGGCCTTAACGTGACAGGCAAATATGATGACGGGAAACAACGGCCTGTAAAAGTTACCCCGGAACAGATCAGCGGTTTCTCTTCATCCACGCCTGTCGAAAAACAAGAAGTAACCATCACACTGGAAGGAAAACAGAAAAGCTTTTCTGTTCAGGTTTCACCCGTCCGTATAGAAAACGGAGTATTGACGGAAATATTGAAAGGATACAATGAAATCATACTTCCCAATAGCGTGAGATCAATCCCGAAAGCTGCCTTCAGCAACAGCCAAACAGCAAAGGTAGTACTCAATGAAGGATTAAAATCGATTGGAGATATGGCTTTCTTCAATTCGGCCATTCAGGAAATAGTATTTCCATCAAGCTTGGAACAGATGGAGGAAAACATTTTCTACTATTGCCGGAATTTGAAAAAAGCAGATTTAAGCCAAACGAAACTCACCAAACTTCCCGCCAGCACTTTTGTATATGCGGGCGTTGAAGAAGTGCTGCTGCCTGCGACACTAAAAGAAATCGGAGCACAGGCATTCCTTAAGACATCTCAACTGAAAACGATTGAGATTCCGGAAAATGTAAAAACAATCGGATTGGAAACATTCCGGGAAAGTAGCGTTACAACCGTGAAGTTACCGAACGGCGTTACAACCATGGCGCAAAGAGCCTTTTATTACTGCCCGGAATTGGCGGAAGTGACCACCTACGGGAGTACTTTCAATGATGACCCCGAAGCTATGATCCACCCCTATTGTCTTGAAGGATGTCCGAAATTGGCTCGCTTCGAAATACCTGAAAGTATTCGGATATTGGGACAGGGATTACTGGGTGGTAATAGGAAAGTGACCCAATTAACCATTCCGGCAAACGTCACACAGATTAATTTTTCGGCTTTCAATAATACAGGTATTAAAGAAGTAAAGGTAGAAGGGACAACACCTCCGCAGGTATTTGAAAAAGTATGGTACGGATTTCCGGATGATATTACCGTCATTCGTGTTCCTGCCGAATCTGTGGAAAAATATAAGAACGCAAATGGTTGGAGGGATTTCACAAACAAGATAACAACGTTCTAACAGTTCTCCAGTTTTTCGATTATAATCGAATAAAGTTGGTTTAATATCGACTTTTCCGGTTATAATCGAAATAACTTAAGAAAACACTATATTTTCGATAATAGCCGGAAAAATCAGTACTATTAGTTTATCTATTTAAATCTCCCCATTCACCCCCAAGCCGAACAGAGCAAAATCGCCCAGACAAGGATCATCCGGAAAGACTGTAGCCAATGCTGCCGTTATCTGACGGGCATTTTTCAAAGAAAAAGTTTCCGTATCCGTCAACTTGAAATAATGTGCTACCCGGCATACATGTGTATCTAAAGGAACAATCAAATCTCTGCGATCAAAACTTTCCCAAATCCCCAAATCGACCTCCGAATCCCGACGAATCATCCAACGCAAAAACATATTCAGTTTCTTTTGAGGACTTTTGGCAGAGACTTCAAGAAATGCACATAGCTTTTCCATCGGTATTCCGGGGTATGTCTTCAAGGCTTCTTCCAGACTTTCAAACTGTGTATAAGCGATGTATAATCGCTGGAAATATCCGTAGAAATCAGCATGTAACAGCATCCGATAAAAACTACCGGTTGCCCCCGGTGGGAAATCTCTCTCCCACTGACGGGACAGTACATACTGATAAGGCGAATCTCCCATTAGCCCGTGCAGCTCTTCCGCTTTCTTCAAGATCTGTTTGCGATTGCCAAAACTCATAATCGCCGTCAGCAAACCGCTGACTTCGATATCCTGTTTCAGCGTATAACGATGGGGAAACTGCACCGGATCGCTTTGTATAAAGTCTGCGCGATGATACATCTCCGCACACATTAAAAGTTTATTCTTTATATCTTCAGTCATTTCGAGAAAATATCAAGTATTGAGAGTACAAAAATACATATTCTAGTTGGATTTCCTCTTTAAGTAAATGACGGATTGTATCCCTAATAAAATAACAAACAGATATTCTGCCGTCATATACACAGTCAGAGAAGCATGAAAACATTCACTTAACAGATACAGATAAATCAAATATACAAGAATGGTGATTAACTGGAAGATAAAGGCGAGCTTCGTCTTTCCTGTACCGGTAACAGCATTGATATAAACATATCCGGGCAATGCAAAAGCATAATTCAACAGCATGACTATAAAAGGATAAAAAGCCAGTCTCACCAGCTCATCATTATTCGTATAAAATCCGATAATCCATTGGTTGCCCCAAATAGCCATAGCTATCAATGGAAGCCCCACGGCATAACCCAACCTAAGAACTTTACGGCAAACGGGAAAAAGTTCCTTCCCCTGCCCCGCCCCAATTAGATTGCTGACTAATGAACCAGTAGTGGATGCAAAAGAGTTGACAATCACAAAAAAGACGGTAGAAACACTACGAGTAATATTGGAAATAGCAAGCTCTGTCCTTCCCAGATGCTCGATAGCAACGAAGAACAGAAACCAGGGAGCAACGCTGACAAAAGAGTGAAGCATACTCCATATAGATATCCTCAACAACTTTATTAACACTTTCCCATCATAAACGACCTTCAGCCCATATTTCACTTTATCTACCCTCACCCACATATATAATAGGAGTACGATAAAAGCTCCGAACTCTGCCAAAGAAGAAGCCATCGCCGCCCCGGATATACCCAGATTCAGTTTGAATATCAGCAGATAGTTAAAAGGAATATTGATACAGATAGCCATGATAGCTGCCACGGACAATGCTTTGGTCGTTGTTATCCCTACCAGAAAAGACCGGAAAGCTAAAAAAGGAAATGAGAATAACAAACCGAAGCTACGCCAATCCAGATAATGAATCACTGCCTGATAAATTTCATCCGAAGTTATCAACCGGCACAGGATCAAGGGAGAAGCCAAATGGAGCAATAGGCAAAGAATGACTGCCATCCCCGACAGGAAATATACTCCCTGAAAAAATGTACGTCCCGTCTCTTTATAATGTTGTTCCCCATTTCTCCGGGCAATCATCACCTGCAGCCCGATGCTAAATCCGAAGCCCAGCATATAAACAGCTAAATAATAGATTCCGGCAAGCGCAGAAGCTCCCAGTTCGACTTCTCCCACATGCCCCAGGAAAATAGCGTCGGTAATATTGATTAATTGTTCCATCAGAATGCTCATCATCACAGGAAAGTTGATGAGCCATATTTGCTTATATGTATAATTCATTGCTCAACTTAAAAATAACACGATACGGTATACCACATCATAGCAGCACACAGTTCCGTAAATTTATAAAAATGGATATAAAACTCTTTGGCAGGCGAGTAGTTGCCTGTCGGATAGCTGAATAGCCCTGTTAGAAATGATGCTATTCGTTGAGCGTAGCTATATGCAGAGTTTCATAAATGGATGAATATTGCTGGTTTATCAATCAATTACGCAACAAAGATAAGAAATCTTATTTTCATATCCCAATGTGGTATGGTATTAGCAGATTACTTATAGTAAAGAGATGTATTAAAAACATTGATTGCAACATTAACAGATTGATTTATACAGATATACCATATTCTAAAGCTAAGGAATGATTCTTAAATATCTTTCTCTTTTGAAAAAAGGCATATCATTTTGAAAAGAGTAGTAACCAATAAATAACCAGATAACAATGAAAGTTTGTAAATTCGAGAAAATTAAAGATGAGGATGAAATGAAGCAAGTAATCAATTGTATTCAGAAAGAACATCCTTATGTAGCTGTAGTCCCTATATTGGCACAATTACAGGAGTGGTTACAGGCTATTTCCATCAGTTGGTTTCACGAAGAAGATGAAGCTTCTCATGCCACAGTCAATGCCATCGAAGCATATTGCTATACCCTTGCCAATCATCTCGTTACAGATTCGCACTTAAATCAGGAAATTAAAAACCGGATTCTGGAGTGTATAAAGAAAATACATATACTTGTAGAAGACAAAGCAGATTTACTGATTGATAAAATGATAAAAGCGGAAGTATACGGATTATCCAGCGATTTATTCACTTATTGCTTACGTCAACAGGGTCTTCGTGCCCAAACATTAGATACCGGCAAACTTATACAGATCAACCTGGAAAGAAAGCCGGATATCCCATATATTCAAGAATCTATCCAACAATACATTGACGAGAACCGGAATGTGGATATTTTTATCGCCCCACTTTCCATTTGCAGGAATGTGTATGGTGAAATAGACTTCATGAGCGAACAACGCAATGATTACTATGCAACAGTGCTTGCCACCCTATTCAAAGCGGACGAAATACTGTTATCCACCCCTATCAATCATATCTACGCAAATCGGAATTGTCTGCGAGAACAACATTCACTAACCTACATAGAAGCCGAACAACTGATTAACAGCGGAGTACACCTGCTCTACGCAGATTGTATCACCCTTGCGGCACGCTCTAATATAGTTATCCGCCTAACCGATACACACGATCTGTCAACAGAACGACTCTATATATCTTCCCATGACACAGGCAACAGTGTCAAGGCCATCCTCTCACAGGATTCGGCTACCTTTGTACGTTTTACCTCATTAAATGTATTGCCCGGATATTTGTTTATGGGTAAGATATTGGAAGTTATCAACAAATATCAAATCAATGTCATCTCAATGGCCTCATCCAATGTATCCATCTCGATGATGCTGACAGCCAGCCGGGACACCCTGCGAATCATTCAAAGGGAACTACATAAATATGCCGAAATGGTTATGGACGAAAATATGTCTGTAATACATATCATCGGCTCCCTTCATTGGGAACGCACACAAGTAGAAAGTCATATTATGGATACTATCAAAGATATCCCCGTATCTCTCATTTCTTATGGAGGAAGCGATCATTGTTTCACACTATCTGTACATACCACAGATAAAAACAGACTGATTAGTTCGCTATCCAGACAATTTTTCGAGAGTCAGTGCGCAGCCTGATTCAAAGCCGGATAAAAAGAGACATCTGAAAGCCAAATAAAAAAAATAAAGAGATGAAAATAGCTATTATAGGAGCCGGACACATAGGGAGTGCAATCGTCACTTGTCTGGCGCAAGGACATCTTTACAATGAGAAAGACATTATTGTCTCCAATCCAAACATTGATAAACTGGAGAGACTGCAAGAACATTTCCCTGCAATACACATAACGACCGATAACCAACAAGCCATATCGGAAGCCGAAGTAATCGTCCTCGCCATCAATCCCTGGAAAGTAGATGAAGTATTGTCCCCTCTACGTTTCTCGCGTACACAAATCCTCGTATCTCTTGTGTCCGGAGTATGTATCTCCCACCTGGCTCATTTAACAGAAGCCGAGATGCCTATCTTTCGGGCAGTTCCCAATATGGCCATTACAGAACGTTCTAGCCTCACTTTGATAGCTTCCCGCGGAACCGATAAAGAATATCAGCAATTAATAAAACAGATATTTGAAGAAGGAGGAAAATGCCTGTTCCTGCAAGAGAAACAACTAGATACCACTTCCGCATTAACCTCCAGCGGAATAGCTTTCGCCTTAAAATATATGCAAGCGGTTATGCAGGCAGGGATTGAGCTAGGAATTCCCGGCAAGGATGCCATGCAAATGGCAGCGTATAGCATGGAAGGAGCGACAGAACTGATTCTGAATCATAACACTCATCCATTGCTGGAAATAGAGAAAGTAACCACTCCGGGCGGAACCACTATAAAAGGATTGAACGAACTGGAGCACAAAGGCTTCACTTCTTCTATTATTCAAGCCATCAAAAGCAGTGCCACAACTTTGATTGACAAAGAGGAAGAAGATGCAAAAAATTTCCGATAGTCCTTATGGTATGGTTTCTCAAGTCCTTTTTGCCTATTTTGAAATGCTATATATCCCAAAGCCAGCATAAAAGGACTTAAGAAAATGTATGCTTAGATTTTATATTCCTCTATCTTCCGGTACAGGGTGGTAAGTCCGATTTTCAACAAACGGGCAGCTTCCGTTTTATTCCCCTTTGTATATTCCAACACACGTGCAATATGTCTGCGTTCCATTGCGGCCAACTCAAAACTGCCTACACTATCATCCGAACATTCATAATGAGTGTTTTGGATTTCCAAAGGAAGATCACAAATATCCAGTCGCCCCCCTTCACACACAATCAGGCTACGCTCAATCACATTTCTCAATTCACGGATGTTCCCTTTCCACGGCTGTTGTTCCAGCGCTTCCAGAAAAGCGGGAGTCATCTCATTGATGGCATACGAAAGTTTTTCGGAGAAACTTTTGGCAAAAGCAGTTGCAAGAATTCTGATATCACCGGTACGTTCACGAAGCGAAGGAAGATGCACCTGAAAAACCGAAAGACGATAAAACAAGTCTTCACGGAAATGTCCTGCTTTGATCTCCTCCTGCAGGTTGCGGTTGGTAGCAGCAATGATACGCACATTGACTCTTGTCGGCTTGGTATCACCGATCTTTATATATTCTCCTGTTTCAAGGATACGCAGTAACTTTGCCTGCAATTCGAAAGCCATCTCTCCGATTTCATCCAGAAAGATCGTTCCGTTATTAGCTTCTTCAAAAAGTCCTTTCTTATCCTTCAGCGCACCGGTAAACGAGCCAGCCTTATGTCCGAACATCTCGCTTTCGAGCAGTTCTTTACTGAAAGACGAACAGTTGACCGCCACAAAATTCTGTTTGCTCCGTTTACTACTATAATGTATAGCTTGCGCAAAGACTTCCTTTCCTGTTCCTGTTTCCCCCGTCAGTAATACGGGAACATCTGTCACAGACACTTTCTGCGCCAGAGATACAGCCTCTTTCAACACCTTTGACTCACCCAGAATAGAATCGAACGAGTACATCTGCCCGACTTTCTTTTCCAGTTTTTCCAAACGGACATTCATCTTTGCTTTCTCCACGGCACGGCTGATTAAAGGAATAATCTTGTTATTATCATCTCCTTTCGTTATATAATCAAATGCACCGTTTTTAATAGCCTGCACCCCGTCGGGAATATTGCCGTGAGCAGTAAGAAGAATCACCTCTACATTGGGAGCTATTTTCTTGATGTTCAACACCAGATCTACTCCGTTTCCATCAGGAAGAAAAACATCGCATAAAGCTACGTCGGGCGATTGAATTTCCAGTTGTTTGAGGGCAGCTTTGCAATCACCTGCCTGACACACTTCATAGCCCTCAAGTTCCAGCATACGAGCTAAAAGGCTGCGAATCTGGACTTCATCGTCAATAATAAGAATTTTATTCATACAATTTATCTACATTAAATAGAAGAATGAAAAACAGGGTGCGCAAATATAGTTTTTTTATCTGAATCCATGAACATTTCTTCCATACAGTTTGTTCTTTCCACAGGAAACTATTTACGCTATAAACAGATGAAAATAATTATTATTGGGGGAGTTGCAGGAGGAGCCACCACTGCTGCCCGAATCAGACGAGTAGATGAAACAGCTGAAATTGTCCTTTTAGAAAAAGGAAAGTACATATCATACGCCAATTGTGGCCTACCCTATTATATAGGGGGAGTGATAGAGGAACGGGATAAATTGTTCGTGCAAACGCCCGAAGCCTTTTCTACACGCTTTCGCGTAGATGTACGTACAGAAAACGAAGCGATTTTCATTGACCGGAAAAGAAAGACAGTGACCATCCGGCAAAGCAGTGAAGATACTTATGAAGAGAGCTATGATAAGTTAGTCATATCTACCGGAGCCTCTCCGGTACGCCCCCCTCTTCCCGGAATCGACCTAAGTGGAATTTTCACACTAAGAAATGTCACCGACACAGATCGGATCAAAGAATATATCAAGAGCCACGCCCCACGAAAAGCCGTTGTCGTAGGAGCCGGATTTATCGGCCTTGAAATGGCGGAAAACTTACATGCACAGGGAGCGAAAGTATCGATTGTGGAAATGGGCAATCAAGTGATGGCCCCTATTGATTTTTCGATGGCATCACTTGTTCATCAACATCTGATGGATAAAGGAGTAAACCTCTATTTGGAGCAAGCTGTCGCCTCTTTTAGCCGGGATGGAAGAGGATTGAAAGTTACTTTCAAGAATGGCCAGTCAATCTCTGCCGACATCGTTATTCTATCTATCGGCGTACGTCCGGAAACCAATCTGGCACGGGCTGCCGAACTGACTATCGGTCCTGCAGGAGGTATCGCTGTAAACGATTACCTGCAAACCTCTGACGAGTCTATTTATGCCATCGGTGACGCGATCGAGTTCCGCCACCCGATCACGGGCAAACCCTGGCTCAACTATCTTGCCGGACCTGCCAACCGTCAGGGACGCATCGTTGCAGACAACGTTCTCGGGGCAAAAATACCTTACGAAGGTTCTATCGGCACTTCAATCGCAAAAGTTTTCGACATGACCGTTGCTTCAACCGGTTTACCCGGCAAGCGCCTGCGCCAGGAAGAGATAGATTATATGTCATCTACCATCCATCCCGCCTCTCATGCCGGCTACTATCCGGATGCCATGCCGATGAGTATCAAAATCACTTTCGACAAAAAGACAGGAAGATTGTACGGCGGGCAAATCGTCGGTTACGACGGAGTGGACAAACGGATTGACGAACTCGCGCTTGTCATCAAACACGAGGGAACGATCTACGACCTGATGAAAGTGGAACAAGCGTATGCTCCTCCGTTCTCTTCGGCCAAAGATCCGGTAGCACTGGCAGGATATGTAGCTGAAGATATCATCACAGGCAAAAACAATCCTGTGTATTGGAGAGAATTGCGAGACATTGAAATGGAAAATAAGTTCCTGTTGGATGTCCGCACCCCGGATGAATTTTCATTGGGTAGCTTACCGGGTGCCGTGAATATTCCGTTGGATGAACTTCGCGACCGGTTGGCAGAATTACCGAAAGATAAAATGATTTATACATTCTGTGCAGTCGGGTTACGGGGGTATCTTGCTTACCGTATACTGACACAACACGGATTTGACAAGGTACGTAATCTCTCGGGAGGATTAAAGACTTATCGGGCTGCCACTGCTCCCATCATCATACGGGAAGAAAATGGAAACGAAATAGACGAATCACCCATACAAAAGGAAACCGCTTCCCAAACCAGTCAACCCAACGTTTCTACAGCTCCCGTCACTGCTGCAGCTGATGCTTCCGCTACCCCTGCCAAAACAGTCCGGGTGGATGCCTGCGGGTTACAGTGTCCCGGTCCGATTCTGAAAATGAAGAAAACAATGGATACACTGGTTTCAGGCGAACGGGTGGAAATCACCTCAACCGATCCAGGTTTTCCGCGCGACGCCGCCGCATGGTGCAGTTCGACGGGTAATCAATTGATTTCGAAAGATACCTCCGGAGGAAAATCTATTGTTGTAATAGAAAAAGGAGAACCAAAATCGTGCAATATTGTTACTTCATGTGAGGGCAAAGGAAAAACCTTCATCATGTTTAGTGATGATTTGGACAAAGCCTTGGCTACTTTTGTACTGGCAAACGGCGCAGCAGCTACGGGACAAAAAGTCACCATCTTCTTCACTTTCTGGGGACTGAACGTTATCAAGAAGTTGCACAAACCGGAAACCGAAAAGGATATTTTCGGAAAAATGTTTGGTATGATGCTGCCTTCCAGCTCCAAGAAACTGAAACTTTCTAAGATGAGCATGAGTGGAATGGGCGGAAAAATGATGCGGTATATCATGAACAAAAAAGGGATTGATTCACTGGAATCTTTGCGCCAGCAAGCTCTGGAAAACGGTGTGGAATTTATCGCTTGCCAGATGTCAATGGATGTGATGGGAGTAAAACAAGAAGAACTCCTGGACGAGGTGACCATTGGCGGTGTAGCAACGTATATGGAACGGGCGGATAACGCAAACGTTAATCTATTTATTTAAAAAATGAACTAATAAAATATTCAAATAAGGTATGAAAACAATATGTGCAATGCGTGATGTATTCAAAGCAATGGGAAACTTTGAAACAGCATTTGAAAAAATGTACCAGATAACGCTAAATGAAGCAATGATATTGTGTGCCCTCAAAGAGGCATCGGAGAAAGTGACGGCTACCAACCTGTCCAAGCAAACCGAGCTAAGCCCCTCACACACATCTAAAATGCTGCGAATACTGGAGGAAAAAGGACTGATCGTCCGGTCGCTCGGAAGCGAAGACCGGAGACAGATGTACTTCCACCTGACCCATACGGGCAAGCAGCGAGTAAATGAACTGGAACTTGATAAGGTAGAGATACCCGATCTACTTAAACCCCTGTTTAAATAAACGGATTTTCAAACAATTATCTGTAAATAATGAACGGTGAGCAAACTCCCTGATAATGGGGCAGAGTGCTCACCGTTTTTCTTTAAACAGGGCAAAAGATATATGTTAATTTTCCGGCAAAAGAAATTTCCATCTGAACCTTTTTCCACCTTTCTTGTTGTTTCTATCAAAAGCCCAAGGTACCTGGGCGCGATTTTTATATAACCTAAACATTATAAAAGATATGAAGAAATTAATTCCTATTTTATTGGCGGTCTTTGCACTCGCTTCATGTGAAAAAGACCCGGACATGGGTAAACTGGATGACAATTATCTGGTATACACTAACTATGACAAGAAAGCCGATTTCAAAGTTCCTACATTCTATCTGGCACCCCAGATTCTGGTGATTAGTGACAGTAAAGAACCGGAATATCTCGAAGGTGAAGGCGCAGAACAAATTCTGGCTGCTTATACAGACAATATGGTAGCCAGAGGCTACGAAGCAGCAGCAGACCAAGAAAGTGCAGATCTTGGTATCCAAGTGAGCTACATCGCAAGTACTTATTATTTCACCAGCTACACACAACCTGAATGGTGGTGGGGTTATCCCGGATACTGGGGACCTGGCTACTGGGGTGGCAACTGGGGTGGTGGATGGTACTACCCGTACGCTGTAACTTATAGTTATAGCACCAACTCCTTCCTGACAGAAATGGTGAACTTGAAAGCCGAACAGGGAGACAGTAAAAAACTGCCTGTTGTATGGACAAGTTATCTGACCGGATTTGAAACTGGTTCCAAAGCTATCAACCGTACTCTTGCAGTAGAAGCTGTCAACCAGTCATTTACACAGTCACCTTATCTTACTAACAAATAAACAACTACAACTGTTATGAAAACAAGAAAAAATATATACTTCAAGGTAGTAGCCTTGGCGGCTATTGCCATCGCCTTCGCCATGCCGGCTAAGGCACAGCTATCAGACAACGGATATGCGAATATCGACTGGCAGTTCAATGCTCCGCTAAGTAATCACTTTGCAGATAAAGCAAGCGGTTGGGGTATGAACTTTGAAGGTGGTTATTTTGTGACTCCTAACATTGGCTTGGGTCTTTTCCTCAACTATCACAGCAACCACGAATATGTAGGTCGCGAAACCTTCCAGATGGGTGCCGGTGAAGTGACTACCGATCAGCAACATACCATTTTCCAATTGCCTTTCGGTGCCGCTGCACGTTACCAGTGGAATCGCGGTGGATCTTTCCAACCTTATGTCAGTGCTAAATTAGGTGCTGAATATGCAAAAGTCCGCTCTAACTTCAATATGTTGGAAGCAAGAGAAAACAGTTGGGGATTCTACGCTTCTCCTGAAGTAGGTATCAATGTATTCCCATGGGTTTACGGACCGGGCTTGCACTTTGCTTTGTACTACAGCTATGGTACCAACAAGGCTGATGTACTGCATTACAGTGTAGATGGATTGAGCAACTTCGGTTTCCGCCTGGGTGTATCGTTCTAAAAAGAACTGCAACTATCAGAATATTACGTTAATAATAAAAAAGGTAAAAGGTAGCTTTTAATATAGATACCTTTTACCTTTCTTTTTTTATTTTTTCTTCATCGCATCATAAATAGCTCCCTGTATTCGCTCACGAATGTGCAGCTGGTTCAATTTGCGGTTCGTTACGTCCGGATAAATCCGGTTGCTAAGAAATACATAAACCAGTTCATTCATTGGGTCCACCCATGCACATGTACCGGTAAATCCGGTATGACCATATACTTCGGCAGGTGCAGCAGGCGCACAATTTCCTTTCTTCAGATCATCTGCATCGGGCTTGTCAAAACCTAAGCCACGCCGGCTGATCTTCGAGATTTCAGTAGTAAACAGCTGGCAAGTTTCTTTGCTAAGATAACGTTGTCCATCTATTTCTCCTCCATTCAGCAACATCTGATAAACGCGGGCTACATCACGGGCAGTAGAGAAAAGTCCGGCATTTCCGGCCAATCCGCCAAAGAAAGCGGAAGCCTCATCATGTACAAATCCCTGCAAAGTCTCTTTACGCAAGAAACGGTCTTTGTTGGAAGGGACAATTTCCGATTTGGCAAAGCGGCGTAAAGGCAGGTAACCTGTATGTTCCAACCCCATCGGCTCATAAAACTCACGTTGCAAATAGGCTTCCATAGGCATACCGGCCAGTTGTTCCACCAACATTCCCAAGAGTATAAATCCGACATCACTATATACATAGCGCTTCTGCTTTAACGGAGCTTCTGCAATTTTCTCTTCTATCACCTTTCGGAAAGAACGGTTTAACCACAAACTGTCACAGATCTGAACAGTATAATCACCGGTCTTGACCGGAGAAATATATTCACTCTTGAATTTGAATTTCGGATTCGCCCACGTAGTCGTACCAATCTGTACCGGATGGTGGACATCTTTACGTGCGCTGAACAATCTTCCATCATAGCTATCCTTGTCAATAGCTTCCTGATAAAAAGGAATCCAGGAAGGTAAACCGGACTGATGATACAGAATTTCCTGAATCGTTATATCTTTCTTATCAGTACGTTGCAAAAACGGCAAATGATCCGAAATTTTATCTGTCAGATTAAAACGTCCCTTATCGTAGAGTTTCATAATGGCAAGCAAGGTACCCGTCGTTTTTGAAAGGGAAGCCAGATCGTAGATATTCGTCGATTCGACACGAGGACTTCCTTTACCCGTATAAGTACCGAAAGCCTTGTCGAACATAATATGACCGTTTTTCAGCACCACCACCTGGCAACCGGGATAGGCTCCCTGACGAATACCATCCAATGCAATGGAATCAATCCGTTTTAGATGAGCAGAGGAAAGCCCGTATTCTTCCGGAACGAAATGCAACGGCGTTTTAGGGGTAATAGTCACTCCTGCTCCCGTTGGGAACAGTTCTCCCAGACTTGCCGACAACTGTCCGTCTGCAGATGCCTTGGCAAATAGCACATCTGCCACCTGGCGCTGCACGTCACTACTATAGCTATGTCCCAGCACCACCGCCGAAGCATGAGCCACCGCACGCTGAATCTGCAACATCATCTTCCCGGGAGTAAAAAACAGATAAATGGCCGGGCTTTTGGGAACAAACTTAGCAAAGAAAGGCTGATAAGGAGCCAGCCGCTGTTCACTGACGGCTACAATAATCCGTTTATAGGTAGACAAAGAATCACGCAACCGCTGATTTTCCTCTTTCGTCTGATTGGCACGAAGGGAAAAACGAGCCAAAGACGTATAGCGGGAAAGTTGTTTCGCCAACGCATCAGTTTCTCCGGGATCTCCTACCTCGAGCAATGCAATCGTCTGCTCTTTGTCTGTATGCAAGGGGAGAATATGATTCTTGTTGTTCAGAACTGTTATTGCCGCTAAATTCAACCGGCGAACCAAATCACGCGTTTGCGGACTGTTAATCCGTTGTTCCAGACCGGATAATTGTACATACGACTTTTTCTTCAGTCCCAACACATATTTATAAGTCAAGACCTTACGACATTTGCTTTCAATATCTTCGCGGGTCAACTCTCCTTTTTCAATGGCTTCCAGTACGGCCGGTATCTCTTCCTTCAAGTTTCGGGGAGACAATACCATGTCATTACCAGCTTTCAAAGCCTGCAAACTGACATTTCCATTTCCCGCCACTCCTTTCATGGCAAGCGCATCCGTAAATATGAGTCCTTTGAACGCCAACTCATCTGTCAGCAAATCATATACGACATTGCGGGACAAGGAAGACGGAAGTCCACCAATCGGTTCTATCACCGGAACTTGCAAATGTCCTACCATCATACCGCCCAATCCGGCACGGATGGCTTCTTTAAAAGGATAAAGTTCCACACTGTCCAGACGCTCACGAGTGAAAGGAAGTACCGGAAGCGCCTTATGCGAATCAACATCGGTATCTCCATGTCCGGGAAAATGTTTGCACACAGATAAAACCCCTCCGCTTTCCAAACCGGAAGCATAAGCGATAACCTTATCAGCCACCTGTATCGGATCTTCTCCAAAAGAACGGGTATTGATTACGGGATTTTCAGGATTTATATTCACGTCCGCCACCGGAGCAAAGTTGACCTGTACTCCAATCTGTCGGCATTGACGAGCAACTTCACGCCCGTATTCATAGAGCAGCTTGTTGTCACGGATACATCCCAATACCATATTCCGTGGAAAAACAGGCATACCACGCAAACGCATGGCCAGCCCCCATTCTCCATCAAAGGTAATCATCAAAGGGACTTTTGCCTGCCGTTGCGCCCGGTTTGTCAGTTCAACCTGATTTTGCATCTTCCCACCGGAAAAGAGAAGTCCGCCCACTTTATAGGTGTCGATTACTTCGCGCAACAGTTCCAGGTTTCGTTTGGTATCTACCGGGGCAATGGTATAGATGAACAACTGCCCTACCTTTTCTTTAAAGGAAAGCTTATCCATAACCGAATCAACCCAGTGCCGGCAGTCTTTGTCCTGAAGGGCTTTATACACCAGCAGAGGTTCAACGGTTGTAGCATTCTGCGCCGGACTTGAAACCGTGCCGGCCGCAATAAGGAATAAAAGCGTTACTATTGAGGGGATTATCTTCATTTATGTTTCAAAGTCAAATCGAGACGGCCTACACGAACACCATTTTTTCCCGTGTGCATAACAGGCACCTCTTTTCCGTCCATATTCAAGTATGTTTTGGGGCCTTTCATAAATGTATGAGAGTGCCCGCCCAGAATCACGTCGATATTGCGTGTTCCGGCAACCAGATGTTCATCCATTTGAATGCCCAGATGAGACAGGCATACTACCAAATCACAACCTTCTTCGTCTTTCAACAAAGCAGCTATTTCGTTGGATACGCGGATAGGATCTTCATAAACGACTCCTTCGCATTTATTAGCCTGAATCATCCCTTCGGGTTGGGTTCCAAGGCCAAACACACCAATTCTCAAACCATATTTCTCAAGAACGACGTAGGGTTTAACTATATCTTTCAATACCGTAGCATCCAGATTATAGTTGGCACAAACAACCGGGAAATTAGCCATCTTGAAAATACGTTCCATATTATCCACATCGAAATCAAACTCATGGTTACCGATAGTCATAGCATCGTAACCCATTTCATTCATTAGTTTAACTTCCACTTCTCCGCGGAACATATTATAATAAGGTGTTCCCTGAGAAATATCTCCGCAGTCGAAAAGCAGCACATTCTTATGCTCCTTGCGGAACTGTTCGAGAAAAACAGCCCGGCGAAGAAAACCACCTTTATTATAGTATTCGTCCCCCTTCTGATTGACAGGTTCGATACGACTATGCACATCGCTTGTTTGTAAAATAATCACTTCTTTGGTATCCTTATCCTGCGCAAAAATTGAGAAAGTAAAGCTCAATGCAAGACATAACAGGAATAATATCTGAATTCTTTTCATATTCAATATTTTTAGATTCTCCTTTTTATTTTATGGTAATACGTCCATCCAGTTTGGAGGTAATCGCTTTGCCTTCGGCAGTCTGTTTGCGTACATAATCAAGAAATAGTCCGCGTAAGGTTGCGTCTTCGGGGCATACTCTCTTTTCTGCCTGCAGGAAAGCATCCATCCGTCCATTTCCATCTGCCAGATAGTCGATAGTGGCCACCGTGTAAAGCTGGTCATCCTTTAGTGGTTTTTCACCGACAAAGGCGTTCAGCAACTTTCCATTTTTGGTGATTTCAAGGCGGATACCGCTCACTCCTTCTCCGTGCAGAGATGCAATCGCTTCAAAAAGACGTCTCAAGTCTGTTCCTTTCATAGTCAGTACGCAAAGAGAATTCTCAAAAGGAAGAATTTCAAACACATCGCCTACCGTGATATCTCCTTCGGGCAAGATATTACGCAAGCCGCCCATATTTACCAATCCCATATCAGCAGGTTTCCCCAACACCTGAACAGCCGCTTGCTGCAAAACACCTGCAACAAGGTTGGAAAGTAAACTTTCGGGACCTCCTTTGTCCATTTTCATCGCACTGGTGCCGATGACTTCATACATCATCGCATCCACCTTTTCCTTATAAGGCTTTAAGATTTCGGCAGCTTTCGCGTTGGGAATGGTGTCCCAAACAGAATCAATCGTTATCATGCTACCCTCTACTTTGGTTACTTCGTACTGTGCCGTAGTCTCGCGTGCGGTCCGGCAGGAAGTAAACAGGAAGCCTCCTGCAAACGTCGCCACCATCAGATACTTTACATAAGTCTGTTTCATGTTCGCTATTTTTAGATATGCCACAAATATACAAAAACATTTGGCTATCTGGCAAATAATTCGTTACTTTGCACCGCTTTCGCGCAATCGCTGTCAAGAGAAGAGATACTTGGTATGTTGCGTTGTAACGATGAAACAATTTAATAATAACAACAATGGATTTAATTAAAATTGCAGAAGAAGCATTTGCTACCGGAAAACAGCACCCGAGCTTCAAAGCAGGAGACACTGTAACAGTAGCATATCGTATTATCGAGGGTAACAAAGAACGTGTACAGTTGTACCGTGGTGTTGTTATCAAAATCGCCGGTCACGGAGACAAGAAACGTTTTACTGTACGTAAAATGTCAGGAACTATAGGCGTAGAAAGAATTTTCCCAATCGAATCACCGGCTATCGATAGCATCGAAGTGAACAAGGTAGGTAAAGTTCGTCGCGCTAAATTGTACTACCTGCGCGCTCTTACTGGTAAGAAAGCTAGAATCAAAGAAAAAAGAGCTAACTAATAAGCCGAACTTTTCGATTCGAAATAAAAAAGGGAACTTCATTATGAGGTTCCCTTTTTTATTGTATATTTTCTCAAACATTCTCATGCCTATGAGAAAAAATTCTCATTGCAATGAGAATAATTCCTCAAAGGTATAAGAATATTTTCTCACTCCGGTGAGAATAACCCTTTGTCTGAATAAGCCGTACACGTCAGAAAGGACTAAATAAAACAAAGCCCCGAAAGTCATAAACTCCCGAGGCTTCATTACCTTTATTATAATAATGAAATGTTATTCTTTCAAATCTTTCAGTTCCCAAGCCAATGCACTGGCGCCCAGTACAGCAGCATCAGAATCCTTCAATTCGGAAACGAGCAGTTTAGTCTTGCCTTTATAGATATTCAGGATATTATCATCAATTGATTTCTGAATTGGTTTCATGATATAGTCACCGGACTTAGCCAAACCACCAAACAATACAATTGCTTCAGGGCTGGAGAATGCAATAGCATCTGCCAGTGCTTCACCCAAGATGTTACCTGTAAAGTTAAAGATTTCCTGTGCCAGTTTATCACCTTGTACAGCTGCATCATACACATCTTTTGAAGTGATGTTTTCTGCAGGAATGTTACGAAGCAAACTAGCATCCGTACGGGCAGCAAGGAATTCGCGAGCTGTGCGAGCTACACCGGTAGCCGAACAGTAAGTTTCCAGACATCCCTTACGGCCACAACCGCAAAGACGACCATCGCGACGGGCGATAACGTGTCCCAATTCACCTGCAAAACCGTCATGACCATACACCATCTGACCGTTGATAACGATACCGCTACCCACACCAGTACCCAGTGTAATCATGATAAAGTCTTTCATACCACGGGCAGCACCGTAAGTCATTTCACCGATAGCAGCAGCGTTTGCGTCGTTTGTCAAAGCAGTGGGGATACCCAGTCTTTCTTCAAACATGGCAGCCAACGGAAGAATTCCCTTCCAAGGCAGGTTCGGAGCAAATTCAATCGTTCCCGTGTAGTAGTTGCCATTCGGAGCACCGATACCAATACCTCTGATTTTATCAACACCACCATTAGCAATAATCAATGGAAGCAGACTTTTACACACTTCATCAGCGTATTCTTCTACTGTAGGGTAACCAGATGTTTTGATTGAACTGCTGGCAATAATAGTTCCGCGTGCGTCTACAATTCCAAAGACGGTATTCGTTCCGCCTATGTCAATACCTACTACGTAGGGTTTTTCCATGTTTGAATTCATGATACTTTTATTTAAAAGGGTTAGTTAATCATTAAGTTTACTGCACACAAATTACGTAAAGAAGATTGAGTCTACAAAATGTTTTTTGAAAAAAGTTCAACCTGTTTGCAACTTTTCGTATCTTTCGCACGTCTAATAGTAGAAAATTATCAGAAAACAGAAACTAAATAAAGAAAATTGTGATACAACTAACGAATATCAACAAGACCTACAACAACGGAGCGCCTCTCCATGTACTTAAAGGTATCAATCTCAACATTGAACAGGGAGAATTTGTTTCTATCATGGGAGCATCCGGGTCTGGGAAATCAACTTTACTCAACATATTGGGAATCCTCGACAACTACGATACCGGAGATTATTACCTGAACAACGTACTTATCAAGAACTTGAGCGAAACCAAAGCTGCCGAATACCGGAACCGTATGATCGGATTTATCTTCCAGTCATTCAATCTGATTTCCTTTAAAGATGCCGTAGAGAATGTAGCACTTCCTTTATTTTACCAGGGTATAAGTCGCAAAAAACGAAATGCGCTTGCCTTGGAATATCTCGACCGCCTGGGTTTAAAAGACTGGGCACATCACATGCCGAACGAAATGAGTGGCGGTCAGAAACAACGTGTAGCCATTGCACGAGCTTTAATCACCCAACCACAAATCATTCTGGCAGATGAACCAACAGGAGCTTTGGACAGCAAAACTTCCGTAGAAGTGATGCAGATTCTGAAAGATCTTCATAAACTGGGAATGACGATTGTCGTTGTCACCCACGAAAGTGGAGTCGCCAACCAGACAGACAAGATTATACATATCAAAGATGGAATCATCGAACGTATTGAAGATAATATCGACCATGACGCTTCTCCTTTCGGAAAAGACGGTATCATGAAATAATCTAAAATCCACCACTATACAAACATTATCATGATTGACATCTGGCAAGAAATATATAGTACCATCAAACGCAACAAGCTAAGGACTTTTCTCACAGGATTTGCCGTGGCATGGGGAATCTTTATGCTTATCGTCCTACTAGGTGCAGGTAACGGACTGATCCACGCATTTGAGCAATCAGCTTCCGAACGTGCCATGAACTCCATCAAGATTTTTCCGGGATGGACCAGTAAATCATACGACGGACTGAAAGAAGGAAGACGGGTGCAACTGGACAATAAAGACATGGATGCTACCAGTCATTATTTCCCGAATCATGTCATCAAGGCCGGAGCAACCGTGTGGCAGGGAGGCGTAAATCTTAGTTTCGGGCAAGAATACGTCAGCCTGAACCTTTCCGGCGTATATCCCAATCATACAGAGGTAGAAGTCGTGAAGCTTTTCGAAGGACGTTTTATCAATGAAATCGATATCAAGGAACGCCGGAAAGTTATTGTGCTTCATAAGAAAACAGCAGAAATCCTTTTTAACAAGACTCATACCGAGCCAATCGGACAGTTTGTCAATGCCGGAAATGTGGTTTATCAGGTAGTAGGTCTTTATAATGATAAAGGAGATAGCGGAGACAGCGATGCCTACATTCCTTTTACCACTCTACAAACGATTTATAATAAAGGAGACAAACTGAATAACCTGGTCATGACTACCAAAAATCTGGAAACAGTAGAGGCCAATGAGGCTTTTGAAGCCCATTACCGCAAAGTATTGGGAGCCAATCATCGGTTTGACCCAACGGACCACAGTGCTATCTGGATATGGAACCGGTTTACCAACTATCTGCAACAGCAGAAAGGTTCGGGCATGCTGCGTATCGCCATCTGGGTAATCGGCATCTTTACGTTACTTAGCGGAATCGTTGGAGTTTCCAACATCATGCTGATTACCGTCAAAGAACGTACCCGCGAGTTTGGTATTCGTAAGGCTTTGGGAGCCAAACCGCTTTCCATTCTCTGGTTGATTATCGTAGAGAGCGTCACCATCACCACCATATTCGGATATATCGGCATGGTAGCCGGTATCGGAGTGACCGAATGGATGAACAGCGCTTTCGGCAATCAGACCATGGACACCGGAATGTGGACGGAAACCGTTTTCCTGAATCCGACAGTAGATATAAGAATCGCCATACAGGCTACACTCACATTAATAATAGCTGGTACGTTAGCCGGATTATTCCCTGCCCGAAAAGCAGTTAGCATCCGACCGATCGAAGCACTTAGAGCAGATTAAGACTATGAGAATAGACATGGATACCTGTGAGGAAATCCTCATTACCATTACAAGAAATAAAACGAGAAGCCTGCTGACTGCATTCGGTGTTTTCTGGGGAATCTTTATGCTCGTAGCCCTTATCGGCGGCGGGCAAGGATTGGAGGACATGATGAAAAAAAACTTTGAAGGATTTGCCACCAATTCCGGTTTCCTTGTCTCGCAAAGAACGGGCGAGGCTTACAAAGGCTTCCGCAAAGGAAGATGGTGGAATCTGGAATCTACCGACATCGACCGTCTTCGCTCCCAAGTGAAAGAGGTGGAGATCATTACTCCGTCCGTAGCCCGTTGGGGTTCCAAAGCCGTATACGAAGATAAGAAATATGATTGTAGCGTGAAAGGATTGTATCCGGATTATCTCCACATTGAATCACAGGAAATGGCATACGGCAGGTTCATCAATGAGGTGGATATAAAGGAAGCACGCAAAGTATGTGTCATCGGAAAACGAATTTATGAAAGTCTTTTCAAACCGGGAGAAGACCCGTGTGGCAAATATGTAAGAGTAGATGGCATTTATTATCAAGTGATTGGCATGTCTTCTTCCGAAGGGGACATGAATATACAGGGACGGGCTTCGGAGGCCGTCACTCTTCCTTTTACTACGATGCAGCAAACATATAATCTGGGAGGACGAATTGATGTGATCTGTTTCACTGCGAAGCATGGAGTCAAAGTGTCTGAAATACAACCCAAAATGGAACAGGTCATTAAAGCCGCACATTATATCTCCCCGGATGACAAACAGGCTGTTATGTGCCTGAATGCCGAAGCTATGTTCTCTATGGTCGATAACCTGTTTACCGGTATCAACATACTTGTTTGGATGGTAGGATTGGGAACTTTGCTGGCAGGTGCCATCGGAGTATCCAATATTATGATGGTGACCGTTAAAGAACGTACCACAGAAATCGGTATCCGCCGGGCGATCGGTGCACGACCGAAAGATATTCTGCAACAAATTCTATCAGAGAGTATGGTACTTACCACCATTGCAGGAATGTGTGGAATATCCTTTGCCGTCATGGTGTTGCAACTTGTAGAGATGGGAGCCAACGCTGACGGAGGGGACACCCGTTTTCAAGTTACTTTCGGACTGGCAATCGGTACTTGTGCCCTTCTAATCGCACTGGGAATGTTGGCAGGTCTGGCACCTGCTTACCGGGCCATGGCTATCAAACCGATTGAGGCGATTCGGGATGAATAAGGAAGTGGAACAGTTATCTGGATATGTGAGGAGTTTAGTTTCAATCATCAATCGTAAATAATAAAATTATAAATAAAATCATGAAAAAGTATCTGAAAATCACATTATTGGTAGTCATTGCTATCATTCTTGTCGGAACATTCGTATTCCTTTATCAGAAATCCAAGCCTAAGGTAATCACTTACGAAACAGTTAGACCGGAAATGACTGACCTCCAAAAAACTACTGTAGCTACCGGAAAGGTGGAACCGAGAGACGAAATTTTAATCAAACCGCAAATTTCGGGTATTATCGACGAAGTATATAAAGAAGCCGGACAAGCTGTAAGAAAAGGGGAAGTTATTGCCAAAGTAAAAGTAATCCCTGAACTCGGACAACTGAATTCTGCAGAAAGCCGTGTGCGCCTGGCAGAAATTAATGCAACCCAGGCAGAAACGGATTTCGCCCGTGTGAAGAAGTTGTATGACGGTCAGTTAATTAGCCGGGAGGAATACGAGAAAAGTGAAGTGGCTTTGAAACAGGTTCGCGAAGAGAGACAGACGGCCAAAGACAATCTGGAAATCGTAAAAGAAGGAATTACCAAAAACAGTGCCTCTTTCAGTAGCACGATGATTCGCTCTACCATTGACGGGCTAATCCTGGACGTACCTGTAAAAGCTGGTAATTCGGTGATTATGAGTAATACGTTCAATGATGGAACCACGATTGCTACGGTAGCCAACATGAACGATATGATTTTCCGCGGTAATATTGATGAAACAGAAGTGGGACGTATCCACGAACAAATGCCAATCAAGCTGACCATCGGAGCTTTACAAAATCTGACTTTCAATGCCATTCTGGAATATATCTCTCCGAAAGGGGTAGAAACCAATGGAGCCAACCAGTTTGAAATCAAGGCTGCGATTACCATTCCGGATTCTGTTCAGATTCGTTCCGGATATTCGGCTAATGCGGAAATCGTATTACAAAAAGCCAATCAGGTATTGGCAGTGCCCGAAAGCACTGTTGAATTTAGTGGTGACTCTACATTTGTGTACATCATGACAGATTCAGTGCCCGAACAAAAGTTCCAGCGTACACAGGTGACTGCCGGTATGAGTGATGGAATCAAGATAGAAATCAAGAAAGGGGTAACCATTCAGGACAAAATACGTGGTGCAGAGAAAAAAGATAAATAATTGAATCTGATGAAAATAATTCGTAAAACCATATCAGCCATTCTGCTTGCCGGAGTCGGAATCACCTCCATCCAGGCACAGAACAACTCTTCGCAAGCGTGGACGCTGCGGCAATGTATCGACTATGCCATTGAGCATAATATAGAAATCCGTCAATCGGCCAATAATGTCGAAGCAGGCAAAGTGAGTGTAAACACTACTAAATGGGCACGCCTTCCGAATTTGAGCGGTAGTGCCAGCCAAAACTGGAGTTGGGGCCGTACTGCTTCTCCGATAGACAACTCGTATAGTGACATCAACAGCGCCAATACCAGTTTCAGCTTGGGAACAAACATACCTATATTTACCGGTTTGCAATTGTCCAACCAATATTCACTTGCCAAACTGGATTTAAAAGCTGCTATAGAAGATTTGAATAAAGCCAGAGAGGATATTGCAATCAATGTCACTTCGGCTTATTTACAGGTTTTATTCAATCAAGAATTAAGTAAGATTGCTCATAATCAGGTCGATTTAAGCAAAGACCAGTTAAAACGTATTCAAGGTCTTCAGGGAGTGGGTAAGGCATCCTCTTCTGAAGTGGCCGAAGCACAAGCCCGTGTTGCACAGGATGAAATGACTGCTGTACAATCAGACAATACGTACAAACTGTCCTTACTGGATCTCACCCAACTCTTGGAATTACCCACGCCTGAAGGATTTGTACTCGAAAGCCCTAAGGAAGAATTAGAGTTCGAATCTCTCACTCCGCCGGATGACATATATACACAGGCGCTTACTTACAAACCAAGCATTAAGGCTGCAGAATATCGTTTACAAGGTAGTCTTAATAGTATTCGTATTGCCCAAAGTGCGTTTTATCCACAACTCTCTTTCAGTGCCGGTCTGGGAAGTAATTATTATACGGTTAGCGGAAGATCAGAGAGCAGCTTCGGCAGTCAGATGAAAAACAATCTGAATAAATATATAGGATTTAATTTGAGCGTGCCAATCTTCAACCGTTTTGCCACAAGAAACCGGGTACGCACCGCTCGTTTGCAACAAATAGATTTATCCTTGAAGTTGGATAACAGTAAAAAAATACTCTATAAAGAAATTCAGCAAGCCTGGTACAATGCTCTGGCAGCAGAAAGTAAATACAACTCCAGTGAAGTGGCAGTAAAAGCCAACGAAGAATCTTTCCGCCTGATGAGTGAAAAGTTCAATAACGGCAAGGCTACCTTTGTGGAATACAATGAAGCCAAACTTAATCTGACGAAAGCTCTTTCGGATAAGTTGCAGGCAAAATATGACTACCTGTTCCGGACTAAAATTCTGGATTTCTACAAAGGACAGGTGATTGAATAAAAAAGAAATAAAGTTGAGTTTAGTATAGTAGTTCCTTAAAACATATCCGTTGGTTCATTCGTTACTATAGAAAGAACTAACGGATATGAAGTATTTTATCGTCCTAGTGATTGTAATGATTAGTAATACATTTTTAGGAGTTGCTAAACCAATGAAGAATCAAGCAGAAATCTATTTCGCGGGAGGATGTTTCTGGGGGACAGAACATTTCCTGAAACAAATTCGAGGAGTAGAAAGTACTCAGGTAGGATATGCCAACAGTAATGTTGCCAATCCGAGTTATGAACAGGTCTGTTCAGGAAAAACCAATGCTGCCGAAACAGTAAAGGTGGTTTATGATCCGAAAACGGTAGATTTGAATTTACTGCTCGATCTATATTTCAAGACAATCGATCCTACCAGCCTCAACCGGCAAGGTAATGACCGGGGAACACAGTATAGAACCGGAATTTATTATGTAGATAAAGAAGATCTCCCTGTCATCAAGCAGGCAATTCAATTATTATCCGCACAATATAAAACTCCTATTGTCCTAGAAGTAAAGCCATTGACAAATTTCTATCCGGCAGAGACTTACCACCAGGACTATCTGGATAAAAATCCGGGTGGATACTGCCATATCAATCCCGCTTTATTCGAAATGGCACGCAAAGCGAATGCGCCGAAAGCTAAAGCGTATCAAAAAGCGGATGATGCAACCCTTCGTAAGGAATTGTCGGCGGAACAATATGCCGTAACCCAAAAGAATGCCACTGAACCTGCTTTCCACAATGAATACTGGAATGAGCATCGTCTCGGCATTTATGTGGATATTACTACCGGAGAACCTCTGTTTGTCTCTACCGACAAGTTTGATTCAGGTTGCGGGTGGCCAAGCTTTTCCCAACCGATTCAAAAAGATCTAATCGCAGAAAAGAAAGATACTTCGCACGGCATGATACGTACGGAAGTACGCAGTAAAACCGGAGATGCTCATTTGGGACACGTATTCACAGATGGACCGAAAGAGAAAGGTGGATTACGCTATTGCATCAATAGCGCTTCACTTCGTTTTATCCCGAAAGATAAAATGAAAGAGGAAGGTTATGGAGAATATCTACCACTCGTTAAATAGATATTGAAGAGTTACAAAAGCTAATCGTAACTGTTCATTAGAAAAACAGAACGGTGGATTATCCCATAAGGAAATCCACCGTTTTTAATGTAGTTAAATTAAAAGAGAGAGAAGGAGTTTCACAACTCCAATTTATTTTTATCTGCTGGCAGTCAGCAGAGTTGCTTCATTAGTTGTCGGAGTAGACACATTCATAGCCCAGCTAACAGCGGATTCTTCAATCCATTTATCATTCCATTTATAGTTCATATAAGCAACCGGCATATTAGCGTCGTTCAGTTCATAAACGCTCTTTTCAACAGATGCGTCGTAAGCTCTGTGAGAGTCATTCCAGCGTGCATATACCAAAGTGATTTCATTAGATGAATAAGTATAATCAATTTTGAAGTACGGTATCCATTTTTCAGTAGAAGCATCCCATTTGAAAGCTTCTTTGGAAGACATTCTCTTCTGATCGTCATAGGTAAAATCATATTTCATGTGGCGATAGAGAGAACCATCGAGTCTGTAAATCACTTTCGATACTACAAGATCATCTACTCTTTCTTCATTAGTAATAAAGTTATTACCCTGTGCCTTCACTGTTGTATTAGCGATTCCTGCAAATACCATAGCAACTAAAACGATCATTCTGAATAATACTGTAGTCTTCATAATTGTATATTTTTTATTTGTTCAACATTCTGTTTTTGTTCTTCTGTTTATTAGACGGATCAAGCGTCTCAAACGGTTGCAACCTTCTGAAGTTTTTTTCATTTTTCTTCGTTGTCCGCTTGCGACTATAGAGATGCAACGAGCGTGCCAAAACGATAACTAGCTAATAATCAGGGAAATCACAAAACAGAACGGTGTACGAAAACGAACAGTTGTACGCTTAAAAGCGAACAACTAACCATTTTTTTCGCATTTTCTTCTTTCTACTGATGAATATAACTCTAAAAATGGGAAAATACTCCGCTTGTTGCCCGAATTATTATCTACCTTTGCAGCGATTATCATATCAAGAAAAAGAAGATGGAAACGTCCAACAAAAAAAGAATTATCATTCTATCGGCTATCGGTATCTTGCTTACCAGCCTTATTTGTCTCTTTGCATTCCGCAATGTCATTTTATGCCATATCGTTGACAAACGAACTACACGTGCCGAACAAACATACGGTCTACAAATTCATTATCAGGAGTTACGAATGAAAGGCTGCAATGAAGTGGCTTTACAAGGACTTTATATTGTTCCCAACCAACGCGATACCCTCCTGACATTACAATCCGTCAATGTAAAACTAAGTTTTTGGGAATTGCTAAAAGGAGAAATCGAAGTACGGAATGTGCTTATGAATGGCCTGGCAATCAACTTCATCAAGTATGATAGCATAGCTAACTACGATTTCCTGTTCTTTAAACGGCAACAAGAAGCAGAACCCCAACCTGTCATAGAAAGTGACTATGCCAACCGTATTGACCGGATATTAAACCTCATTTACGGTTTCCTGCCTGAAAACGGGCAACTCAGGCAAATCAATATAACCGAACGTAAAGATAGTAATTTCGTTGCAGTCAACATTCCTTCTTTTATTATTGAGAACAATCATTTCCAATCAACCATTCAGATAAAAGAAGATACACTGCCTCAACAACTATGGGAAGCCACCGGCGAACTAAACAGAAGAGACTATACATTAAAAGCATCTGTCTTTGCCCCGGAAAAAAGAAAAATCTCACTACCTTATATTACCCGCCGTTTTGGAGCAGAAGTCACTTTCGACACCCTATCTTATAATATGACTAAAGATAAGCGTGCATCCAATCAACTGCTCCTCAAAGGAAAAGCGAGAGTGAACGGACTTGACGTATTTCATAAAGCCCTCTCTCCTGAAGTAATTCATCTCGATCGTGGACAACTCTGTTACGAGATGAACATTAGCGGGCACTCACTCGAACTGGATAGCACGACCATCGTTGATTTCAACAAACTCCAGTTTCATCCTTATTTGCGAGCCGAGAAAGAGAAAGGAAACTGGCATTTCACTGCTGCGGTCAACAAATCCTGGTTTCCGGCAGATGATCTGTTCAGCTCTCTCCCCAAAGGATTATTCAGCAATCTGGAAGGCATAAAAACAAGTGGCGAGTTGGCCTATCATTTTCTATTAGATATTGATTTTGCACAACTAGATAGTCTCAAACTGGAATCCGAACTGAAAGAGAAAGACTTCCGCATCACAAGCTATGGAGCCACTTCACTCTCCAAAATGTCCGGCGAGTTCATTTATACAGCTTATGAGAATGGAATACCGGTGCGGACTTTTCCTATTGGTCCCTCGTGCAAACACTTTACACCATTGGATAGCATTTCACCCATCCTAAGAATGTCCGTTATACAAAGTGAAGACGGAGCATTCTTTTACCATCGCGGTTTCCTGCCCGACGCCCTACGAGAAGCATTGATTTACGACCTGCAAGTGAAACGCTTTGCACGTGGAGGAAGCACGATCACCATGCAACTCGTAAAGAATGTATTCCTGAACCGTAATAAGAACTTTGCACGTAAATTGGAAGAGGCATTGATTGTATGGCTAATAGAAAATGAAAGATTAACTTCTAAAGAACGCATGTACGAAGTATATCTGAACATTGTTGAATGGGGACCGCTCGTTTATGGTATTCAGGAAGCTTCTGCTTATTATTTCAATAAACGCCCTTCACAACTGAACACGGAAGAAAGTATTTTCCTGGCTTCCATTATCCCGAAGCCCAAGCATTTCCGCAGCTCTTTTGCTGAAGGCGGACAGTTAAAGGAGAATATGGAAGGCTATTATAAGTTGATAGCCAAGCGGCTTGCACAGAAAGGAGTAATAAGTGAAATCGAGGCGGATAGTATCCGCCCCGATATCCAAGTTACGGGCGCTGCCCGGAATAGTCTAGCCGGTGAAAACCCGGAGTCTAGTTCTCCTTCCGCTGAGGAGTAATGAGATTGATATAAATAATAAAGGAATAGGTTATCTTCTTGAACTGCTGCTGTTTCTTTCAGAGGAACGGGAAGAACTTTGAGTGCTATTGCTTCTCGTACTTCCGGAAGAAGAGCGTCTTTCTGTTTGTCCACTAGAAACATTGCTCCGGGTAGAGCTACCGCCGCTTCGAGTAGAGCTCGAGTTACCGCTACTCCGGTTAGAAGTGGTACTGCTGCTACGACTGGTAGTACTACCGCTACTGCGACCAGAATCACTGCGACTGGAACTACTACGATTGGAACTACCGCGACTGGAACCGGAAGAGCTATTATTTCTCTCGGAACTGTTATTTCTATTATAGGAACCACTATCGTTTCGTTTACTTGAACTTTCTCTCGAACTGCTACTTGTTTTTCCACTTTCACGATTGGAGGAACTGGAACCAGTTGAACTTCCGCTTGTTGGTCTGCGATTAGAGCTTGAAGAACCGGAACCTGTTTCCGGACGACGACCAGAATTACGATCACTTTCTACTCTATTCGTATTCCCATTTTTATCAGGAGCAACATTGTTACCAGGTCTTCCACTTCCGGACGGTGTAGATGGTCTGACAGAAGTCGAAGGCCGATCTCCTCCAGATTCCGGACGGGGACGTGTTGACGTACCAGGTCTTGTTGTCGTTCCGGGACGAGTAGAAGTATCAGGACGAGTAGAGGTACTTGGGCGAGACGTACCAGGACGCGTTGTCGATGAACCCGGACGGGAAGAATTACCCGGACGTGTCGGTGCATTATGCGGACGAGTGGAAGTATTCGGACGGAACCGGACAGAACCGAAATCCGAACGACGATAAGAGTGGAATACTCGCTGATCTCTCACCCGATGCGGTGCAGAATAATGGTTGAAATTAGTATATCTGCCCCGATAATAACTCACATGGTGAAAGTGTGGACGATAATGTGCTCCACAATAAGTACGGTAATGGTAAGGCACACCAAAATAAAACAAACTACGATTCGGGTAATTAACATAAACCCTGAAACTCCATTTCCCTCCGGTTACATAGATTGGCCGATAGAAATACTCGGCACCGAGGAACCGGCGATACTGTGCATCACTCAATATCCAGCGAAGATCGTCGTTACGGATATCCAACGCTTCATAATAATCATCCAATGCCCATTCGTAACCACGTGCTACGTAATCCATGATATTACGGATAGAATAAATAAAGTCGTAATTAATTTCATACGCATCATTATATTGCTGTGTACTCAAGCTCAATTCATATGCCATCTTATCGGTAAGAAAACGCGTCTCCTTACGTACCTTGCTAGTGCTCATTCCAGCCATTACGGTCATATTAGCAGTCAGACCGACAGCAAAGAGTAAAAACAGTATTCGTTTCATAATTCAATCTCCTATCATTTATTATTCTGATGATATTCCTCAATAAACTTACGCATCTCATCTTTATACGCATTAGAAAATAAAATATCGATCACCTTATTAAAATTTCTTTTATCCCTTACATAAGGATACAGCTTCTTCATCATCTCCACCTGGTCAGGAGTATACGAAATCTCCTTCACTATTTTCACACATTGATTTGAAGTGACATCATACGTTCTCAACATCCGATCGACAAGCTTCTTCTGGTCTTCATTCATAACCGTTATTTTGAGCTTATTGATAAATTCATCAAACTCCGGATCAGTCATCAAACGAGCTTCTTCCACTTGTTCATGATTAGGAAAGACTTCAACGGTAGTGTTCACAGCAGGCGGTACTACAACGGAATGCATCGGTGCAGGTCTGCCATAACCTTTGAACGTATCCATACTAACCACCTCTCTATTTACAAACTGAACGATTATCGTCACAGGTTCCGAAGTAAGTACAGGCGTACCGTTATCACGATGGAATTCCCATTCTTCCATATCACCGTCAAAACGCCGGAAATCAGGTTTTCCTAAAACGGACTCTACCTGCGATTGAGTCATTCCCTGATATATACCCATCATCTGTTTGGTAGATACATAGCTGGTAAAACAGCCACTGACCAATATTCCCAATGCCAAACACAGCATAATATGTATCTTTTTCATAACCGTATCGTTTTTAGTTAATAGTATCAACGTTTACCGTACCCTATGATAAAATCCTTCATCTTTTCCTTACTGGAGCTAAATGTCAGGGTATTAATCACCGTAAAGAAAGCTTCCTTATCTACAATCCGGGGATACATGATCTTCATAATCTCCATCCGGTCATCATCGAATGTATATAGTTTGGTCAGTTGGAGACATTGGGCAGATGTGAAATCAGAACCAGCCAATGCAGCATTGAGCAACTTCATACGGTCATCTTTAAAAGGCTCATTCTTCATCTCTTTATAAAACGTTTGGAAGAGCTGATCGTTCATCACCCTGTTGTAACCATATCCCGGACGATGTTCTCCCTGTTCGGGACGGCCGGGTCTTTCCGGGCGCATGTTATCACGTCCGTCTACCCATATTTCTGTCACTCCTCTCCCATCAAAATAAACGAAATCTTTATATAATTTTTCTCCTTTCCATACTCGCTCTCCCGCACGGGTAAAGCGGGTGGCAAACACTTCAACAGTATAATGTCCGGGATTTAAATTGGCTATAAAGCAGGTAGTAGTAGGTAAACATATCTGGTTCCCTCCCAGGTAAACAAGAATCGGAGTATTCCCGCCATCGATACGGATTCCGTTAACAGACTGCGCTTGTAAGGAGAGGGCAGCGAACAGGATGCAGAAACTTATTATAATCTTACGCATAGCTTATCTAGTTTTTATTATTTATATCTTTAATCTGATAGCACAAAAATAGGGTGAGGAAACTCCCCACCCCAATGATTCTCTCTATTCGTATGTAGGGAAATCCCTATTCTGTTTAGGAATCCGCCAAAGCAATGCCATCCTCATGCAAGGTAATCAGACGTTTCTTATACAAGTCGCCCACTCCTTTCTTAAAGGTTTTCTTGCTAACACCAAACGTGTCATAAATATCTTCCGCAGGACTTTTATCATTTAAGTTGATCCGTCCTCCATGCGCTTTGATATAGTCGAGCAGCGTTTTCGAAAAATCGTCAATCTTTTCAAAACCGGGTTTCTGAAGAATCAGGTCTACCTTACCATCTTCACGCACCTGTTTCACAAAAGCTTTCATCTCCATTCCTGTTTCCAACGGACAGAATATTTCATTTTCATACAGCAAACCGCTATACTTATTATCTATAATCGCTTTAAAGCCCAAATCCGTCTTCTGCCAGATAAGGATATTCACTTCTGCTTCCGGAGTATATTCCGGCTTTTCTTTCAACAGATAACGTTCCACCTTTGCTGAAGCCACAATACGATAACTCTCTTCATCCAAATGCGCATGGACCACATATTTCCGCCCAACCTGCATTTTCATCTTCTGCTCACTGAACGGAACGAACAGGTCTTTCATCAATCCCCAGTTCAGGAAAGCTCCGTATTGATTCACCCAGGAGACTTCCAGACAGGCAAACTGACCTACCTGCACCAACGGAGTCAGCGTCGTAGCAATCAGTCTTTCATCCATATCCAGATAAAGAAACACGTTCAAAAAATCTCCTATCTTACAGTCTTCGGGCACATAGCGGGTAGGCAACAAAATCTCACCTTCTTCCCCACCATCGAGATATACGCCGAAATCTACTTCTTTCACGACTTCAAGCTGATTGAACTTTCCTAATTCGATGCTCATATTCTTATCTATTTATTGTAATAAGACACAAAGATAATCTATTTTGAATAGATCTCTCAAACAGTCAGCCATAACTTTTCGTTATCGGGCAAAACTATTTGCAATGAACAATCTGCTTTCTAATATGTTAACTTTGTAGCGACAAAAAGAAAAAGTAAATTATTCACCTTTAAACATATAAACTTATGGAATTTCTAACCAACGAGAAACTTACGATTGTAGGAGCTGCCGGAATGATCGGCTCCAATATGGCACAAACAGCCATGATGATGAGACTCACTCCGAATATTTGCCTGTATGATCCATTTGCCCCGGCTCTGGAAGGAGTAGCTGAAGAATTGTATCACTGCGGTTTTGAAGGTGTCAACCTTACATTTACTTCCGATATCAAAGAAGCGCTGACAGGAGCTTCTTACATTGTCTCTTCCGGTGGAGCTGCCCGTAAAGCAGGTATGACCCGCGAAGATTTGCTGAAGGGAAATGCAGAAATTGCCGCTCAATTCGGTAAAGATGTTCATCAATATTGCCCGAACGTAAAACATATCGTTGTGATCTTTAATCCTGCAGACATCACCGGATTGATTACTTTGTTGTATTCAGGTTTGAAACCCTCTCAAGTTTCTACACTGGCTGCCTTGGACAGCACCCGTCTGCAAAACGAACTGGTGAAATTCTTCCATATCCCGGCTTCCGACATTCAGAATTGCCGTACGTATGGTGGTCATGGCGAACAAATGGCTGTATTCGCATCTACAACCAAAATAAAAGGAGAGCCTTTGACCGATTTCATCGGCACTACCCGTCTTCCATTGGCAGATTGGGAAGCACTGAAAGTACGTGTCATCCAGGGTGGTAAGCATATTATCGACCTGCGCGGTCGTTCTTCTTTCCAAAGCCCGGCTTATCTTTCTATCGAAATGATTGCCGCTGCTATGGGTGGACAACCTTTCCGCTGGCCTGCCGGAACGTATGTTTCTAACAGTAAGTTCGACCATATCATGATGGCGATGGAAACTTCAATAACTAAAGACGGCGTCACTTATAAAGAAGTAGCCGGAACTCCTGCCGAACAGGAAGAATTGGAAAAAAGCTACGAGCATTTATGCAAACTTCGTGATGAAGTGATTGAAATGGGGATCATCCCAGCTATTAAAGACTGGCACGCATTGAATCCCAATATTGACTAATCAAACAATATTAGCAAAAAGCCGAAAAAGAGAAAATACATCTCTTTTTCGGCTTTTATTCCAATTACTTACATATCACATATACTCCCCACTTAGTCTATAAATCTTTCAAGACTCCAATTCAAATGACTATGCAAAGTTGGGGATAATTTGTCAATTAAAAAAATAGACAAAATGGGGAAAGTACCTAAACTGAAGTTACAGGTACTCAAAGTGCGAAATATAGTGATTATCCTATCCAAATTAGTGAATGGAATAAAACTGCGCATCGAAGTTTATAAAATATCTGTCATTTTTGAGAAGTACATTCGGAACAAACTCCTTTTAGTACATAGTTTATACTATGCAAAGTAAATCCTTTAGGCAAATCAATCACCGGGATATGTGTACCTTCCAGGCAGAATGTACGATGACATTTCTCACAATAAAAATGCGAATGTAAATCCTGTACCACACAATTGCAGGAGTTGTCGCAAACGGCATACTTCAACGAGCCGCTCCCATCGTCTATGCTATGTATGAGGTGATGAGACAAGAAGAGAGCGATGGTACGGGATATAGTCGATTTATCGACTGTATCGAGCAGTGTTTCCAAATCGAGCAATGACACCGCACGCTCTGCCTGCATCATCGCTTTTATCACCAGAAGCCTTATGGCAGTTGGCTTGATACCTCTTCTATCCAACTTATCCAAATAAATATCTTCTTCCATCTTTCTCCTATTTTATCATTTTCTGTATTCTGACAGCATTCATAATGGCAAGTAGCGCAACACCCACATCTGCAAAGACAGCTTCCCAAAGAGTAGCAATTCCATCGGCTCCCAAAATCAATACAAGTAATTTCACTCCAAATGCCAGTGATACATTCTGCCAAATAATTCTTCGTGTCAGTTTTCCTACTTTGATAGCTTCGGCTACCTTCGACGGCTGGTCTGTCTGTATCACGACATCGGCTGTTTCAATAGCCGCATCACTACCCAGTCCTCCCATAGCAATGCCAACATGACTTAGAGCGAGCACCGGTGCATCGTTCATTCCATCACCGACAAACGCGATCCGGTTTGCCTCATCCTGCCGCAGCTCTTCCAGATGATTCACTTTTCCTTCCGGCAACAGGTCACCATAAGCTTTCGATATACCGAGCTTTTCTGCAAAGTTAGTAACAATACTCTGTTTATCACCGGATAGTATCTGGATGTTTTCAATATTTAAAGCTTTTAAATTGTCAATAGCTACCTTTGCGTCCTCTTTCAGGGCATCAGCCAGCAGCAGATAACCTGCATAACGGTTTCCAACAGCACAGACCACGATGGTATCCGTTATTTCCAGCAGTTCTTTTGGATAGGATATATCAAACTTAGACAGTAACCGGCAATTACCGACCAGAACCATAGCCCCGTCTATCGTTGCTTCCAAACCATAGCCGGCAAATTCTTTTGTACCGGTAACAGCTACACATTCAATGTTTTGTTCTTTCGCATAATTCACAACAGCCTTGGCAATCGGATGAGTACTATCACTTTCTACCGAAGCAACCAGTTTCACTAATTCTTCTTCCGAAACCTCGCCTGCACTTTTACAGGCCTGTACTTCAAAGGTTCCTTTTGTCAGGGTTCCAGTTTTATCGAATACCACTGTATTGATCTTAGTGATAGCATCCAGATAATTACCACCCTTGAATAAAATTCCCAACCGGGATGCCGCTCCAATTCCCCCAAAGTAGCCCAACGGAATACTAACCACCAACGCACAGGGACACGAAATCACCAGAAAGACCAAAGCTCTGTATAGCCAATCATTAAATGCAAATACAAATGGAGGATTAATAAGTGAATAAACAAATGGACACAAAACAATTAACACTGCAAGCGCTATAACAATAGGTGTATAAATGCGCGCAAACTTACGAATAAACAATTCAGCCGGAGCCTTACGTTCGGAAGCATTCTGAACAAGTTCCAATATTCGGGCAAGTGCACTCTTATCAAAAGGTCTCGTTACCTCGAGCCGGATAACCTTATCGGTTACAATCATTCCGGCAAGTACTTCTTCACCTTTCCGAATATTACGAGGAACGCTTTCACCTGTTAATGCGGCTGTATTGAAGGCAGCCACTTCATTCTGCATAGTTCCATCCAATGGCACCCGTTCGCCTGCCTTTATTTCTATGATTTCACCGACTTTTATCTTTTTAGGGCTTTCAATAACAAGATTGCCTTCCCGGAGCACTAATGCTTTCTCGGGTCTTACATCTAATAAGGCTCCAATATTACGTTTGGCTTTATCTACCGCTTTATCCTGAAACAGTTCTCCTACTGTATAGAATAACATCACGGCTACTCCTTCCGGATATTCACCAATATAGAAAGCTCCCAAAGTGGCTATAATCATTAGAGTGAACTCGCTGAAATAGTCTTTTTCCCTGATACTTTCCCAGGCTTCTTTCATCACTGGAATTCCTACCGGAAGATAGGCCACGATATACCATATCAAGGCAACAGATCCTTCACGGAAGAATGCTAAATCGAGAGCATTCATAATTATTCCACTTGTCAGAAGCAGGAGAGAGAATATCACTTTCCCATATTCATGGAATACCGAAACCTTTGCATCAACCTTTTTTTCTGCTGCGCATGAATGAGCGCCACAACTACAATGTCCCATAACTTTCATTATTTAGTTGATGCAAAGGTAGCAAATGATTTATGCAACAAAGTTGCAAAATCGGTTTTAGAACATATATCCCAACGAGATCATCAGGTTTCTGTTCTTCATTCCTACTTCTTTGATTACCTCAACAAGTCCGAAATCATAGCTTATGGCAACTTGATATTTCTTACTGAACTCAACCCCAGCTTTCAGTCCAAGACCGAAGTCGAATCGTTTTAGACCATCGTCTCCAAATATATCTTCGGACATCGAGTTACCTCCTAATTCCGCAATATCTGCAATATCACCGTCCACTTTCAATTTTGCTTTTCCAAACAGCCCAACAGCCATATAAGGACCTACACTACCAAATAATGAAAAATCATCATTGACGGCATATTTATACCCGACACGTACCGGCACTTCCAGATAGTATGGATTAAATTTTATGCTCGCAAGTGATCCTCCATCAATTTTAGCACCTTTCAATGTAAGCAATGCAGCGAAGTCCATATAGGCACCACTACCATTCGCATCCTGCGACAATCCCAACTCTGCTTTAACACCTGCGTGAAAACCTATCCTGCTATCAAAACCTGTAATGGTGTATTTACTAACATTCATACCTGCCATCACACCCCATTTCAGATTGTCTTGAGCATTGATACTCACCGCACTTATCGCTACTAAAGCGAATAATAATAAGGCCTTTTTCATACGAATAAATAATTTAATTATTGTTTAGAAATTATGTGAGGCAAAAATAACAATAATTCGCATAACTCCGAGAGATTTAGTAAAAATATAAAAAATAAACGATATGAATCTTATGAGGTATAGTCATAGCAAGAGAACCGGACTATTTCAAACGATTTTACGAGATATAGAACAAAAACACTCTGTACAGAGAAAAAACAAAGAATGAAAGACTGTATAACTTAATTAATTGTTATCTTTGCACAATCAGTCGTAGCGCGACTGTATTGTTTGTTTTAAGAAAAAAAGCGTTTAGCTGATTTCTGTGCCAGAGAAAAGTCGAAAATTCCAAACACACAGAGAAGCAGATAGATGCTCCTTGCAATATGCGGGGAGTGTTTCCTGTTTGTGTGTTTAGGGCTTCGACTCCCTCTCTGGCGGATAGGCAAATGCTCTCCGCTTTTTTTGTGCCTATAAATTTGCAATAGATACAAACGACAAATTAGTAATAATCACAAAGGCAAGTCAATTCGGGTGGAGCGGCACCCGAACGACTACAGAGTCGAAAACGTAACATTTAGATGTTACTACTTGCCTTTGAAAATATAAGAGACAGAGGCTAGCTGCACCTGCAAGGGGAACAAATGGATTCATCCAGGAGTTCCCCTCTATTTTTGTGAAGATGTGTACTATTGGAAAGACAGATATTAGGTCTACATATAAATTTGATGATTCTTATTGTCAACCAAAACTTTTCCCAAATAGTATAATGATTATCATCGGTTTACATGCTGACAATAAGCCATGACAATAGGCTGACAATAAAAAATTAGAACTTTTATTGTCAGCCTGTTCTTTGATCCCTTTGGGGCAAGGTTATGGGATTCATTCCAATGTGTCGATATACTCTAACTTAATTCCCAGCTTAATCCATGTTATAAACTACTGAAGACTATCATTGTCTACAGTAACAATACCATCGACATAAAAAACACATACGCTTTATAAAATGAATACGCCCTTATTAAATGAATGCTACATAGCCGGTATCTTTCACTTACTAAGCAGGTATTGTTCCATTAAAGTGTCGGTATTGTTAACTCCCCACGGCCGTGACGAGATCTTCCCACGGCCGTGGTAGGAATTCATCACGACTGTGGGAAGAAGTCACCACGGCCGTGGAGAACTAAAGATACCGGTGCTTTAGTGGAACAATACTGATACCCTAGAGGAACTATACTGGCGTGTTAGCGGAACTATATAGGTATATTAATGAAAAGATATCACTTTGGAAAGCTGTTATAAAAATGCGGCATTACTTCGAAACATGTTCATAAAGCTTTTGTTTATCAGGTTATTAAAAGGATCATAAGAGATAAAAATAAGGCTGACAGTAAAAGTAGATATATTTTATTATCAGCCTATTATCAGCATCTATTATCAGGCGATATAGTATTGATATTCACATACTTAAATACCATTCTGACAGTTTGACAATAAAACAGGCACAAATCAATAGAAACGATCATAAAGTTTTTAATAGGGAAGAAGAACTAAAGGAATTAAAACGAATTCAGCAATCGGCATTTGAGCCGAAGAAGGAAAAATTTGTTGATAGAAGAATTTGGAAAAATTATGGAACCTACTTTTCTATTTTAAGCGCAATTGCGGAGGTAAAAATACAGCAACACCAGGAGAAAAAAACGTAGGTGACTATCTGAAACAGTACTTAGTCAGGCACGGATTACAGGTTTTCTATGAGCTTAGTACCCCATCACCTGTATTCCGTGCCCAATATAATATCATTGTTGGTTTTCTTCCCGGTCTGTCCGGATAAACTCCAGAAGTCGTTCTACCGCTTCTTCTTCAGGAATATTTTTCTCTACGCACACCTTGCCTTTATAGAGACTGATTTTCCCCCGTCCTGCTCCTACATAGCCGTAGTCTGCATCTGCCATCTCACCGGGACCATTTACGATGCATCCCATGATGCCGATCTTCAGCCCTTTCAAATGTGAAGTGGCTGCCTTAATACGGGCAATAGTCTTTTCCAAGTCGTAAAGTGTACGGCCGCAACCGGGACAAGATATATATTCAGTTTTGGAGGTACGGGTACGTCCGGCCTGCAAGATTCCGAAAGCAGTAGCATCAACAACGGCATGGCTCAAGTTACCCTGATTGAACAGGAAGATGCCATCACAAAGACCGTCAAAAATCAAGGCTCCCATATCGACTGCGGACTTTATCTGCAAATTCTCCGCATCATCTTCCGAATAATGCTGGAAGAAGACAACCGGATTTTGTAAACCTTCCGTCATTAGTTGATGTACCAGTGCACGGTGCTCACCCAAACGGTTCGGATGATTGCTTTGGGAAACAATCACTACCTCCGGATGATGTTTCAGACAGGCTATCACTTCATCCGTTTGTGCCATGTAGGGCATAAACAGGAATTTAAGTTCTGCATTGCATTCTCCCATTAAAGGCAGCTGTGCATGATTGAATGCAGGCCAGGTTCCGTCTTCTCCCTGCCATACATCCGCATCAAGAATATATTCTACTCCGTCTTCCCGTTGATCGGGCAAGGTTCTTCCGGCGTAAATATAGTCCGGTGTAAATTGCGGGTTTACCTCTGTCTTCCCGTCCATGCGGTCGGCAATAACCACAGGTACATGTTCACCTCCGATATTACGGACGGCTTTTGTCTTGCGACGTTCGGGAGACAGATAATTGAATTCCGGTGCTTCCAATCCCGGGATATAAGGATGATCCTGCCTCAACAGAACATAATCCACCAGTTTACGAGCCACCGGGATTTCAGCTTCAGGAGCTTCGCTCAAAGATACCCGAATAGTATCTCCCAATCCGTCACTCAACAGCGCACCGATGCCAAGGGCGGACTTGATACGTCCGTCTTCTCCATCTCCGGCTTCTGTCACCCCGAGGTGTAATGGGAAAGCCATCCCTTCTTTTTCCATGACGTCTACCAACAGGCGGACAGTTTTTACCATGACCACCGTATTAGAAGCCTTGATGGAAATCACCACATCCGTGAAGTTTTCCTCTACACAGATACGGAGAAACTCCATGCAGGACTCTACCATTCCTGCGGGGGTATCGCCATAACGGGACATGATACGATCGGACAGAGAGCCATGATTTACTCCAATCCGGATAGCCGTGTGATTCTCTTTACAGATATTCAGGAACGGGACAAACCGGTCATGGATTTTCTGTATTTCCTGCGCATACTCCTCGTCTGTATATTCCAGTTTTTTAAAAGTACGCGCAGCATCTACATAATTTCCCGGATTGATTCGCACCTTTTCCGCATATTGAGCAGCCACGTCTGCCACTTTCGGATTGAAATGCACATCAGCAACCAACGGAACCATATATCCCTGGCTACGCAGTCCGATATTAATGTTCATCAGATTTTCGGCTTCTTTGATGCCCTGGGTTGTGAGGCGTACATACTCTCCACCTGCATCAACAATACGTTTCGCCTGTTCCACACAAGCCTGTGTATCCTGCGTAGACGTGTTTGTCATCGACTGGACACGAATAGAATTGGGGCCGCCCAACGGCACAGCCCCAATATTTACTTCTGTGGTTTCTCTTCGAAAATAATTGAATAGATCCATTAGTTCGTTTTATATTCAAACTTCACTTCTTTCAGTTCTTCGTTTGCTTTTACGATTTTCTTTTTCAGTCCTTCCTTGTAAGCAGCAAAAGCTTCTGCCAGTTTCTCATCGCTCAATGCCAGCATCTGGATGGCAAGGATAGCGGCATTCATCGCTCCGTTGATGGCAACCGTTGCTACAGGAATGCCCGGAGGCATCTGAATGATAGAATAAAGTGCGTCCACACCATCGAGCACGGAACCTTTTACAGGTACTCCGATTACCGGCAATGTAGTGTTAGCCGCAATTACACCGGGAAGGGCGGCAGCCATTCCGGCAGCAGCGATAATTACTTTAATGCCACGGTTGCGGGCATTCTTCGCAAACTCTTCCACAGCTTCGGGCGTGCGGTGAGCAGAAAGAGCGTTCATTTCGAACGGTACATGCATATCATTCAGTAGCTGTGCAGCCTTCTCCATAACAGGAAGGTCGGACGTGCTGCCCATGATAATACTTACAATTGGAGTCATAGAATAAAAATTAAAAGCCTCTTCACAGCCCTTTCACGAAGAGAGGGGGTTCAGCTACATTCAACTTATATTAGTTATATTTCTGTTTGCACTATCCGTTTACCACGGCTTTATAGGCTTCGGCATCCAGCAGATCTTCTACAGCTTTCAAATCAGCCGGTTTCACTTTAATCAACCAACCTTCGCCATAGGGATCTTTATTTACCAGTTCCGGGTTTTCTTCCAATGCTTCATTTTGTTCGAGCACCTCACCTGCTATCGGCAGGAAAAGGTCGGAAATAGTTTTCACTACTTCAATCGTTCCGAAAGTTTCACCGGCTTCCAACGTTTCACCAACAGTCGGGATATCTACGAACACAATATCGCCCAATTGTTCCTGTGCATAATCGGTGATACCAACGTATGCAATGTCTCCGTCAACGCGAATCCATTCGTGTTCGTTCGTGTACTTCAAATTCTGTGGAAAGTTCATAATGATTAGTTTTTAGGATTTATACTGTTTTAAAATAAAAATACTCGAAATAAGATGTTACTCACCGGATGAAGTACCAAAAGGGCACATATCAGACCGACAGCAAAACCGGAAAGCACCTCACCCAGCGTGTGATGCCCCAGAACAATGCGTGCAGAGCCCAATATACCGGCAATCAAAATAAACAGACATAGCCATCCGACCGGATTGTAACCGAACAAGGCGCTGAAAGAAATCAAGCCTCCGATCACCCCGCCCATTCCTGCCATGTGTTCGCTCAACTTCCATTTCAGGTTTACTGCAATGCAAATGATAGACACTACCAGAGAAGCAAGAATGATGCCAGTCATATACCACGGGATATTCAACTTACGCATCATCAGCAGGCAGAACACATACGAGATGATGGTCAGCAGAATAGGTACATAACGCTTCTTACGTTCACTCAACTCCTGACGGGCAAATCCATTGATTTTACGAAACAGGAAAATGGTAATAGTAGGTGTCAGTATGGTGAAGCAGTAAACGATTCCCAACACTATCAACTTATATTGTATCGGCATGATACGAAGATAAGAAAACAGGAATAACACCAGAAACGATAAAAACGGAATAGAAAATGGAGTAAAGACCATCGAAGTGACTCTCGCCACCTGCAACATCGTCTTATCCGCTATGATATGTTCTCTCTCTCTGTCCACTCTTCTTTGATTACTAGTTACTAATTACAAATTACAATTCTCATTCTTCATTGTCAATTATCCATTATTTCCGCAGTCTCGCCACGGGGATATTCAGTTGTTGACGGTATTTGGCTACTGTCCTGCGGGCAATGGGATAACCTTTCTCCTTTAATATATCCGCCAATTCATCATCGGTCAGGGGTTTCTTCTTGTCCTCGCCTTCAATACACTCTTTCAGGATCTTACGAATCTCACGGACAGACATCTCTTCGCCATCTTCTGTGGTATATCCGTCGCTGAAAAAGTATTTGAGCGGATAGATACCGTAATTCGTCTGTACATATTTACTGTTACTCACACGGGAGATTGTCGAAATATCCAATCCCGTACGTTCCGCCACGTCTTTCAGAATCATCGGTTTCAATAGCGATTCATCTCCGTCCAAGAAGAAAGGACGTTGCAGGTCGATAATCGCCTGCATGGTAACCATCAAGGTATTCTGACGCTGACGGACAGCATCGATAAATCCTTGTGCCGCATCCATTTTCTGTTTCAGAAACATCATCGCTTCTTTAGATTCCTTAGACTGGTTAGCCCTGTTTTTTGTATGCTCCTCCACCATTTCCGTGAAGTCACGACTCATACGGAGTTCGGGAACATTGCGGTTATTGAGACTTACATTGATGGTTCCGTCATCATACGTTTCCACAATAAAGTCAGGAACTATTTGTTGGAGATTTCTGCCAATTGCTTCTCCTAAAGAAGCACCCGGACGTGGATTCAGTTTGGTTATTTCAGTAATGGTTTCCTGGAAAGTCTCTTCATCAATATCCAGTTTCTTTATAATCTTCTCCCAATGTTTACGGGTGAATTCTTCGTAACATTCTCTGATAATCCTTTCTTCCAGATTCAAGATAGGACTGGGAGTTTTCTCTTCTTCTTTTTTCCGGCGAATCTGTATCAACAGACATTCCTGAAGACTACGCGCACCGATACCTGCCGGATCGAAGTCCTGTAAGATGTTCAATGCTTCTTCCAGTTCCTCCTCGGTCGATTCGATACCGGCATAAATCGCCAGTTCGTCGCAGATACTTTCCAAAGATTTGCGAAGCAATCCGTCATCATCCAATGAACCGATCAGGTATTCCACCAAGTCACACTGGTGCTCTGTCAGGTTGCGTTCACGCAACTGTTCTTTCAGGATTTCATAAAAAGAGGTGGAGTCGGAAAATGGAATATCCTCCGCTTGTTCATCTTTCGAACGGTTGTTCTCTTGCAATTTATAATCGGGAATATCGTCTTCTGTCAGATAGTCACTCAAAGAATCATAGTCATTGGCATCGCTATCCATGCCATCCTCTGCATTCTCGGTATCGGAATATTCATTATCCGTAGCATTCTCTTCTTTACCTTCTTCAAGTGCCGGATTTTCAAGCAGTTCAGCATGGATACGGTCTTCCAACTCTACTGCGGGAAGCTCCAACAGTTTCACGACCAGAATCTGCTGGGGCGAGAGCGTCTGTACCTGCTGTTGCGCCTGAGATTGTATTTGACGGGAACCTTGTGCCATATTCGTTTTTGCTTTCTACTGTTTCTCGCTACAAAAGTAACTTTTTAACGAGAGATTACACAGATTAGGGAGATAATTTTTAATCCTATAACACAAAATTCGTTATCTTTGTTGCACGAACTTAAAAACTAGGACAATATGTTTGCCAAAGAAACGTATATGCAGCGGAGAGCCCTGCTAAAAAAGAACTTAGGCTCCGGAGTGTTGTTATTTCTCGGAAATGACGAGTGCGGACTGAATTACGAAGATAACACATTCCGTTATCGTCAGGATTCCACTTTCCTTTATTATTTCGGACTTTCATGTGCCGGACTTTCGGCTATTATCGATATAGATGAAGACAAAGAAATTATCTTTGGTGATGAGTTGTCTATCGACGCAATCGTATGGATGGGATCACAGCCGACGTTGCACGAAAAATGCGAACGTGTAGGCGTAAAAAATCTGATGCCGTCTGCTGACATTGTAAGCTACCTCCATCAGTGTGTACAGAAAGGGAAAGCAATTCACTATCTGCCTCCTTACCGCCCTGAACATAAACTGAAACTGATGGACTGGCTGGGTATTCCTCCCGCACATCAGGAAGGTTCTGTTCCATTCATCCGTGCTGTGATCGCTCAACGCAACTATAAATCTGCAGAAGAAATCGTAGAAATAGAAAAGGCTTGCGATGTAACTGCCGATATGCATATTACAGCTATGAAAGTACTTCGTCCGGGTATGTACGAATATGAAGTGGTAGCTGAAATGAACCGGGTGGCCGAATCTAATAACTGCCAGCTATCATTCGCTACAATTGCCACTATCAACGGGCAGACTCTGCACAATCATTATCACGGAAATAAAGTGAAGCCGGGTGATTTGTTCTTAATCGATGCCGGTGCAGAAGTAGAGTCAGGTTATGCGGGTGATATGTCGTCTACCATTCCTGCCGATAAGAAGTTCACCACCCGTCAGCGTGAAGTATACGAGATTCAGAACGCCATGCATCTGGAATCCGTAAAGGCTCTCCGTCCGGGTATTCCTTATATGGACGTATACGAACTGTCAGCCCGCGTCATGGTGGACGGTATGAAGACGCTCGGATTGATGAAAGGAAATACCGAGGATGCTGTACGCGAAGGTGCCCATGCGTTGTTCTATCCGCACGGATTAGGTCACATGATGGGATTGGATGTACATGATATGGAGAATCTGGGAGAGATATGGGTAGGTTACAACGGTCAACCGAAGAGCACACAGTTCGGTCGCAAATCGCAACGCCTCGCTATTCCATTGGAACCGGGTTTTGTACACACGGTAGAACCGGGTATTTATTTTATTCCGGAACTGATCGACATGTGGAAAGCAGAAAAGAAATTTACCGATTTTATCAACTACGAGATAGTGGAGACTTATAAGGACTTCGGTGGTATCCGCAATGAGGAAGATTATCTGATTACAGAAACCGGTGCCCGCCGATTAGGCAAGAAGATTCCTTTGACACCGGAAGAGGTGGAAGCTTTAAGATAAAAAGCCTCATCAAAATAAAAGAAGAACCTTTCTTCTATTCAAAATCAATAGCGGAAGTTTTTCATCCGGATGAAAAACTTCCGCTATTTTTGTCAAAGTACCAAATAGTCCATCTAAAATCACATTTTTTCTACCCTTCTTTTCCCGAATCTTGCGTAATATTGCAACAGAATTAAAATAATTCACTTTTTAATGATATAAAAACAATGAATAACACCATGAAGAGACTACTTTTATCTGTATGGCTATTGTCACTTTCCTTACTGTCCGCCGTAGCTGAAAACTATCCTTATAAAAGCGATGTGCTTTGGGTCACCGTACCCAATCATGCCGACTGGCTTTATAAAACCGGAGAAAAAGTAACTGTAGAAGTACAATTCTATAAATACGGCATCCCCAGGGATAATGTAACCGTCACTTATGAAATTGGCGGTGATATGATGCCTGTTGCCGATACAAAAGGAAGTATAACTTTAAAGAATGGCAGGGGGGTGATTCCTGTGGGCACAATGAAAGAGCCGGGATTCCGCGACTGCCGCCTGAAAGCAACCGTAGATGGAAAGACCTATTCACATCATATCAAAGTAGGATTTTCACCGGAGAAACTTCGCCCATATACAACCATGCCTTCCGATTTCAAGGAATTTTGGGAAAAGGCTAAAGCGGAACAAAAGGAGTTTCCCCTAACGTATACCAAAGAACATGTCGAAAAATATTCCACTGATAAAATAGACTGTTATCTCGTAAAATTGCAACTGAACAAACGTGGACAATGCGTCTACGGATATTTATTCTATCCGAAAAAAGAAGGAAAGTTCCCGGTTGTCTTATGCCCTCCGGGAGCAGGAATCAAAACCATCAAAGAACCTCTACGCCATAAATATTATGCGGAACAAGGATGCATCCGTTTTGAATTCGAGATACACGGCCTGAATCCGGAAATGACTGATGAAGAATTTAAAGAAATCAGCAACGCTTTCAATGGCAGAGAAAACGGCTATCTGACCAACGGGCTCGACAGTCGTGATAATTATTATATGAAACGAGTATATCTGGCCTGTGTACGCGGTATCGACTTTCTAACTTCCCTACCGGAATGGGATGGCAAAAATGTAATCGCACAAGGAGGTAGTCAGGGAGGCGCCCTGGCATTAATCGCTGCCGGACTGGATGAACGGGTGACAGCTTGTGTCGCCAATCATCCTGCATTAAGCGATATGGCAGGCTATAAAGCCGGACGTGCCGGCGGATATCCTCATTTCTTCAGGAATTCGGTAGATATGGATACTCCTGAAAAAATAAAGACAATGGCCTATTATGATGTTGTGAACTTTGCGAAATTAATCAAAGCAGATACCTACATGACATGGGGATTCAACGATGATGTATGTCCTCCGACAACCAGCTACATCGTATACAATGTACTAAACTGTCCGAAAGAAGCACTGATTACTCCCATTAATGAGCATTGGACTTCCAACGATACCGAGTATGGACATCTGCTTTGGATAAAGAAGCATTTAAAGTGAAGTTTTAATCATTCCATCTGGATGCGGGCAATTCTTTTTTCCCGTAACCTTTTTTCCAGGCATACGCTTTCCTCTTCCTGAGATAAAGCGTATCGCCACAATGTTTCATCGCCTCCCAATTAAAGATAGAATGGTGACAGATGATCTTTTCAAACCAATAAAGTATGTGATAAGTCACGAATGGTAACACCATCCACCACCATGAAAACAGTAACGATAAAATAAGTGCTGGTATCAGGGTTAAAGAAAAACATTCCCAATACTGTCTGGCATGAATTCGGAGTTCCATATCTTCCCAGACTTCCAGATATTTATAGCGGGTAAAGAAAAACCAGCCTAACATAAAATAGTGCTTCTTCCCTTTTCCTAAGAACCACTTTGCTAAAAGACTATTATAAAAAATCATATTCACATTTTTTTTGTTGCATGTAGTCCCTTCTTAACAGCAAAAGTAACTAAAGGTTCAATATTTTAAAGTTTTGCATAACAACCATAACATTCTTTCCCTAAATATCACTCAAATATTGTTTATTTTTGTGTTCCCTTGTTTCACTACAACAAAAGGTTTATTTGTATTTTCTGCAAAGGAAACACAATTCACGAATATATCCTAATTTTTCTGCTTAATATTTAAAGCTGCTTCCTCCTAAAAATTCACGCAACAAAGAAGTAGGCGGAATTTCTTTATCCTGTACCGGAACAAAATATTTGATAAACTTCAACAATCGGTAGGCTTCACAATATTCAGGACAGTTACGCGGAACACCCATCAGAATAGGCTCGGCGTGCAAACGAAGTACGGCAAACTCAAAAAGTAGCGCTGAATTAAACATGACATCAGCATTTTCCTGATAAGGGAATATCCATTTGTCTTCACCGGCACGTACACTAGGCCAGCGTGATATGGTTTCACGTGCAGAATATCCCCGATAATTAAAGTCGCGGATGATGCGGCGCAACAAACGGTTGTCAGTAGTTGGAATCCAGTTATGGTCATCCAACGAAATAGTGGTCAATGCTGAAACGTAAATCTTGAATTTCCGTTCGGCTGGTATATGCGGTGTCAGTTCCGGATTCAAGGCATGAATACCTTCCAGAATCAGAATTGTATTATCTTCTATTTTCAGTTTATCACCTTTATATTCCTTTTTGCCAAGAGAGAAATTAAAACGGGGCAATTCCACCTCCTCGCCACGAAGAAGCGCCTGCAGCTGTTGATTAAACAATTCCAGATCGAGTGCATAAAGTGATTCATAATCATAGTTTCCGTTTTCATCCAAAGGGGTTTCTTCACGGTCTACGAAATAATTATCCAAAGAGATCGGGAATGGCTTCAAGCCATTTGTCATCAGCTGAATAGAAAGCCGTTTGCTGAATGTTGTCTTTCCCGAAGAAGACGGGCCGGCAATCAATACCAGTTTTACCCGGTTGCCGTTTTCACCACGATGGAAGATAGTATCGGCTATCTGCGCTATCTTTTTCTCCTGCAATGCTTCCGCCACATTAATCAAGTCAGTGGCATGTCCTTCTTCACAGGCAAGATTAAAATCTCCGGCATTATTAAGCCCCATGATATAACTCCAGTTCAGATATTCTTTAAAGACATCCAGCATTTTTTCCTGCTTCACAACTTCTTCGAGCATACTTGGGTTTTCACGACTCGGAATCCGGAGTAGCAACCCGTCATAATACTTCACGATATCGAACAATTTAAGATATCCGGTGCTGGGAAGCAGATTACCATAATAATAATCAATTGTATCACCCAATGTATAATAATAGGTATAAAGAGAACCGGAAGTTTCAAGTAATCTCACTTTATCATTCATCCCCCGCTCGCTGAAAACCCGTACCGCTTCCGCCGTATGACATTCAATACGGTGATAAGGAATATTTTCTGCAATGATCTCCTGCATCCGTTGCTTGATACGCGTCACATCTTCGAGTTCAATGGGGCGTCCAATCCGCAAATTGCAGAAATAACCTTTTGAAACAGGATGTTCCACAAACAATTTTCCCTCGGGAAAGAGTTCCGTGACAGCCTTAAACAAGACAAAACAAAGCGAACGGACATAAGTACGCATACCGGACTGATCTCTCACATCCAGAAACTCTACATCCTTATTATTATATACTCTGAAATTAAGTCCCTCGGAGCGATTATTGACCTTGGCACTCACTACTTGATAAGGAAAATTAAGATTAAAACCGTAATAAATATCCAAAAGTGAGCTTCCGATAGGGAATTCTTTGGAATTATTGTTATTTTTGCAACATATTTGTAACATCTGTTTCATCGAGTTCGTTAAAAGGTGAATAATTTGGGACTAATATACTTATAATCAGATTGAGAACAAATAACCATTAAAAATATTATAGATGGAATATTCTTTTTATGATTTTTTAAAGCTCATAGGCTCATTGGGACTCTTCCTCTACGGAATGAAAATCATGAGCGAGGGCTTACAAAAGGTCGCGGGTGATAGATTGCGAAGTATTCTAACGGCAATGACCACCAACCGGGTAACAGGAGTTCTAACAGGAGTGTTGATTACAGCCCTTATCCAGTCTTCTTCAGCAACGACGGTGATGGTCGTCAGTTTCGTGAATGCCGGGTTACTTACACTTGCCGAATCCATCAGCGTTATTATGGGTGCCAACATCGGTACTACTGTAACTGCCTGGATCATTTCAATTTTCGGATTTAAGGTCGATATGGCTGCTTTCGCTCTTCCCCTCTTAGCCATTGCCCTCCCGCTCATCTTTTCTGGAAAAAGCAACCGCAAATCCATCGGTGAATTCATTTTTGGTTTTTCTTTCCTTTTCATGGGGCTCTCTTATCTGAAAGCAAACGCCCCCGACCTGAATGCCAATCCGGAAATGCTTGCCTTCGTACAGAACTACACGGATATGGGATTCTTTTCCATTATTCTGTTCTTGCTCATCGGTACAATATTGACCATGATTGTGCAAGCCTCTGCAGCTACCATGGCAATCACATTAATTATGTGTGCCAACGGCTGGATCAGCCTGGAACTGGGAGCAGCACTCGTATTGGGAGAAAACATCGGAACGACTATCACGGCCAATCTTGCCGCACTTACAGCCAACACACAGGCTAAGCGGGCAGCATTGGCCCATTTTGTTTTTAACGTGTTTGGGGTCATTTGGGTATTGATTGTCTTCCATCCTTTCATGGATCTAGTAAACTGGGTAGTAGACACCTTCTTTCAAAGCAGTAATCCAGAGGTTGCTATTTCCTACAAGCTATCTGCTTTCCACTCTATCTTCAATATCTGTAACGTATGTATCTTGATATGGGCTGTAAAACTGATTGAACGTACCGTATGCGCTTTAATCCACCCCAAAGAAGAGGACGAAGAACCTCGCCTGCGGTTTATCACTGGTGGTATGCTTTCCACTGCTGAACTTTCCATCCTTCAAGCACGTAAGGAAATCCATCTTTTCGCAGAACGTACTCACCGGATGTTCGGCATGGTGCAAGATCTGTTGCATACGGAAAAGGATGACGATTTCAATAAGCTGTTCAGCCGGATAGAGAAATATGAAAATATCAGCGACAATATGGAGCTTGAAATAGCCAACTACCTGAATCAGGTATCCGAAGGCCGTTTGAGTTCTGAAAGTAAGTTACAGATACGCGCCATGTTGCGTGAAGTGACAGAAATTGAAAGTATTGGCGACAGCTGCTATAATCTGGCACGTACCATCAACCGGAAACGTCAGACTAATCAAGACTTTACCGAGAAACAATATGAGCATATTCATTTCATGATGAAGTTGACTAACGATGCACTTGCCCAAATGATTGTGGTAGTAGAAAAACCGGAGCATCAGAGCATTGACATCAACAAATCCTTCAACATCGAAAACGAAATTAATAATTATCGTAACCAACTGAAGAATCAGAATATTCTGGATGTGAACAACAAAGAATATGATTATCAGATGGGAGTTTACTACATGGATATTATCGCCGAGTGCGAGAAACTTGGTGACTATGTAGTGAATGTAGTAGAAGCCAGCAGTGATGTGAAAGAGAAAAGAGCTTCTTAACAGATAAAATAAAGAATAAAAAAGGAGAATCAGTAGTATCAATACATACCTGATTCTCCTTTTTATATCTAATAGTATCTTTTATAAAATCAATTATATACGTATGATTCAGCCAAACGCCAGAACAATGTAGATTCCGGAACAGTAGTTGTACGAAGCACTTTTGCAGTCCCGCCTTCCGAGGCCGGATTTATATTGGCAAAAATATTCCATCCCTTATAAAAAGAGCAGTTACTATAATAGTATGATTTGTCACTGCCTGTCAATGTAAAAGGACGGTCGGCATACTGATAACTCACCAATGTAGCTTTTCCGGCAGAAGACCCTTTACCTGACCAGTTGGAAATAGCAATTCGCCCCACCCTTTTATCTCCATTAAAAACAAAGAAATCTCCTAACGTCGCCACAAGAGCGTCCGCATCATCTGAGGTTCCGGTCCAGTAACCACCCATACCATTACGCCGGTCTACTGTCTGAAGCTTTTCCGAAGGAAAACTAGTGGGAAGTGTCATTACTATTTGCCCGTTCTCATAAGGAAAGCTAAGAGTCTCAATCACTTGCCAATCAACACCCGTCACTTTCACCTCAACCCGGTCAAATGTGAAGTCCGCAGGTATATTCTGTATATCTTTTACTACAAGCGTGCTATAATCCGGAACATCCGGAGCAGGAGGTTGCTCTTCATTCTCATCGTCGCTACAACCAGCCATCAAAAGGCTGAATATCAATAATACAAAGATTACAGGGTATGATAGATACCTTAGATCGGTTATGACGGTTGCTCTATTATACATAACTTCCGTTTTTTGCATCAAAGATATCACATTTATAATCAGCAGAATAATTTCCAACCATAAAAATAAAAAATGACCGGGTATATATTTATACACCCAGTCATTCTCCTCTTAATAATTCTCTCTCTTGGTTTTATCCTTCGTACGGTTCAAAGTCTTCTTTTCCGACTCCACATAATGGACAAGTCCAATCATCAGGAATATCTTCAAATGCTGTTCCTGGTTCAATTCCACTTTCCGGATCTCCTTGTTCGGGGTCGTAAATATATTCACAGACCGTGCAAATGTACTTTTTCATAACGTTCGTATTTTTAATTGGTTTTCTAAATAATATAACACAAATAGCAAGATATTTGTTCAACACTATTTTTAAACTAAAGAAAAAAACTATCTTTGTAGTCATATTATCAAGCTAAAACAACAATATTATACTATGCTTATAGCACTATTGTCTACCTTAATAGTTTTATGTGCAGTCCTACTAATCAGTTTTTTATTGGAACGTAGGAAATGTCTGCGGATGCAACAACGATTGTTCCGTGAATCCAGAAAGTTGGAACGCACCAGCCATATTGCCGGCGCCATCTTGAAAAATGTGCATGCCTTTATCCTATTAATAGACAATGATTTCAAGGTACTGAAGACTAACTATTACCAAAAAACCGGAACCAGAAAAGGAACAGAAGAGAAAAGAGTGGGCGACTTGTTGCAATGTCGCAATGCATTGGCAGCCGAAGGAGGTTGCGGCACACATAGTTTCTGCGGCTCTTGCCCGATACGTACCGCCATACGACAAGCCTTCGAACAGAGGCGAAACTTCACGGATCTTGAAGCCACTTTATCCGTAGTTACATCTGATAATACTACCGTGGAATGTGATGCAGTAATATCCGGTTCTTACTTCCTTCTGAATGAAGAAGAGAACATGGTAATCACCGTACACGACGTTACCCGCCGAAAACAAGCTGAAAAGGAGTTACGGCTAGCCAAAGAAAAAGCAGAAAAAGCCGATATTTCAAAATCTGCCTTTTTAGCCAACATGAGCCATGAAATCCGTACCCCTCTCAATGCTATTACCGGATTTGCAGAGGTATTAGGCAGTGCAACTACAGAAGAGGAAAAGGCCCAATATCAAGAAATCATAAAAATGAATGCCGACCTCCTGATGCAACTGGTCAACGACATTCTCGATATGTCAAAAATCGAAGCCGGAACATTGGAATTTGTGCAGACAACAGTTGACGTCAATCAGTTACTTTCAGATTTACAACAACTTTTTCAAATGAGAGTCGATGACGCCGGAGGAAATATACAAATTATAGCGGAATCATCCCGTTCTTCCTGCATGATTCAAACAGATCGGAACCGGGTGGCACAAGTGCTTTCAAACTTTGCCGGCAACGCCATTAAGTTCACCCATAAAGGTAGCATCCGCCTCGGCTATGAAACTAGAGATACCGAGCTTTACTTTTATGTCAAGGATACCGGAACCGGAATTCCAGCAGAGAAATTACCGGATGTATTCGAGCGTTTCGTGAAACTGAATAAAGATAAAAAAGGAGCCGGACTGGGACTTTCCATATCTCAAACTATTGTCGCCAAACTTGGCGGTCAAATCGGAGCGGATTCCGTAGAAGGTGAAGGCTCTACATTCTGGTTTACAATTCCTTATCGGTCATGTGGTAAACCACGCTAACAAATTCGACTTCATAAAAAGTTTTAATTAAACATTCTATCACAATTTTATGTTGTATTTTTGCGGTTCAAACTAAACGCATGTATCTGCATGAGTACAAATAAAAATGACTATTATCATTTAGGACTTACTGATGACGAAGTCCTACAAAGCAGGGAGAAAAATGGTATTAACCTGTTAACGCCCCCCAAGCGTCCTTCTCTCTGGAAACTTTATCTGGAAAAATTTGAAGACCCGGTTGTCCGTGTATTATTAGTAGCAGCCGCTTTCTCATTAATTATCTCCATCATCGAAAACGAATATGCCGAAACAATCGGAATCATAGCCGCTATCTTATTGGCTACCGGAATCGGTTTCTTCTTCGAATATGATGCCAGCAAGAAGTTCGATCTGCTGAATGCAGTCAATGAAGAAACCTTGGTAAAAGTGGTCCGAAACGGACGCGTACAGGAAATCCCTCGTAAAGACATAGTGGTAGGTGATATCGTCATTCTGGAAACAGGTGAAGAAATTCCCGCTGATGGAGAGTTGCTGGAAGCTATTTCTCTGCAAGTGAACGAATCCAATCTGACCGGAGAACCTGTTATTAATAAAACTACTGTAGAAGCTGATTTTGATGAAGAAGCGACTTATGCCTCCAATCTGGTGATGCGTGGCACTACAGTGGTGGATGGACATGGTACCATGCGCGTGCTGCATGTGGGAGATGCTACTGAAATCGGAAAAGTAGCCCGGCAGAGTACAGAGGATAACCTCGAACCCACCCCGCTGAACATACAGCTCACCAAACTCGCAAATCTAATCGGAAAGATAGGTTTCACCGTTGCCGGTCTGGCTTTCCTTATTTTCTTCGTGAAGGATGTAGTGCTATATTTTGATTTCGGTTCGCTGAACGGATGGCATGAGTGGCTTCCGGTTTTCGAACGGACACTGAAATATTTTATGATGGCAGTTACGCTGATTGTAGTAGCTGTACCTGAAGGATTGCCAATGAGTGTTACGCTTAGTCTGGCATTGAACATGCGTCGTATGCTTTCTACCAACAATCTGGTGCGGAAAATGCATGCTTGCGAAACAATGGGAGCCATCACCGTGATTTGTACGGATAAAACCGGTACACTGACTCAAAATCTGATGCAAGTGCACGAACCCAATTTCTATGGTATAAAAAATGGCAGTGACTTGTCTGATGACGATATTAGCGCACTTATCGCAGAAGGAATCAGCGCCAATTCAACAGCTTTTCTTGAAGAATCAACCAATGGAGAAAAACCCAAAGGCGTAGGAAATCCAACCGAAGTGGCTTTATTGCTCTGGCTTAACAAACAGGGAAGAGATTACCTGCAACTCCGCGAACAAGCTCATGTTCTCGATCAACTCACCTTCTCTACCGAACGGAAATTCATGGCGACTCTTGTTGAATCCCCATTGATCGGAAAAAAAATACTTTATATAAAAGGAGCTCCTGAAATTGTTTTGGGTAAGTGTAAAGAAGTTGTTCTGGATGGACGGCAAGTGGATGCGGTAGAGTATCGTTCTACAGTAGAAGCACAACTGTTGAGTTATCAGAATATGGCTATGCGTACACTTGGATTTGCATTCAAGATTGTCGGAGAAAATGAACCAAACGATTGCACGGAACTAGTTTCAGCCAACGACCTCAATTTCTTGGGAGTGGTTGCCATCTCCGACCCGATTCGTCCGGATGTACCTGCTGCGGTTGCAAAATGTCAGTCTGCAGGTATCGGCATCAAGATCGTGACCGGTGACACTCCGGGAACTGCCACAGAAATCGCACGCCAGATAGGTCTTTGGAACCCTGAAACTGATACGGAACGAAATCGAATCACCGGTGTCGCATTTGCCGAATTGAGCGATGAAGAAGCACTGGACAGAGTGATGGACTTAAAAATCATGTCCCGCGCCCGTCCGACAGACAAACAACGTCTGGTACAACTGCTTCAACAAAAAGGAGCAGTGGTAGCTGTAACCGGAGACGGAACGAATGATGCCCCGGCTTTGAATCATGCTCAAGTAGGTTTGTCAATGGGTACAGGTACTTCTGTAGCTAAAGAAGCCAGTGATATTACATTGCTCGATGACTCCTTCAACAGTATCGGAACCGCTGTTATGTGGGGACGTTCACTGTATAAGAATATCCAGCGTTTCATCGTTTTCCAGCTAACGATCAACTTTGTGGCATTGCTTATCGTTCTGCTAGGCTCCGTAATCGGTACGGAACTTCCGCTGACTGTAACACAAATGTTATGGGTGAACCTGATTATGGATACTTTTGCCGCTTTGGCTCTTGCCTCTATTCCACCCAGCGAAACGGTGATGCTTGAGAAACCTCGTCGCAGTACCGATTTTATTATCAGTAAGGCAATGCGGTCTAATATAATAGGTGTGGGCTCTATCTTCCTCATCGTATTGCTCGGAATGATTTATTATTTCGACCACAGTACGCAAGGAATGAATGTACACAACCTGACTATTTTCTTCACCTTCTTTGTCATGCTGCAATTCTGGAATCTGTTCAATGCCCGTGTATTCGGTACTACCGATTCGGCATTCAAGGGACTTTCCAAATCGTATGGGATGGAGCTTATTGTACTGGCTATTCTTGCCGGACAATTCCTCATCGTACAATTCGGTGGAGCCGTATTCCGCACGGAACCGCTCGACTGGCAAACCTGGCTTCTTATTATAGGCGTTTCGTCCACGGTGTTATGGGTTGGAGAACTTGTTCGCCTTGTTCAACGTATTATTCACAAAAAAGACAGAAATGAAAAGTAAAGGAATAAAAAACCTTCTTATTGATTTAGGTGGTGTACTTATCAATCTCGACCGCCAACGTTGCATTGAGCACTTTCAGAAGTTAGGGCTCCAAAACGTGGATGCATTGCTGGATATCCAGAACCAGGACGGACTCCTGATGCAACAGGAAAAAGGATTGATTACACCTGCCGAATTCCGTGACGGAGTTCGTAAAATGATAGGCAAAGCAGTTAGCGACAAACAAATAGATGCAGCCTGGAATAGTTTTCTGGTAGATATACCCACACAAAAACTGGATTTATTATTAAAATTACGTGAGAAATATGTCGTCTATTTATTGAGCAATACCAACCAAATTCATTGGGAATGGACATGCGCTCATTTGTTTCCTTACCGCACCTTCAAGGTAGAAGATTATTTTGAAAAAACATACCTCTCTTTTGAAATGAAAATGGCCAAGCCCGAACCGGAGATATTCAAGGCAATCATAGAGGATGCCGGTATCGAGCCGAAAGAAACGCTTTTTATTGATGACTCTGAAATGAACTGTAAGACAGCCCAAAATTTAGGAATTTCCACCTATACAGCGAAAGCAGGCGAAGACTGGAGCCATCTTTTCAACCTCAAATAATTTTAGAGATATGCAGATTATACGTGACACATCGGCAATTACCCCGGAACCCTGCGTAGCTACCATCGGTTTCTTTGATGGAGTACATGCAGGACATCGCTATCTGATTCAGCAAGTGAAAAAGATAGCCGCCGCCAAAGGTCTACGCTCTGCATTGGTTACTTTTCCCGTTCATCCCCGAAAAGTGATGAATGTGGAGTATCGTCCGGAACTTCTGACTACCCCCGAAGAAAAAATAAGTCTGCTTGCAGACATCGGGGTAGACTACTGCCTGATGCTTGATTTCACTCCGGAAATTTCCCGGCTCACTGCCCGGGAGTTTATGACACAGTTGCTAAAAGAGCGTTATCAGGTAAAATATCTGGTTATCGGCTATGACCATCGTTTCGGACATGACCGCAGCGAAGGTTTCGAGGATTATGTACGTTATGGAAAAGAAATTGGCATAGAAGTAATTCGCGCCAAAGCGTATACCAGCAATATAGAAATAGGGAACGAACCCAACATTCCGGTGAGTTCTTCCCTGATCCGCAAACTTCTTCATGAAGGAGAAGTTAGCCTGGCCGCCCATTGTCTGAAATATGAATATTTCCTTGACGGGATCGTAGTAGGCGGCTATCAGGTAGGCAGAAAGATAGGTTTCCCAACGGCCAATTTACGGGTGGATGATCCCGATAAACTGATTCCTGCCGATGGCGTATATGCCGTATGGGTAACATTTGACGGGAAAACGTATATGGGGATGCTGAATATAGGTGTCCGCCCGACGATTGACAATGGTCCGAACCGGACGATTGAGGTGAATATCCTCCACTTCCATTCTGACATATATGATAAATTCATCCGGCTTACTTTTGTTAAACGGACACGTCCCGAACTGAAATTCTCCAGTATCGACGAGTTAATAACACAGCTCCATAAGGATGCTGAAGAGACAGAAACAATTCTTAAAAAATAGATTCTTATGCAAAAGTCATTTATGAGCATCTCTTTGGTGGTAATAGCTATATCCATGTTAGCTATGTTTATCTATAGTTTCTTTACCACTAAATAAAAAAACATGAAAACGGCTATCAAATTAGTATTAATAGACCTTCTCATTGCGCAGATTATTGCTCCAATCCTGATTATGATTCCCTGTACGATCTATTTGTTCGTCACCACGGGAAATCTGGATAAAGTCACTCTGACGCAAATGATTATGATCCCGGCACAACTAGCCGGTCAGATTATGATGGGTATTTATCTATGGAAAGCCGGTTATATCAGTAAAAAGAAGGCAACATGGTTACCTGTGTCAGCCCCTTATCTGGTCTGTAGTGCCATTGCAATCCTCACTTGCGGGTTTGCAGTTTCCTCACTAATGAGCCTGCTGGATTGGATTCCCAATATCATGGAACAATCTTTCAACATTCTCCAATCCGGTTGGGGCGGCATTCTTGCAATAGCCATCGTAGGTCCCGTACTTGAAGAGTTATTGTTTCGCGGAGCCATCACCCACGCTTTACTTCAGCAATACAATCCGACTAAAGCAATTCTGATTTCCGCACTTCTGTTCGGTGTCTTTCATATAAATCCCGCCCAGATCCTTCCGGCTTTTCTGATCGGTATCCTGCTGGCATGGACTTATTACAAAACAGGCAGTCTGATACCTTGTATACTGATGCATGTACTAAACAACTCATTGTCAGTCTATCTTAGCATCAAATACCCCGAAGCAGAAAATATGGACGACCTGATTAACGGTACCCCGTATCTCATCGTCCTATTCGGGTCAATCCTCCTGTTTATCGGTATCATACTGACCATGAACCACCTGACTTCCCAAAAGCAGCAATAAAAAAGGGAAGTTTTTACTTCCCCTCTTTCGCTTTGAATGCTAATGCATACATTCGTATTTGTTTTACCATCGACAGCAAACCGTTGCTACGCGTTGGCGATAGATGTTCTTTCAGCCCGATCTTGTCTATAAAATAAAGATCTGCATTCAAGATTTCATCAGGAGTATGTCCGGAAAGGACTTTAATCAATAGGGCAATAATCCCCTTTACAATCAAAGCATCACTTTCTGCTTTAAAAACGATTTTACCATCCACATCATCTGCTTGAAGCCATACCCTGCTCTGGCATCCTTCAATCAGATTTTGTTCCGTCTTATATTTTTCTTCAAGTGGTTCCTGTTCATTTCCCAGATCAATAAGTAATTGATAACGGTCCATCCAATCGTCGAAGTCACTGAATTCCGCAATCACTTCATCTTGTAGTTCATTAATTGACATTATAGTAATTATTTAATTAGACAATATACCAATGTGCGAATAGCAGATGCCGTATTTAAAACCGGCATACCAATCTATCAACACCTTATTATATTATTTCTCAATTCTATTATTTCTCATTATAAATCACTTCCAATACCGTCTGACCGACTGCTTTCAACGTATTCTTATCAATATGTTCCATATTGTCATTGACAGTATGCCATGTCGGGGTAAAATCACCTTCCTGATTGTAGGGAATGATATCGATCGTTTTAATACGTGCCAGACGATTTATGAACAGATGGTCGTCTGTTACAAATCCTCCGTTTCCATCCATGAAAGTCTTTCCGTAACCCGCTTTCTTTGCCGCTTTCCAAACCTTCTTATTTATGTCCGGAGCAAATTCTTCCGAATACCCTTCTTTCATAAACACACTGCCTTCACCTCCTACCATATCGAGCAGGATACCAAAACGTGCATTATATCCTTGTACATGAGGATTACGTGCCCAATACTGCGATCCCAGACACCAGAATTCCTCCTTATGCTTTCCTGTATAAAACTGTGGCGCACCGTAGTCCTCTGCATCCAACAGAATGATATCAATCCCCAATTCCGGTTGTTGCTGATTGACCAGACGAGCTATTTCGAGCAAAGCTCCTACCCCACTGGCACCATCATTTGCACCCAGAATCGGAGTTTTATGGTTCTTCTCGTCAGGATCGTTATCAGCCCATGGGCGTGTATCCCAATGTGCAAACAAAGCGATTCTCTTTTTACTTTCCGGCTTATAAGAACCGATAATGTTTCTCGCTTTCAACAGCGTACCGTCATAAGCAATCAAATCAGCATATTGATTAGTCACTTGAGCACCGAAAGCCTCTAATTGACTGGCAAGGTAATTGCCACAGGCAACATGTTCTTTAGTGTTAGGAACACGAGGTCCGAAATCTACCTGATTCTTTACATACAAATAAGCACTATCCGCATCAAACTGAGGTACATTCACAACTGTCTTTTCGCCTTGTTCACTCGTACTATTTGCCTTGTTACCTCCACCGCAAGAGAATGCTGATAATAACAAAAAGGCACTCATTAATACTATCATAGTTTTCTTTTTCATCGTCCTTTTATCTATTAAAGCCTCAAAATTAGTCATTTTCACCACAGCATCGTTCAGATGGAATGGATTATTAACATATAAACTTTAGTTCCACATTTTTCTTTCCCACCACAAGCTCTACTTTTGCACCGTTGATAAGCGGGAGATTATGAGTCACATGCCCCACCGGGAAATTGAAACAGACGGGATAATCATACTCTTTTACTAAATCTGCCAAAGCAGCATACAGTTCCTTGCCCAACGAACAGTCTTCTTCATATTCTGTAAATTGACCGATAATCAATCCGGACAGTTTTTCTAACACGCCCCCCAGTTTCAAATTATACATCATACGTTCGATGGCATGCGGACGTTCGCTAACATCTTCAATAAACAGTATAGTGCCTTCCGCCGGAATATCATAAGGAGTGCCACGCAAACCGTAGGCTACCGCCATGTTACCGCCATGCAGAACGCCTTGTGCCGTTCCCTGCTTGTTCAGTTTATGCTTCTCGCACATGTAAGAAGGAATATTTCCCAATAGAATATCCTTCAGATAGTTCGCACAAAGATCGTCTTCCGGTTCCACCGTAAGATGACGTGCCATCAATGAATGAAGGGAAGCATATCCATTTTTCTGAAACAGATTGTGCAAAGCGGTTATATCGCTAAAGCCCAGTAACCATTTCGGATGTTCACAAAAGGCCGTAAAATCAATTTTATCGATCAAATGTACCGCCCCGTACCCTCCACGGCTGCAAAGAATAGCCTTCACTTTAGGGTCGTCCATCGCATCCTGCAAATCTTTCAGCCGCTGCTTGATTGTCCCGGCATATCTTCCGGATGAACTTCCGGCATGCTTTCCTATAGCCACTTTCAAGCCCCATGATTCCATCCGTTTCTTGGCTCCTTTTAGGAATTGTTGGTCTATCTTACTCGAAGGTGATACAATAACCACTTTATCACCTTTCTGCAAAAAGGGAGGAAATTGAATATCCATATATGTTCTTATTTTATTGACTTTCGTTGATAAAAACGCACCCAGTCCACTTCCATTTCTACCGGAAGATCCTCGGGAGAGACTGCTCCCACCCACGAACCTCCCAACTGCATATCAATCAGCAGATAAAATGGCTGAGTAAAAGGGAATTGTCCTTCTTCTTTCGTTTGTATGCGGGGGTAAGTAAACGTATGCACATCATTGACATAAAATGAAAGACTGTCCGGATACATTTCGACTGCAAAAATATTGTAGCGGTCAGGGTGAATCACTCCCGTAGAATGTGATACCGGATGATCCTTGATCCCCAGCGTATAAGTGTAATGGGAATGAACTGTCTGATAAGCAATAGAATCGTTATTCAAACGTTCCATGACATCAATCTCACCGCCAGATGGCCATGCCGCTCCTTCAGGCAACATCCAGATGGCAGGCCATGCTCCTCCCGCCGCATTCAACTTGGCACAAATCTCAATACGCCCGTTCGTAAAAGCCTTTTTACCTTTTGTATACACACCACCTGTCAAATAAGGGGCAGTGTCATTGCGTTGGGTATGATTGACAATACCTCTCAACACCAGTTTGCCTTTACGCATGGCATAGCAGGAATCAAAGTCTGTCATATAGTTATTCCAGTCTGACTTACCTCGTGGAATCTTGCTCCAGACCTGTGAATCGAAACTCTTTTTCTGATTAAAGTTCTCTTCCCAGATCAAAGACCAACCGGAAGACGTCTTGCTGCTTTTACAGGAAACAAGCGTCCAACAAAGGAGAATTAAGCTAAGAAATAATAGATTTTTAAACTGTTTCATGGTGCTTTTATTTTATTGGGGGATTTATTTGCAAAAATACAGGAAAAAACGGTTCCATGCACATCCAACAGCCAAAACAAATAAAATATAGCAAAATGTTACATAATGGATGTAATTTTTCGGGTTATAATCATTATTTTTTCAATCATTTTTCTGATATTTGCTAAAAATCTAACGTTATGGAACCTATTCTAAATTTTGCCCAGTTAACGGCTCATCTTAAAAAACTAAACCATAGAAAACGAATTGCCGTGGTCTGTGCGAACGATCCTAACACTGAATATGCCATCTCCCGTGCTTTGGAAGAAGGGATTGCAGAATTTCTGATGATTGGAGATTCTACCATTCTGAAGAAATATCCCACGCTCAAACAATATCCTGAATACGTAAAAACCATCCACATAGAAAATCCGGATGAAGCGGCGCGCGAAGCTGTCCGCATTGTGCGTGAAGGAGGAGCGGATATTTTGATGAAAGGGATTATCAATACGGACAACTTACTGCATGCCATACTCGACAAAGAAAAAGGTTTGTTACCGAAAGGGAAAATCCTCACGCATCTGGCAGTAATGGAAATTCCTACTTACCATAAACTGCTTTTCTTCTCGGATGCCGCCGTCATTCCGCGTCCTACTTTACAGCAACGTATAGAAATGATTTGGTATGCTATCTGCACCTGCCGTCACTTTGGTATCGAACAACCGCGTGTCGCATTGATTCACTGCACAGAAAAAGTGAGTGCCAAGTTCCCTCATTCACTAGATTATGTGAATATCGTAGAACTTGCCGAAGCGGGAGAATTCGGAAATGTGATTATTGACGGCCCGCTGGATGTACGTACTGCCTGCGAACAAGCAAGTGGTGATATTAAAGGGATTGTATCTCCTATCAACGGACAGGCAGATGTCTTGATATTCCCGAACATTGAATCGGGTAATGCATTCTACAAATCCGTCTCTCTGTTTGCACAGGCAGAAATGGCAGGATTGCTGCAAGGTCCTATTTGCCCTGTAGTACTTCCATCGCGTAGTGATTCCGGCTTGTCCAAATATTACAGCATTGCAATGGCATGCTTACAAGTGTCAGGAGATTGCAAATGCAGAAAACAAGTCAGCCAAGTCACCGGCTCATCATTCTAAATTCACCACAAAAAGCCTACTATTCATGAAAATTCTGGTTATCAATCCCGGTTCTACTTCTACTAAAATAGCAGTTTACGAAAATGAAACTCCGCTGTTTGTCAGTAATATAAAACATTCTGTAGAAGAACTATCCGCTTTTCCCGAGGTGATAGACCAGTTTGAATTCCGGAAAAACCTGGTGTTACAAGAATTGGAAAACAATAAGATACCTTTTTCTTTTGATGCAATCATCGGACGCGGCGGTTTAGTGAAACCGATACCGGGCGGAGTGTATGAGGTAAATGAGGCCATGAAACGTGATACAGTGCATGCTATGCGTACCCATGCTTGTAACTTAGGAGGATTGATTGCCAGCGAACTGGCCTCCACATTACCCGACTGTCCGGCTTTCATTGCTGATCCGGGAGTGGTGGATGAACTGGAAGATATAGCACGCATTACAGGTTCTCCCTTAATGCCGAAGATCACCATCTGGCATGCATTAAACCAGAAAGCAATCGCCCGCCGCTTTGCCAAAGAGCAGGGAACCCAATACGAAAATCTGGATTTAATTATCTGCCATCTGGGAGGTGGCATCTCTGTCGCAGTCCATCACCACGGACGAGCCATTGACGCCAACAATGCATTGGACGGTGAAGGTCCTTTCTCACCGGAACGTGCCGGTACACTTCCCGCCGGTCAACTGATCGACCTATGTTTTAGCGGTCAACTCACCAAAGACGAATTGAAAAAACGTATCTCCGGACGCGCCGGACTGACCGCCCATCTAGGTACAACCGATGTTCCCGCCATTATACAATCTATCGAAGAAGGAGATAAAAAAGCGGAACTGATACTGGATGCCATGATTTACAATGTTGCAAAAGCGATAGGAGCCAGTGCCACCGTACTTTGTGGGAAGATAGATGCCATCCTTCTGACAGGAGGTATCGCCTATTCGGACTATGTGATTTCAAGACTGAAAAAAAGAATCTCTTTCCTGGCCCCCACCTACGTTTATCCCGGAGAGAATGAAATGGAGTCACTAGCATTTAATGCCATAGGAGCACTAAAGGGGGAATTGCCGATACAAATCTATAAATAGGCGGGCGCACAAAAAGGCTATTCAGTTACCAATCACCAAGCAATCTGATAGTTTCTGTTTCTAATTGGAAACGGCTAACTGTACAGCATCATTCACAATGCCTGCTAATATAAAGTCTTGAGCACATAAATGGTTCGACCAAAAAGAACACTAATACAAATAATAACAGTAAGGTATATTTGTCTATTTCACATAGATAGTTGAATAACATAGTAAAAAAGTACTTTTGCGATAGTTTCTTTAGCGGGGTTAATAAAAAAAGCGCCTATTAGCCATCGCATTAACCACGATTTTAACCACGACCTTAACCACGAAGCTATACCTTTGCCATGTCTCAACCCGTGGGAACATTCAACATTGGCAACACATGAAAACGCTGTGATTACTTCGCAAGCTATAAACTCAAAAAGAAAATTATGAAGAAATGTTGGTTATTATTTTTAGTGCTTAGCTGCACGCTTCTTGCCCAGTCCAAAGACTGGACACAATACGTTAATCCGTTAATGGGAACACAATCATCTTTTGAATTATCAACAGGTAACACCTACCCCACCATTGCCCGCCCTTGGGGAATGAATTTCTGGACCCCACAGACCGGAAAAATGGGAGACGGATGGCAATATGTCTATACAGCCAATAAAATCCGTGGATTCAAACAAACTCATCAGCCCAGCCCATGGATAAACGATTACGGACAGTTCTCCATTATGCCGATGGTGGGTAAACCTGAATTCGACGAAGAAAAGCGGGCTAGCTGGTTCGGACACAAAGGAGAAGAAGCAACTCCTTATTACTACAAGGTGTATCTGGCCGAATACGATATTGTCACGGAAATGTCTCCGACCGAACGTGCTGTTCTCTTCCGGTTCACTTTCCCGGAAAACGCACATTCGTATATTGCAGTCGATGCATTTGACAAAGGTTCTTTTATTCAGATTATCCCAGAAGAAAACAAAATTATCGGTTATAGTACACGCAATAGCGGAGGAGTTCCCGAAAACTTCAAGAACTATTTTATTATTCAATTCGATAAGCCTTTCACCTATAAAGCCACTGTAAATAATGGAAATATTCAAGAAAATGCAACCGAACAGACAACTGACCATGCAGGAGCCATTATAGGTTTTAAAACTCAACGTGGAGAACAAGTACATGCACGCATCGCCTCTTCCTTTATCAGCTTCGAACAGGCTGCAAGAAATATGAAAGAATTAGGAAATGACAATCTAGAGCAGATAAAACAAAAGGGACAGAAAGCATGGAACCAAGTACTGGGAAAAATCGAAGTGGAAGGAGGAAACCTCGATCAATACCGCACTTTCTACTCCTGCTTATACCGTTCGTTACTTTTCCCCCGAAAATTCTACGAACTGGACGAAGCCGGAAAACCTGTTCATTACAGCCCTTATAACGGGCAAGTTCTACCGGGATATATGTTTACCGACACCGGATTTTGGGATACCTTCCGGTGTCTTTTCCCATTACTGAATCTGATGTATCCGTCGATGAATAAAGAAATGCAGGAAGGGCTCATCAATACCTACAAAGAAAGCGGATTCTTCCCCGAATGGGCCAGCCCCGGACACAGAGACTGCATGATAGGAAATAATTCGGCTTCCGTACTGGCAGATGCTTATTTAAAAGGTATTAAAGTAGAAGATGTGAAAACTTTGTACGAAGGGTTAATACACGGAACAAAGAACGTACATCCCACCGTATCTTCCACAGGAAGACGCGGATACGAATATTATAATAAGTTAGGCTATGTCCCTTATGACGTAAAAATCAATGAAAACACAGCTAGAACTTTGGAATATGCCTACAATGACTGGTGTATCTATCAATTAGCCAAAGAATTAAAGCGACCGGAAAAAGAAATACAGCTCTTTGCCAAACGGGCGATGAACTATAAGAATGTATTCGATAAAGACTCCAAGCTCATGCGAGGAAAAAATGAAGATGGAACATTCCAATCTCCATTCTCACCATTGAAATGGGGAGATGCATTTACCGAAGGAAACAGCTGGCACTACTCATGGTCTGTATTCCACGATCCACAAGGATTAATTGACTTAATGGGAGGAAAAGATATGTTTATCACTATGCTGGATTCTGTATTTTCCGTACCTCCTGTCTTTGATGAGAGTTATTACGGGCAGGTTATTCATGAGATTCGTGAAATGACAATCATGAATATGGGGAATTACGCGCATGGCAATCAACCAATCCAACACATGATCTACCTATACAACTATGCCGGTCAACCCTGGAAAGCGCAGTATTGGCTACGCCAGGTCATGGATAGAATGTACACACCGGGCCCTGACGGATATTGTGGAGATGAAGATAATGGGCAGACTTCGGCATGGTATGTTTTCTCCGCATTAGGTTTTTACCCCGTATGTCCGGGAACCGACGAATACGTCGTTGGAGCTCCTCTTTTTAAAAAAGCAACCTTACATCTTGAAAACGGTAACAGCCTCATCATCCATGCAACCGATAACAACAAGAAGAATATGTATATTCAAACAATGAATCTGAACGGCACAGAATATAAAAAGAACTATCTACGCCATGAAGACTTATTAAAAGGAGGAAACATTAACTTCCAAATGGGAAGCCAGCCCAATTTAAACAGAGGAACGGAAGAGGAAAGCTTTCCTTACTCCTTCTCTAAAGTCCTAAAAAAGATTCGTTAAATTCATAAAAAACAAGAGACTGTTTAACTAAGTCTCATGTTGATAAGTTTGCCTCTATTATGGGAATCCATAGCAGAGGCAAATTTTATTCTTCAAGACTTATTAGGGATATTCATTAAAAGGAAAAAGTGATCTCCTTATTCATCAACGTTTCAAAAATCAGAAAAAGATAGAGGAGCCACACACCTTATAGCAACATGTATGCTACTTCTCTTAAGAAAGAGTAACTTCTTCCAATAAAGCAAGCTCCCAACTACGCCAAACAATAGTAATTAACTTCAGTTCACCTTTCGCCCTGGCTTCTGCCACCAGTTCATCTTCACTATAACGAAGTAACTGTTCGCGCGCCTCATCAGCAAGGGCACGTATTTCTTTTTCCGAAGCACCGGCTTTTGCATATTTCACCTCAAGCAGATAGGTGAAAGGAGGCAGTACAGGAACCGACGGACTAGGTTTGAAGAAGAAATCTGCAAAACCCTTATTCAATTCGTATTCCGGATAGAGCTGATAATAACGATACATTCCTAAATAGGCAAGCAAGAAGCCTTTAATGTGCGCTTCACCTTCAATATATTCACGGATACGACTTTGCTCACGAACAGCATTGGCGATAAAATCGAACAAAGGTTTCCAGTCTCCCCTGAAAGCCATATTCTCAAATAAAGCACTCATCCTGTTCATGTCAATTTTAAAGATATCATGCTTGATGTAGCCTTGTATCAAGAAATTAAACAGTTGTTCTCTTACAACCAAATTCGGTACATGTAAAATGGGTCTTCCCACCATGTCCACACCTTTGATGGAAAGAAGTCCGAAATAGAATAATAAAGACTTGAAATTACTGGGGTCCGTCATCTCCAATGCAGAGAAATGAGTAACGATGTCAGTAGTGATTTCTCCTTGCTCGGCTATTTCCTTTATAACGGAAAAATTCTCTCCCAACCCGTGATCTAGCTTTATCAAGTATGCCAACTTGTTAAAGTCAGTGCGAATATTGGGATCTACGATTTCTTCAGGCTTTTCCCCATGTAAAACAAAAGACTTCATAAAATAAAGTACCATATCAGAGTTAAACATACAGTCCACCAATCTACTTCTACTAAAGCAATAATTGTCATAATTAGGTTTCATCATGACAACAGTTTCATCTACAGATTGTATCAACACTCCTTGTTCTTTATAATAAGTCAGCATTTCACGCAATTCTTTCTCACTAAAACCAACTAAATCATTAAACCAAGGATCAGTCGTTATATTGGTTCCGATGTTAAAGCCACTAGTCACATCATCCATCGTCACCGGACTCACTCCGGTAATAAACAACCGTTCAAGAGCAGCTCCGGTTCCGGTAGTAGCGGATTTTATCACGTTAAAGAAGCCACGAATAAAACCTTCGCCATGCGTTGCTTTCCTATAAAATTCCGTACCGTAAGTCGAAAGAATGGTATTGGTGAAATTATCATATTCATCAATGAGTAAATAAATACGAATATTTTTCTTACGGGTAGCATAGGAATTAATCGCAGACAGAAAAGCACCGGGTTCTTCTTGTATTTTCTCATCAAGAACATCCCAAATTTCTTTTCCTAACAATTCTTCATACTTAAAGACAAAATCTTTAAGTTTGCTACAACAATGCAGCTTAAACGATAGTTCTACTTCATTGACATTGGAACTCACTTCCGAAAAATTAAATCGCATGATGAGAAACTGATTGTGGAGCTTCGTCGGATGCTGACCTATGTATAGCTGACCAAACAACTCGTCAAACTGTTCAGCATGATTTACGTCATAATAGGCCTCTAACATAGCCAAAGTCAGACTCTTCCCAAATCTACGGGGACGTATCAGAAACAGATAAGGCGGTTGCATCTCTATTTTTTCAATGAACATTGTCTTATCTACATAATAATAATTCTCTTTCTGAATTCGGCTAAAATCAGTTATTCCGTAAGGTATTTGTTTCATCATATTGCGATTCCTTTCAATTTATCTGTCCCTTATTTCTGCAGACTTTTTTCAATATTCTGCAAACGGCGTTCTAACGCTGCATACTTTTCATCCTTTTCTTTTAAAAGACGCTCGTAGAGTTCAGTGATTTTGTCGATAGGATTGAAATTGTTTACCCGATTATCATTACTACTGTCAGTATCTTCGGTATAGGATTTCACAGTACCAATATTAATCTTTGCTCCACCTGTATTTTGTTCCGAATCATTCACCGTATTATTCTCAAACACCACCGTCTGTGCATCCTCCTCCAAAGTCTTGAGATAATCGAAAGGGACATTCAATGCACGTGCAAAACGTTGCAACATCTCATCATCAATCACTTTCATCTTCTCATATTTAGAAACAGCAGGTTGTGAGAGATGTACTAATTCACTCAAACCCTCCTGGTTCATATCCTTTTCAATACGGGTACGACGTATATTGCGTCCGTGATGGACTCTCCCAATTGTCAATTCTTCTGTTTCCATTTTTATTTTCTTTCTTTTTAAAATCCAACAAATATACAAATGAAAAGTTTCGCTCGAAGCAAATATACGAAAAAAACGAATAGATGTGATAATATGGATAAAAGGAATATTACAACCTGACAAATAGAATAAAATGAATACTTCAAACAGCGCATAATGTGTTAAATTATCACGAACTTTACCGCACGAAAGGGCAACAAAACAAAAGAGCTTACGGACATGAAAAGAATATTGACAAATAAAGAATACAGGTTCATAAAAGGGCTCAAAGAATTGATGATTAAATACAATGCGGTGATCTCTACAGATGCGCAAGGGAAAATTGAGATTGTGGTGAATGAAGACAACGAATCATTTGATTTTGAAGCAGAAAGCACGATCTATTTAGGAGCTTGTTTTTCAGATTATGAGTTAAATGAATTACTGGAAAAGAACTTCGCACACATAAAACGAATAAAAGAGGAGTATAAAACAAACTTGTAAACGGATCTATATAATCGAAAAATCATTAATCCTAATCTCTATATAAACACCCCACCGGTTTCTTTAAAACCAACGACCTCTTCCTTTTAAAGGAAGGGGTCGTTCCTTTAAAAGGAGTGAAGCTTTGGTTTTAAAGCAAGAAAAACGACCTTATTAACAGGTATATTTGCCTGTATCATAAACTTTTTAAATAAAAAAGCTCTTTCAAAGAAATTTTTCTCATATCTTTGCGACGTGTTAAGTTAATAAATTGATTAAGGTCGATTTTTGACTGTTTCGAATCGGGAAGTATGGGGGTACTTTCCGATTCTTTTTTTGGGGAGGATATAACAAGGTGTCTTTCATCTTTTTAAAGGTTTTAATAAACTGAATAAATCTAATATATACTAACTCTATATATAAAACAGTTCAACCCCGGATGATACTAATAAAAAAAGAAGGCTGTTTCAAAATTGAAACAGCCTTCTTTATATATAGACGCTATCGCGTTCTTATTTCTTTTCTGGTCTTGGCATCAACACTTTTCTTGAAAGTTTGAATTTACCAGTTTTCTGGTCAACATCAATCAGTTTTACTTCGATTTCATCACCTTCCTTAATTCCAGCTTCTTCTACTGTTTCCAGACGCTTCCAATCAATTTCAGAGATGTGCAGCAAACCATCCTTGCCCGGCAAGAATTCGATGAATGCACCGTAAGGCATAATAGAACGAACTTTACCTTTATAAACTTCGCCCACTTCAGGAACAGCAACGATTGCTTTAATCATGCGCATTGCATTATCAATACATTTTTTGTTTGTTCCGGAAACTTCGATGCGTCCCATACCATCAATTTCTTCGATAGTAATCACAGCACCGGTTTCTTCCTGCATACCTTGGATGATTTTTCCACCAGGGCCGATTACAGCACCGATAAATTCTTTAGGAATTGTCATCGTTTCAATGCGTGGAGCATGTTCTTTCAGGTCAGCACGTGGTTCAGCGATTGTTTCAGTAATCTTACCCAGAATGTGCATACGTCCTTCTTTTGCCTGATTCAAAGCACGTTCCAGAATTTCGTAAGACAGACCGTCTACCTTGATATCCATCTGAGTAGCCGTAATACCATCTTTTGTTCCTGTTACTTTGAAGTCCATATCACCCAAGTGGTCTTCGTCACCCAGAATATCAGACAATACAGCATATTTTTCTTCGCCCGGATTCTTAATCAATCCCATAGCGATACCTGATACCGGTTTCTTGATCTTCACACCAGCATCCATCAATGCCAATGTTCCGGCACATACAGTAGCCATAGAAGAAGAGCCGTTAGATTCGAGAATATCTGAAACCACACGTACTACATACGGATAGTCAGCAGGAATCTGTCCTTTCAAAGCACGCCAAGCCAAGTGACCGTGACCGATTTCGCGACGACCTACACCACGTTGTGCTTTTGCTTCACCTGTAGAGAAAGGAGGGAAATTATAATGCAATAAGAAACGTTCTTTTCCGTGTTCCAAAACATCGTCAATGATCTTCTCATCCAGTTTGGTACCCAGAGTAACAGAAGTCAGTGATTGTGTTTCACCACGAGTAAAGATAGCAGATCCGTGAGGACCAGGCAGAGGACCAACCTCACACCAGATCGGGCGGATTTCAGTAGTCTTACGACCATCCAAACGCTTACCTTCGTCAAGGATAGAACGGCGCATGGCTTCTTTTTCTACATCGTGGTAGTAACGGTCGATCAACGCACCCTTTTCGTCCAACTCTTCTTCAGAGAATTGAGCTTTGAATTCTTCACGGATAGCTTCGAAAGCAGCAAAACGTTCGTGTTTGTTATTGTTTCCGGAAGCGGCAACAGCGTAAGCTTTTTCGTAGCATGCTTCACGAACAGCCTTGCGCAAATCTTCGTCGTTCACTTCATGGTTGTATTCACGTTTCACTGTTTTTCCAACCTCTTCAGTCAACTCCATCTGTGCTTTACAATGAACCTTGATAGCTTCATGAGCTACTTTCATTGCTTCCAGCAATTCAGCTTCGGATACTTCGTGCATTTCACCTTCTACCATCATGATGTTCTCATAAGTAGCGGCCACCATCAGATCCATATCAGCTTTTTCCAGTTGTTCAAAAGTAGGATTGATAACGAACTGACCGTCGATACGTGCTACACGTACTTCAGAAATCGGTCCGTTGAAAGGAATATCTGAAACGGCAAGCGCTGCAGAAGCGGCAAGTCCTGCCAATGCATCCGGCATATCCACACCATCAGCAGAAAAGAGGATGATGTTCACATATACCTCTGCGTGATAATTATCGGGGAATAAAGGACGGAGAGCACGGTCGACAAGACGGCAAGTCAGAATCTCATAATCAGAAGCTCTACCTTCTCGCTTGGTGAAACCACCGGGAAAACGGCCGAATGCCGCAAATTTTTCTTTGTACTCTACCTGTAAAGGCATAAAATCTGTTCCGGGAACTGCATCTTTAGCGGCACAAACAGTAGCTAACAACATGGTGTTTCCCATGCGGAGCATTACAGAACCGTCTGCCTGTTTTGCCAACTTTCCCGTCTCGAGCGTGATGGTTCTTCCATCAGGTAACTCGATTGTCTTAACAATTGGGTTAATCATAAAAATTGTTTTATCTATACTTTTTCTTTCAAAATTCCTGCAAAGATATACATTTATCGTGGTAATTAGGTGGAAATGAGGTAAAAAGTTAGTGGCGAACTGATTTTTTTTCAAAATTAGGATGAAGAACACAGCAAAATGCTTTGACTAATCTCGAAAAGAAGTATATTTGCATCTCGTTAATAACACACACTATATGAAAAAGGTTACTTTTGCAGCGCTCGCCGCACTTACTATTACTGCTTGTAGTTCCGGCCCTAAATTCCAGGTGAACGGGGATGTATCAGGAGCCGACGGTAAAATGCTTTATCTCGAAGCTTCCGGTCTGGAAGGTATTGTTCCGCTCGATTCAGTGAAGCTGAAAGGGGAAGGTACATTCAGTTTCAAGCAGCCTCGTCCCGAGTCACCCGAATTTTACCGTTTGCGGATTGACGACAAAATCATCAATTTTTCTGTAGATTCTATCGAAACGATTCAAATCAAAGCTCCGTATGTGGATTTCTCTACTACTTATACGGTGGAAGGTTCGGAAAACAGCAATAAGATAAAAGAACTGACGTTGAAGCAGATTCGCCTTCAAAAAGAGGTGGACAATTTACTGGCATCCCTGCGCAGCAACGGAATAGGGCATGATGTATTTGAAGACAGCCTGGCAACATTGCTCAACAACTATAAGGAAGATGTCAAAGTGAACTATATTTTTGCTGCTCCCAACACGGCTGCAGCTTACTTTGCCCTGTTCCAGAAGCTCAATAATTATCTGATATTCGATCCGTTGAACAATAAAGACGATGTGAAATGTTTCGCAGCTGTTGCTACGAGCCTCAACAATGCGTTTCCTCATGCGGTACGTTCCAAGAACCTTTATAATATTGTAATCAAAGGAATGAAGAACACGCGTCAGCCGCAAACAAAAGCTCTGGAAATTCCACAGGACAAAATCGTAGAAACCGGTATTATCGACATTGCCTTGCGTGATGTGAAAGGAAATGTGCGCAAGCTGACCGACCTGAAAGGCAAAGTCGTTTTGCTCGATTTCTCTGTATTCCAGTCGCCTGCCGGAGCTCCTCACAACCTGATGCTTCGCGAACTATATAATGAATACGCAAAACAAGGACTGGAAATATACCAAGTATCTCTCGACGCAGACGAACACTACTGGAAAACAGCGGCAGATAATCTTCCATGGGTCTGTGTGCGCGATGGAAACGGAGTTTACTCTACCAACGTAGCCGTATATAATGTTCGTCAGGTTCCATCTATCTTTTTGATTAATCGTAACAACGAATTGAAGCTTCGTGGCGAAGACATTAAGGATTTGGAAGCAGCTGTCAAGTCATTGCTCTAAGTTGTTATAATTTAGCATATTTCATTTAAATATGTTACATAGCATCTTTTTTCACTTGACACGTATCACTTAAAAGGCTATCTTTGCAAAGAAATAATGAAAAGAGGGTTCCAACATGGCTCATGTTGGAATTCTTTTTTGTTTATATGACCATTTAAAACAATTAAAGGAGGAAAACATCATGGCTTATATGTCAGAAGAAGGTTACAAGAAACTGATGGCGGAACTGAAGGAACTGGAAACAGTGGAACGCCCGAAGATCTCTGCGGCAATAGCCGAAGCCAGAGATAAAGGAGACTTGTCTGAAAACGCTGAATACGATGCAGCAAAAGAAGCGCAAGGTATGCTCGAAATGCGTATCAACAAACTGAAAGCTACCATTGCAGATGCCAAAATCATCGATGAATCTAAATTGAAAACAGATTCCGTACAGATTTTAAGTAAGGTGGAACTGAAGAATGTAAAGAATGGCATGAAGATGATTTATACCATCGTTTCCGAAAGTGAAGCTAACCTGAAGGAAGGAAAGATTTCCGTTAATACCCCGATTGCACAAGGTCTGCTTGGCAAGAAGGTGGGTGATGTAGCAGAAATTACTGTTCCACAAGGTAAAATTGCACTGGAAGTAGTAAACATATCAATTTAACGTAAAGGCAGGTCTCCATGTGAGGCTTGCCTTAATTTATCAATAAAAGTTATGGCAACAATATTCAGTAGAATCATCGCAGGAGAAATCCCCTGCTACAAGGTGGCAGAAAACGAAAAGTTTTTTGCTTTTCTCGATATCAATCCATTGGTAAAGGGACATACATTGGTAGTGCCCAAACAGGAAGTAGACTATATTTTCGATTTGAGCGATGAAGACCTGGCTGCTATGCACGTGTTTGCAAAGCAAGTAGCCTGTGCCATTAAAAAAGCATTCCCTTGCCAAAAGGTAGGCGAAGCTGTTATCGGACTGGAAGTACCCCATGCACATATTCATTTAATTCCTATTCAAAAGGAATCGGATATGTTGTTTTCGAATCCGAAACTGAAATTGTCGGATGAAGAATTCAAGTCCATAGCGCAAGCAATCAACTCCTCTCTATAAAACATGATGATGAAATAATGAAAGGCATTCCGTGATGGAATGCCTTTTTTCTTTACTTTTCTTTACTTTCGGCCACTTCAACCAGGTAAACTCCAATACAGATAAAAATGATTGCAAATGTCTGCGTCCAGCTAAAACGGTCTTGTCCGAGAGCAAGGGAGGTAATAGTCGCCACAATCAGAATCAGATAACCGTAGATAGCGACGACCGTTGTCTTCAGATATTTCAAACCGACAGGCAGCAGCATATAACTGATAGTGGTCGGGAAAATCAATACGAACATCAGAATAAGGAAAGGCGTCCAATGGAACGGCATGGAGAATACCGGGGCATCAAATCCTGTAATAAACGTGACTATAATGGCAGACACGGCAGCACCGGAAAAGGTATATCGCAACATCGTTATCGCTCCAATGGCCGTGAGGATGCGCTGACTAAGAATCAGATAGACAGCATACACCACAGAACTTAGAAGACAAAGCATATTCCCCGTAAAAGCATCAGAGGCCAAATCATCGCTTTGCTGGGTTAGGATGCAAACCAACGCTCCTATCAGACCGATAGAAATTCCTATTATTTTTTTAGCGCCCGCCTTCTCCTTATAAAAGAATATCATGATAAGAAAAACCCAAATAGGCTGGAGACTGGTAAATATGGAACTGGAGACAGGAGTTGTTTTACTCAATCCGGCCAGATAGAGAAACATAAAACCGTAAAGTCCCAAAGCCCCCAACAGAAAGAGGAGCCATTTATCTCTGGTTGACGATTTCTCCGGAGGCATAAACCACCCGATCACCCAAAAAGCAGCTGCTGCAAATGTGCAACGAAGCGTGGCTCCTGTCAATGGACTCATCCACAAAGGCAGAAGATACTTTAAGGCATTCATATTTAAACCGCTAAATACTTTCGAGACAGCCATACTAAGATTGGCTTCCAGTTTCTTATTCTTCATTTTCTATTTTAATTGGTCGTTAAACAAAAAGGTATTACGGCGCCGATATGCCCAGAAAAGAGTAACAATAGTTATCAGAAGATTAAAGATAAAAGGAAACTCCTGTGATTGGGTATGGAATATCCACTGGAAAAAATCGACAATAAAGGGATAAAGCAAGATAGCCAGATAATTCATCATCATCACAAACGCCAAAGCCAATGTGGTCTTTTGCGGCAGTGCGGTCTGGGTGGTCTTATCATAAAGCATAGGTTGAATAATGCCATATCCCAAACCAACCAGGATACATCCGGGAATAATCAGCCATTCGATCGGAGCTATCCAGATTAATAACAATCCCAATGCCATCGACAGCAGGCTGTATGCTTTTGTACGTCCTTTCAGCAGGGCTACAATCTTGTCCAGGCAAAAACCCGGAGCAGTGATGGCCAGAAAGAAAAGCGAAATCATCAATCCGGAATTGCCACTGGAGAAGTGATGCTTTTCCATTAAGAAAGGTAGATTGAAGATCACCACTACCACGATATATGTTATCACGCCATAGAAGAGCATCAACTCTATCAGATGTTTGATGTGAATACCGTACTTGCTGCCTCCTATATCTATGGAAGTAGATTGTTCGGAGGATTCGTTGTCTTTTGTAGTATCTGCAGAAGAAGAAGGTGTAAAAGCGACTTCTCCCGTCCGGTCTTCTTTTAAATGTCCTACCAGCAGAATGGAAATCAATGGGAGGAGATAGACCAGGAAAGGCAGATGCCAGCTGACTTCTGCAAGATAGCCCGTTACGGCAGTTGCTATCACTAATGTGAAATTAGTAATAGCGGAGCTTAATCCGAACTGTTTCACCCGATAGGTTCCTACAAAGTATCTGGAAACCAACCCGGTAGATAAAGGGATAATCAGACCGGAACCGATACCGAGCAAAGCACTTACCACAATTAATTGCCACATTCGATTGGAAATCAGATACAAAATACCGCTCGCGGCAAAAAGCCAGAGTCCGACCTTTAATACACGGACATAATCGACTTTCTCTGTCAGTTTACCACCCAGCAATATAAAAGGAATAATGAGCAGTGATGGCAGCGAAGTCAACATCTGTATGTCCAGATCCGTAGCTTTCGGAAATATCTTCGTAAGATCACCCAATATAGGTGAAACAGCCAGTCCCGGCAATGAAGTCAATGCCGAAATAGACCAGATGGCAATTAAAGTAATAAGAGGAATTGTTCCCCGTCCCGTCTGTATCTTCATAATGCTTATTCGTTAAAAGTTTAGGTTTGAAGAAAACAATAGTTGCTTTATAAAGTTCAAATATGCACCGAAATGAGTTAAACGTTGCGCTAATGAATGGGTCCAGGGTGAGGGGTGGTGAGGGTAGATTTATAACTTTC
>OBYQ01000043.1_pt1 | contig 166339 bp, 143 predicted proteins | sample 1538221 | NCBI WGS metagenome assembly OBYQ01 (sample SAMEA2580200, study PRJEB22360) | human gut metagenome | biome: human gut; feature: human-associated habitat; material: faeces | place: Denmark | collected 2008/2010
GGAGTCAGTATCCTATTTTCATTATAGGCTGAGATAAGCTTTCATGATTCGTTGATAATTAAATATTGCTAAAATAGTGTTTTGAGGGATGCAAAATCTACCCTTTTGAGAGATGAATTTTCCTATTTTTCCTCATTTGGGCAGACTTCTCCCTTTAGTTTTAAAATTCGTTTTAAATTGACTGCAAATATTGATACTGCTCCTTGAAGTTGCATGTTTGATAGTCCAGCAGCATCACAACGACTATATCCGTGTATATTTTTTAATTCACTATTTTTTGCCTCTATCATATAGCGGGTTTTGAAACGTTCCTTGAAATATTGTGTTTTTTGAAACGCTTCTTGATTTTTATGATAATCTGATTTAATAGTGATACTATACGTTTTGGTTTTTGCATTTTCTTTATAGCAGCCATTACGATAAGGACAGACATGGCATTTATTAATATCGAAAAAATATTTGATACGTGTATTCTTTTTCTGATTACTACGTTTGTCAATTCGATATTTTATAGCCAAATGCCCCGCTGGGCACTGCATGGTATCCGCATCTTTATTAAAGATAAAGCCATCCTCTGAACGAGTCCCTTTTATGATGCTCGGGTTAAGCTTTGAAATTAATTTATAGTCATTGCTTTGTGCATCTTTTAAATTTTCCAGTGTGGAATATGCGGTATCTGCTATTACTTCATTAACGGTTGCACCTGCTGCTTTACTTTTTTGAACCAGTACTGGAAGTTCCTGACCATCAAATGCTTCGCCGGATGTGATTGTTGCTGCTGTGATAATCCGTTCATCTGTCATGGCCAAATGAGTTTTGTATCCGTAAAAAGAAGAATTGACCGTTTTATGGCCAATCCGGGCATCCGGGTCAATGGATTGATCATAACAATCAATCTGATTATCCAAAATTTCGGATAACATAGAAGATTCTTCTTTAATCGTTGGCAGTTCTGAATACGGACTTTCCTGAACTGTGTTTAATAATTCATGACAGTATTCATTATACTCATCTAAAGAAGCTCGTTTTTCAGGTTCATCTGGCAGATAAATGTCTTTATCAGAATCTTTTAAAGCTGCTTTTAAAGCTGCTTTTAAAGAAGTAGAGGCTTTTTTCAACATTTCTCTCTGAGTAGTTTTATGATAACGGGCTTCTGTATGAGTTGAGTCAACAATTATAGTATTGCTTTTTAAAACACCTTGATTTATGGCAAGTTCTACACTTTTATTTATGAGCAGATCAAGTATATTTTCATCTTTTAAACGCTGCTTTCTGAATTTGGTTAAAAGACTAGGATGGATAACCTCTTCTTCTGGCGTTAATTCCAGAAAATATTTAAAAGACATATCATATCGTGATCTTTCAACAACACCATTATCAGAAAGGTTATAAAGATATTTTAAAAGCAGATATTTAAATAGCAATATAGGGGTTTTTTGCATTACGTCCATTATCAAGGCAATATTTATTTTTTAATTCATCATATATAAAAGAAAAATCGACCAATTCCCTGATTTTTCTTAGAATATGATCTTTTGGAACAATCATGTCATATAAATCTGAATAATAACTAAGGCTAAGTTTAAGTTGGGATGATAACATTTCAACCTCCGACAATTATGATACCTTAATTATATCAGATATATGATTTTACGACCACTTTTTCAGTGGCGTCCCTATAGAGGTGAGGGAATTCTTGCTACGATTGTTAAATAATTGCAAAAAAGGTTTCAAATTATCAGAACTCTTGATGAGATAATGATAACATGAAACCTTTTTGCGTAAAGCGGTATGTTGGATTTGCTTCATGGGGACCGCTTCATATTTTATTTTTATGCACATCATTCTTTATGGGGTCTGACCCCAATGTTCAGCAATACCCACACGGTCACAATCCGAATCAGTTACCAACAACAGGTCAGCGTTGCACTTCCTGGCATACTCCATTGATAAGCATCCGGTATACTTCAAAATATTTGCAGCGTATCAACAGCTCCGATGCCATCCCCGGACGGTACTTCAGAACCCGCAGCGGCTGTCTCGGCTCTGCACTGCCGTGAAGATCTGCCACATCCAACGCCTTGTCGATATGCAGTTCCCTTTTCTTCCCGTCCTTTCCTATGCGGTCGTAATCATACAGCCGATAGGTCAGGTTTGAGCTTTCCTGGATTTCTGCCACGAGTGCACCTGCCCCAATGGCATGGATCGTGCCTGCAGGGATAAAAAACAGGTCATCCTTGTGAATAGGTACATTCTGCAGATACTTCATCACCGTGCCCTGTCTTTCTTATCAGTTGTATTTTCTATCTTATTTACCGCTCCAGCTCAAACTTCTGCTTATCGTGAACGTTGATATCCGCGCCCAGCTGTACTTCAATCGGAATGAAAGTGATCGCATACGATCCTTATATAAATGAGACTGCTGCTCAGGAGCTAAATGTAACACCTGTTACTTTAGAACAGCTTCTCAAAGATAGCGATCTTATCTCTGTTCATTGCCCACTTACAAAAGATACTTACCATCTTATCGGGAAAGAAGAAATGACATTATTAAAACCAAACGCTATTCTTGTGAATACAGCTCGTGGCGGAATCATCGACGAGGCCGCTCTTATCGAAGCACTGCAAAACGGCAAGATTTCTGGTGCCGGAGTAGATGTATTTGAAAACGAACCAGTTACTCCAGAACATCCATTACTCCATATGGATAATGTAATCGCAACTCCACATAGCGCATGGTATAGCGAAACTGCAATTCATACATTGCAAAGAAAAGTAGCCGAAGAAGTAGTTAATGTATTAAATGGTAATCCTCCTTTTAATTGCGTAAATATGAAATAATTGAAGCAAGCGTCTCGTAACTAGGTAATCATTCGTATATTAACATCTTATAAAAGCCATCTGATACTGTTCTTGGCTGTCTGCCAGATTCTCTATCAGATGGCTTAGTATTATTTTTTCAGTTTAGTACGGCAGTATTCCGGAAGATCCTCTGGTAGTGTAAAATAGTTTGTGTTTTTGGATTATAAAGTGCCACAGCACTTTCCATCTACTCTTTCAGGTTCTTTCCGGCATTGTATTCAGGCTTCAGCTTCTTCCGGCCACCGCCTGGTTTTCTTGTTTTCTTCATTTTACTCATGCAACTCCAACGGCAGTCCATCCGGGTCATGGAAGAAAGTCATCTTCTTGCCGGTGTAATCATCCATGCGGATTGGTTCACATTCAATCCCTACCTCCGCCAGCTCATTCACCGTCTGCTCCACGCTCTCCACACAAAATGCAAGGTGACGCAGCCCACAGGCCTCCGGGCGGTTCGCACGCTTCGGCGGGTTTTCTTCTGCAAAAATCTCCAGCTCTGTGTGCTCATTGACACGAAGATCTAGCTTCCAGTCCTTACGCTCTGGACGGTAGTTTTCCCTGATGACAGAGAATCCAAGCTTGTTCACATAAAAATCCTTAGCAACTTCGTAGTCAGATACGATGATTGCAATATGATGTATTTTTGATAAGTTCATTTTCTCACGCTCCACTTCTTTAAATTTTGTTCTTCTTTTATTTTCGTTATAAACTATACGGCAACCTTCAAAAAATACCGTGTGAACTCCTGAAGTTCAGTTTGTCCACACGGCATTTATTTTTCTTGGATTCTTGTTTATTTCAGTTTTTCAAGAATCTCGTCCGCACTCATACCGCCGGCTAATAATCTCTTAACCACACTCTCTTCATGGGGTCTGACCCCGCAGTGCTTTATTAATCCCGATTTTTTTGAACAAATCTTCTATCTTTATAATAGCTTGTTCTGTTTCAGCCTTTGTCATTGCAGATTGGGAAGCTTTCGCTTTGCGAAATTCTTCGATATTGTATGAATTCTCCTGTGTGCACATCTGCAGATACATATTGAGTAAACATAGTTCTTTCTCAGAAAAATCCTTTACTAATTTTCTCAATTCCGCATCAGAATATGAAGATATTGGTTTTGAATCTGTAGCTTCCTCATCATAGGAATCGTAAGAAAAATATTTATTTGTAACAGATATTACTTCATAAGAGAAAGAGGATTCCATACCAAGTTTAACCTGATAGTTTAATACAGTAGGGATTGTGCAATGTAAATATTTACTGGCTAATTCAACAGTAAAAGGAGTTCCTGATTCTTCACATTCCTGCTGAATTTTTTTGATTTTTTCCAGTTGATTAGCTAGATATGGAGTTGTATTATATTTTTTGAAACTTACGAAAATGCAAACAGCATGTTTTATAGAATAGCGAAAAAATGTAGTCGCTCTTCCGAGATCAGGATTAAATCTGGGCAAGTCTGCTAAAACTTCAACCCATAATGACTGATATAACTCCTGAAATTCGCATTTTTCGAGTGTACTACGATAACTGTAATACAGTTCATACATTATATAATTATTCAAATACTCATAAATCAACTTATCTGCTTTATCGCGACTTCTTTTATCAGATGCATTTCTTTTCATTTGTATATAAGAATATAATAAATATGCATCGAAATTTGGATTCGTCTTATATCTTTTGCGTTCAGAACTGTTCTTCATAAATTTATCCTTTCATATTTGCCATACATTATTTCATACTGCTATTCATAGGATTCTTTCCTGTGTATATATAAGTTCCTTAAGCATGGCATCAACAACAGATTTCGGACTGTAAACATGGCCAGTCCAAAAGAAGAATCCTTTCCTGGATTCAAATAAATTCCCATTCTTTATGGGGTCTGACCCCGAGAGTTTTTCCAAAAGTGCCGGATTTTCTATGCTAAGATGGAGGAGCCGGTTACTCCTCCATAACTTTTTATTCCTCAGCTAATCTTTCCTGGATATATGTAAGCTCCATCATCTTAGTTTTAATTTCTTCTTTATTGAGAAGTTTTGTCTTCATGGGGTCTGACCCCGAGAGTTTTTCTATCATCACAAAAGCGTATGGCAGCCGCCCACGCTTCAAAGGCATTTTCCATCAATACTGGTTTCATATCTTGCTTGTTCTTTTCTCTTCAAAAGACAGGTACCCATGTCAACGATGGGAGAAACACGTTCATCCTAACCGTTAACATGAGCGGTTCACTTGCTATTTAAAATGATTGAGCTGTTTCTAACTCGCAGGCTTTATCGTACAGATTATCATAATGCAAAGTCAGAATGTTTTGCTGGGTTACTTTGTTTCGACGATCACGATAAGTAGCTTCGTTGTAATCCTCACGCAAGCCTGCGACCACAGCGTAGTGGAAGCGGCTTGAATCATATTCTGAAAATTCCTTCGGAAGTGAGGATTTGTTGCTGTACTTGGTGATCGTTACAAACGATGCAGAAAAGTGTGCTTCGATTTCTGCTTTCCAATCATAAATTTGATAAGTACCTTTTCTAAAGGTTTCTCCCTCGTGTCCAGATTTCAAGGTTGTTCTTCCATTAGGGTGTTCAAGCTCGACAAATACAAACTCATATCCGCCAGAGCTTTTTCCTATCAACAAATAATCGGCAATGTACTTACCTAAAGCAAATTCCGGGAAGACATATGCATCGTGGTGACCAAAATTATAATACTTAAATACACCAGCAATAATATGATAAGCAGGTCTGTGATTAATAAAGCGAAGAACGTTTCTTTCGTTTGTATTTGCATCATGAATCAAGGCACAAAATTCTTCATTTAGTTGTTCCATATTACCTTCGTTCTGGAAATCAAACAACTCAATATGATTGTTAGGGAACAAACTATCATAGTGTCGAACTGCTGCTGGATACAATCGCCTATGATTTATCTTCCCAAATCCTCTGTCTCCGACAGCTTTTCTTTCAGTACACAAAATACCCTCATACAGTTGCATTTCCTGTTTGGTAGGAACGCTCTTTATATAGTCTCGTTTATATAAATTCATGATACTTCCTCGGATAATATCAAATAAAGCTTCCTCATGGGGTCTGACCCCGAGAGTTGTTCTTGCCAGTCTGGATGTACAGCTTGCCAGCAGCTCCTTAAATACTGCTTCGGCTTCAGCTTTCTTTGCTACTTCTCCGCAATCTGGGATGCATAGTTGTTCCACAAAACAAAACATTCGTTTTATGTCTTTTATTATGCACTTTTCTTTTCCAAAGCTATTTTTTCTACTTCTTCCAGAGTAAGCTCTGTGTACATTGCAATATCTTCATAATTAAGTTTACCATCTTCTATCATTAAACGAGCCATACGAATTGCTTTCATTTTTTCTGCTTCTCTTGCTGCTTCATTTCTCATATCTTCCATAGCTTTACACATAATTGCCACTCCTTTCTCATCTTCTTTAAAATAATGTACACGGTCAGCCAGCACTTCGTAGTACATATCTTTAGCATTGGTACATGTAAAATCATGCATAAGTTTTCCTAATGCTGTTTCATCTTTTATTTGAGAGTTTACATATATAATATGCGATTGGTCATTGAACATTTTTCCTGTTTCCCTAACGATACGATCCACATGATATATTGGAATATTCTCTCCTAACACATCATTTTCTGTGATAAAAACCACATACGTTTCATTTAAATTTTGATATTGTTCACCCGGTTCTGTCACATTTGCATCAATCAAGCTACTATTATATCTAGCTCTCTTCACACCTGCACCTTTATCATCTCTTTGAATTTCAATATTATACACCTGATTTTGTCGATCCACTGCGAGAATATCCAAACGAACAGAACGCCCTTGTAAGTTTTTTATTACATATTGACTGCTCACACTTGTAACTTTAAGATCATCTCGTTTTAGTATAATCTGCAATAAAAATTCCACACAATTCTTATCTTCAAATACTTTGCTCATAAAATCATCATCTAAAAGACGAAAGCCACGTAATCTTTGAAGGTCTTCTTCGTGCTTTTGCTCAAAATCAAATCTTTCTTCCTCATTCATTGGTAACACCTTCTTTTCTCAGCTTATCCACATCTTCTATACTACCATCTTAACATCAATACACCCCTATTACAAGGACTGTATCCGCACATATTTTACTTTCTCTTGGTCAGTTTATTCAGGTAATCCAGATTTGTGGATTTGATGCGTGCCTGTTACAATGAGATTTTTTCCTTAGATGATTTCCGGTAATCTGTCCAGCGTTTTTTATTGAACAGGATGATGTCCATGATATTCATCCAACTTACGCACAAAAGAATTCCACGAAGCTATCTCTAAATTATCTGCTGGTTTACATTTTACAATTTCGTGGCTTTCTTCAATTGACTTGTCTTCTCTTTCAACTCCACCTATAGCTATATATTTAACATCTATATCCTTCTGTGGGTCAACCAATAGGGTTTTTCGAGGACCCACTAAATAATTTCCACTATATTCCTCATTGATTGCTTTATCCTTATCTTCATGTATCTGGGTTCTGAATGAACTGTAATTTCTGTTTATGTATTCCATATGATTTTTTAATTGTGTAATTGCATCATTCATATGTACATTTAAACCCTGATAGTGATTGGCCTTAACAATTTTAAAATCTGCACCTTTGACTTCTACAATGCAGACTTTCATTTTTGATCTTGATGTCAGCACTACAAAATCTGCAATTTTATCTCCAATAGGATAATTAGAAAAGCAGATATATTCCTCATGCGGCTCCGCCAGATAATCTGCCATGCCATACCATGTATCATTTGTTTTCAGAACCTTCACAGATATCTTCCCATGCTCCAGCAGTTCACCGATGAAGATAGGAATCAGATATTCTGCCTTTAGTGGATTACCCGGCACTTCCTTCTCGAAGAATTCTTTGAATCCCTCTTCCAGCGTTGTAAGGAAATCAGGAGTTAAGCCCCACATATTCATGGAAACCAGAGAATCAACATCAACAGCCATTCCTTCTGCCTCTGCTCCAGCTGCGGTCTTTACAATGTTCTTCGTTTCCACGACCTCGGTCAGGTTGTAATCCTCATCCATCTTGCAGATACCGCGAGTCACGCCACCGTTATCAGACAGCGTGTTCTTCAGCACAAAACCTGCCATACAGGACTTGCCGCCATTCACCAGATACTCATGAACAGCCTTGAAACCTTCTTTGCCATAGTAATCATCTGCATTGATGACGATGAACGGGGTCTTGATGACCTTCTTCGCTGCAAGCACGGCCTGACCAGTTCCCCACGGCTTTGTACGGCCTTCCGGCAGAGTCCCCGGAATATCGTTAATGTCCTGGAAAGCATAATCCACCGGCTCTAACTGCTTGATTCCTGTTCCGAAGCGGCTGCCAATACCAGCTGCCATGATAAGTAATGTTGTTTTCATAATTCTCCTTTTCATACCTTGTAGCGCCCAATGTGCCTTCCACAAAATTTTATGTAGTTATTAGAGCAGCGCCAGTAGCCTATGCTCTCGTTTTCGTTTATAGTTTCTTTAGAGAAAAATCATTTCTTCTTCATGGGGTCTGACCCCGAGAGCCTGATTTCATGGGGTCTGACCCCGAGAGGCTATTCTCAATATCTTTTACAAGGACAATATCTCAAAAATCATAGCTTTTTCTGTCCATATCTGTTAAAATTGACAATGATTAATATACAGGGGCTGCTGCACATGCAAGTGCGGCAGTCCCTGTCGAATGGATGAGGAAAATTAAAATGAACACAACAGCAAATCTTGGCAAGGCACCCGTACGCACTCTGGTGCTCCAGCTTGCCATCCCTTCTATGACCGCGCAATTTGTCAATGTACTTTACAGTATTATTGACAGGATGTATATCGGACATATTTCCGAAAATGGCGCACTGGCTCTTGCAGGTGCAGGCATATGCGGTCCTATCGTTACACTTCTCACTTCTTTTGGCACCCTGGTAGGAATCGGAGGTTCCATTACCATGGGAATCCGAATGGGCGAAAAGAATCACAAAAAAGCAGAACAGGTACTGGCAAATTCTTTTCTGATGCTCAGTGTTTTTTCTGTTCTACTGACTGTCAGCTTTCTTCTGCTAAAAGATAAGCTGCTTATGTTGTTTGGCGCAAGTGGGGCTACTTTCCCCTTTGCCAATACCTACCTGACTATTTATACAACAGGTACCTTTTTCGCACTGATGGCTACAGGGCTTAATTACTTTATCAACTGTCAGGGATTCCCCCTTGTGGGAATGTTTACCGTACTGATCGGCGCAGGATGTAACATCCTGTCAGACCCGATTTTTATTTTTGGTTTTCATATGGGAATTTCCGGTGCTGCCATTGCAACCGTTATTTCGCAGATACTCTCCTGCATCTTTGCAATGACCTTCTTATTGGGAAAAAAGGTTCCTGTAAAGATTACCTTCGGACAGTACAACTTAAAAGTCATAAGGAAAATCCTTTCCCTGGGATTTTCTCCTTTTCTGATCCTGGCCACAGACAGCCTGATCCTGATCTTTATGAATACAGTGCTCCAGAAATATGGTGGTGCTTCCCAGGGCGATATGCTGATCACCTGTGCCACCATTGCTCAAAGCTATCTGCTTCTGATCACCTCACCTATGATCGGGATCAGTGGAGGTACACAGGCAATCCTGAGCTACAATTACGGTGCCAGATGCGTAAACAGGGTCAAGGACGCAGAAAGGAACATTCTGGGAATAATGCTTATCTTTACCACCATCATGTTCCTTCTCTCCCGGTTTATTCCCCGGTACTTTGTTCTTCTGTTTACCACTGATCCACAGTATATCAGATTCTCTGTCTGGGTCATCCGTACCTATACACTGATGATCATTCCGCTAAGCTTCCAGTATGTCTTTGTAGACGGGCTGACTGCCCTGGAATGTCCAAAGACAGGACTTGCGCTCTCCGTTACCAGAAAATCTCTTTTTGTGATCAGTGCAGCTGTCCTGCCTTCTTTCTTTGGTGCAAAAGCGGCTTTTTTCGCAGAACCTGTTGCTGACGGAATCTCTTCTGTCCTCTCAACAATTGTATTCCTGCTTCTGATCAACCGCCACCTGGATAAACGCTGCCGGATGGACAAGAAAGAGAGCCTGTAAATTACTCCTGTATCTCCTCATTTGAGAGATACAGGAATAAGTATGATTGTGCAGCAATCTATGGAATAATCCATGATAATATGCCCCGCATCATCCACCGGCTCTAACTGCTTGATTCCTGTTCCGAAGCGGCTGCCAATACCGGCTGCCATGATAAGTAATGTTGTTTTCATAATTCTCCTTTCCATACCTTGTAGCGCCCAATGTGCCTTCCACAAAATTTTATGTAATTATTAGAGCAGCGCCAGTAGCCTATGCTCTCGTTTTCGTTTATAGTTTCTTTAGAAAAAAATCATTTCTTCTTCATGGGGTCTGACCCCGCAGTGTTCCTGATAGCGGCGTCGAAAAGGTCGGTCTCTTGGGAGCATGAGGGCTCCAGCTTCTGGATGAGCTGCAGTTTTTTGTTGATCAGGCTGGACTTCTGTCTTGCGGGGAACATGGGATCCAGGTAGATGACGTCTACAGGATCCAGGAGTGCAGGCATTAATTCCACACTGTTGCCTTCTGCCAGCTTCATACGGGCAGCGATTTCTTTCAATACGGGATGCTTCTTTGCCCGGCGCAGGGCATCCTTCTTTCTTTATGGGGTCATTATCTCTTTGTCAAGAGTGGAGTTCTGTTTTATTTCTGAAATCTTTTCGCAGCATATCATTCATGATAAATGTTTAAAAGATATTTCAGGCTGTTTTTACAGAACTCTGAGGGCTACTTCAGTTTCTTTTCTTATTCTTCATAGTGTCTTTTACAGGATCTGAAGCACCCTTCTCTTTCAATTTTCTTCTTTTTCATCGACATCCTCTCTCAATAAGCGCGTTTTTTCAACAAAAGAAAGGTACTTTTTATACCATTCAACAGGAACAAAATTATATTTAGCAAACAGTTGCAGTAAACTATAATACTTCAAAGGACGCTTATTATCTTTTATAATCATAAACTCTTTTTCTGTTCCATCCACCATAGTTAATTTCTCAATATGTTTTAATTTCAAAGGGGCATTATTCCATATCAGTAAATAGAATTCTTCCGACCGAATACTTTCATTAAATTTTTCTGCCTGTTCATCAAATATATACCAATTTAATACCTCTTCAAAATCGCCTTCAAAATACTTTTCCAGTAAATCTAAATGTTCCTTACCTTCTATTGAATCAGAATAAGACTCCAAATATTGTACTTTTTGCTTTAAATTTTCTTTAGAATTAAAATCATTTAAAAATAATAGTATTTTTTTATATTCCCAATCTTCCGATTCTATTTTTTTAATAGCCCAATAAAGATCCATCATTATTTCACATGCAAGCTTTTTATCAACGAAAATCATATCTCCATGTGCAATCTTATTTCTATACTCAGGAAAATCGTACGCAAAATAAACATATTCCGAAAACTCTTCACTTTTGCGCATTTGTTCAAGTAATTCTTTTATTCCTCTTATTTTCGTTCTATTACCTTGAATCTCCTGCAATAGTACTTTAAATATACCTTCAATTTGTGCAGTAGCCAAATAAACAAAAGACAGATATCTCTTTCTTTTAAACAGCATTATGGCATCTTTAATAATCGGCAGCCTGTCATGTATGTAAAAATTTTTCCCTACTATTTTCTCCATCTTTTCCAAAATATCCTGTTCATATATCATTTTCTCAAACTCATCTGAATATCTCTCAGGATTTTCAGCTCTTAGCTGAATCATTTCTTCAAACCGACTCACTGGCAGATCGCCAAGAAAAATCAAATCGCTTCTGTCAATATCTATATTTCGTACTGAATATAAACTCAGTCCAGAATTACCCATACCCCATTTTTTATAATAAGGTATTATACAATTTCTCCAGGCTATTTCAATCAAGTGTCTCTTATCTGACTTTTCTCTGTTCTTCTGCATTCTTTCAAGTTCCATTTTAGCATAAATTTTTTTATCCTTTTCTTTTTTATTCCTCGTATCGTTTCCAATTTCACGAATCTGCGCTTCCAGTTCAGATTTTTTCTCCTGAGAAACTGAGTTATATTCTTTCTCCTTATTACACAAGTTCAAATATTCCTCTGCTATATCCATCCTCTCCTGCACGCCCAAAACCATACTAAAAATAAAATCTGTCTTATCCAATTCAGCGTTTTTACCATGTTCTTCTTCATACCATTCTAAATAATACGCCTCATCTTCCGCTACATTCGCATTTCTGACAAATTCCCAGAAAGAATTTGCAATATATTCTGATGTTAAAAATTTTTCCGGTTCTTTCTGTTCACATGCCCCATCTACAATCTGCTTTTTAAATTGCTGTAATACATTAAAAAATTTCAGTTTCATTCACTTTCCCACCAATCATTTTTATAAGTTTCCAATTACAATTGATTTTTATGATTTCTATCCTAATACAGCTTACACTTACTGTTCCCCAAAAATTTTCATTTATCTTATATTATTCTCCCCTCACTTTCAAAGACAAAAAATTTTGAATTATAATATTCCGAACTTAATTTTACTTTCATAATTTCATAAAAATTCTCCTCATGTGTTGATATAATAATCGTAAACGGTAGAATGGTATACTTTTCTCCAATTATCACCGAAAGGCTCCTTACGGAGCCTTTCAAAATCAACAAATCCACTTTTCTGCAGTTTTAGCAATCTCATCTTCTACTTCCTCTGCCATTTCTTTATTCTCAGCACTGACAGAAATATAAATTTTCAGCTTGGGTTCGGTACCAGAAGGACGTACTACCAGAGAGCAGTTGTCTTCCAGCAGAAATTTCAACACATCAGACTTGGGCAATCCATCCAGTCCCTGTACATAATCCAACAGTCTGACAACCTTCTTGCCGCCAAACTCCTTGATGCCACCGCGGAATGCCTGCATAATGCTCTGCATCCTGGCAAAACCGGCGCTGCCATCGAATTCATAGCTGTGCAGGGTGTTCAGGCAGTAACCATATATCTTATACAGTTCATCCAGCTTGTCCAACAGGCTGATGCCCTGGGTGGCATAGTAGCTGAACATCTCACAGATCATATACGCACCATCCACGCCATCCTTGTCGCGAACGTAAGAGCCGGTCAGATAACCATAGCTTTCTTCGAAGCCGAACACATAACTGTCTGCTTTCCCCAGCTGTTCCAGCTTGCCAATCTGCTCGCCGATGAACTTAAAACCAGTCAACACGTTGACAGTACGCAGTCCGTAATGGGCGGCAATCTGCTCGCCCATATCCATCGTCACGATAGTCTTGATCATGACCGGGTCGGCAGGCATCTTACCGTGCTTGATGCGCTGACTGCAAATGTAATCCAGCAACAGCATACCTGTCTGGTTGCCGGTCAGCAGCTCATACTCCCCAGCCTTATTCTTGACAGCAATACCCACACGGTCACAATCCGGGTCAGTTGCCAACAGCAGGTCAGCGTTGCACTTCCTAGCATACTCCATGCCCAGTGCCATTGCTTCCTTGATCTCAGGATTCGGGTAAGGACAAGTCGGAAAGTGTCCGTCTGGCTGCTCCTGCTCCTTGACCACCGTAATGTTAGTGTAACCCATCTCCTGCAGGGTGCGGGTCACTGGCTTTAACCCTGTACCATTCAGCGGGCTGTACACGATGGCTACATTCTTGTTGACGTTCTCGCCAAATAGGACAGACTGACCCTTGACCTGTTCTACAAATGCAGTGTAGACCTCGTCCGGAATATACCGGATGCTGCCGTTTGCCACGCCTGCCTCAAAGTTACTGGTCTTGACGTCCATAAAGATGTCAAGTTTTTCAATCTCGGCAAGAATCTCCGCTGCCGCTTCGGTCGTAATCTGACAGCCGTCAGCACCATAGACCTTGTAGCCATTGTATTTGCCGGGATTGTGGGAAGCTGTCACCATGACACCTGCAGAAGTATGCAGATAGCGAGTCGCAAAAGATACGGTCGGTACCGGCATCAGGACAGGCCAGATATTGACACTGACACCATTTGCTGCAAACACCCCTGCTGCGACTTTTGCAAACACATCGCTCTTGATACGGCTGTCGTAGCCGATTGCAACAGAAGGTTCTTCAAAGTGTTTCTTCAAATAGTCTGCTAATCCCTGAGAAGCCTTTGCAACTGTGTAAATGTTCATACGGTTTGTTCCTGCACCAATCACACCGCGCAGACCGCCTGTTCCAAATGCCAGATCACGATAAAACGCATCCTCGACTTCCACATAGTCCATTGCCTTCAGTTCCGCAGCAACATCAGTATCTGCCACTGCATTTGCCAGCCATCTTTCATATTCCTTCTTAATCTTCATCTTACCTACCTGTCTTTCCCCATACCCTGGAGTTCTGTATTTTATCCTCTGATATCAAGGAACTGCGCCTGTCCGTGAATCGTAAGGACTTCTGAATCCGCCGGCACAAACACACAGTCTCCCTTATAAAAATTAACAGTTCCCTCATCATAGGATATCGTGCCACAGCCATCCATGCACAGTAATACCCGAAATGCCATCCTGTCCGCACGGTAATGCACCGTCTGTCGGCGTTCTGTATTGATAAGCATCCGGTATACTTCAAAATATTTGCAGCGTATCAATAGCTCCGATGCCATCCCCGGACGGTACTTCAGAACCCGCAGCGGCTGTCTCGGCTCTGCACTGCCGTGAAGATCTGCCACATCCAACGCCTTGTCGATATGCAGTTCCCTTTTCTTCCCGTCCTTTCCTATGCGGTCGTAATCATACAGCCGATAGGTCAGGTTTGAGCTTTCCTGGATTTCTGCCACGAGTGCACCTGCCCCAATGGCATGGATCGTGCCTGCAGGGATAAAAAACAGGTCATCCTTGTGAATAGGTACCTTCTGCAGATACTTCATCACCGTACCTTCTGCCAGTGCCTTTTGCATTTCTTTCTTTGTGCAGTCCTGCCGCAAACCGTAGATCAGTTTTGCATCCCTGGCTGCATCCAGCACATACCACATCTCCGTTTTTCCAAGCTGACCATGTTCCTTCATCTTTGCATAGTCATCATCCGGATGCACCTGCACAGACAGATCCTTTCTTGCATCGATCAGCTTCACCAGGATTGGCAGCGTTGTTTCGCCCTTATGCCGTTCTCCCAGATACTCCGGGTGGGCTTTTATGACCGCAGTCAGATCCATTTTGTCAAACGTTCCACAACGCACAGTACTTACCCCATCCGGATGCGTGGAACATTCCCATGTTTCTGCCAACGGAGACAACTCAATATTCTTCCCATATTCATCGTTCAGCCTTTTTCCACCCCACAGGTAATCCTTACCTGCCGGACGGAGCAAAAGGGGTTCATTTCTTTTTTCCATGCATACGTCCATTGATCACCATTTCTGTCTTTCTTACCAGTCGTATTTTCTATCTTATTTACTGCTCCAGCTCAAACTTCTGCTTATCGTGGACGTTGATATCCGCACCCAGCTGTACCTCAATCAGCTTCAGTTCCGTATCAGCTATCACAGTATGACGGCAGCCTGCGGACATAGTTATAACGTCACCTGGCTTTACCATCTGCTCCATACCATCCACGATGGTTTTTCCTTCACCGGATATGACTACCCACACCTCATCCCGGTTCTTGTGGCTGTGGTAATTCATACTATGACCGGGATTTAAGGTTACCTTAATCGTCAGGGATGTGGTTTCCACATCGACCACCTTAAAACTGCCCCAGGACTTCTCGGCAAACATAATCTGCTGTTCAAACTTATCTACAAACGGCTTAATGTAAGAACTCTGCTCTTTATCCGAGACCAGAATGCCTTCCGGTGATGCAGAGATCACCACATCATGCAAACCCATTGCCAGCACCGGCACATCCATTTCATTGATGATATGGACTCCGGAGCACTTGTCGTTCAACTCTCCCTTACCAATAATACTTTCGTCCATTGCCTCAGTCAGCGTATTCCATGTGCCAAGGTCTTTCCACATACCGGCAAAACGGACAACCTGAATCTTCGGCTCATGCTCTGCCACAGCATAGTCGAAAGAGATCTTCTTCATGGTATCGTACTTGTCGAACAAATCCTGATAGTCTGTAAAATCCATCAACTCATGGGCTTTATCCATCACATAACCCAGTTTATAAGCAAACACACCACCATTCCAGAGTGCTCCCTGTGCAATATACTCTTCTGCCACGTCCGCTGTCGGTTTCTCCCTGAAGGTCCTTACCTCAGCTACATGGTCTGTACTCTCCGGGATGATATAACCGTATTTCTCACTGGGATAGGTCGGCTCAATACCCATCAGTACCAAATTTGCCTCGCACTTGTCTGCCTGCTCTGACAGTTCCTTCAGTGCTTCAAAGTAACCATCCTCCACATAGGGGTCAACCGGGCAGACTACCACAGACTCAGACGGGGCAACGTGCATCACATCCACCAGATAAGCTGTTGCCAGCGCAATGGCCGGGAATGTATCACGACGGCACGGCTCTACGCTGATGCCCACATCCTCACCCAGCTGGTTATGGATCGCAGAAACCTGTGTCTTACCGGTAGCAATGGTCACTGTCGCATCTGTGTCCACCTTCCTGATCTGGCGGTAAACACGCTGCACCATGGACTCATAGGTGCCGTCCTCCTTTTTGAAAATCTTAATAAACTGTTTGGAACGGATGTCATTGGAAAGGGGCCACAGACGCTTTCCGGAACCGCCGGACAACAAAATGATATTCATAATCTTCTCCTCGTAAAAATAAGATCAGCGTTCAGCGCGCATGGGATTATTCAGAAAATCCTCATACGCAAGGCGTATGCCATCCTCAAGCTCGGTTTTATACGTCCAGCCAAGGTTCGTTGCCTTGGAAACATCCAGAAGCTTACGCGGTGTACCGTTTGGCTTATCAGGATCCCATTTGATCTCACCGTTATAGCCTACAACCTTCGCAACCAGCTCAGTCAGCTCCTTAATAGTCAGTTCCTTACCTGTACCGGCATTGACAGTCTCGTTACCTGAGTAGTTGTTCATCAGGAACACACACAGATTTGCCAGGTCATCCACATACAGAAACTCACGCAGCGGAGAACCATCCCCCCAGCAGGTTACACTTGCAGCACCGCTCTCCTTCGCCTCATGGAAACGGCGGATCAGCGCCGGAAGCACATGACTGTGTGTAGGATGATAGTTGTCATTTGGACCGTACAGATTTGTCGGCATTACGGAAATATAGTCTGTGCCATACTGGCGGTTCAGAAACTCACAGTACTTTAACCCGGAAATCTTTGCCAGTGCATATGCCTCATTGGTTTTCTCCAGTTCAGAAGTCAGCAGGCAGCTTTCCTTCATCGGCTGGGGTGCCATACGCGGATAAATACAGGAAGAACCTAAGAATTCCAGCTTCCTGCAGCCGTTCTTCCATGCAGAGTGAATCACATTCATTTCCAAAATCATATTATCATACATGAAATCAGCCAGTGCATTCTGGTTTGCCACAATGCCGCCTACTTTGGCAGCTGCGAGAAACACATACTCCGGCTTTTCTGCAGCGAAAAACTTCTCCACTGCATCCTGACGGGTCAGATCCAGCTCCTTATGAGTACGTGTCACAATATTCGTATATCCCTGACGCTGCAGCTCACGTACAATGGCAGAGCCTACCATTCCGCGATGACCTGCAACATAAATTTTTGCATTTTTTTCCATCATAATCGTATGCCTTCTTTCTTACATAACAGCCTTCATGGCCTTCTCGCGCTTTGCAAGCTCACGGTCATTCTTTGCCATAATCTCCACCAGTTCTTCATAGCTCGTCTTCTGTGGATTCCATCCCAAAACCGTCTTCGCCTTAGTCGGATCGCCCCACAGATTGTCCACATCAGTCGGCCGGAACCATTGGGGATTTACGCATACCAACATCTTGCCGGTAGCTGCATCGTAACCCTTCTCATCAATGCCGGTACCTTCCCAGCGGATGGTCATACCGTTAGCTGCAAACGCCTTCTCAGTGAAGTCGCGGACAGTGTGCTGTACACCTGTCGCAATGACAAAATCCTCCGGCTTCTCCTGCTGCATGATCAGCCACATACACTCAACATAATCTTTGGCATAGCCCCAGTCACGCAGGGAATCCATATTGCCCAGTTCCAGATGATCCTGCAGACCTTCTGCAATGCGTCCTGCAGCCAGTGTGATCTTACGTGTAACGAAATTTTCACCACGACGCTCAGACTCATGATTGAACAGAATGCCGTTAACAGCGAACATTCCATAAGCATCACGGTATTCCTTCACCATCCAGAAGCCATACTGCTTTGCCACAGCGTAAGGGGAATATGGATGAAACGGTGTGGTTTCTTTCTGTGGAACCTCTTCTACCTTGCCATACAGTTCAGAAGTAGATGCCTGATATACTTTGCAGGTCTTTGTCAGACCGCAGACACGGACAGCTTCCAGCACACGCAGGACACCCAGTGCATCCACATCACCGGAATATTCCGGCGCATCAAAGGATACCTGCACATGGCTCTGGGCAGCCAGATTATAAATTTCATCCGGTCTGATCTCTCCCACCAGACGGATCAGCCCTGAAGAATCAGACAAATCTCCGTCATGAAGTTTAATCACATTTTTTTCGATCAAATGATCGATACGGGCAGTATTTGAAATGGAAGCACGACGTACAATACCGTGAACCTCGTAACCCTTCTCCAGTAAAAATTCAGCCAGATAGGAACCATCCTGACCGGTAATACCGGTAATCAATGCAACCTTAGACATATATTAACCTCAACTTTCCTTTTGATTTACTTTCTGTTTTGATCAATAGCAACTGTTCAATACCTCCACAGTTACTGCATTTATTTTAGTAAAAAATCCGGAAAGCCTGAATTCACGATATTGCCCTTTCTCCCTGCTTTCTTACATTATCTTGCTCTCTTTTCTCACTTCTCCCACTTCTCTCTGTATTCTAAAGGACTCATGCCTTCCATCTGTCTGAAAACCCGGCTGAAATAATGAGGCTCCCCCAGACCGCATTTATAGCCGATGGTCTTTATCTTTTCGTCGGAAAAGCGGAGCATATATTTTGCCTTCGTGACTCTCCTGTTCATCAGGTAGCTGCTGATACTGACACCAAACTGCTCCCTGAACACGCGGGTCAGATAGTATTTACTGATAAAAAAATGCTCTGCCAGAAAATCCAGGCTTATTTTCTCCTGATAATGCTCATCCAGGTACTGCTTTACAGGAAGTACATTCTGTTTTTTCAGATCTGCATCTCTGTGTTTTTCTCCCGGGTGCCAGGACTCATTCATCAGAAGCGTCAGCAGATAATTCAGCTCACTGTTGATCTTCATATCCCGAATGTAATCATCGGAATCTGCCAGCTCATAAATCCTGTGACAGATTTCCAGAAACCTGGAAACAGAAACGGGGTGGAAGACTGCTCTTCCACCCCGCTCTAAATACTTGTCATAAATTGCTGTCATATTCGGACCATAGAAATGTATCCAGGATAAACTCCACAGCTTCTCCGAACTACTGTGTGCATACTGTTTCCTGCAGTCAATAAACACACAGTCTCCTGTGCGAAGAGAATAAGTTCTGCCTTCACAGATGAGCTCACCCTCGCCATCTGTCACTGTAAAAAACAAATAAGAGGACAGATTACTGCGACCCGTACTGTGAGGCTTATGTACCCGCAGAGAGCCAATCTCCTGCAGATACAGTAAAGAAGTCCTGGCAAAATTTGACGGTGTATATAAAATCCTGTCAGAGGTGACAACCGGTAATTGTGTATTAACAAATAAATCTTTCATCTGATCTTTTCCTTCGGAATTTCTATTCCCATACAAGCTTACAGTCAGCTACACCAACAAGGCTGTCCATAAATACTTCTTTCAGACGTTCTTCTACCATCTGCCTTGTCACACCTTTTTTCAGTATCACCTGAAGGAAACCGCCGCCACCGGCACCACATACCAGCTTTCCGTCCACCAGCTCCTCAATACTGCTGAAAATCTGCTCAATCAAAGTGTTACTGCTTCCGGCATCTATTTTCTTACTCAGTTCCCAGTGATAATCCAGAAGCTTTGCAAAACCGTCTACGTTTCCACGCTCCAGTTCAAAGCGCATCAGTGCTGCTGTTTTCTGGATTTCCTCCAACGCAAACAGACTGTCCGGTTCATTGCCCACATAGCGTCCCACCACATCACGGAGAAGATTTCTCGCCAGACGCCTCTGCCCTGTATAGATCAGGACAAATCTCTCATCCAGTTCCTTCTTTGTCTGCGGTGAAAGCTCTATGTGTGCTACCTGAAGCTGCTGTTGAAGCCCAGGCATGGAGGTTATATATTTAAGACCAGATGTAATACCGCCAACCTGATCCTGCCAACCGCCTCCTGTGGACATGATCTGCTCCATTGCCAGTACATGGGCATATAAATCTTCTTCTGTATATGCGATTCCCATAAATTCAAACACTGCCTTCACACAGGCTGCCGAAAGAATAGATGAGGTGCCAAGACCGGAACCTTTGGGAACATTTCTTACCTCAGAATGCATAACAAAACCACTGCCAAGGCGTTCCAGTATTTCACCCAGAGTACGTCCTTCCCTGGGAATTATTCCGCAGGCAAGAAGGCAGGCCTTCTGCAGGGCAAAAGGATCATAAGGGTCACCTGTGGCCTGCAAAGGCTCAATCGTGTCAAACTCTCCATGAACATCCATATCCCGGCTGTCAAAAACCACCTTCTGCTCAGGAATCCTCTCCAATGTCACCTCTACCGGCTTCTCCCCGTTCAAAAGAATAGCGGCATTTAATACAGTCCCGCCCTTTTCATTACAATAGGGCGGCGTATCACTCCAGCCACCTCCCCAGTTCACACGAAGCGGCAGCCTGACTGTATGATGATCTGTAACAATCTTTGCCTGCTCATTATAAGCAAGACTTTTGATCGTCGCTTCCAGAACCTCTGACTGAATAATGCGGAAACATTCCTGCACCTCATTCTCATCCTCGAGGATCACTCCCAAATAATAATGCAGACGCATTTTTTCACCGAAATCTGCTTTTCTCAGACGCTTTCTCAGCCATTCCTTCTGAATCTTTGTCAGAGACTGCAGCTTTCTTATACTCCCTGCAGGAACCTGATCTCTGATTGCCTTTGCAATCCCGTCCATAGTTACCAGATCTGCCATCCGCTTATTCCACGCTATGATAGCATCCGGATCCGCCTCATTAAATCCGGCGCAGAGAGACTTGTGGGAAGCTGCAGTCCATAAAGATCTGTCAAAATCTTTCCCTCCTGTGACAATCTCATAAAGTTCCAGTGCCGCATCTGTTGCCTCCCGGATCGTATCTGCCTCCTGATACAGCGCAGCAGACCACAAGGTATGTGCCTGTCCGTTCTCCTCCCAGAATCTCACTCCAAGTGTATCTTCCAGTTCATCCAGATCCCTGCCAAACAGTCGGTTCTCCTTAGGATTATCATTTACGCCAAAAATACGGACAATAAATTTTCCGTTTCTCTGCTTCAGCCCATGGAGAACAACATTATCAGGAATAACCTGATCCTGCACATCTATGTAAGAGAGCACACTGTGGCTGCCAATCCTGGAATTTCCATGCACATAAGAAACCTCCAGATAACAGTCCTTCCCAACAGATGCCCTGCTGCTCAGTACACTGTTATAGCCGGACACATCACTGCGGATACTGCTGCCCACTTTCCGGCTCCATCCCAGATAATGGTACTCATCCACACCTCCGTTCATCAACTCCAGTATCTCCCTGGTCGTTCCAAAATGAATAAACTTCGCAGGTGCCAGACGCAGAAGCTTCATCCTGTAGGGACGCAGCACCTCCCACACACGGGTTCTGGCAGCCGTCAGTTCTGGACAGAATTCACCCTCCGGCTTCTCCCTGTAAAAATCCTCCAGCGTAGAATCCGAAGCCAGAGGATAAAGAAAATCAGCGTAAAGAGAAAGACGCGTTCTCTCATTGACATTTCTGTCATAGTCCGCGTCTGTTTCAATCAGTGAATATAAAGATTTCATAATGTCAGTACTAAAGATCAGTGCCCCGGTATCAATATCCACACAACCGGATTCATTGACTGCTCCTGCTTCCCGCAGGACCTCCACAGATTTCTTCTGCAGACAGCACTTCACATTTCCGTCCGGTCCATTCAGATAAACACCATGGTTCTTGCCGGTCTCTACGTTTTCCTTAAAGGATATGGCAGCTGCACCCACATTGTTGTAGTCAATCTGAAGAGGATTAAATAAAAGCAGTACATCTCCCGACAGCAACACCATCCCTTCACGAATCCGCGAAGGAACAGAACTCATGCATATCATGAATTCATCAAATAAAGTGGAACTGCGTCCATTGGGTAATTCATGAGGTACCGGCGAAAAAAGCTTCCCCAGCGCAGAATACTGAGGAACACGCTTACTGTCCCCGCCGGAATGAATCACCAGCACACGAAGGCTGTCAAAAGATCCTTCCTGTTCATGAAGATATCTCAGAACCTCCAGCGTAGCCCCGCCGGATCCGACACGCCTGCCATCACGGTCCGGGATGGCAATAAACTTCGTGCCTCTCGGCAGAAAGTTCTGCCTGTCCGCAATCTGTTTGCGGAAGCCTTCTGCCTGCTGTTCATTAGAAGCAGTCAGGATCACATAGTCCCAACGTGGGAAGCTACGAAGTTTTAAAGATCTGTTGTAATCGTCCCAGCAGTCCTTGTAGGCCTGGGACAGGAAAAGGGAATTTAGATTTGTCATTTGGGAGTCCTCCTTGGGTATAGATTTTTCACAAGTCAAGGCTGTTTTCTATCAAACGAAATGATGCCTTGACAGCTGCTTATAGAAATGATAATGAGGCAATATTCAGTGTAAAAGTGGATCAAAAGAGAGCGTAAATCAAGATATTTCATAGTGTCTGCCCCATGTATAACCAAACATAACGTTTAACCTTTCCCAGTACACCATGAAGTTTTTTCTTTTACAGACCTTTCTTGATTTTTATTATTCCCCAGTAGCACACACCTCCAAGCACTCCACCAACTGTGTTATAGAAGATGTCTGATAATTGGAATGTACCAAGCCGTAATAGCAGTTGCAACATCTCTATCATCAACGAAAAACCAAACGCTATCTTCCCACTTAGCCACAGGGCATTTTTTATAGATCACTGAACAGGTCAGCTTTGTACACACCATTCTCCTGCATCTTCCTGAAGCTGTCTTTCACAGATGCGACATCTTCGTGATAGGTCATACCGTACCAGGTATCGTTGGTTTTCAGAACCTTCACTGACATCTTTCCCTGCTCCAACAACTCACCGATGAAGACAGGAATCAGATACTCAGCCTTTAGTGGATTGCTCGGTACTTCTTTATCGAAGAACTCCTTAAATCCTTTCTCCAGCACATCCAGGAATCCCGGTGTCAGCCCCCACATGTTCATAGAAACCAGAGAATTCACATCAACAGACACTCCGTCTGCTTCTGCGCCATCTGCAGTCTTCACGATATTCTTAGTTTCTACAATCTCAGTCAAGTTTCCATTCTCATCCATCTTGCAGATACCACGAGTCACACCGCCGTTATCAGACAGAGTGTTACTCAGCACAAAGCCTGCCATGCAGGACTTGCCACCATTCATCAGATACTCATGAACAGCCTTGAATCCTTCCCTGCCATAGTAATCGTCCGCATTGATCACAATAAAGGGAGTCTTGATAACCTTCTTTGCAGCAAGTACAGCCTGTCCGGTTCCCCACGGCTTTGTACGACCTTCCGGTAAAGTTCCCGGAATATCCTTAATATCCTGGAAAACATAGTCTACAGTTACATCATGAGCGGAGCAGACAGAAGCAATACGATCACCAATGACCTCTTTAAACTCCTTCTCAATATCCTTACGGATAATAAATACTACATGGTTGAATCCAGCCTCAATCGCATCATGGATTGAGTAGTCCATGATGATATGGTCAGTATCATCGACCGGTTCCAATTGCTTTATTCCTGTTCCAAATCGGCTTCCGATTCCGGCCGCCATGATAAGTAATGTTGTTGTTTTCATAATCTCTCCTTACTGTGCTTACATTGCTTTAACTGGGTATCCCTTAACACATACAGATTCGTATATTTATCTTATGATTATTTGTTCCGACCAGCTATATTCATAGGTTCCGACTCAAGTACCCACTAAAAATTCATATTATACTTTCTTTAGAAAGCTTTTAGGATATGTTCACTCATTTTATCGGTATTTCATAGGTCGAGTAGACGTACCTTTCACAAGGTACGTCTACTCGACCCAATGTGCTTCCTTTTCTGGAATTAATGGTGCATATCCACTAACCCTTTCAATACCATGATATATATTTTCAATATATTCATTACATCTAAAATCCTGCTGTAGCTTTTTCTTGCTATACCACACCTGTCATTTATAAATAATAACAACGGCAGTGGTACTGCAAGTCACACCAGAAAATTTTCCGTTTATACCTAACTTTTTAACAGACTTCCTAAATGAAATTTTCCTTTTGTTATTTTATCTAACATCTGCACACTTTGCCCAAATTCTATTTTTTTATGATATACTAATAAGAAAATACCGTTTGGAATTATCATACAAATAATAAGACGTACGAATATAGCCATCCATTCATTAACAGGAAGTAATAAACATATCCTATAACTAATGCTACATGCAACGAATGAAATTATCACATAATAAAAAATCTGACGTAGATATGGTTTTGCTAAATTTTTATCAAAAAATACTGTAAACATATTAAAAAATAGCCATGGCATTCCTACAATCAGCATTGAAATGACAGTTGAAAGAAGTACTCCATATACACCCCAGAACTGTACTAAAACTAAATTAAGTGCCAAATTTGCTAATGAAGTTGCCAATGGTCTAAATCGATCTTCATGCCACAATCCAGCAGCATCTTTGTACACATTTAGTAATCTATTAAATTCATATACATAAAAATACACACTAAAACATATAACCGCTGGAAAACTTAGCATCAGTTTTTCACCAACCCAAATATGCATAAAAGGCTGATATAGACATAATAAACAACAACTACATATGCCTATCAACCATTGATACATAAAAGTAAATTTTTTCAAATCAGTATATACCTTTTCTTTTGTATCTGTAATGAAACTATTGCCTAATCCTGCCATAATTGATGTAATGATTATTTCTATAAAACCGATAATTGATGTAATAATAAAATAATAATTTTGATATACAGCTAAAGTTGTGAGTCCTAAAAAAGAAGAAATCACAATGGTATCTGCCGAATTTAAAATAATGCTTCCAATTTTCCCAGTAAACATATCCTTAATTCTACCATTAATCTTTTTAATTTCCTTTTTCTCTAATCTGCCTACTGGTTTATATTTTGGATACATTCTTGTAACAATAATCGCCGTTAAAATATTATTAAATATCTGTGTAGCCAAAACCACAATAATATACAAATAATAATTTTTAAAAAATAAAATAATAAGTAACTGCAGTCCATATTGAAGTGTATTAGTTATAACCGTAATAATACTACTCACATCCGTCCGCTGATGAGCCTGTAGTAATGAATTCTTATACGCAAACAGCCAATAACTCAAAACTGTTGCAGCAAGATTCAATAAATATAAAATGTAAATATTTAACTCTGCTGGAATATCTCCCTTAATCAGTTTAGGAATAAATGGAGTTACCGCGATTCCTACCACAGCAATAATAGACCCTATTATACGATAGTATGTCCGATATAGCCTCATCAAACTACAAATAGTCATCTCATCATCTTCTACAATAGGTTTATACATACTAAAAACCATTGCATTACCCACACCTAACTCTGCAAGGTTTAATACTTGCAAAATTGAAACAAATAAACTATTTAATCCTAAATATTGAACACCCATGAAATAAATCATAGCTGTTCTCATCAAAAAAGGAATTATCATCTGATAAGCTTTCATAAAACTACCAAATACAATATTTCTCGTTGCATTCTTTGTTCGTTCTATTCTCATAAGCACTCCTCATATAATCAAGTATTTTTAGGCGTTTGCGAAACGCCACAAGCCGCATAAATACGGCATTTTTTGTTATCTAAAAACAAATAACTCCTCACCGGATATGGTATAATAGAGTTGTCAAAAACTAAAATCCACTATCCAGGAAAGGAGTTATTCTGATACCTATGATACCATATAAACAGCTTTCTTTGGCAGATATTTTTTCAGATTGCCAGGAAAAATTTGAAAATGACAAACCTGCGTTTCTTTCTCTATTGGAAACCCATATCGATATTGATGAGTTTATTCCGATTTCTTTCAGAAATCATTTCTATGCATCGACGGGCAGAACCCGTAAATACCCTTTGCAAGCTTTCCTGTGGGCTTTGATTATACAACGTATTTTCTCTATCCCTACAGATCAGCTTCTCCTGACTTTTCTCGCTTATTCAAAACCGCTTCGTAAGTTCTGCGGCTTTAGCAAAGTCCCTGACGCTTCCAAAATCACACGTTTCAAACAGGACTTTTTAGCTGACTTACAATTCGTATTCGATAAGCTTGTTGATGTTACCGAACCTATCTACCAGGCAATTGACTCTGCGAAAGCAGATATGACCATCTTTGATTCTTCCGGTATTGAAGCATTTGTTACCGAAAATAATCCGAAGTATGCGAACAGGATCATCAAGCAGCTTAAGGCGTATGCGAAAGCTCATGGCTTTGATAAATCTTATGATCCCTACAAGGCTGCTTATGGTTCCATGCCTCTGCTAATCCTGAGATCAAACAGCTATATATCAATAGGCATTTTTGCTATGTCTTCAAATTTGGCATTGTCACTAACGGGCTGGGCATTATCCGACATATCTCTTTTTATAACAAAGAATTTATGCTGTCTCATCCGGATATCGTTGTCGAAAAGAAATCCGATTCCCCTGACGAAGATAAATGTATTCATGATTCAAAGCTTTTGATTCCAACACTGAAAGACTTCTTTTCCAAACATCCGCTAATTAATCCGAAAACCTTCCTCGGAGATGCGGCTTTTGATACCGTTGAGCTTTATAAGAACCTCCTTACCGGTGACACCTTCGGTGATGATAAACATTTCCCGAAAGCTTATATCCCTCTGAATGCAAGATCGGGTCTTGAAAATAAGGATTATTCCATTAATGAAAATGTTGTTCCCTGTTGCCCTCACGACCCTTCTCTGCCTATGAAACCCGAGGGCAGTAAATCAAACTTACGAAGCGGTATACCAACTTTCAAGTTTGTCTGTCCAAAAATGAAATGGGTCTATGACAAGACGACTCGAAAAGCACATCGCCAATGTTTTTTGAAAACCCGTGTACTTCCTCCAAATGCGGTCGCATGGTGTACATATATCCTGAAAAGAACCTTCGTGCTTATCCCGGGACAATCCGTGGAACCGAAGAATGGGATGATACCTATAAGATCAGGACTGTAGTGGAAAGAGATATCAATCACATCAAGGATAATCTGTGTCTTGCGGGGCGCCGGACTCAAAATGAAAAGACTCTGCATGCAGATCTAATTCTTGCCGGTATCACACAACTCATTACTGTTGTTCTTGCAGACAAAATCAACCATCATGAATACATTCGAAGCGTAAAGCCTCTCATAGCATAGGACTTACCAACTCCATAAAACCGGGGGCTTATTAGAGTGTGCCTAAAACTGGCAGATATCCACTTTTTTATCTTAGAATTCGTGCTCTGCACGAATTCTTCCCTGTTTAAGTTCAAGAGTGCGAACGAGCATCGCGAGTTTCGCAGTTACCTATCAAGTATTTTTATTGAAAATTCGAAGCTCTTCAACCTTCATATCTCAGTGAATAGAATACAGCTATGAGCATTCCAATATGCCAAGTACTGAAATAATAGTTAAAGAGTATTCAAAATAAAACGTCATTAGTCTTCACTTTATTACCTGTGTTTACTTATCCTCCTATGGAAACTATAGCAATCCTCGTAAATAATGCATTTAAGACAGTTCGGCAGAGTGCGAAAGACAAGGAAGATATCTGCAGGCGTGCCGACGCACGGCAAAGATATCTGACGCAGGATTTCACACTCTGATGGTCTGGATTAAGATGCATTATTTTAGTGGATTGCTATAATCTCTTATATTCACCAGAATCATCTCTGTCTCCCAACTCCTTAACTATTTGTATCCTGTCTGCTCAGTAAAACTTTTACTAGCCAGCCAGTCAGTAGTCTTATTGTACTCTGGGGTATTTTCGATTTTCACCATCCGTATTTTTCATTATACAATACATCCTATAAACTAAATTCTAACTAGTACAGAATCGCATTAATTATTAAGTAATATCCCTATGGAAATTTTTCAAAATATATGGCATAATCAAAAGAAAAATCAAGGAGATCATTCATATGCCATTTGTTGCTGCGCCTGTTAAAATACCAGGAGACATCCACCACATTCTTTTCAAATTTTCAAAAAGCAGGACCTTACCAGCCCGTCAGGTACAACGTACCAAAATAATCCTGCTGGCGGCTGATGGTATGAACAATATGCAGATATCGACTCGGGTAGGTCCTAGACAGGATTCTGTCAGCAAGTGGCGGGGGCGTTTCCTTAAAGCTCTTCCCCTTTTGCAGGAGATTGCTGAAAAGGACCGTTCCCATCTGGAAGATGCTGTTTCTTCTTTCCTTAATGATCGCCCACGTCCGGGACAGCCAGCTCATTATACAGATGAACAGATCATCAGGATCCTTGAGATTGCCTGCCGTGAGCCACAGGAATTTGGATATGAGGTCAGTCACTGGAGTCTCAATCTGCTTGTGAACGCCGTAGTAAAGGAAGGGATTGTGGAGTCCATATCTGCAAAAACAGTAAGCCGTTTTTTAAAATATGGGGGAAATCCACCCACATCTCATCCGTTACTGGCTTCATTCCTCCGAGAAAACAGATTCTCCGGAAACTTTTGCGGAGAAAGTGAATGAGATCTGCACTGTTTACCACGAAGCAGAGACAGTCCATGAAAATGGCGGACATACAATCTCCGTGGATGAAATGACAGGCATTCAGGCATTGGAACACAAATATCCGGATAAACCTGTAATTCCCGGGAAAGCAGCCCATATGGAATTTGAATATATCCGTCATGGAACGGTCAGCCTCATCGGTTTTTTTGATGTTGCTACAGGACGTATGGAAAAACCATATTTAAACAGTACACGTACAGAGAAAGATTTCGTTGAAGCCATACGTGCATTGATAGAAACAGATTCTGAGGCACCATGGACATTTGTCTGTGATGGTTTAAATATACACAAATCCGAAAGTCTGGTACGTTTTGTTGCCGGGCAGTGTGGATTATCCGAAGATCTGGGCAGTAAGGGAAGATCCGGGATATTAAAAAACCAGGAAAGCCGCGCAGAATTTCTGCATCATAAAGACCATAGGACACGGATCGTATATACACCAAAACATTGCTCATGGATGAATCAGATTGAAATCTGGTTTGGCATTATAAACCGACGTCTTCTTAAAAGAAAAAGCTATCGATCTATAGAGGAACTAAAAGCGAGTATCCTGCGCTTTGTAGAGCAATATAACGTTATGGCAAAGCCTTTTAAGTGGACTTATAAAGGTGTACCTTTGACAGTTTGATATTACTTAATTATTAATGCAACCATGTACTAGCAACTACTGTTTGCTATTATAGTAAATTTCTTTAAATAATCTATAATAATACTTAAATTTTCCTCCATTTCTTTTTCTATATCGGTGTTCCACCTTTTTGTATCCATGATTTTTATAGCTATCTAACACATTTTTTCTCTGTTCATTTTTCATACTTGGATGCCTTAGCTGATGATTATTTTTTTCTATCCATTCTGCTTTAGATAAAAATTTTTGTATACCCGAACCATGCATGTCAAAAAAGTCTTTTCCCTTTTTTGTATTAATCAAAACACATGACCACCCATTAGTATCTCTACCTAGATCATCTTTGTGATATTGCTCAATTCCCCAAAAATCTCCTATTGTCAAATCTGCTACCCTTTTTAAATTCGCATATGGACATGTATAGCAATTTTCTCGGTAAATAACAGATTCTAAAAAATATTTATAAAATGAAACAAATCTTGATGGAATAAAATAATTTTTTTCCTTTTTTCCTTTTTTGATTGTAATTTTTGACGTCCACTCTTTATGACAAGTTTTATCTCTAAATTGAAATCCTGTAATATGTCCACCTAACGTTTTTCCCATTACTTTAAGATAGTCTTGTAACATTCTTGCCGGAGGAACTCCATGACAAATTAAATCGATTGTTATAAGATTATCTGGATTTCCCGTAATCTGTTTAATCGCGTCAACCTGACATGGAGTACCACAAAATAATACCTGTTTTCCTGACTTGACTATTTGTATAACCTCTTTATAACATCTCCAAGCATCACTCTGTACATATTTTGAGCCCTGCATTAATTCAATATTGCCTTTATTATTAGATAATATATGATGAACTGTTATTTTCTGATTTTGATTAAATTCCAATACTGCACCTGCCACATAACCACCTAATGCGATTATTTCATATGCTAATGAAGCAAAAATACCACCAGATGCACTTTTATTTAATATTTGCTCATTTTTTGTTTTAGCTGCATAAGCCACAATTGGATTTTTCCCTGATTTAACATTTTGATATTTGCACATTTTCAGACATTTTCCACACTTTATACAGATTGATTCATTTATAATCGGATATTTACATCCATATTCATCCTCTACCATAGATATTGCATTTCTCGGACAAGAAGCCCAGCAGGCACCACATCCACAACAATATGCTCTATCCTTAAATAACACAATATTGTTCATTACCTTATTTATATTCTCCTCATAAACTATCTTACTCATACCCTAACATATATGTGGAGAGCATGAATAAACCTCAAACTAATACATAATGAAATTATTTTCTTAAGTATTGATACTCTAACCATTCAATACTTAAAAAAGCAAGTGCAACATGAAATTTTAATGTCAATGTTACTTCTACCGATGATAAAATAATAAACACATATACTAGAAACAAAAATGCAGGATTACAACATTTAGGAAGCCTTCGGATATTCATAATCAGAATAATCAAGAACAAAATTGTTCCTACAACACCAAATGATACTACATAATCCAAAAGACCATTTTGAACATTATCTATATTCAAAATCAATCTTGATACACTATAATTATTATCGTATCCATATCCTATTATAGGACTTCCCGAAATCAAAAGAAATGCATGTGCATATGCACTGATACGACCAGTCAAGCCAACATCCTCGTGTAATATATTAGTAATTATATTTTGAATAAATGGAATTTGAAGTAGTGTTGCGTTAAAAAGGAAAAACGAATCACTCACAGCCAGTGTGATTAAAACACTCTTAGTTTTTCTAATTATTTCCGTTATTTTCTCTTTAAAAAGAATCATTAATATTAAAATTAATTGTCCAATAAAGGCTGTTGTGCATTCAACGTAAAGTGAAATAGAAATTGACCATGCAAATAATATTGCAATTTTTATATAAGATACTCTTTTCCTTCTTTCGCATAAATAAATATAAAAAACAATGGCAAATACATGCAAATATGAAACTAAAAATTTATTTCCCAACAAAAAATTGTTAAATGTAGAAGAAAGATATCCCATCTTCGTAGATGCTGCAAAATCAGATGGATTAATTAATATTAGTATATCATTTAATCCGCAATAAAAGAGAACACAGAACCATACCATTTTCACTCCAAGAACTACTCTTTGTGTAACTACAAGCAATTGCGCATATAAGTAAAGCTCTATTATAGCTAGTGCAAAAACTAAACTCTTTTCAATATTAGCCCCATCATATTTATTTTTATTAAAAAACGATGAAACCATTATCATCATACAAAAGATTCCTATTACAAACGTTTGATTTTTAAATCTTTTTAGCTTTGATATTTGTCTCAAATATATAAATGCAACGAATAACTCTAAATACAACTGTATCCTCATATAATTGAGAATGTGACTTCCTAAATTAACAAGCCCTATATGTACAATCAACACACTTAAAATGATGGTTCTGATATTTGATATTTTGAACAAAAAAGCCTTTTTCTTCATTATCCTTTATCATCCTTTAAAGCTTTTTTTAAATAAGTATATGTTTTCTTTCTTTCTTTTTCCAAAATATTTTCAACTTCTGTATATGCTATATCTTTCTCCAAAATATCCTCAAGTTTAGCCATATCTGAAACGATTCGTTCACTTATATTAAGTGCATCCATTAAATCTTCAAGTTTATTTTTGTTAGTAATTCTGATAATTGTTGCAAACTTTTTTCTATTAATTATGGAAAAAATAGTACCATGAAATGTATCTGTTACCACATATTCTGCATAATAAAAATAATCTAACATTCTAAAAGGATCTGCCACAATATAATCATCACACCAATTTTGAACGCCTTCTAATGCTATTATTTTTAATTTATGTTTTCTTGCGAACTTCTTAATAGCTTGTATTTCTTCTATCTTTCTAATTCGAGTTCCATAGGCATATACAATCATGTATTTTTTCAAAGGCACAGGTTTATGCTTTCTTTTATACAGCGTTCCAACTAATACCGGATCTAAATTACGATAAATCTTACCATCATATAAAGCAGATATATATTTTTCAGTTCCCAAATCTCTTACTGACATTGATGAAAAATTAGACATTGCTCTCTTTATAATTGGTAATGTTTCTGTTGGGATGCCTACGATTACTGCAGAACCACATGAGGCCGCGTATGTAATTTTTTTCTTTGCCTGACGAATATTTCCGTATAACTGAAGATTAATACTATCTTGGCTTTTAAACACCTCATCACTCCCAACTATAACAATATCATATTGTTTATCATTATTAGTACTTGAAGTATTTAAATTGTGTTTTGTAAAATATTCCACTTTTTTCTTAAATAATTTTCTTTTTGAAGACATCCATTTCCACTTAATTCTTCCTAATAAGCTTCGATCAAGAAGTAGTGGTATTGTATTATCATCACCATCTTTGATTGGCATATTTACATTAACTAAATCATTTTCTTCTATATCAATAAAATCCACTTTTGTCCCTGTAATATCTTCAACAATTTGTTGAAGCGAATACGCTTGCAATACTGAACCATAATTAATTATTTTTTGCATAGACAAGATTGCTATTTTCATTATCTCACCTCTTTTTGACGAAAATTTTATATATAACTGGTTCACATTTAAAATACATTAAAAGCAAAAATATATTTTTTTTGAATCCACAATTACATTTTATTGCATCTTTTATAGCTTTTCTAAATTCATTGGTGGAAATCATTCTCTTCACATTATCCTGTCCTTCCACTAGATTATGTACAGACGTTTCTTTATATTCAAGCGAAAAACATCCAAAAATTCTCCAGACATACATTAGGCTAGCATATTTTTCTACTCTAGTATAATTATGTTCATGAATCCACTCTAAAAGAGTCGTATATAAAACTGTAAATTTTTTATCCAATCCACTTTTATAACTCTGTGATAAACTTCCCTCTCTTAAATCATAATAATATAAAGGTTCATCAAGTACTTCTATCTTATTTGCACACATATATGCCTGAAAATTAAATAAAAAATCTTCGCTTCCAATAATTCTTTCTGAAACAAATTCTAACTTATTTTCTCTTAAAAAAGATGTTTTATATATATGTGACCATGCAGTAAATCCAAAAGCACTAACATCAATAACCGCTGATTTTAGCAAATTATCTACTATTGAAGGTTTTTCATAACATCCACTCTTTAAACTATTATGTTTTTCTAAGCACCCATTTATATGCCTATAATAATTAAACTTAAGAATGTCCGGATTATTTTTCTTCAGTTTTTCGACAATTATTTTTAAAGAATTCTTAACAATCCAGTCATCCGAATCAATCCAATAAATGTATTCTCCTTGTGCATATTTTAATCCTTCATTTCTAGCTGCTGATAACCCTCCATTCTCTTTATGTATAACCTTTACTCGGCTGTCTTTCATGGAAAGTAAATCGCAAAGATCACTACTACCGTCATTTGAGCCATCATCAACCAAAAGTATTTCAAAATCATCATAATTTTGCAATATGATTGATTCATAACATCTTTCAAGGTAATTTTTCACATTGTATATTGGTAATATAATACTAAGAAGTGGCATATTACATTCCTTTCTCTATAATTCAACTTTTAGCTTCAATTAACTCCATTATTTGTCTAATAATATAATCATTATCATAAATAAACTCTTGCGTAGCGGCTTTCATTTCCTTTAAACGCTCAGTTGTTATTTCTTCTATTGCATTCAAAATACCACTACTGCTATTTTCACAAATCATTCCATATTTAACCCCACTTAACATTTCTGTTGCAGAAGCAAAATTTGTACTAATAACGGGGATTCCAAGGGTAAGTGCCTCCATAATTACCATTGGCTGTGATTCATAGAGCGAAGTCAACACATATACATCTGCATTTTTCACATACGAAAAAGGGTTTTTTCGACTTCCAATAAAATGGATAACTTTATCTAATTTTAAGTCTTTAACTTTACTAACAAGTAAATTATAATCTTCTCCATCACCAATTATTACCCAATTAACTTTACGAGACAATTTAGGTACAACTTCAATAATTCGTTCAAAAGCCTTTTGCTTTGATATTCTTCCAACTGAAACAATATTTAACGTATTCTTGTCCTTAAATAACATCTCTGCCTCGCGGCACTTCTCATTTCCAGCTCGTAAAATATTTTCCTGTGGAAGCACATTTTTTATAACTGCTGTTTTCTTACTCAGCAAAGGAAATTTTTTGACAAAAGAATTCTTGGACCTTTCTGCCACAAACAATATGTGATCTATTTTTCCATAATCCTCTTCTTTTCCTAAAACATTTTTTGCAAGATTTTCTGCATTATTATGTATCCAACAAATTTTCAGAGAAATATCTGTAAATGTAGTAAAAAAAGCACACATGCCTTCCTGAAAGCCAACTACCGCATTATATTTCTTACTATCTATTTTTCTTTCTGCATAACTTAACAGAATCTTTTTGTATATCTTATTTTCACCATTGATTTTTTTTAAAACCTTTAAAATACCTCGTATAGCAATCAAATCATATCTTTTTTCATTATATAATGTTTGTTTAAAACAAAACACGGACTGCATAGCTAGATTTCCCTTGATTATATTTACATATTCAGGAATCTCATTCATAAATATACCAAACGGTGAAAATAATAATAAGTCAACTTCAACTTCATATTTTTCTAAATAACTTAGAAGATTTAAGAGACTTTTTCTCGTACCACCTATTTCCATATTATACATTACAAATAAAATTCTCATATCATTCCTCTTCTCGCACCATTCTTTTAAATCATATACAACAAATTATTATTTATTTAGATTTTCAAAAAACTCATTTAATATATTACTACACAAATGATAATCAAATTTTATTGCAGCATTTTCATAAGCCCTTTTTTTTATTTTTGTACGTTCTTCTAAAGATAATGCTAAAACCCTTCTAATAGCTATAACACAATTTTCAGCACCTTCACCATCGTAGAGAATAGAGTCTACATTGTCCGTCAGATAATCAGCTATATCACCTACTCTATTCATAATAATCGGGATTCCTTTATTCATCATCTCAGGAACTTTACTTGGAAAATTCGCCTGTGTCGTTATATTTATAGGACGAGGCAGTAAGGCAAAATCTACACCCTCATATAATTTCATAAGTTCACTATATTCCAGCCATGAATGATAGACAATCACGCCTTGCTTTATATATTCTTCCATCTCTTTTTCTTTATTTGACGCACTGGCTTTGTATGCATTAAGCGGTGCACCTGTTAAATGAAACCTAATTCTTTTTCGCTCATTCTCCGAAAGCAACGTCAGTGCTCCGATCATTGATTCAAAATCATCCTTTTTATAGGGATTTCCAGGGTATATCAAACTCAATGATTTTTCATCTGTTGAAAAAGAACACGGCTGCCTTTTATCTATATCAACATAAATTGGAACCACTATTGTATTACACCCTTCTTCAACAAAATGTTCCCTAAGACAATTGCTTATTGCAATAATATTTTTTGTGCTTGGGGCTACCTTATAAAAGAATTTATGGTACATCGGATACATGGTTTTTCTATAAAGCCAACTCTTATCTGCACCTTCAAACTGAAAGGGCTGATGCCATTCAACAATGTCGCAGGCAATTCCTATCTTTTCCTTAATTGCATACTTTACAATTTTCTTGGAAAAATTCAGATTACTAGTATATAAAAGAATTCTATCTTCACTTGAACAATGAAATATGTCTTTCATAGCTGAAATAAACATATTTCCCAAAAGGAAATAGTGTTCAAATACCCTTTTTAGTTTATTAGCTGGGAAAGTGATATTGTGGTAGGTAATTCCCTCATATACATATTCTTTTTTTTCTCTATTATAGTCTTGTTTATTTCTTTTACCCGTAGAAATAACAATGACATTCCAGCCTTTTTCTTGTAACGCCTTTGCCATAAAAAGAATTCTATTTGAGCCAGCATCTCCACGAGGAAAATTCCTGTCAGCACAGATAAATAATCTTTTATTCATTTTCCCCATCCTCCAACTCGTCCACTGCACAAAGAATGTTCTTTTTAACAATATCCTCTGTATAATTCTCTTTTATTCTTCTATATACAGCTAAAGAATATTCTGACCAAACATTCTTCTCAATTACTGATTCAATTACCCTTGCATATTTCATGGGATCAATACTATCAACTACAAGTTCTTTATTTCCAACGATACTCGCATTAAAGCCAGCAGTACTTACTACTGGAACAACACCAAATGTCATCGCCTCAGTAAGTGAATTTGAATGTCCTTCCATTTTCTCCTGTGAAGGAAATACAAAAAAATGCACTTTCTGCAGAGCATCACAAATCTTATCGAAAGGTTGTTGTCCAATGATTTGAACTTTATCGTTGTCCAGTCTATATTCTTTTATTGTCTGCTCTAGCTTAGCCTTGTAAGCCTCAGTGTATCCACCAATCACTGTTGTCGATGTTTTATAGCCTGCTTTTTCAAGTTCATAGGCGACTTTAATTACAACATCAACATTCTTAGATTCAGAAACTCTTCCGAAATATATAAGTCTAATCGTGTCAAATGGTCTGTCTGCAATATACGGTTTTAAACTTCTGTTAAGGACATAATTCGGCGTATATACGGCTTTTTTTCCATAAGTTTTTTTTATAAAATCTACATATTCCAAACCCTGAGCAAATATAACATCTGCTCGCTTCAGGACACTATCCATCAATTTCTTGTATAGATTACCTTTTTCCTTATATGCCTTAACTAATCTACCATTGCGAGCTTCATAAATTGTTTTTCTCTTTTTCTCTCCTGAATTGATAAGTATCCATTCTAAAGGCAAGTTTTTTTCATAGAATCCAACGATATAAAGAATAGCATCTGGGTTTTCATGTAACTTCTTTTTCGTCTTGGCAATTGCATGAATCGCACTCTTTACATATGAAACAGCTCCATGGCTCATTGTTGCCTTATCTATTGTTATAACATTATATCCAGCATTGCTAAGGATTTCTCTTGTTCTTCTGCATCCTTTTTCGCCGCCTCCAAGCAGATGAACAGGCAAATTTGTTCCTACTGGTGCGTAAAATATAATTGTTCTTTTTCCCATAACAAACCTCTCCACATCAGACTTATTTCCCTCTAATCATCGCATTCCAAATAAACTTAGTATTTGTACTCCAATATCTTTTGAACAGTCTCTTCGGATCTTGCATCAGTCGATATACCCACTCCAGATTACTTTTCTGCATCCACATTGGAGCACGCTTGATATTTTCTGCGTAGTAATCAAAACCTGCCCCCACTCCGAGCATCAGTCCATCAATCTTACCCTGATGTGCAGCCATCCATTTTTCCTGTTTCGGTGCGCCAAGACCAATCCATACAAAATCCGGCTTCGTCTCATTGATCCGTTCGATTACAGCTTTATCCTCTTCCTCAGTTAATGGGCGAAATGGCGGACTGTACATCCCGGCAATCTGAATTCCGGGATAGTTCTGTGTCAGTTTCTGGTAGAGCAGTTCTAATGTTTCTTCTTTGCTTCCATAAAAATAATGGCGGTACCCCTTTTCAGCGGAAATTTTAAACACCTCGCCCATCAAACTAGGTCCCGTCGTCCTTGACATATTTTTATGACCACGCTTCTGACCCACTGTGGACAATGGTCCGCCATCCGGAATGGCCATCAATCCGCCATTCTGAACAGCACAGTATGAAGCATCTTCATAACTTGTTACAGTTGTATGTACATTTGAAACACAAATATAGTCACCTTTTATGTCATCTATATTCTCATCAAGATACTTCAGCAGCCACTCCATGTTGATAGCTGCTATGTTTACTCCCAAGATATTGCACGTTGGGATGCAGGACTTATCAATTTTTCTTTTATAACTCATCTATAAGTCCCTCCTCTCTTGAATCGTATCTTCTATCTTCAAAGTTTCTCACCTAATCAATCCCTGCCAAAGAGATCCCTTGTATATACTTTCTCTTTCACATCATCCAGACACTTGTCATAGCGGTTTGCGATGATGGCCTGACTCCGTTTCTTAAACTCGTCCAGATTATTCACAACAACAGAACCGAAGAATTTTTCGCCGTTTTTCAGAGTTGGCTCATATATGATAACCGTTGCACCTTTTGCCTTGATGCGCTTCATGACACCCTGGATAGAACTCTGACGGAAGTTGTCTGAATTGCTCTTCATGGTCAGGCGATAAACTCCGACAACAACCTCTTTCTCTTTGCTCTCATTCCAACTATCATTTGCCTCATAAGCGCCAGCAATTTCCAGAACACGATCTGCAATAAAGTCTTTTCTTGTTCTATTGCTCTCAACAATAGCTTCGATCAGGTTTTCCGGCACATCCGCATAATTTGCCAGCAACTGCTTCGTATCCTTAGGCAGGCAATAGCCACCATAACCAAAGGAAGGGTTGTTGTAGTGAGTGCCAATACGAGGATCAAGGCAGACACCTTTAATGATCTGCTGAGTGTTCAGTCCCTTCATCTCTGCGTATGTATCCAATTCGTTGAAATAGCTAACCCTTAATGCCAGATATGTATTTGCAAACAGTTTGACAGCTTCAGCTTCGGTGAAGCCCATGAACAGAGTATCGATGTTCTCCTTGATTGCACCTTCCTGTAATAACTCTGCAAAAGTATGAGCAGCTTTTACCAACCGAGCATTTTCTACATCAGTACCGACAATAATACGGCTCGGATAGAGATTGTCGTAGAGAGCCTTGCTCTCTCTTAAAAATTCCGGGCTGAAGATGATGTTATCGCAATGAAACTTCTCACGAACAGAAGCAGTATAACCAACAGGAATTGTGGACTTGATAACCATAATAGCTTCTGGGTTATACTCAATCACCAGTTTGATAACCGCTTCTACCGCAGAGGTATCGAAAAAGTTCTTCTTTGAATCGTAGTTCGTAGGTGCAGCTATAACAACAAAGTCCGCATCACTGTATGCTTCCTTCGCATCAAGTGTTGCGGTCAGATTCAGTTCTTTTTCTACAAGATATTTCTCGATGTAGTCATCCCGAATCGGAGATTTTTTGTTATTGATCAATTCTACCTTCTCCGGGATAATATCCACAGCCGTCACCTGATGGTGCTGGGAGAGCAACGTGGCAATGGAAAGTCCAACATAACCAGTACCTGCAACTGCAATTTTCAAATCTTTAAATTCTCTCATAATACTTATCTCCTCATCTGCTTATTACTTTCTATCCTCTATCTCTCTCACTTATAAAATTCTGCGTACCACTCAGCGAATTTCCTCAATCCTTCTCTTAAGCTCGTGCTCGGTTTGTATCCGAAGTCACGCTCCAGAGCACTGGTATCTGCATAAGTAACAGGCACATCACCCGGCTGCATCGGAACCAGCTCTTTATGAGCCTCGAAGTCATAATCTTCCGGTAGCACCTTTGCACGAACCAGTTCCTCACTCAGAATCTGCACGAAATCCAGCAAGTTTTCCGGATTCTGATTACCGATGTTATAAACTGCATACGGCGGAATCGGCAGACCGTCCTCGCCGTTCTTCTTGTCCGGAGCCTTCTTCATCACACGAACAACGCCCTCGACAATGTCATCCACATAAGTAAAGTCGCGCTTGCAGTTGCCATAGTTGAAGATTTTGATGGTTTCGCCCTTCACCAACTTGTTGGTAAAGCCGAAGTAAGCCATATCCGGGCGGCCAGCAGGGCCATACACCGTGAAGAAGCGCAGACCGGTGGACGGGATATTATAAAGTTTGGAGTAAGCATGAGCCATCAGCTCATTGGATTTCTTGGTTGCCGCATACAGGGAAACCGGATTATCCACCTTGTCATCAGTGCTGTACGGAACCTTTTTATTGGAACCATAAACGCTGGAGGAGGAGGCGTAAACCAGATGCTCCAAACTCTCACAATGACGACAGGCTTCAAGGATATTAAAAAAGCCGACCAAGTTGGATTCCACATAGGCATCCGGGTTGGTGATTGAATAGCGCACACCAGCCTGTGCCGCAAGGTTCACCACTACAGCCGGTTTATATTTTTCAAACAGATCTGTAATTAATGCCTTATCAGCGATGTTGCCTTTTACAAAAGTAAATGTGGAATACTTGGCCAGCTCATTGAGACGGAACTCCTTCAGAGCCACATCGTAGTAGGCATTCATGTTATCAATACCAATCACTGTAGCCGAAGGAACTTCCTCATATATTCTTTTCACCAGATTTGAGCCAATGAAGCCCGCTGCACCAGTGACTAAAATCGTCTTATTTTCCAAATTTACTGTACTCATTTGTATTCCTCCGTTTTTGTTCATTTCCTAATCTATGTATGATTCCGCTATATTCCTCTCACAAGTTTTTATATCTAACCGCCGATGCAGTACACCGGCGGGCTTTATCTGTCTACAATAATATGTTCATCATGTTTCTCACACTGATCCTTCTCTCTTCAGTACTGTCATCACTGTTTTAAACAGAATCTTTATATCCAGCCCAAAATTCCAGTTGCTGATATATTCTGTATCCAGTCTCACGACTTCTTCGAAGTCTGTAATATCACTTCTGCCACTTACCTGCCACATACCGGTAATCCCCGGTTTAATCGCAATTCTGGCTCTGTGATGCAGCTCATATTTTTGTAATTCATCTTGCAAGATCGGTCTGGTGCCTACAAGGCTCATGGTCCCATTTAGCACATTCCAGAACTGTGGGAATTCATCAAGTGATGTTTTTCTGATAAATTCTCCTATTCCGGTTTTTCTGGTTCCGTCGGGCAGGATTTTATTTCCTATTACACGAGGGTCAAAATCAATCTTAAACATACGGCCATCACTCATTTTATTCTGTGCCATAAGTTCTGCCCTGCGTTCTTCTGCGTCCATATACATACTTCGGAATTTATACATTTTAAATGGCTTTCCGTTTTTTCCAATCCTTGTCTGTGAGAAGAAAATCGGACCCGGAGAACTGATGTAGATAGCCGGTGCTATGAAAACAAAAATGATTCCTGTCAGGAAGCAGCCCACCAGTCCCCCCAGAATATCCAATACTCTTTTGGCAAGTGCCTGTCTGTCTGTGGCATAGTTCATGGTGGTTGTCAGAACTGTATATCCGCCAATTGCCTCCACAAATTGTTTCTGTCCGGGAGTACTTCTGACTTTTGCCAGGTTTACATGGACCGGCATTCCCATTTCCAGCAACTCTTCTATCAGTTCCTGAGGGTATGGATATGTTTCATCTACATTTACAAAGACCTCATCTACCCACTGCTGACAGATAAAGGATGATGCGTTATTTAAGTCTGCTACTACCGGGACTCCTGCAATTTCTTTCCCTGTCATATCTTTATCAATGAGTATCAGACCATTGATGTTGTAACGGTTATAATTGTGTTCTTTTACATTTTGGATTACTTTTGATGCAAGGTCATAATTGCTTACAATGTAGAGAGAATGCTCTCCACCTTCTGCCATTTTATGCAACAGACGTTTTTTCCATATTATTCTTGTACAATAGGATAAAAGCACATAGAAAATTCCCATAAGATAAAGGATTATTCTTGAAAAGGTATGTCCGCCACTGACAGTAAACAGGTACAGACCACTTGCCAGTTCGATCAGGATCATCTGCCGGATAACAGAGCGCAGCTCCTGATAACGTCCTCTTCTCAGAACTCCTTTATAAGATTCAAACAAAATGATCAGGAACAAATCCACCAATATGACAAATATCATCACATTGCGATAAATTCCCAGTTTAAACAGGTTCCTGACAGAACCGTTTCGAATCAGATACGCCAGTATTAAAGCCATAAATAAACACGCAAGATCAATTAATATGAAATCTTTGTGTTTATACCATCCTCTTGATTTTTTCCTGTACATACGTTTTCCTAACCTCTCCTTCTTTTTTATTCAAAAAGGCATATTTACAGAATCGTTTTCCTGTAAATATGCCATCATTTTTTATTATTCTTTTCTTATAATTTCCAATCCCACCTTCATTTCTACTGTTCTTCCAAACATTTCTATTTCCATATATGCCATTCTTTTGTGCCGGTCTATCCTGCAGATATTTCCTTCCATTCCCATCAGAGGACCTGCCAGGATCTGCACTCTGTCATTCTCGATAATGCCGGAAGACATCTCTACAAGCTGTTTGTCTGTGCCTATTTTCATAAGCAAATCTATTTCTTCCTGAACCAGTGGGACGATCTCATCGCCGGTTCCGATCAGCTTCGTCAGTCCGATGACTTTCCTGAGTCCATTTACCAGTTTTTCCGGATTTTCGGCAATTAAAAAGACATACCCGGGAAAGAGGATTCTTTCCTGGATATGCCATTCGCCCTGAAATCGTTTCTTCTGTTGGTAATATGGGATAAAGCAGCGTTCTAAGACATTGCTGTTTATTAACCGCTGACACTGACAGCGGATGTTTTCTTCGGTGCCTGTGCGCACTTGCATCACATACCACACTGGATATCTTACCTCCGTATTCTGGGTATGCTTCGCCATTCTGCCTGTGTTACAAGGCAGACTCATACTTCAAGATATGTATTATCCATATCTTCAAACGCGGCAAAGCGACGATTTAAAGACAAAAAGATTTACGTCGTGTTTTATTGTAACTACATCAATAAAAAAATGCAACATATTTCTACAAAAAAACAGCCGCCATCTCTGGCGACTGCGTTCTGATTCCGAATTATTGATTATTTCGCGTCTGCGATTACCATGAAGAAATCTCCATCGTTTAAGTTAACAGTAAGAGTTTTTCCCTCTTTGTCAATATTAACCGGATCAATGACTACAAACTTCTTTGCGCCGTCTTTGCTGTAGACCCAAAGCTGAATACCTTCCATAGTGTCTGTAAGACTCGGAACATTAAGCTTTACTTCATATGTTCCGTCATCATTAGGCTTTGCTTCTTCTGGCTTCAGTACGTTGAATTCATTGACAAATGTAACAATCATTTTTCCTTCGAGTTTAGCAATGGCATCTTCAAGGTCTGCCTTGTCTGCTTCATCTACGGAAAGGGATTTCAATACTTTTATGAAATCTTCCATCTTCATTGTTCCATCATTGATTTGTTTAAAAGCATCTGCCAGATCTTTATATTTTGCCTGCAGATCAGCAAAGCCCTGTGTTTTCTCAAGTTCCTTAACAACTTCATAAATTGAAGACTGTTCAGAATCCACAGTAGTTTCGCTTGTCCTACTTGGCGCTACCGCGGCCAGATCACTCGTGTTGCTTGGCGCTGCACCGACACCTACAGTAGCACATCCTACTCCAAGGGCAGTTGCTAAAGCAAGTGTCATAAATTTCTTCGCGATTTTCATAATGCACCTCTCCTTTTGGATTAATTTTTATATAGATAACCGTACAGAATGTCTGCACGGACTATCTCTGAATAAAATAATAACAATGATAATTATTTATCACAGTACAGTGTATTCTGCATTCATTATACTATGACTAATACAATCAGATTTTCTCATAAAACATGGAAATAATCAAGTCCGACAACGCATCTTCATCAATATGGTACTCATCAAAGTTCTCCCCATGTGTTCCCTCACCCGGTACTGTCTCTGTATCAGTGATTCCATTCTGTGATGCAGCCAGCAATTTGGCAAATATGTCATTCCCCATATTTGTAACTGTATAGCTTTTAACACTGTCATAGAGACCTGTTACAAATCCGGCGTCCTCTCCTGCTTTTTCCTGTGCCTTCTGCACCAGTGCCTGAAGAAAGGTTTTCTGTCTCTCCTGACGGACCAGAGCACTCTGGGTTTTGTCAATGTCACGATATCTTACAAACTGTTCTGCAGTTTCCCCTGTGATATCCACAACAGCACCTTTTTTATATTCCGGATTCACATCTGCGAGACTGTCATCAGGGATTGTGAGCTGTATTCCACCTACGAAATCTGTGATCACTGAAATGCCATCCATATTCATGGAGCAATACCCCTGGATTGGAAGTCCATCCAGCATATTGGAAACTGCTGTTTTCATCAGTTCACAGCTTTTCTCTTTCCCGTCCCCAAAGGCATACTGTATATTCAGATGATCTGTTGTCTCTCCAAGGCTCTGACCATATGGATTAAAGACTTCTATCCTGGTCATGGAATCTCGTGGAATAAACAGAACCTTTATCTTCTCTGTTGCACGATCCATGGACACCAGAAAAATTGCATCTGCCTGCCCGGCATCTGCCTGTGACTGATAAGTATCTACAGCTTCTCTTGTATCAATTCCCAGGAATAAATAATTGCTGAGATGATCGTTATATTTATATGTCTCACCTTTATATTCCACGGTATCACTGTTTTGGTTCAAATCCGTCTGATTCCGGCTGTCACTGTTCTGACCGCCGTTTTGTGGCAATGCAGCATTTTTCTGGCTTAACAGATAATAACCGCCGCCAAGAATGGAAAGAACTATGATCAGGATAATAATCAAAAGCATACAGACCTTGCGCTGTCTGATGGCTTTTCTTGTGTTTTTTTTCATTTTCCTTCCTTCAATCTCTGTATTTCAGTTATCTCATCAGTTTTTGCTGATGTAATTAAGCTCCTGCAGCTTCTGCAATATTGCCTCTGCCATTGCCTGCTGAGCCTCATAGGTAGAAGACGGCTGTGCAGTCACATCTGCAAGACTGATATAGTGTTCTCCCCATTTCTGGCTGAGCACCTGATCCAGTGCTTCAGAGGTTACGCTTCCGTCCAAAGGGCGTGTTCCTACTACAATAAACTGATCTTTATTCTGAAATGTATTTAAAATCTGTTCCTGCTGGTCTGCCAGTTCTGCAGAATCATGATTCCAGCCGCCATAATATCCCATGAATATAACAGGAATACAATCCATATCATTTCTTGTAGTCTGTTCTTCTGTCAGATCACGTATTCCGGTCTCTGTTACATTCAGCTGGGCACCGTTTGCAGCCTGCTGATGTCTGGTAATATAGCCCTGAATGGTTTCATCACTTACACCAGCCATCTTCATCATGGAAAGAGTGCCGCCTCCCTGAAGTGTTTTATTGATCACTGTCATATTATAGCCATTATCGGTCAGAAGCTTCTGAAGTACCGCCATATAGGAATATGTATTGGATTCTTCCCCATTGATCAGATCATCTCCCCAGCACACAATACCTGAAGCAGCTGCCGTCTTATCTTTTGTATCTTCTGTCTTATCTGCATCTTCTGTGTCAGCTGTATCCGTTTTTTCTGTGTCTTTTGTGTCTTCTGTGTTCTTTGATTTAATGTCTTCTGTATCTTCTGCTTCTTCGGAAGATATCTCCTCCAGCTCTTTTGCACGTTCTTTTACTGCTTCGTAATCTTCAATCCCACTCTGCTGGTCGTCCGCAATTTCTGACAGGTGTCTGGATTCCTTCTGTTCCGATTTATAACTGGTCACAAGAATAAAGCCCAGGAGAACTGCCAGCAGAATGCAGATAAAGCCCAGTAAGATATTTGCCTTTTTTATTTTTTTCTTCCTTATTTTGCTCACTTTTCCAAATTCTCCTTTATCATTGATCATGGTTTCTGTCTTACTGCCAGATAACTGCCCGTATTATTTAATCTGGGCTTCTTCGTCGCTTCTGCGATAATACTCTCCATAATGCTTATAATAGGAAGAATAATATTTGTCATCACTGGTATCTATCTTGTTCATAACAGCTCCAAGAATACGGCATCCGCTTCTTTCCAGCTGCTTAAATGCTTTCTGTGCATCCCGGTACCTGACATTTCCCGGTTCGATCAGAAAGATTGCACCATCGCAGCATCTTCCGATCACTGCCGCATCAATTACTGTTCCAATAGGCGGTGTATCGATCAGGATATAATTATAATATTCTCTGATTTCCTTTAAGAATACCTTAAAGATATTCTCACTGAGAAGTCCTGACGGATTCGGTGCACTTGGACCTCCGAATATGATATCCATATTCGGAAAGTTTGTAGAATAAATAATCTCCTGTAGTCCCACCTGACCGCTCAGAAGCTGTGAGAGACCTTTCACTTCCTCTTCCACACCCAGTCGTCCGGCATATGCAGTCTTCCTGATATCCGCATCCAGAAGGAGAACCTTCTTGCCAATGCTCCCAAGCTCCTGGGCAAGACTGAGTACTATATCACTCTTACCTTCGTTTGGATAACAGCTTGTAACCAGAATTGTCTTTATGCTCTGACCCGACAGCTGAATATTGGTACGCAGAGTTTTGATCGCCTCACTGTAAAAATAATCCGGATTTCTTTTATCTGTTAAATTGAGTTTCTTCATTGCTCAGATTCCTCCATCAGTTTAATGGTGCTTCTTATTCTTGTTCTTTGATTTCCTGTTCTTCGAATTTATAAAATCTTTTCTGTCAGGAACCTTGGCAAGAACAGAAACTCCCAGGTATTTCTCAATATCTTCCTCTGTCTTAATAGTATCATCCATTACAGCGTATACAACCACGATTGCCGCACATGCAAGGAAACCGAGTAAGAAGCCGAGTGCTGCATTCTTCTTTACGCTTGGAGAAGTTCTTACAGTAGCAATCTTACCAACTTCAATAATCTTTGGCGGAATAACTTCCATTTTATCGCCAATATAGGATGAAGAAACATTCGCAATCTCATCTACGATCTTCTTTGCCATTTTAGAATCTGTATTATTGACAGTAATCTCAAGGATACGGGTATCTGTAGGATTATTGATACTTACGCTTCCTTTCAGCTGTTCTGCAGTCATATCCAGATCCAAATCTGAAATCACCTGTTCCATCACAGGGGTACTTGTGATCAGAACTGTATAATCACTGGTCAGGCTGGCACCTAACTGCAGATCCGCCAGTGATGTCAGTGTGGTTTCTTTCGAAAGTACAAGGATACTGGATGTGGAGCTGTAGATCGGTGTCATTAAAAACTGCGTATATGCTGCTGCAATACAGCCTCCGACAAGAGCAACCATCAGTACCAGAAGGATTTTTTTCTTGAGCGCATAAAATATTTCCAGTAAGTCGATTTCGACTTCATCATCATTTGCATCGGGTCTCTGTGCTTTGCTGCTCTCAAAGTTACTGTTCAAATTGTCTAACATCTGATAATTTCCTTTTCCCTTTTTTCTTTATAGTTTTGTACATTACTGTTCACAGGTAATATTCTGTCTTATGTATTTCTGAAAGTAAACAGCAAAATTGACATAAACCGATTTTATTGTATATCAGCCAATAAAAAAAGTCAATCTGTAGCCTCATGTTTTTGTTTCTGTTTCAGAATTTCTGCAGGATTATGAATAAACAGTTCATCTGCATAGTCCTGCCCGAATTTCGCTGAAACCATACGATATGCCTCTCCAATCCTGCTACTCCTCTTTGTACTGTTGTGACAGTCTGATCCAACGAAATGAAGGAGTCCGTCTTTCATGATTTTATTACAGTACCGTTTAGTAAAAAATCCGTCTTTTCCTGTGATGCTGTCTGCATTGATCTGCATATAGACACCCATATCTGCCAGTTCTTCCACAAAATCCAGACTGTTGCGTGTGGCTTCGTAACGTTCTATATGTGCCATGATCGGCTTATATCCTCCGGAGAGCAATGCACCGAGACGTTCCCGTATATAGCTTTCTTCCGAGTTATGGGAAAATTCTGTAAGAACATACCGCGAACCGGCCATTGTCATTACTTTCTGTTCTCTGAGCATGGGAAGCATCTCCATATTGGCGTGAAACTCACATCCCAGATACACATGGAGATCCGGGCTGATCTCTGATGCCGCTTTCTCCACCAGTCTGAACTGCTCTCTGACTTTCTCCGCAGGTGTTTCAAACATCCGAAAGCGGAAATGGGGAGTTGTAATAACCGTCCGCACGCCCTGTTCATATTCCATCCGGAGTAATTTTACGGTTTCTCCTATATCTGTGGCTCCATCGTCTACACCGGGTACAATATGACAGTGTATATCATAAATTCCTTTTATGGACATCCTATAATTCCTTCCTGACTGTCTGCAGCATTTCTGATGCTCCTGTAGCTGCTGACCACATCGTAATCCGAAAAAAGCAATCAACCGGCTCTGTATGATCATCCTCATACAGAGCCGGTTGCTGAATATTTATGAGTATTCTCTTAATTATTCTTCTGTAGCTTCCTCAGCCGGTGCCTCAAGAGCTTTCATGCTCAGGCTGATCTTCTTGTCTTCGCCGTTGAAGTCAACAACCTTAGCTTCGATCTCCTGTCCGATTGACAGTACGTCTGCTGGTTTGGCAACGTGCTCTCTGGAAATCTGGGATACATGAAGAAGTGCATCTACACCAGGTGCAAGCTCTACGAATGCACCGAAGTCTGTCATACGTGCAACTTTACCTTTAACTACGTTTCCTACAGCGAAGTCCTCAGCTGCTGTAAGCCATGGATTTGCTTCCGGGAATTTAAGGGAAAGTGCGATCTTCTCTCCGTTGATCTCCTTGATAAGAACTTTGACTTTATCGCCAACAGTGAATACTTTCTTCGGGTTCTCTACTCTGCCCCAGGACATTTCGGAGATGTGAAGAAGTCCGTCTGCTCCGCCAAGATCGATGAATGCACCGAAATCTGTAACGTTCTTAACTGTTCCTTCAACTGTGTCGCCAACATGGATCTTCTCCATTAATTCTTTCTGTTTCTCTGCTTTCTCAGCAAGAAGGAGCTGCTTACGGTTACCGATGATGCGGCGTCTTCTCGGGTTGAATTCTGTGATAACGAATTCGATCTCCTGATCTGCATATTTGGAAAGGTCTTTCTCGTATGTGTCGGAAACGAGGCTTGCAGGAATGAATACTCTTGCTTCGTCTACGTTTACACAGAGTCCGCCGTCAAGTACCTGAGTTACAGGAGCTTTTAATACTTCCTGATTCTCAAATGCTTCTTCAAGACGTTTGTTGCCTTTCTCTGCTGCCAGTCTCTTGTAAGTAAGAGTTACCTGACCTTCTCCATCGTTTACTTTGAGAACTTTTGCTTCCATTGTGTCTCCAACGTGAACAGCATCTGTGAGTACAAGGCTTGCATCGTTAGAGTATTCGTTCTTTGTGATAATACCGTCTGCTTTATAACCGATATTCAGAATAATCTCATCTTCTTTTACATCGATGACAGTACCCTGTACAATCTCTCCATTTCTGATAGTCTTTACGGAATCTTCCAGCATTTGTTCAAAACTTAATTCTGACATGTTCTTGAACCTCCTCAATAATTTTGTTTGGGGTGGAAGCCCCTGCTGTAATACCTACATAACTACTGCATTGGAACATTTCAGAATCCAAGTCTACAGGTGTTTGTATATAGTAAGTATTTCCACATTCCTTTTTACATATTTCAAACAGCTTTTGAGTATTGGAACTGTGCCGACCGCCTACGACCAGCATAGTGTCTACCTCTCCGGCTATGTTTTTTGCTTCTCTCTGCCGTTCTTCGGTAGCATTACAAATAGTGTTTAAAATATTGAGAATATTTAAAACATTATTATCATACCTCTTTTTGCAAAGAATTTCAACTAAATCTTTAAATTTGTTGTAATTAAATGTCGTCTGGGACACAATACTTATTTTTTTGCCTTTTTGGGGTACAAATGCTTCGGCTTCTTCTTTGTTTCTGATCACCGTGTACGGTCCCTGACACCAGCCGCAGATGCCCTGTACTTCGGGGTGGTCTTTGTCACCGATGATGATGATGTGGTTTCCTGCAAGGCTTTCTTTTTCCACGATCCTGTGGATTTTCAGGACGAAGGGGCAGGTCACATCTACGTAGGAGATGTTTTTTTCTTTCAGCTTATCGTAGATGGGTTTACCTACGCCGTGAGAGCGGATGACTACTGTTCCGTTCTGCAGGGTGTCATCCGGGGAATCCAGGTCTGCTTCTGTGATAACGTGGACGCCACGGGCTTCCAGATCCGCTACTACGCCTTCATTGTGGATGATCGGACCCAGAGTGTAGATTGGTTTCTGTTCTGTGCCGATCAGTTCGTAGACTTTGTCTACTGCCCGTTTGACGCCGAAGCAGAAGCCTGCTGTTTCTGCTACTTTTACTTTCATTACTAATCCTCTTAATTTATATTCATTGCCATTCTTCTGGAATTTATAGCAATCCTCTGAAATAATGTATCTTAATCCAACTCATCAGAGCGTGAAATCCTGTGTCAGATATCTTTGCGTGTGTCATCTTCTGATGAACTACAGGCAGTTATCTGATCATTTCTGCACCTTTTCTTTATATACATTAAGAATCGCATTTACAACATCATCAATTCCCATTTCCGAGGAATCTACGAGCACTGCGTCGTCTGCCTGTTTCAGAGGGGAGATTTCGCGGTTCATGTCGCGTTCGTCACGTTCGATGATATCTTTGCGGATCTGGTCCAGGTCGAAGGCTTCTCCCTTCTGTTCATATTCCAGTGCTCTTCTTTTGGCTCTGGTGTCTGCGCTTGCTGTGAGGTAGATTTTTACTTCTGCGTTTGGAAGGATGGTTGTGCCGATATCTCTGCCGTCCATGACTACGTCGTTTTTCTCTGCCAGAGTTCTCTGAAGTTTCAGAAGGTGGGCTCTGACTTTCGGGTTTGCGGAGCTTTTGGATGCCATGTTTCCTACCTGTTCGGTGCGGATCATAGCATTTACGTTCTCTCCGTTGAGGATGACAATCTGTTCTCCGTTTTTGTATTCGATGGAAATGTCAGCGCCGGAACATACAGCCTCGATCTCTTCCTGATTTTCTCCGTTTACGCCATGGTTCAGAAGATATAAAGCCATTGCCCTGTACATGGCTCCTGTATCTACATAGATAAATGATAATTCTTTCGCTACTTTCTTTGCGATGGTGCTCTTTCCTGCTCCTGCAGGTCCGTCGATAGCTATGTTACATCCCATTTTCGTGATTCCTCCTGTTTCTATTATTTAATAACGTATAGTCGAATCATATCATAGTTATATAGCAATTCCATAAAATACTGCAGGCAATCCAGTCCATCATAGCGTGAAGTCCTGCGTCAGATATCTTTGTCGTGCATCAGCACGCCTGCAGATATCTTCCTTGTCCTTTGCACTCTGCCGAACTGTCCTGATTGCATTATTTTGTGTAATTGCTTAATTTGCTTACTGTATCGCCTGCGCTGCCAGATATGCGGTAGACCAGGCAATCTGTAAGTTATATCCACCTGTCACTGCATCCAGATCCAGTACCTCGCCTGCGAAGTAAAGACCTGAGATTTTCTTTGATTCCATTGTTCCGGGGTTGATCTCTTTGACAGAGACGCCGCCTCTGGTGATGATGGCTTCTTTGAACTCACCCATTCCTGTGATTGTGAAGGGGAAGGCTTTGATAAGGTCAATGAAGTGCTGGCGTTCTTCTCTGGAGATATCGTGGATTTTCTTCTCTGCGGGGATTCCACCCAGTTCCAGCATTACCGGAGTCAGAGATGACGGGAAAAGTACGCCAATCACGTTCTTGAACTGTTTGTTTGGTCCTGCTTCAAATTCGCGCAGGATCCTGGCATCCAGCTGTTCTCTGGTGAGTGCCGGCTTCAGATCCAGATATGCGGACAGTTCGCCGTTTGGTGCTTTCGCCAGTTTTGCACCGATGTGGGCACTGGCGGAGAGGATCATTGGACCTGTGACTCCGAAATGGGTGAACATCATCTCTCCGAAATCCTCGTAAAGTACTTTCTTTCCATTCTTTATGGTAAGTCCTGTATTCTTAAGGGAAAGTCCCTGAAGCTTAGGGACATAGTCTTCTTTTGTCTTTAATGGCACAAGGGAGGGAGCAATATCCGTGACTTTCAGTCCCAGTTCTCTTGCGAAGCGGTATCCGTCACCTGTGGAACCTGTACTCTGATAAGAGAATCCGCCAGTTGCCACGATGACTGCATCGCCTTCCATGAAGGTTCCGTCTGTAAGGATGACTCCTGTGATCTTCTCCTGCGGTATGTCAGGTGATTTTTTTCCTTTTCTGCCTTTTCCTGCAGCAGATCCTGATTCTGTTAATGCGGCTTCTGATTCAAGGGTATTTACGGAATCTGTTACAGATTCCGTTACAGGTTTCTTTACGATTTCCTGTACAGCAGTATGAAGATGAATCTTTGCTCCTGCTTTCTTCAGCTCACGCTCCAGAGCGCGGATGATGTCTGAAGAATGGTCAGACTGTGGGAATACTCTGTTTCCACGCTCTACCTTCAGAGGGACACCTGCTTTCTCAAAGAACTCCATTACATCCTGAGGGGTAAATGAATAGAAACTGCTGTAGAGGAACTTGGGATTGCTCATCATTGCAGTAAAGAGTTCTTCTGTGTCGCAGGCATTTGTCACATTGCATCTGCCTTTTCCTGTGATGAAGACTTTCTTTCCCAGTTTCTCGTTCTTCTCTAATATATGAACTTCATGATGGTTACGGGCTGCAAAAACCCCTGCCATCATTCCGGCGGCTCCGCCGCCGATTATTATAACTTTGCTCATGGAATATTCTCCTGTATTTATTTTACCCTGCAGATTGTCTATTTCATCATGGTTCCACGTCTCCGCTTCGCTACGATCAATATAGATATGTACCACTGGCAGCATATACCCATTGGCACATTATATTCCCGGGTATCATATTCTTTCATAATAACGCAAAGGAGCCTGCTTGCGCAAGCTCCTTTTTTCGTTTGGACATATTTAATTACTGATCAATTATACAGGATATGCTCCGTTCTTTTTGTCAGCTGCTTTCTCGTCAACTTTTGTTTTCTGAGCCTGACGGTATTTGAAGAAGTCCATAGCTACCTGTGGGAACAGTGCGTATGTTAATACGTCTTCATCCTGTTCCTTGTACTGAGCCATTTCGCTCTCAAGTTTTTCAAGCTCGTTGTCAAGAAGGTCTGCAGGACGGCATGTAATCGGTTTCTCATCGCCGATGCACTTCTTCTGTACTTCCGGATTAAACGGTTTTACAGTTGCGCCGTATTTTCCTAACAGGATATCTTTTGTTTCTTTTGTAACCATTTTGTATCTCTCGCCCATGAGTACGTTGAATACAGCCTGTGTACCAACGATCTGAGAAGACGGAGTAACAAGCGGCGGTTCACCAAGGTCTTTACGTACACGCGGAACTTCCTCGAGAACATCGTAGAATTTGTCTTCTGCGTGCTGTTCTTTCAGCTGGGAAGTCAGGTTGGAGAGCATACCGCCCGGTACCTGATACAGTAAAGTCTTGATGTTAACACCAAGGTTCTTAGGATTGAGCAGTCCGCTGTCAAGAGCTTCGTCACGGATCGGACGGAAGTAGTCAGCGATCTCGGAGAGAAGCTTCTGATCAAATCCTGTGTCGTATGGTGTATCCTTGAATGTCTCAACCATAACCTCTGTTGCAGGCTGGGATGTTCCCAGTGCAAATGGAGACATTGCTGTATCGATGATATCCACACCTGCTTCTACTGCTTTTAAGTAAGTCATGGAAGCTACACCTGAGGTGTAATGTGTATGAAGGTCGATCGGGATCTTAACTGTTTCTTTTAATGCTGTTACAAGCTCTGTAGCTTTGTTTGGAAGGAGAAGACCTGCCATATCTTTGATACAGATGGAATCAGCGCCCATATCTTCAATACGTTTTGCAATGTCTGTCCAGTATTCCAGTGTGTAAGCATCTCCTAATGTGTAGGAAAGAGCTACCTGTGCATGAGCCTTCTCTTTGTTTGCAGCGCTTACAGCTGTCTGAAGGTTACGAAGGTCATTGAGACAGTCAAAAATACGGATGATGTCGATTCCGTTTGCAGCAGATTTCTGTACGAAGTATTCTACAACGTCATCTGCATATGGACGGTATCCAAGGATGTTCTGTCCACGGAAGAGCATCTGAAGTTTTGTGTTTTTGAAGCCGTCACGTAATTTACGAAGTCTTTCCCATGGATCTTCGTGAAGGAAACGAAGGGATGCATCGAATGTTGCACCACCCCAGCACTCTACTGCGTGATAGCCGACTTTGTCAAGTTTATCTACGATCGGAAGCATCTGTTCTGTGGTCATACGTGTTGCGATCTGGGACTGATGAGCATCACGGAGAATGGTTTCCACAATTTTAACAGGTTTTTTCTCTAATTCTGCCATTATTAAATCTCCTTTATAGTTCTGTTTAATCGGATATTCGCAATCCGCTTCGCTACTTGCTCATAACCAAATAGCTGCTCCGCAGCTTATCAGAAGGAGTTGCACTCCTCCTGATACAAGCAAGATAGCTTGCTTGATTTGGTTATACTCCGAAAATAGCCATGAATGTTCCGGCTGCTACGGCTGTACCGATAACACCGGCAACGTTCGGGCCCATTGCGTGCATCAGAAGGAAGTTTGTAGGATCTGCCTCTGCACCCACTTTCTGGGATACACGGGCTGCCATAGGTACTGCGGATACACCTGCGGAACCGATCAGCGGGTTGATCTTTCCATGAGTCAGTTTGCAGAGCAGTTTACCAAGCATACATCCGCCGAATGTACCGATTGCGAATGCAACAAGACCTAAAACTACGATCTTCAGAGTATCTGCGTTTAAGAATGCTTCTGCACTTGTGGAAGCACCTACGGATGTACCCAGAAGGATAACTACGATATACATCAGGGCATTGGAAGCTGTTTCTGTCAGCTGTTTTACAACACCGCACTCTCTGAACAGGTTACCAAGCATGAGCATACCAACCAGCGGAGCTGTTGTAGGCAGGATCAGGCAGACAACGATTGTGATAACGATCGGGAACAGGATCTTCTCCAGTTTGGAAACCGGGCGAAGCTGATCCATTTTGATCTTACGTTCTTTCTCTGTTGTGCAGAGTTTCATGATAGGCGGCTGGATGATCGGAACCAGTGACATATAGGAATATGCTGCCACTGCGATCGGTCCCATCAGTGCAGACTGTCCAAGTTTACCTGCAAGGAAAATGGAAGTCGGGCCGTCAGCACCACCGATGATGGAGATAGCTGCTGCTGCTTTTCCGTTGAATCCAAGAAAGATTGCAAGGAAGTAAGCTGCATAGATACCAAGCTGTGCTGCAGCACCCATCAGGAAGCTGATCGGGTTTGCGATAAGCGGACCGAAGTCTGTCATGGCACCTACACCCATGAAGATCAGGGATGGTAAGATACTCCACTCATCAAGGATGTAGAAATAATGAAGAAGTCCACCTACACCATTGGACATATCTTCCGGGTTTGCCATAATGTCCGGATAGATATTTACAAGCAGCATACCGAATGCGATAGGAACAAGCAGAAGCGGCTCGAATCCCTTCTTGATAGCAAGGTAAAGGAATACGCAGGCTACTGCGATCATCAGGTAATTGCCCCATGTCAGATTGAAGAATGCTGTCTGGTGAATCAGGTTGGACAATGTTTCTGTTACATAAGACATTTGACTACCTCCCGTCTTAGTTCATTGTTGCTAAAGTATCTCCGTTTTCTACAGAGGCACCTTCTGCAACATCAATGCTTGCGATAGTACCATCCTGAGGAGCTACTACAGGGATTTCCATTTTCATGGATTCAAGAATAACTACGCTGTCTCCGGCTTTTACTGCCTGTCCAACGCTTGCTGCTACTTTGACAACTTTACCAGGTACGGAAGCAGTTACTTTCACTGCGCCGGCGCCTGCTGCAGGAGCTGCTGCTTTCGGAGCTGCTGCAGGTGCAGCCTTAGGTGCTGCTTTTGGAGCTGCTGCAGGAGCGGATACGCTTCCTGTTTCTTCAACAGTTACTTCATATGCTGTACCATTTACTGTAATTGTATAGCTTTTCATTTTAAAATCCTCCTAAATAAATGACAATTATCTTCTATTTCTTTTTACTTTACGGATGGAACGAACTACGAAGCCATCTGTTGTAGTTCCTTCTGCTGCTGCGATAGCTGCTGCGATAACAGCTACCAGCTCTCCGTCATCTGCAAGGTTCTCTTCTGCCTGTGCAGGTGCTGTCTGTGCGATGGCTGCTGCCTCTGCCTCTTTTGCAGCTTTGGCTGCTTTTGCTTCTGCTGCTTTCTTTGCTTCCGGATTCGGAATAAATCTAAACAGAGAAATCAGAAGGCTTAATAAAATCAGCATTACGAATACAGTTCCAATACCCATCAGAGTATTAAGACCTGCTCTCTGAAGAGTCTTGCCCATACCATACTGTACATCTACAGACATGGAAGTCGGTGTTCCCTGTGAGTCAAAGACATATACAAAGTTTGCTTCTGCTTTCTCAAATTTAAGAGGAACAGTAACTGTGTACTGATCATCTTTGAAAGTTACAGTAGTTTCACCATTGCTGTCCTTCTTTGCGCCAAGTTCATCCTTGGATGTCTGCCAGGACTGCATGGCACTTGTTGTAAAGTCATCTCCTGAACTCATGTAATTCTCGATTTCTTCATCTTTAAGCTGGACAATGGCATCTGTCAGTCCTTCTGCTGTAGTTACCAGTGTGGACTTAACAGTATCATCAACCTTATCTGCGGCAAATACCACAGAGGTGCTGCCAATCACCAGCGCAGCCATTACGAGAAATGTCATGAATACAGAAGTTATTTTTTTGATCATTTTCATATGCGTCACCCCGCTTAGACCGTTCCATGTTTCTTAGACGGACGATCTTCTCTCTTTGTGAACAGCATCTCAAATGCACCGATTACATATTTTCTTGTGTCAGCCGGGCTGATCACAGTGTCAACATAGCCTCTTGCTGCTGCGGAAGCAACACCATTCTGAAGCTCTCTGTACTGAGCAGCTTTTTCATTCAGTTCAGCAGCATCTGCATCTGCATACATGATCTTGGCTGCCAGGGAAGCATCCATCATACCAATCTCTGCGTTATCCCATGCATATACAAGGTCTGCACCAATAGATTTGCTGTTCATTGCCACGTAAGCTGTACCGTAAGCTTTGCCGATGATCACATTTACCTTCGGAACAGTTGCATCTGCGAATGCAGCTACCAGTTCACCTACGGATTTCGCCATCATCTTCTCGCTGCATAAGGTTGCCATGAAGCCTGTTGCGTTTGTAAGTGTAAGTACCGGAATATCAAAAGCGTCGCAGAATTTCACGAAATCTGCTGCTTTTCTTGCGCCTCTTGCAGAGATGCTTCCGTCAAATGTTTCTGTTTTCTTGCCTTCTGCGTCATATACTTCGCTTCTGTTTGCAACAGCACCTACTGTAGCGCCGTTTAAACGGATAAAGCCTGTAACCATGTCTTTTGCATAGTCTGCTTTTGTCTCGAAGAATTCACCGTTGTCAGCGATCTGGGAAAGTGCGATTGCTGTGTCACCTGCACAGTTTGCAAGATCTGCGCATACGCGGTTAAGATCATCTGTACACTCTGTGTAATTGTCTGTGTCTTCATTATTAGAAGGAAGAAGTGATACTAAGGAACGGATCTGGCCAAGAATCTCATCCTCTGTACCAACGCCATCAATCACACCTGTCTCTTTGCTCTGGAAATCAGCTGCTGCTGTGTCGCATTTGTCTGTGTTGTTTCCTTCCAGTGCGTTTGGTGTGTTGACGAACATTTTTCCTTTTTTGGATTCCATGAATGTGAAATCTGTCAGGGACGGGATAACTGCCATACCACCGCCGCATGTTCCGAAGATTGCTGTGATCTGCGGGATCACACCGGATGCCAGTGTCTGTTTCAGATAGATCTGTCCGAAAGCTTCCAGTGCGTCTGTTGCTTCCTGAAGACGGATACCTGCACAGTCAACAAGTCCGATAACCGGAGCGCCTGTTTTCATGGCAAGATCATAAAGTCTTGTGATCTTCTTTGCATGCATTTCACCAACAGTACCGTTTAATACAGATGCATCCTGGCTGTATACATAAACCAGTTTGTCATCGATCACACCATATCCGGTGATAACACCGTCAGATGGTGCCTTGTTTGCAGTCATGTTGAAATCTGTGGATCTGGCTGTTACACCCTGTCCGATTTCGACAAAACTGTTTGCGTCAAGCAAAGAAGTAATTCTTGTGCCTGCTAAGCTTTGTGTTGCATTACTCATTCTTGTTTGCCCTCCATCTTTATGAGAATATTTAAAAGTTAACCCAAAAATTTAGCCGATTTTAATTTTACCTTTTCCGGCAGAAAATTTCAACATTTATTTGTCATTTTCGTTAAAAATATAGCAGAAAAATTTGTCAGGTTTCTCCAAATTTTGTTTTTTTGAGCATTTCTTCCTATTTAATAGAGGGTATTACGGTTATTTTGTATTGTCCCGTATTTCACCCTCTCCCGCAAACCAGTGTATCGACAAGTTGATTTCTCGAACAATCCTGCGTCTGAATTTCTTATTTCTATCCTGCAAGACTGTTTCAAGAATCAACTTGTCGGCACACCAGAGCGTGTTTGAGGTAACTATACCACTCACTTGTCTGCGAATCCGACTACACAGGTATAAAAGTCTCAGCGCGGCTCGGCGAAAAAATACTATAGCCATACAGGTTCAGCAGGATTTTCCCATGATGTGGATGCAGTTGCGAATGCTTTCATTCAATACGCGGACAGTGCACGGAAAACCATAGATGTTTTTTATTATATAGCACGAATTATCAATTAGATTTATGGATTATCCCGTTATATAATTAACACATCAAAGAAATTCAGGCCACAACTAAAGCACTGAACAATTATAGATCCAACAGAAAATTTCAGGAGGAAAGACGTAATGAAAAGCAATTACCAGCATATTTTCACACCACTCACAGTAAAAAATATGACTATCAAAAACCGTATCGTTATGATGCCTATGGGAACCAATTACGGGGAACAGAACGGCGAAATGAGTTTTCTTCACATTAATTATTATAAAGAGCGTGCCAAAGGCGGCACAGGTCTGATCATCGTAGAGAATGCAAGCGTAGATTCTCCGCAGGGTTCCAACGGAACTACTCAGCTTCGTATTGACCACGACAACTATCTGCCGCGTCTGTACAAATTCTGTGAAGAGATCCACAAATATGGTACCTGTATTGCGATCCAGATCAACCACGCAGGTGCTTCCGCTGTTTCCGCACGTACAAATATGCAGCCGGTTTCCGCATCTGATGTTCCGTCCAAAGAAGGCGGAGAAATCCCGCGTCCGTTATCAGTGGAAGAAATCCATCACATTGTAAAGAAATACGGCGAGGCTGCAAAGAGAGCCCAGGCTGCAGGTTTTGACGCAGTAGAAATCCATGCGGGACATTCCTATCTGATCAGCCAGTTCCTCTCTCCTCTTACAAACAAACGTACAGATGAGTTCGGCGGATCTGTGGAAAACAGAACACGTTTCTGCCGTATGGTCATTGAGGAAGTAAGAAAACAGGTCGGACCTTTCTTCCCGATCATGCTCCGTCTCAGCGCAGATGAGCTGATGGAAGGCGGCAACACTCTCGAGGATACTCTTGAATATCTGGAATATATTCAGGATGAAGTTGATATCTTCGATGTTTCCTGCGGTTTAAACGGTTCTATCCAGTATCAGATCGATGCCAACTACATGAAAGACGGATGGCGTTCCTATATGCCTAAAGCTGTCAGAGAGAAATTCGGCAAACCATGTATCTCCATGGGAAATATCCGTAACCCAAAGGTTGCCGAGCAGATCCTCGCTGACGGCGATGCAGACCTGATCGGTATGGGACGTGGTCTTATCGCAGAACCTGCATGGGTAAACAAAGTAGCTACAGGCAGAGAATGTGACCTTCGCAAATGTATCTCCTGTAACATCGGATGTGCAGGAAACAGAATCGGCTTTAACCGTCCGATCCGCTGTACTGTAAACCCGGCTGTTCTGGAAGGTGATGTTTATAAGAATCAGAAAGTGAACAAAAACTGTAACGTTGTAGTAATCGGAGGCGGTACTGCCGGACTGGAAGCTGCCTGTACAGCCGCAGAAGTAGGCTGTAATACCTTCCTTCTGGAAAAAGGTGAGACTCTTGGCGGTCTTGCTTCTGTGATCTCTAAGATTCCTGCAAAGAAGCGTCTGGCTGATTTCCCGAACTATCTGATTCACAGAGCAGAGCAGCTTGAGAATCTTTATATCTTTACAAACACAGAAGGAACACCGGAAAATATCCGCAAATTCCATCCGAACCTGATCGTAAGCTCCACAGGTTCCGCGCCACTGCTTCCTCCGATCAGGGGACTTCACGACCGCATTGACAAAGAAGGCAGCAAGGTTGCTTCTATCCTGGGAATGATCAATCACATCAATGACTATCCGGAAGATATGACAGGCAAGAAGGTTGTTGTTGTGGGCGGCGGTGCTGTTGGTCTTGATGTTGTGGAATTCTTTGCAGCAAGAAACGCTGAGATTTCTATTGTGGAGATGATGGATCAGATCGGACGTGACCTGGATCCTGTTACAAAGAATGACATGAAGGACCAGATGAAGAAACATCATGTGGCCCAGCTTACAAAGACAGCTCTTCAGGAAGTAAAAGACAGCTCTTTCCTTGTAAAAGATGCAGAAGGTGAACGTGAGCTTCCATTTGACTACGGATTCGTATGTCTTGGTATGAAAGCTCAGGGACAGCTTTTCGCAGAGCTTTCCGATGCTTTTGTTTCTGATGATGTTGAGATCCTGAACATCGGAGACAGCAAACGTGCAAGAAGGATCATCGACGGAACTCTGGAAGGAAGAAATATCCTTAATACACTGACTCAGATGGGATACCTTTAATAAAAACCTTTACAACAAAATACGAAAGGGGATATTATAATGGCTGAAAGAATTACCGGACATACTGAATTAATCGGTCTGATGGCTTACCCGATCCGTCACTCCAGCTCTCCTGCAATGCAGAATGAGGCTTTTGCAAAACTCGGGTATGACTACGCTTACCTTGCTTTCGAGGTTGGCGCAGATGAAATTGAGGATGCAGTAAAAGCAATCCGTACTCTGAAAATGAGAGGATCCAATGTTTCCATGCCAAACAAAACTCTGGTTGGAAAATACCTGGATAAGCTTTCTCCTGCAGCAGAATTATGCGGTGCAGTTAACACGATTGTAAATGACAACGGTCATCTTACAGGTCATATCACTGACGGTATCGGATTTATGTCTGCCCTGAAAGATAATGATATTGATGTGATCGGAAAGAAAATGACTATCGTCGGTGCAGGCGGTGCTGCCACTGCTATCGAGATCCAGGCTGCTTTGGACGGCGTTGCTGAGATCACAATCTTTAACCGCAAGGATGAATTCTGGGATCGTGCAGTATCCACAGTAGAGAAGATCAATACAAAGACATCCTGCCATGCAGTTCTTTATGATCTGGCAGATCTTGATAAACTGAAAGCTGAGATGGATGACAGCTACATTTTCGTAAATGCTACAGGTGTGGGAATGAAACCTCTGGAAGGCCAGTCCGTTGTTCCGGACAAATCTTACTTCCGTCCTGAGCTGATCGTTATTGATGTTCCTTACTCTCCGCTGGAAACAAAGATGCGTTCCATGGCCAAGGAAGTTGGATGTAAGACTATGAATGGTCTGGGAATGATGTTATTCCAGGGTTCCGCTGCATTTGAGTTATGGACAGGCGAACCAATGCCTATCGAACATATGAAAGAGATTCTTCACATCTCCTATGATGACTGATACCCCGGTTATTCTTAATATGATAAGAAATATGAGGATAAGAAAATGAACACAGTTCAGGTAAAAAACACTGTGATCGGCGAGGGCAGACCTAAGATCTGCGTTCCCATCGTAGGAAAAACAAAAACAGACATTCTCGAAGAAGCCAAAAAGATCACTACTCTTCCTGTTGATGTAGTTGAGTGGCGTGTAGACTGGTTTGATGATGTCTTTGCTACTGAGAAAGTATTAGAAACCGCTAAAGAGCTTCAGGAAGTTTTAAAGGACATTCCTGTTCTCCTTACATTCCGTACTTCCAAAGAAGGCGGTGAGAAAGAAATTTCTGTAAATGACTATGCTGCTTTAAATATTGCAGCTGCTCAGAGCGGTTATGTAGATTTAATCGATGTAGAAGCATTTACAGGTGATGAAGTTGTTAAGACAATCATCAATGCTGCTCATGAGGCAGGTGTAAAGGTAATTGCTTCCAACCATGATTTCTTTAAGACTCCGGAGAAGGAGGAGATTATCAGACGTCTTCGTATGATGCAGGATTTCGGTGCTGACATTCCGAAAATGGCTGTTATGCCAACCTGCAAACAGGATGTTCTTACACTCCTCTCTGCTACTCTGGAAATGTCTGAGAAATATGCAGACCGCCCGATCATTACCATGTCCATGGCAGGAACAGGCGTTGTCAGCCGCCTGACAGGTGAGACATTCGGCTCCGCTCTCACTTTCGGCGCTGCTTCCAAAGCTTCTGCTCCGGGACAGGTCGGTGTGCATGAATTAAAACAGGTGCTGGATATCATTCACAGCAGTCTGTGATCTGTTGATGAATGATGTGATATCAGATGTTATTCTTGCCCATAGTTGTCTGATATCACTCATCTTCGGCAACAGATGATTGTTATCCCATGAGATATATGGCAATAAATATTTACTCAAAATACTCCTTAAAATTTTATGATGAAAATTTCCATGACAAAGAACCTGCCAAAAACCTGACAGGTTCTTTGCTTTTATTCTTTATACTTTTTTCTGATTGATCATCAAATTCAGGATTGTAACATCTGTATCTTTCATTCCAACTCTTCCTACGTATCCCATATTTCGAATTGTATCCTCAACATTATCACGTACCAATCCTTCTCCTGCCTGAAAACAATGATCTGCATCCTCCAGAGCGTATGCCATAATTGCTGCATCTACTGCTGAAGCGATTTTGGCAGCACATGAAGACTTAGCTCCATCACATACAATGCCACTTGTATTTGCAAGAGCATTTGTGATTGTTTTAGATATTGCATTGTAATCACCCCCGTTTAACCAGGATATGGCAGCTCCTGCTCCACATGCGGCACTTACCGCTCCACAGTAAGCTGACAGACTTCCAATATAAGTTTTCTGATGAATCGCTACTAAGTTGCTTACAACCAGTGCCCGATACATTTTCTCTTTAGGAACTTTAAGTTCTCTGGCATATTCGATGACTGGCAAAGAACAGGTCATTCCCTGATTTCCGCTCCCGGAATTAATAACTACCGGCATAGAGCATCCATTCATTCTTGCATCAGATCCAGCTGCCGCTTTTGCTCTGGCACGTACTTTGACATCATCACCATATGCGCGAAGCAAGGTACGTCCTACTTCTGCTCCGTAATGATTACGCAGACCTTCTTCGGAAATTGCTGTATTCATGGCAATCTGGCGTCCTATGACTTCCTCTATCTCTTTTATATTCACAATTTTTGCAAACTCCAGAATATCTGCTACATTCAGCAAATCTCTTTTATCCTGGTTTTTCTCTGTTTTTTTCTGCTGAAAGCCCTTCTTTTCCAACAGTACCTCATCGTCTTTTTTGATCAGGACAATATTCGTATGTTTATTTTCTATAACTACAACTGCTCTATGTCCATTTTGCGTAAGTTCTGCACGGATATAAAGATTCTCTACTCCTTCTTCAAGATAACATGTGCAGAATTGTGCTTCCAGAAGTTTTGCTGTCTGAATGCGTTCAGCTTCTGTAATTCCCTCCAGTACTTCCAGTTTCCGTTCTGCCTGACCACCAACCATTCCAAGAACTGCAGCAGCTTCAATACCTCTCATTCCTCCTGAATTTGGTACTGTAACACTTTTTACATTTTTTATTATATTTCCACTGCAATAAAGATTTAAATGTCCTTCATATTTTTTATTTCCATCATCATCTGTTTTTATCACTTTTTCCAGTACAGAAGCTGCTGTTGCAGTTGCATATGCAATTGCAATAGGTTCCGTACATCCCAGAGCAGGAACAAGTTCTTCTCTGAGAATCTCCAGATAACTCTCATACACTTTTTTTTCCATAAATGCGCGCTCTCTTCTCCTAACTGTCAAGCAAAGTTCTTTACCATCTGATTCAGATGATATGTTTTTTCTTACGGCAGCATTTTTCCTGCTGCAAGATAAATTTCATACCATTCTTCACGGCTCAGAACAATATCGGATGCTTTACTTATATCCTGAATTCTTTTCAGATTTGTACTTCCTACAATTGTCTGGATTCCTGCGGGATGACGCATAATCCATGCAACTGCGATTGCATTCTGTGTTACCCCATATTTCTCTGCCAGACGATCTAACACTTTATTCAGTTCCGGAAATTTCTCGTTTCCAATAAATATTCCCTCAAACATTCCATACTGGAACGGAGACCATGCCTGCAATGTCATTTTCTTCAGTCTTGCATACTCGATAATACCACCATCACGATCACATCCTGCATCATTATGGATGTTTACATTTAGTCCTGCATCAATCGTTGGACAGTGAGCCGCTGAAAACTGTATCTGATCAATACAGATTTTTCCACCACAGTATTGATTTAGTAATTCAATCTGCATTGGATTGTGATTGCTTACACCAAATGCTTTTACTTTTCCGCTTTTTTCCAGAATTTCAAATGCTTCTGCTACCTCTTCCGGCTCCATCAACGCATCCGGACGATGAAGAAGTAATATATCTACATAATCTGTTTTTAAACGTTTCAGACTTCCATCTACAGAATTCAGAATATATTCTTTTGAAAAATCATAACAGATACCCGGACGTATGGCACATTTTGTCTGAATCACCATCTTTTCACGCAACTGAGGTGTCAGCGCATTTCCAAATAGTGTTTCGGCTTCTCCGCCTGCATAAATATCTGCATGATCAAAAAAATTAATTCCACACTCCAGTGCTCCTTCAATCAGACTTCTTACCGCTTTTTCATCAGATAAACCTGTAATTCTCATGCATCCAATTCCAATTCTTGATACATTGTCTATTTTATCACTAATCTGAAACATTTTCATTTTGTATCCTCCTGTATTATACTTAATTTATGTATTTCTCTTTAGTTAACGTATTTCTTTTATTCTTTTGTCCAGTTTTTTAAGTGCAAAAACATATATTTTCACTGCATTCTTCAGATTTTCAAACAATTCCGCTTCATCCGCACAATGACAGTTTCCATGTCCTTTTGGAAGTCCGAGCCTGTCTAGATTTCGCTCCTGTCCAGGGCCAAATGCCACTGCATTGGGAATTTTCCTCGCATAAGTTCCTCCTCCCATAACAAATGGTCTGCCTTCAAGACCTGTAACCTCCCTCCATGCTTCCATCAGAGTCTGTATGAAAGGCTGTTCCGGATTCATATAATATGGTCTGCTGTCTTCAATACCAATGATGCGAATTCCTGATTTAGCAGCTTCTGTTTGCAGCTTCGGAAGAAAATCTTCTGTTTTTTTAGTAACTGGATAACGGATGTCAATCACTATTCTCAAATGTCCTTCGTGCAGAAATGCCTGACCTATATTGCATGTTAGTCTACCAGAACATTCATCAGAACAACAAATTTCTGTTTTTTCCCCATAACCACCTTCTGAAAGTCTCTCCACAAATTCTAATGCTCTTTTTGTCTGTTTAGAAAAATTTTGCATTTTCAACTTTCCACAAAGTATACCTATTGCATTTTGAGTTCCATCCGGAAAAGCTGCATGTCCACTGATTCCCACTGCTGTTTCTTCGCTCTTTTGTCCTATTTTGTTCTCCGCAACCGCATGAGCAAAAGACGGCACGCTGTTAGGCGCAGTCCCTCCGTCAAATTCCAGAATCCCCTCTACTGCACTAACAGTTTCCATCAACACAATACAATGTCCTTTTTCTCCGCAACATACGGGAAATCCACAATCAGCAACAAAAGAATATTCCGGTGCTTTTTTGTATTTCAGATAATATTCTACATCTGTCATACCGCTTTCTTCCTGACATCCAAGAATCTGCCTTACTTTAATATTATTCAGAATTTCTTTTTCCCTGCAATATTTCATTGCATATAAAACAGCAACTGCAGGACCTTTATTATCCTGTACTCCACGCCCAATTAAATAGCCATCCTTTTCTGTACACGTATAGGGCGGATATATCCATCCTTTTCCTTCCGGAACTACGTCCAGATGATTCCATATTCCAATCTCAACATTCCCTTTGCCTGTAGCAATAGTCAGACAGTGTCCGTCTATATCTTCTGTCTCCATCTGTTCTCTCAATCCAAATGCTCGCATCTGTTCCAGTGCTTCCCTGCATTTTTTTCCATATGGTGCCCCCGGAATTGCTTCCTGCTGATCAGCAATACTCGGGATTCTGATCAATGCTGCAATATCTTCTCGCATCTGATATTCCTGTCTGGAGATCCATTGTTCTAATAATTCCATATCCGGCTGTGGCTTATTTTCTTCATTCCATTCAACTTTCCCTGGATTCATTTTCACTTCCTCCATTTTTCAGAAATATTCGGTATTTCTTTGGTGTCATTCCTGTTTCCTGTCGGAAAATACGTATAAATTGTGAGGTATCGTTATAACCCGACATCAATGCAACATCTGTTACGGACCATCTCGCATCTGCCAGAAATTCCTTAGCATGACAAATCCGAATCATTCGCAGAAATGCAGAAAAACTAATTCCTTTCTTCTCAGCAAATAAGTGGCTGATATAACTCTGATTCATGAAAAATACATTTTCCGCAAGATTCCGGATTGTAATGTCCATATTATAGTTATTGACTGCATATTCACTCATCTTCTCCACAATGTCCATTCCCGTATTTGTCAACTCATCTGATTGTCTCTGCGGCTGCATATGACAAATATTTTCCGCAATCCTCCTGAGATAGCTTTCAATCTCCAAAACAGAATCAAACTTCAGAAAACTTTCTGACAGATTATCTAATTCTTTATCATGATTTTCCATTCGAATCGTCCTTCGGTATATAAGGATAATCTGCGAATACAGAAGTTCCATACATTCTATTCGAATTGGGAGAACTTTCTCAATATCTTTAAAAAGTTTATCCAGCGTTGTCCCTGTTTTGCTTTCATTCCCTTCCTTTAGATATTGTTCCAGTTCTCTTTCTATTTCTTTTTCAAGGTAATATTCTGAAAAATCTTCCTGTTTTATTTCCTTCGCAAAAATCAGAGATTCCCTTTTATAAATTCTGCTCTTTATCGCAGTAACTGCTTCTCTAAAAGCATCCAAAACAGAAGCATTTGCACCATACACATTACTGATTCCTATCTTAACCTGGGAATCCTCTTTCTCCAGCAGTTTTCTGATACGTCTCCAGAAAAACAGCATATCTCCCTCCGGTCTTACAAGCAATATCCACATATCCGGTTTCAATTCTACAAACCGAATCTTCGTCAGCATGATACTTCCGCAGCTTTCTTCCAATTCCGTAAGAAAGATTTCCTGTCTGGGCTTATCATGAAGAAACAGAAAAACACCTAGCTGATATTGCGGAAACACTCTTTCAAACATATTTTTCTCTATAAAACCGGAATATTTTGATTCCTGAATGCTGTTCAAAATATATTGTGTTGCCATATCTTTTCTGGATAGCAAAGCTTCTTTTCGTTCTATTTTATGCTGAGTGACAAACTTATTCAGACATTCTGTCAGAGCCGTATCATCAATTGGTTTCAGTAAATAATCTGAAGCTCCATTTACAATTGCACTGCGAGCATATTCAAAATCAGAGTAAGCACTCAGAATAATTACTTTTATTTCTAATTCATTATTGCGGATCTCCTGAAGAAGCTGTATCCCATCCATTTTAGGCATACGAATATCTGTCAAGACAAGTTCTGGTTTATATTTTTCGCAAAATTCCCAGCCTTCCTCTCCATTAGATGCCTCCGATATCTCAAAAAGTCCATCCTGATCATATTTTTTGATTTGTCTTATCATGGCTTTTCTTGCATAAAATTCATCTTCTACAACCAGCACCTTCACTTTTCATGATTCTCCTTTCGCCCGCAATATACTACTTCTACAGGATCAACCTTTTACAGATCCTGCTGTCAGTCCTTTGACTATGTATTTCTGTCCCATACAATAAATGATCAACATAGGCAGCATAGCAAGTAAATATGCCGTAAACGCCATTGTATAGTTAAAAGAATATTCTGTCTTAAAATTATACTGAAAAAGAGGAAGTGTCCAAATAGCCTGTGAACGGTTTAAAATTAGTAAAGGGAGCATAAAGTCATTCCAGATCCACAAAGTATCCATGATCAGCAACGTAGAAATCATAGGCTTTACCAGAGGAAGTACTATTTTTACATATGTCTGAAATACACTGCAACCGTCAATCTGTGCAGACTCCTCAATTTCGTAAGGAAGACCTCTGATATAATTTACAAACAGAAATACTCCCTGCGTCAGGCTAAATGCCACATACAGAATAATCAGTCCCGCATGATTAAGCATATTTAACTTTGACATCATTTTGGTTACAGGCAACAATACTACCTGCGACGGAACAAATAACCCCATCATAATATAAAAATAAATTGTTTTGTAATACTTCCGGTTAAAGTTTCTTGCAATAGAATAAGAAACAGACGGAACAAAAATCAAAATCAAAATGATGGTTATTACTGTTATTTTAAATGAATTTTTCAAAAAAATCCAGTAATTACTGTTAGTAAACAACTCAATATAATTTTCCAGATTCAGTTTTGAAGGAAGCGCAAAGAAATTTTTTCCGGCCTCCTCCAATGTTTTAAATGAGTTGATCAGCACCATCCAAAGAGGGCATAAAATCAGGAGTAATCCACCGATCAAAATAATATTTCTAAAAAAAAGCCATACTCTTTCGTCATTTCCTGCTTTTATCTTCATCAGTCCGTCCCTCCTTTACTTGTCAGTTTCAACTGCGTAAGTGAGAATATCGCAACAATCACAAATAATATACATGCTTCTGCATTTGCCATGGAAAATCGCATATTTTTAAACGCATCATTATATATCAGAATTCCTATTACTTCTGTTGCCCGGACAGGTCCACCTCCGGTAAGTGCGTACGGAAAATCAAATGAGGTAAATCCCTGTTTAATTGTAAGTATAAGATTTACTGTTACTGTTGGAAGCAAATAAGGAAATGTAACATACCTGAAACGCTGAAAAGCTGTGGCACCATCAATTTTGGCAGATTCATACTGCTCTTCTGGAATCTGCTGCAAACCGGCTATAAAGATTACCGTTGGCATCGCAACCGCCTGCCATATCTGTACAAATACAACTGCAGGCAACGCCGTATCTCCAGACATCAGAACGCTGTTAGATAACCAGGAAATTCCCAGTGCTTTCCCGATTACCGGAATCACTCGATAATAAATCTGATCCCAGATCAGTGCAATTGTAACACCACCAATCATTGCCGGAACAAAATACACGGATTTTACTAATGTCTTAAACTTTTTCAGTGAATTCAGTGAAATTGACAAAATCAGTGATATTACAATTACACCAATCACCAGCAATACACTGTAAATCACCGTTGTTTTTATAGCATTCCAAAAGTTCGGATTTTTGAGCAATATCTTATAATTCTTCCACCCGATAAAATTCATTTTCTGAGCCATTCCATCCCAGTCTGTAAAACTGTATCGAATACCATTGATTACAGATACCACATAAAAAAATGTATAAAGCACTACCGGTATCAGTGTAAACAGAAAAAACGTCACTCTGCCCGATAACTTTTTTCTTTTTGTATTATTCATATAGCACTCCTCTTAAAAGGCTTTGTTTATTATTATCAAATCCAGGTTCAAAAAAAGATTGCTGCCAATGAATCATTATTCTTACGCAGCAATCTTTTTTTGAACGTATACGGTTTTTCTACATTGAGCCGTTTAATATTTTACTGTGCGCTTGAAATTTCAATTGATGCATCCATGTCTTTCATAACTGCATCTACATCTTTATTTGCCCAGAATCCCTGCACTACATTATAAAGATCAGTAGTTACATTGTTATCAATTGTAGACGCCATCCAGTCATGTGTTTTTCCGGCATTAATCATATCTACCATAGGTTTGATTCCATCATCATTGCTTGTAACACCTGTGATACAGGATGGTGCACCGTCATTATCGCAGAATATCTGTGCATTTTCAGGATCAGCAAGATAAGAAAGGAATCTATATGCTGCATCTTTTTCCTTATCACTTGCCTGTGCAGATACACAAATTGCAGCATCAATACCGGATAAGCACTTAGTATCATCATAAGTATCATTTGGAAGTGGGAATACACCAATTTCCAGATTCGGGTTAATAGACTGGATAGTTCCTCTCGCATAAGAACCTGTAATCGTCATTGCATATTCACCATTTACAAAGTTTTCGTAACATGTTGTATCAGAAAGTGCCAGTGCATCTTCATTCGCATAGGAAAGAAGTGTGTTCATCTTTTCAAATACATTTTTAAATTCTTCGTCTCCTTCAATTTTTGCCTCTCCGGAAACAACTTTTCCGATAGTTTCCACACCATCCGGTGCCCATGCAACAGTTGCTGCCTGGAACAGATGTCCTACACGTGCCGGATCTTTTCCATGCATTCCAACAGGAGTAATTCCTGCCTCTTTTAACTTATCACATACTGCAGTAAACTCTTCCCATGTAGTCGGGATTTCTAATCCATTATCTTCAAAGGTCTTTTTGTTATAGTAAACTCCAATATAGTTTCGGCTGTAAGGAAGCGCATAATATCCACCATCTTCCTGTTTTGTCATTTCCAGTGCGGATTCATTGACGTTTTTCAGGAAATCCTGATCAGAAAGATCCTGTACATATCCATTGGCAACTTTCTGTTTAAACTGTGTCTGTGTTGGAAAATCGGAAAAAATCACCGGAATATCACCAGAAGAAATTCTGGATGTAAGAACTGTTCCTGCATCCGGAACTGTATTCATTTCAATCTCTATATCTGAATTTTCTTTATTGAACTTATCAATAATCTCCTTATATCCCTTTTGAGGTCCTTCTTCTCCCTTCTGCTGAAAGAATTCAATTTTTAATGGTTCATCTGCCATTGCTGCTGTTGCAGGTAACATACATGCTGTCATTGCCATTGTTGCACAAAGTAATGCTGCCAAACTCTTCTTACCCATAATATATTTCTCCTTTTACTTTTTATTTCTTGTATGCATGTGCCGCTTCCACTGCTGTTTTAATCAGATCAAGGCTGATATTTTCGCCCTGAATCGTACAGTCAGCTCCAATCATAATTCCTTTTGTTCCAAACGCGTCCAAAATTCCTTTTACTTCTTCTCGGATTGCATCTTCAGAGCCATTCAATACATTACCCTTATTATTCATTCCACCAAGAATCGCGCTGCTGTAAAGTTCACGTCCCTGCTCCAGACTGAAATGATTATCTTTCACTGACCAATTAATCAAATCAGCCGGATAATTCTTAAACCATTCTACATGTGTTTCAAACTGATATTCCGGTTCACCGCAAATATGAAGAATATTATATTTCTCTGGCATTTCCTCTGCTACTTTTAAAATCTGAAGATCATATGGGCACACAAGTTCTTCCCATTCATTTTTTTCAAATCTTCCGATTTCACCAAACTGTGCAGAATAATATATGCCATCTGCTCCTGCCTCCAGATATCCCTTTGTCCACTCTTCCAATGCATCTGCAATAATCTTAACACCAGCCGCAACTGCCTCTGGAGCTTCTTTACTGTATTTCATCAGAACATCATCACCAAAAGTCATAGATGCAGCTTTAAAAGGTCCAAACATTGTCTGGAAGATCAAAACATCTTTACCTGCTTCTTTTCTTATTCCTCTTATGATCTCTGCCATTTTTGCAAATTCTTCAGAGTCTGTTCCTTTTACCTGGATATGGTACCAGTCATCCGCGCAGGTTATCTTTCCAGAAATCGGATATGGGTAATCCTGCATAATTTTAATAATATCCATATCTGTAGTTCTGAATAATTTCATATGCTCATCAATCATCTGCTGCACTGTATAATCTGATTTATAATGAAACCAGAATCCAGCCGGAATCATATCCACCTGCTCTTTTTTCATTACTGCCAGTACACGCTCTTTCTTTGTCATCTTTCTCTAACCTCCTGAAATTTCTACTGTCTTCTGCTTTGCAAAGTTCCCTGACCGTTGAAAACAGTATAATAAACTTCTTTTCAAAAAAATAGAAAGATTGTTTTATAAAAATAGAAAATTTCTTAGGATATTTTCTATTTTTTCCAAAAAATACATGCTATAATTCTTTAAAAATATTCTATCACAAATATCTGGAGGTTTTTATGAAAAAAATACATCAATTGTCTTTTCGTATGCAGATTTTTCTGTCATCACTTATTCTCGTTATTTTTCCAACGGTTCTTCTAAGCACAATAAATGCCATTTCAAAAACCAGTACAATCACTTCAGAATATAATACTTCTACTGCAGCAACACTGACGCAAATGAACCAGTCTCTTGATACACTTCTTGAAAATGCACTAAAAATAGCGGATACTCCTCTTCTCAACGATGACGCACGTAAAGCCATGATAACTAATTACGAAAAAGATTATCTGTCATATGCTCAGGATTTCAATGTTTTTCGAAATTTAATGCGCCAGACAAATCAATTGAACAGTTCTATGCTTACCGTCTATTTTCAAAATAGATACGGTTACTCTTTTGAATATAATGTAAAGACAGCGCAGCAGCGTCATACAATTGAATCTAATATGGAAAAATGGAAAAAAATAGCTGAAACTTCTAAAAACCGGACATATTTTGCACCTCTGCAGACAGATTCCAGTACCGGACACAGTATTCTTCCAATGGTCAAAATTTTACTGGATAGATACGATTACCAGGAAACAGGACTGTGTTATGCAGAAATAGATTTTACTCCAATTATGGAAATCCTATCTTCATCCTGTGAAACACAAAATACACTTTTAATCTATAATGCAGATAACAAACTTACATGCACAATTAATCTTGCATCTTTTTCAGAAGCAGATATATCTTCCTCTGTTTTGTCCAAACTTGAAGACTTCAGCAATACTCTAACTTCACAGGATGCAATCGATCAAAGTACTCTTAAGACATCTCTGGGTCAGTTTGTAATTAATGGATGCATTAATAATACTACCCAGTGGCATATTGTTCAGATCATAAGCAACGAAAAAATCGCTCATACTTTTCATGACACTATCATCAGTTACCTGGGAATTTTCCTGTTCTGCGCATTGCTTGGACTTATCCTGGCAATTTTCCTGTCCAGAATACTTACCCGTCCGGTTTCCAATCTATGTCATGAAATCGATATTCTGGATCCTTCCGATGGAACACAGATTGATCTGAAATCCTGCGGTTCCAACCAGGAATTGCGCAAACTGATTGACAGCTTTAACGGAATGAGCCAGCGTCTCTTTCTGAGCCTGAAACAAAATTATGAAATTCAAATTACTGAACAACAAATGCGGGTTCAAATGCTGCAATTTCAGATAAATCATCATTTTCTTCATAATACTTTAAATGTTATCAAGTCACTTGCTGAAATTCATGATGTACCTGAAATCGAAACCATTGCTACTTGTATGTCTGAACTTGTACGGTATAATCTGGAAAAATTTCCTGTTGCAACTCTTCAGGAAGAACTCCAGCAGGTTCAGCGCTATATGACTATACAGAACATACGTTTTCCCGGAAAATTCTGCTATGATATTAATGTCCCACCTGAATTCCTGCAGATGAATCTTCCTGTATTTTTGTTCCAGCCACTTGTAGAAAACAGTGTGGAACATGGTTTTTCTAATAAAGAAAATGAATGTTATATCAGTATTTCCTGTCAACTTGAAAACGAATTACTTCATTTCCTGGTTGCTGATAACGGAAGCGGAATGTCTCAGGAACAATTAAAAACTTTTCAGTGTTCCGGCAAAACTTCTCCAAAAGGGCATCACTCTATTGGACTTGCAAATGTAAATCAAAGGTTACGCAGTTATTATGGAGAGGAATATGGACTTTTGGTAGAAAGTATACCTGGCGAAGGTACTATTATTGATATTGTACTGCCTTCCTCAGCCATTAATATAGAGCCTTCCTTTTTCCAACCTGAATTATCCAAAACTATCTCTTTATCTCAGAATCCTTCACAATAAAAAAATACCAGCTAATAAAAGCTGGTATTTTTCAACAAAAATATCGAATTTCTCCAAAACGATTTAACCACTCATCAATAATATCCGAACTATTGGCTTCTATCATCCTCATTAACCTTTTCAGTATCTTTTCCGGAATTTTAGAATTATTATTGCTGAGAATAGTTTTTCCAGTACTGGTAATCCATATTTTAGTAGCAGTTGCACTGGCTCTTCCTTCTGATACATGAACATGAATTGGTTCTAAGGGATCTCCTTCATTGGACCAAAAATAAATACTATATGGTCCAATTCTAAGAATTTGCGGCATTTAAAATGCCTCCTTCCTGCGAAAATTCAATAATAAGATGAGCGTTATTTCTGATTAACTGTTTAAAATATGCCATCTCTGTATCAGAATATCCCTCAATATCCTCCCACTTATAATCAGGAAGCCAGCATGTGGCATTGTGAAATCCTCCAAATTCATCAGGAGTTTCTATATAGACTTTTACTTTCCCATCTGCTTTCATTTCCGAATGAGTAATTTCAGTATCATCATTCAATGTCATAAACGGATACATCATAATTGCATTCACCCCTTCTTCATCTAATTTACCTGATTATAACACAGATTCCATTAATCATCTATGATTTTTCTCAAGGGGATTCCAGTTGGACAGGAAAACATTCAGTCCGAAGCCTACTGCCAGAGCCCATGCAGATGCCCATGCAGTTCCCTGGGTTGCGAGGACTGCTGCCATAACGCCTGCAATCATCTTGTCTCTGTCGCTCTTACAGTAATCCATACCAATTCTCGCACATACAAACGCCTGGAACATCAGAGTAATGGAAGATCCTACTCCGAAGATCGGGCGAAAGAAGCTTACTACAGGAATGATCAGCACACTTAAGAATGTGGCCAGTCTGAAAGAAGCCATTCCTCCGAGAAGAGACTTCATTGCTTTCTTTCCTTCTTTATAACGCATGGATACGGATACAGTCATTCCAACCCATAACGGACCGGAAAGGGGAGGAAATGGTGCAATGATAGACAGGATCAGGTTTCTCAGACCGCTTACCAGATTGGAACGGCTGGAATTGAAATCAATATACTCATCATCTCTTGCCTGACGTGCCTCTGATACAAGGGTCTCTGTAGTAACAAAATCACCAAATGCAATAACATAGCACACCAGTGCCAGCGGTAGTGCTTTGATAAACATAGATGCAGGAGGAATCCCTACGCCGAAGATGCTCACCTGATCAATGATATCTTTAAACTGAGGAATCTTGATAAAAGTACCAATCTCCAGTCCCGGAGCATCCAGTTCTCCAACCAGAAGTCCTACTACCATTGCGATAAGATAGGGGAAGAGATTTCCATATCTTGCAACCAGGTCAAGAAACTTATTGTTTTTTCTCTTCTCCTGATATTTGTCAGAGAAGCTGATCAGGATCAGGAGACCTACACCTGCAACAATAGCCAGAGGATATTTGTGCATATTTCCATTCTCACCCAGCTGTCCTGCCATAACTGTAACAGGTGCTGCAAGAAGGATTCCGCCTTTAACAGAATTGGGAACTGCATGAACAAATTTATCCGCCAGTCTGGTCACACCCATAAAAATAAATACCAGACCTACCAGCATCTGCAGTGCGATCATAGCCTGTATTCTCTCTTTTCCCATGGGGAAGCCTTCCAGAAATACAATGGTCAGCGGCAGTGTGGGTGTGATCCACCCCGGTACTACCGGATCGCCAAGCAGGCTGTGAAGCAGATAAAGGAAGGTTTCAATAATTACACAGCTCCACGCCAGCTCATAAGGAAGCCCCAGATACTGCTCCAGATAGGGAACAGCAGCCAGCGCAGTAACGCCCAGGATTAGACCCTGAATGAACTCAACAGATTCTATCTTGTAGTGTATGAATGGAAGTCTTATCTGAAATGGTCCAAAGGGGATGTAGGGCAGTTCATTTTCTCTTCTTTGTGTTCTTGTATGTGCCATACAATTTCTCCTTTTCAGTGAATTGTTAGATTACTTCTATATTTCAGCTTGTATATTCTATCTTTTTTGTTAATTTTTAAACAATCCAGTTTTTAATAAAATCCAATCCGACCGGAAAAAATTTGAAGCTTGTAACGTCCAAACGTATCTTCAGTTAGATTGGATTTCAATATCACAGGATTTCTGTATCTTATTTATTTCTATCGCTTATTTATTTCTATCACTTACTGGCTTACTTATTTCTGTTTTTCTTTACAAAAAGAGCGAGCAGGATACCGATAATAGTCACTGCCATATTCAGAAGAAGAATCATTCTCGGAGCACTGCTTCCGCCCACTTTGGTAATGTATCCTGCAAGGCTTAAGATCGTATAGTTTGCGATGCTAGATGCGATCATTACCAGTGAGGTTGCTGTTCCTTTGTTCTCAGGGAAGAACTCTGCTGTTGTGGAAACTGCCAGCTGGAGAACACCGCCTGCACCTGCATATCCGATCACAAAACCACCTACCAGACAAATAAACGGAGCCTGGATAAAGTAGCAGAGAGCCAGCATAATTGTAGAGATTAACGGATAGAGGATCAGGACGTTAATCTCTTTCAGACCTTTTTTGATAAATGCTGCTGTTGCAAGGATGGCAGTTGCAGTTCCCAGGGCATACAGGGACTGGATCTTTGAAGGGTCTGCCATACCATAGGAACGGGCAAGTTCCTGATTACAGTTCAGCCATAACATAAAGGTTGAGGAGCTAGTGAATCCGATCAGAATTGCAGCAATCGCTGCAGGGGAAATCTTGTGTCCGGATTTCTTCTTATCAGCTTTAGCCTGTACTGCCTTCTTTCTCGCCGGAAAAGGGAGGATCAGGATCAGGATTCCGTCAATGAGGATTGCAATACCTGCTACAATAAAGATTGTCTTATATGACATATTTGCAGATGCTACGATTCCGATCAGGAATGGAAGCAGGAACTGGCTCAGGCAGATGGAAAATTTTGTAAACAGGTTGGCTACTGACGGGTTGTTTACATAGATTTCCATGCAGGTGGGGCTTACGCAGGTATCGAGGAAAGAGTTTGCGATTCCGCCGATCACTGCAAATGCATATCCCATTGCCATGGATGTGGAATTAGCCATTCCAAAGAAGTATGCTACATAACAGAGCACGCCGATAATTCCGCTCAGTTTTCTTCCGTATTTGTCAGACAGAGGACCGGAGAAAGGAAGAGAAATCAGACGCCCCAGTCCAAGTGCTGCAATTACAGATACTACCATACTTACATCCAGTGTGCCATCGGCCAGGGGCTTCGCACCCCAGGCAGCTGCAAACTCCGGTTTGTACTGCCCCAGGATAGAAGCACCGATTCCATGGATGAAATAAGTGAAATATGCTGCAAGGGAGGTGAAAATGAGCATTTTGTTTGTTTTCTGTTTCATTTTGGTCTCCTAGGTTATTATTACTTGTTTTCGTTTTCTTCCTGGAATTTCTGGTATTCAGCTGTTGGCATTTCCAGTCCTGTGTAGAGTTTGTAAGCTGCAGCTCCCTGCCATAACAGCATTCCTTTTCCGCCGATTGCAAGCTTGCAGCCTGCTTCTTTGGCTTCTTTTACCATTCTTGTTTCAGCAGGATTGTAAACAACGTCTGCTACTACAAGGTCAGGGCGGAACATGGATTTATCTTTGATCAGAGTAAGCTCTTCGTGAGGTTTCATTCCTGCAAGTGTTGCGTTCACGAGGATGTCTGCGTTTGCAACCTCTTCTTTCAGTTTTGCCTCATCTGCCAGATCAAATACAGAAACTTTACAATCCGGTGTTTCTTTGCTCAGTTTCTCTGCTGTGGACTCTGCACGTGCAAAGAATGGGTCTTTCGGATTGAAGATAGAAATGGATTCTGCACCGTCTAATGCACACTGTACCTGGATTGCTGTTGCAGCACCGCCTGCACCGAGAACTACCATTTTTTTGCCTTTCACATCAACGCCATGTTCTTTTAAGTTGCGGACAAATCCGATACCGTCTGTGATATGTCCTACTAATTTGCCGTCTTCATTAACGATTGTGTTAACTGCACCGATGATTCTTGCTGCAGGTGACAGCTCATCCATGTGTTTTGCAGCTTCGTTCTTGCATGGCATAGTTACGTTTGCGCCTCTCATTTTGAAAAGACGGATTGCATCCAGAGCAGCCGGAACCTGGTCTTCCTTGATGTCAAATGCCATGTAAGCATAGTCAAGGTTATGATGACGGAAGCTGAAGTTATACATTGCCGGTGATCCTGAGTGTCCTACCGGGCTTCCGATAAGTGCCATTAATCCTGTTGTTCCTTTAATTCTCTGTTCCATTTCCTGTTTGCCTCCTGAAATATTTTTGTCAGAATCCGGATACATTTTATATATGTACCCGGATATTTTTCATTTGTAAAATCATTTTCAAGCTGCTGTCCGCTGATAATATCATACAGCGTCTCTTAACTGCAACTATAAAACGAATAAATTATAAGATTCGAAATTCGCTGATTTACTGCGTAAATCGCTACTTTCTCATGTTTGGCGGGTCCCAGGTTCAAAAATCTTATCGTGCAAGCACGAACGACTTTTTGAACTTTTGACCCTGATATCATCATAATGTGGAAGCTACCTCATACGCTTCTTTCGTAGCATCAAGTGCTCTTCTTGCGCGGGTGGCATCGCCGATCACATAGGTATCCGGTACGATAGCTTTGATCTCTTCGCCGAATGGGTTGTAGTTTCTGAATCCCATGGAAAGGATGACGGAATCATATCCTCTGGATTCATGTCTCTGTCCGTCTGCTGTCTCGTACTCTACGCCGTCCTCATAGAATTTGCATACCTTTGCACCTGTGATCTCTTTGATCTTGTAATCTTCGAAATCTTTCATCAGGTAAACTCTATGCTCGTGGATCACGTCGGCACCTACAGTGTCTCTGAACTCAATGACTGTTACATCATGGTTCTGCTCACCGAGGAATGCTGCTGTCTCGCATCCTACCATTCCGCCGCCTACAACCAGTACTTTCTTTCCTGCTGCTCTCTTGCCGTCAAGGAGATCAGAGCCATGGATAATTGCAGGATTGTCGATACCTTCGATCGGAAGGATCAGTGTTCTGGAACCGGAAGCAACAATTACGCTGTCTGGTTTCTCTTCCCTGATAAGATCCAGAGTTACTTCCTGATTCATTTTGATTGTTACGCCTGCTTTCTGGCAGCGTACAATATAGCTGCGGATCATGTTTGTGATGTCGCCTTTTCCCGGAGGATAAGCAGCAAGACGCATGTTTCCGCCAAGTTTATCACTTGCTTCATAAATTGTTACCTGATGACCTTTTTCCTGTGCGATAAATGCAGCGCAAAGACCTGCAACACCGCCGCCGATTACCATTACTTTCTTAGCTTTTTCTGCAGGAGCAATGCCCTCAGCTTCATGTCCAAGGAATGGGTTTACAAGACAGCATACAGGGTTTCCTGCATACATGTTTGCCACGCAGCCCTGAAGACATGCGATACATGGGATCATATCCTCCAGTCTTTCTTCCTGCGCTTTTAATGGCATATAAGGGTCTGCAAGGCTCTGACGTCCGAATGCAACCAGGTCACAGCGTCCTTCTTTTACCATTAATTCCGCAAACTGCGGTTCTGTATAACGTCCTACTGTGATCACCGGGATAGATACGGCACGTTTGATCTCTTCTACCTGAGAAGCGGAGAAACCGCCGTGTGTAACTGTCGGTGCCCACATAAATTCATCGCGGATGTGAACAGCTCTGGATACATGGATGGCATCCAGTCCGCATTCTTCCAGATATGCAGCGATCGCAGCACTGTCATGCACATCAAGACCGCCCGGTACTTCATCACAGCTGTTGATTCTTGCAAGAACTGCAATTTTTCCTTCTGTCATCTTCTTAACTTCTTCGATGATCAGACGGGAGAAACGCATTCTGTTCTCAAAAGAACCGCCGAATTCATCCAGTCTCTTGTTCGTTCTCGGAGAAAGGAAGGTGCTTACCAGATAGCCGTGTGCCATATGGATCTCAACTGCATCTACGCCTGCTTCCATGGCTCTCTTTGCTGCGAGGCCATAGCCTTTTACCAGTTCATAAACTTCTTCAGTTGTAACTTCCTTTGGTGTATCTCTTCCGCAGTCTGACGGAATGCTTGTAGCTGCCTCGATCGGTGCACCTGCATTCTTTGCATTTCCTTCAGGGCCTGCATTCTGAAGCTGTACGGAAACCTTTGCTCCCTCTGCATGACAGGCATCTACTACCTTGCGGAAGCTTTCGATTGTAGAGTCATCATAAAGACATGGCTTGCGAGGGCCGCCCTTTGCGCCTTTATGTACTACTGTTGCTTCGATTGTGATCAGACCGAAGCCGCCTTTTGCTCTTTCACGATAATAAGCTGCGGACTGTTCACTCATGCTTCCGTCTGTGTTTGCAAAGTTGTTTCCCATTGGCGGAACTACGAAGCGGTTCTTTACTGTCATTGGACCGATGTTGATCGGCTGAAACATTGCATTGAATTTCATGTGACCTTCTCCTTTTTCTCTGGATTTTATTTATATTTTCAGTATTTTTTATCTCATCAAAAATGCGGATCAGGCAGGCGTGGAGATTTCTGCCTGATCCTTTAATCTGTCGGTTTATCCGTCAGAGACTTACTGAAGAACCTCCGGCCATGCTTCCTCAAGCACTTTCTTTGTGTTCTCATATGTATGGTTTGCAGCATATTCAAGTCCTTTTGCAAGGATTGCATCGCTGATGACTTCTACACCGATTGCGTTTGGTTTGATTCCTTTTTCTTTTACCATCTTAACGAACGCTGCTGTACATCCGATTCCTGTTCCGGGAGCAAGACGGTCATGCATGGATTCGTCTCTTAAGATTGTTGTTGCATATGGTCTTTCCCATACATCGTTGATCTGGATGGATACGATCTTGTCTGCCGGGATGTCTTCGATCACAGAAAGGTCAACCGGCTGATTTGCTCTTACCCAGTGCCAGGTATCCATGATCAGTTTTGCATTCTCGCAGTCAGCTGCCTTTACAACTGCCCAGCCTTTTTTCATATCCGGGATTCCGCTGTATGGCATTGGTTCAACACCGATGATGTATTTTCCTGCTCTCTGGCATAATTCTCTTAATTTCTGAGCAGTATATTCTACGGAGTAGTTTTCCATCAGACCGCAGTTGATCTGTTTTACGTCAAATAATTCACACATATGGAAGCAGAGCTGTTCTTTGTATTTCTGTTCGTAAGATCTGTGTTCTTCTGCCCACTGTACGATGTACTCAACCTCTGTTACTTTCATACCATGTTTGTCCAGAATAGCAAGAATGTCTTTGTCAAAAAGTCCCTCATTCAACGCATCTACATAAGTTTCTGCACGAAGACCGATTCCTTCGTATCCTGCGTTCTTTGCAGCGATCACTCTTTCTTCAAATTTGCACTGATCTCCCAGTGTCCAGGAACTGATAGTAATTGGAAATTCTTTTGACATCTTTTTGTCCTCCTGATAAAATCGCATAATTTTTCTATTTATTTTGATAATTTTTTGTATCTTTTTGATATAAGTATTATATATCTTTGTTAAATATAAAACAAATTAGTTCTATCCTTTAAATTCATAGATTTTTTCAATACATCATGATATAATCTACGTATATGACAAATACAGCGCGGATTATTTGTGCAAGAGTGACTATAATTATAGTTTTCCGAAGCATTAAAGGACTGTGAAAGCCTGCACATAAAATATAGTCACTTATAAAATACTTATCAGAGAAAGGAGTTTTTCTATGAACCTGTATCATCTGCGGTACTTTTCTACGCTGGCTCATATTGAACATTACACAAAAGCCGCTGATATTCTGGCGATCACCCAGCCTTCGCTGAGTTATGCGATCTCCACTCTCGAGGAAGAACTGGGCGTAAAACTGTTTGAAAAAAATGGAAGGAATGTTACTCTTACCAAGTATGGAAAAGTTTTCCTGAATGACGTGGAAGAGGTACTGAACCGTCTGGACTCTTCTGTGAACAGTCTGAAGCTGGCAGGTAAAGGGGAAGGCTGCATTGATGTGGTATTCCTGCGTACACTTGGAATTGATTTTCTTCCTAAGATCATGCGGGGATTTCTGGAGGAAAATCCTACTAAAAAGATAGATTTTAATCTGTATTGTGATAAAGTTTTAACATCTGATATTCTGAACGGATTAAAAGAGAAGAAATATGATCTGGGGTTCTGTTCCAAACTTGATAATGAGCCGCTGATCGAGTTTATTCCGGTTGCCAGACAGGAGCTGGTTGTGATCGTACCTCTGGATCATCCGCTGGCAGTAAAGGATGAAGTACGGCTGGAGGATACCATTCCTTATAAACAGATTATATTTAAGAAGAGAAGTGGTCTGAGACAGATCATTGACGGACTATTTGAATGTATCGGGCAGACACCGGATGTGGCTTATGAGATTGACGAGGATCAGGTTGCTGCAGGCTTTGTCTCCAACGGCTTTGGAATCTGCGTAGCTCCCAATATTCCAATCCTGCAGTCTCTGAATGTAAAGATCCTTCCCTTAGTTTCTCCAAGCTGGCAGAGAAACTTCTATATGGCGATGCTGAAGAACGTATACCATCCACCGGTTGTGGAAGCATTTAAGAAATATGTGATCGAGCAGGCACAGAAGGAATGGGATTATAAGACCAGCTGATCTGACTTAATAAAATATCAGAATACAAAAAGATATGGGACTGTCCCGTCAGTCGAGACACCCCATATCTTTTTATAATAACCGATACATTCAATATTATGACTTGATATCCGGCACTTCTGATATCATAAACCAGATCTGTCTTGTTATATTATTTTTCTTCATCCATGGTGCGGAGTCTGTGTACAAGCTCTTCGCAGATCTCCAGTTCGTTCTTGCCGTCTGTTTCGATGATGATATCAGCCGCTGCCTCGTATTTAGCGCGGCGTTTCTCCATCAGGTCTGCGATAAATGGAACAGTCTTATTGTTCTCGATCAGCGGACGGTCATGGTTATTTTTGACACGGTCAAGAATTGTCTCCGGTTTTGCTGTGAGGAGAACAACACGGCCATTCTTCTTCATCTCTACTACATTGCACTCTCTCATTGGAGTACCACCGCCGCAGGAGATCACAACATTGCTGCGTGACTGCATTTCGATAAGCAGATTTGTCTCAAGATCACGGAAATACTGCTCACCGTATGTCTCGAAGATATCGGAAATACTCATTCCCTGTCTCTGGGCAATGATCTGATCCATCTCTACCACATCCATGGCAAATACATTCTTAAGGAAATCAGAAATTGTGGACTTTCCCGCACCCATGAAACCGATCAGCACGATGTTGTAGTTGAAGAGTTTTCTTGCCTGAATCCGTTTACTGTTTGTGCGGATGCATTCAAATACATCGGAAACCTCGTCCTTATGGCGTCTGCCTTCCATTCTCTTCTCCAGCCATTCTTTCTGCTTCGCTTCCTGCTCAGGCTGTAAAATCTGGAGTTCGTTGGCTTCTTTATATGCCATAATGTCCTCCACGATCCTGTTACGCATGATAAGTGCATCCAGAATGATCTCATCACACTGGCCAAGACTCTCTCTGAGTATTTCTAACTGATTCATATCTCTTTCCTCTGTCTTTCCTATGTCAGCTTGCAGCAGACCGCAGATCAGTCACAAACTGCCATAAACTATTCACGAACGGCAATATATGAATGCCGACTGTTAAGATTTATTATATCAATGTTGCTTTCGCATAGCAACCCTTTAAACCATTAAATTGTTTCATCTGTTTGATAGTTTTTTTCTATGAATTCGACAAACAATTCTATGGCAAGACTCTGATGACAGTTCTTTAAGGTTCCCATATACTATATCTAATGAAAAAAATCATGAAATACTTTTTCAGTGTACCATTTAAAACTGATTTTTTCCACTGATTTCTCCGCATAGACCGGATAAAAATCTATCAGTTTTCCATCCAGGTAATAGGCAATGCGGCCAAGCTTCTCCCCCTTAAGAACCGGTGCACTGACTTTCTGTGGAATTTCTATTTTACAGATTACAGTTTCCCCTTTTTTCAGAAGGACTTCTTTTTCCCTGTCATATGCGGTTACACTGCATTTACCCCTCAGATAGATTTTCGTTCCTATATCCTGATCATCTTCCACACCGTCTGTTACCAGGATTTTTCCGGTCTGTGGTTCTTTCCAGTAGGTTTCGTACTCATAGTTGTAATCTCCGAAGTCCAGCAGTTTCTCTGTGTCACTCCATTTATAGGTTTTGTGGTTAGGCCACCCACAGCCAAGGAGACTGACGATAAATGTTTTGCCCTCTTTTTCCCATGCACATACATAACAGTAGCCAGCCTGGGAAGTATAGCCTGTTTTTCCGGCAAGAACTCCGTCTCTCATGTCGAGAAATGCATTGGCATTATGTACAGAAAAGGTTCTCTTTCCTGTGATCTCAGAGAATGTATAGTCTCTGGTCTGTGCAATGTGCAGGAATGTTTCGTTTTTAATAGCATAGCGCATGATCAGTGCCAGATCTTTGGCTGTTGTGTGATGTTTTCCGTTCTCATCCTCAGCATCCAGGCCATTGGGTGTAATAAAATACGTATTCTTACATCCTATCTGTTTTGCTTTCCGGTTGAGCATTCTGGCAAAGCCTTCCACGCTTCCCCCGCAGTGTTCTGCAATGGCAACCGCTGTATCATTGTGGCTTTTCAGCATAAGGGAGTACAGAAGATCCTCCAGATAATACTGTTCTCCTTTCTGAAGTCCCAGCTTTACTTCCGGCTGGGATGCGGCATTCTGAGAAACCTGAACATAATCATCCCCCGGAGAGTTCTCCAGTGCCACAATACAGGTAAGCACCTTGGTTGTGCTGGCATTTGCCAGAGGACGCTCCCCGTCCTTTTCATAGAGTACTCTGCCGGACTCTCCGTCCATGAGGACTGCTGATAATGCGTACAGTTCTGCCGGTTCTTCTGCAACAGGTGTCATGTCTACTGTCTGAGGTATTTTGTACTCCGCTCCCCGGGCGGAGGTGTATGTCTGCGTAAACAATAATACCGCCGTCACAACAATGACAGCGGCAATATGTTTCATTCTCATACTCCACCTCACATGCTGGCAATCCATGAATATCACTGTTCATAATTTACGGTTATTCACAGATCTGTTGTTTACAGGATATCTGCAGGATTTTGCTTCACCCTATAAGATAATTTATGCCTGCATGTCCGGAATATGACTGTCACAGTTCCGAAAAATATCGGGATATGCCCATTACCCGTTATAAGTCCGGTCCCATCTTTTGCTCAGATGATAAGCTCCCTCTCTTAAGGTATAAAGTTCTCCCAGATATTCCACAGCTTCAGGAACCGCCTCTCTGTAAAGCCTCTCAAGTTCAGGCATGGGAGCTTTTGCCTGCTCTACTGCTTCGGCAGTCATGAAATGTTCAATGACAGAGCCGATGGACTCTCCTCCCAGTCTCAGAAGTTTCCCCAGAATCCTGCGTTTTCTTCCATGGTCATCACACACCATGAAATTGGTAAGAATTTTCATCATCCTGACAGAAATATAAATGTTTATGGTTTTCACCAGAGGAATGGCCCTGTGGATTACTCTGGCATATTCCATCTTCGGCATGATCCCGCAGGCCGGATAATAATGGTCGGGATCTTTACCTGTCTCTTCCATAAGCACACGGTCAAATTCCTTCTCCAGAACAATGTGAGGAATGACGCCTTCTGCCGCCATCTTATTTACATAGGGATGGCATGCGGAGTCCAGAATATAATGACAGCCAAACCCAAGAAGATATGCAAAGAGTGCCTCATCGTTATTTCTTCTGACCTGCCGCATCCCTTCTTCAAAAAAGGCTCTTGCCTTCTCATGATGCATCTCAATCCCGAACTGAGTGACAGGATTCTTTGAAACCATATAGTAGAACAGGATATCCGGCCCATGTAAACCGATCCTGTACAGATCTCCATGTCTGCGGATCAGAGCTTTCATATCTGAAGGCAGTCTCTTATATACTTCTTTTCCAAATAAATCATGTGCATATGTGGTTGGCATTATTTTTTCTCCTTTATCTTACACATCCAGTTTCAGCTGGATTTCTTCCTCTGCCTCTGCCTTAAAGTCCTCTATCTGGACAGGGTCAGGGACAGGCAGGGATTCCAGATCCTGTACGCCGAAGCAGCGCAGAAACTCTTCCGTGGTCCCGAGCAGGATCGGACGTCCAGGGGCATCCAGACGCCCCAGCTCCCTGACCAGGCTGTATTCTACCAGCTTGTTGATGGCGTGGTCACATTTTACCCCTCGGATCTTCTCGATTTCCGCCTTTGTAACCGGCTGTTTGTATGCAATGATGGATAAGGTTTCCAGCATAACATCTGACAGTGCCGGCTTCTGAGGATGCAGGGCAATATTGATCAGATACTGATAATATTCTTTCTTTGTACACATCTGGAAAGAATTCTCCAGCTCTATGATCTGGATGCCTCTGTTCTCTTCCTGATAACGGTCCATCATATTGCGGATGATCCTTCCTGTTGTCTTCTCGTCCACACCGATGGCTCTGGCGATCCGGGGCAGTTCTACGGAACCGCCCATTGCAAAAAGTATTGCTTCTATCGCAGCTTCTGTCTCCTTAATCTTCACTCAGTCTTCCTCATTCCTTTTATTACATATTGATCTCTGTATTCTATGGTTCATCTTCCGCAAATTCTGTAAGATTCTTCCATGTATCCGGGTCTGTCTGTACTTCAACAGAGATATCGTCAAACAGCCCGTCCTGCTCTACATGGATATGTCCCATTTTCATCAGTTCCAGTATGGATAGAAAGGTGACGATCACCTGTACTTTCGAGCACTGACTCTCCAGGAGATTTCGGAAGCTGAATTTCCGATGGGTACGGGCAAAATCTTTGATCTCTATCATCTTATCAGACAGACTGACCTCTTCCTTCTCGATGGTTCCGAATTTGCTTCGGATAGGATCGACCTTGTCTTCCTGCCTGCGGATGATAGACTTGTAGATTGCATTCAGCTTCTCCAGTGTGAGACCTGCCAGAAGTTCCTTTGGATCTACAGGCTCTCTGTACTGCAGTACCTCATCGGGAAGAGTGGGCTCTTTAAAGAATACATTTGCCGCATCGTCCATCTTGTCCTTCAGCTCATAGGACATAAACTTATACATCTTATATTCCAGAAGTTTCTCCACCAGTTCCGCTCTTGGATCTTCCTCTTCTCCCTCCTCATTGACTTCTTTCGGGAGAAGCATTTTACACTTGATATCCAGCAATGTGGCTGCCATAACCATAAACTCACTCATGATTCCAAGGTCTTCCCGCTCCATGGCATGGATGTATTCCATATACTGATCTGTGATCTCCACGATGGGGATATCATAGATATCTATTTTATTTTTTTCGATAAGGTGCAGTAAGAGATCCAGAGGACCTTCAAATACTTCCAGCTTTACCGGAATTCCCATAGCACAGTCTTTTCCTTTTCAAGTAAATATTTCGCTGCCATACAGTCAGCAGACAGTAACAATATTCTCAGCATTTGGTTTCAGATCCACCATCAGCAATTCCCTGGGATTATGGATCCTTACAGGTATGGTGTGTTCCCCTGCTCCTGCACTTACCAGCATATGCTGTTCCTTCCTGTGGAAATCTCCGCAGCAGAACTTCGGAAATGGATGAAGCTGTGGGGAAAGCAGCCCATTGTGCCTGCCAATTCTTACAATCCCTCCATGATAATGCCCGCTCAGGATCAAATCTGCCCCCCAGTCAAAATAGGTATCTCCATATTTGGGACTGTGAGCCAGAAGAATATTCAGGGAATCGGAAGATGGTTCTCCGATCAGTTCCCTGATTTCCTCTCTTTTAAGCTGTGGAGAAAATGGCTTTTTATAATAGATCAGAGGTACTTCCAGACCATAGACAGTAAGGCTGGTTTTTCCCACCTGCAGGCTGCAGGATTCATTATGCAGGATATGGATCCCGGCTGTCTTCAGCTCCTTTTCATATTCCTGATATCGGGCTGCCATACAGTTCTCCTGAGGATCTGTCCTGTACAGCTTATATTCATGGTTTCCCAATGCATAATAAACAGGATACTGCTGAGCCAGGCTCCTCAGAAGAGATGATGCAGTCTTTAAAGAAGCAGAATCATTTCTCACGACCATATCACCGGCAATGAGGATCCCATCCGGTCTGTACCGGTGAATCGTCTCCGAAAGCTTTCTGTTATCAGGGCCAAATTCCATGCCATGAAGATCTGCGATCACAGCAAATCTGATGCCTCTCGCATCCTTTATTTTGTTAGAATGGATTGTATAATGTACGGTTTTAAATCTTTTCATGCAAGTTTTCTTTTCCCTTTATGTTCACTTTGTGTCTGACAACGCATTCTGCGGGATATTATTTTCCGAATCCGCAGTTCGGGAATGTACAGACATCACAGTTCAGGCAGAGTCCACCCTCTCCAAGTTGGTTAATCTCTGATAATGTGATCTCATCATCTGCCATCAGTCTCGGCAGAAGCAGATCAAAGATGGTATTCTTTGCATACATAACACATCCCGGAAGCCCAAGGATCGGTATCTGCCTGCCGTCTTTCTCATAATAGGAAACCAGCATCATAGCTCCCGGAAGTACGGGTGCACCGTAGGATACGATGCGGGTTCCTGTTGCTTTGATCGCACCCGGAGTTCTGTCATCCGGATCTACGCTCATTCCACCGCTGCAGACTACCATATCGGCCCCCTCTTCGATAAATTTCAGGATGTCGCCTGTTATCTGCTCCATATCGTCACCCGGTTTTGTCTGACCGATGACCTCTGATGGAAATTTTGCAAATTTATCTCTCAGTACAGGAGTGAAGGTGTCAGTGATCAGACCTTTCTGCACTTCACTTCCTGTTGTTACGATACCCACCTTTTTCTTCTTATATGGCAGAATGGAAAAGATCGGCTCTGTGCCTGCCACCTCTGCTGCACGATCCATTTTCTCCTTCTCGATCACCAGAGGGATAATTCTGGTTCCTGCAAGTTTGTCGCCCTTCTTTACAGGAAAATCTCCATGGCGGGATGCGATCATCATCTCTCCAAGTGAGTTGACAGCCAGCAGAGCTTCTCTGCGGATCTTAATCACTCCGTCAATGTCTGCGATCAGCTCGATTTTTCCCTCTTTTATATCAGAACCATGCATGGTGTCCGAATCTCCGGCACAGATCTTATAAAGGATCTCTGCGCCTTCATTCTCATGAAGGATTCCTTCTTTCTTCTCCCACACATATAAATGTTCTTTTCCTACAGAGAGTAACAGAGGAATATCCTCTTCTCTGACAATATGACCTTTCTTAAAAAGCACCCCTTTTTTTACATCTTTGATAATCTGTGTGATGTCATGGCATAAAATGTGCCCTACGGCATCTTCTGTACGGATTTCTTTCATTATATAGTACCTTCCTTTTGTTTTTTATTTCCCTCAATACCCATTTGGATTTTATTATACATCGGATTGCTGTCCTTTGTCAAAAAATTATAAAACTGTCCAAAATATTTTTTATCTACAGGTTACTGTTCACTCTGTTCTCAGTAACGTTTACAATCTCATGAAGACTTTTTTCAGGCAGTCCGGATATGTGGCTTTTCCTGCATTTTCCCCATAAAGGATCCGCACTCTTCCCAGTTCCTTCCCATCGACGGAATAGATCATCTCCCCTGCCAGGGTGTTCTTTTTCACCGGGGCCTTTACTTCCCTGTGGATTCTCAGCTTTCTTTTTACATTCCCGATATTCTGTCCTGTGGTATCCAGATAGTGGAACTGTTCTTCATAAACCAGGGAAACCGTCTTTTTCTTTCCATTTCTGACCGGGATCTCAGGCAGAGCTTCCATTTTCTTATCTATGTACAGGCTGCATTTTGAAAAGCCATAATTCAGCATGGAGGCTGCATCTTTAAATCGCACTTTATAGTCCGGGGCTGCCATCACTACTGCGATCAGAGTAATGTCATTTCTTTTTGCAACTGCGCTGAGACAGTATTTTGCAATACTGGTGCTTCCTGTTTTCAGGCCGACACAGCCCTCATAGCTGCGGATCAGTTTGTTGGTATTGGTAAGTCCGAATTCCTTTGTCCCCTGCCTGGTCACATGGGTGATATTTTCCACCCATATGGAAGAATATTCCAGAATTTTCGGATATTTTGTGATCAGTTCCCTGCTCATGATGGCAATGTCCCTGGCTGTTGTGTAATGATCGGGAGATTCTGTCAGACCACAGCAGTCTTCAAAATGAGTATTTTTCATCCCAAGTCCTTCTGCCCGTTCATTCATGTGGCGGACAAATTCCTGTTCACTGCCGCAGATATGCTCTGCCATTGCTACGCTGGCATCATTTCCTGACGCGATTACAATGCATTTGATCAGGGTTTCCACTGTCTGGATTTCCCCCTCCTCCAGAAACACCTGAGAACCGCCCATTGACTTTGCATGGGCACTGGTTGTGACTGTGTCGTCCATTTTCAGACTGCCTTTATCCAGAGCATCAAAGATCAGGATCAGCGTCATGATCTTCGTGATACTGGCAGGGCTTCGTCTGGTATCCGCATCCTTCTGATAAACGACTGTTCCTGTCTGCGCTTCCATTAAGATTCCTGATGGTGCTTCAATAAGATCTGTGGATTCTGCCTGTTTAGTATTGCTTTCCTCGGGCAAAAAGATTCCGGCGGCATACACGGGTGCAGTGATGGTGCAGACTATGATAAGTATAGCGCATATTATGGAGATCCATTTTTTTCGCATATTCTCTCTCCGATCAATGTACCGACAGACTGATTGCCGGCACACTGAGACTACTGTTTTTATTCATTATATAGCAATCCAATAAAATAATGCGTAGATACTATGGCAATTCTGTAAAATACCGTATAGGATCCAATCCATACGGAGCACAGTACAATCAGGCAAATATTCTCAATCCGATACCTGATCATAATCAGATAAAAAGCACTGAAAACCATAAAAATATGATTTTCAGTGCTCATTTTACATCAGCGGCGCAAATGCGCGGAAAATATTCTGCATGATACGCAGCCCTATATTTCTGTTCAGGCAGAATTCCGGTTCTATCTGCCTGCAATATTCCATAGTCTGGATAAAATCATCTTTTATATCCTGTATTACTCTGTTTCTGTAGATCCATACACCATCCTCAAAATGAAGATAAAGACTTCGATAGTCCAGGTTGATGGTTCCCACAACTCCAATCTCATCATCACTCACAAAGGATTTTGCGTGAAGGAAACCGGGCTGATATTCATAAATCTTTACACCGGCTTCCAGAAGCTGCCTGTAATAGGACTGGGTAAGGATAAATACCAGCTTCTTGTCAGGGATTCCCGGCGTCATAATACGCACATCCACCCCGCTTTTGGCTGCCAGACAGAGGGCAGTCATCATCTCATTGTCTATGATCAGATAAGGAGTACAGATATATACATATTTTTTTGCTTTGTTGATAATGTTCAGATATACATCTTCACCGACAACCTCCTCATCCAGAGGTGTATCACAGAACGGCTGGACAAATCCGTCACTCTCAAATTCTCCCTCATGATATCTGTGGGGAAAATAGGCTTCATAATCAATACTTTCTTCAGATCTGCCGATCACCGCCCACATATGGAGAAACATTACCGTCATATTCCAGACAGCTTCTCCCTTGAGCATAACAGCGGTATCCTTCCAGTGTCCGAAACGCTCTTTCTGGTTGATATATTCATCTGCAAGATTGATGCCTCCCGTAAATCCAACCCATCCGTCAATGATACAAAGCTTCCTGTGATCCCGGTTATTCTGGATAATATTCAAAATGGGACGGAAAGGATTAAATACCTGACATTTGATTCCTTTTTTCTGAAGCTCTTCATAATATTTATGGGGAAGTGTTGTAAGACAGCCAAATCCGTCATAGATCAGGCGCACATCCACACCCTCCGCAGCTTTCTTTTCCAGAATATTCAGGATTGTCTGCCACATCACCCCATCATTGATAATGAAATATTCAATAAAAATATATTTCTTCGCCTGTTTCAGTTCCCTCACAAGCACCGGGAACATATCATCTCCTACCTGAAAATACTCTGCAGTTGTGTTCTCATGGACCGGAAATCTGGAAACATCCGAAATATATCTGGACTGGTTCGAAGCCGAGGAATCCAGTTCTTCCAGCTTCTGCCTCGTCTGTGGCCGATCCCGCAGATACTCCCTGCTCTCCTCAATCCTCTGCTCAAAATGTTGCTGCATGATCGCAGCGATCCTGGAACGTCCAAATACAAAATATAATACCACTCCAAGGATTGGCAGGATCAGGATCAGCATTGTCCAGGCCAGTTTGTAGGAAGGATTTATTTCCTTATTCAGGATCCATAATACCAGCACAATACCTATCAGCCTCAATCCGATATCAATATATCTGGAATAAGTGGCCAGACGCAGTACCATCATTAAGATCCATCCGAGCTGGACAAGCATTGCAACCGCAACATAAAAGATTCTGTTGAAAATCAGCTTTGCCAGTTTTTTAAACAGTAAAAGGATCCAGTTTTTCTTTTCTTTAAGTGTTTTGTTATTTTCTGCCTTCAAGATTACTTCCTTCCCCTGATTATTGTCCAAATTATGATAAAAATCCCTGACAGAACTGCCAGGGATTTTTGCGCACAATTAATTATATTTACGTTTTCTTGCGGCTTCAGATTTCTTTTTACGACGAACGCTTGGTTTCTCGTAATGCTCTCTTTTGCGGATTTCCTGCTGGATTCCTGCTTTTGCACAGCTTCTCTTGAATCTGCGAAGAGCGCTATCTAAAGTCTCGTTCTCTTTTACGATTACGTTTGACATAGACTCACACCTAACCTCCCTCCAGTTGTAGATTGTGCTAAAATACAACTGTCTGGGTATTTTTTCTTGCACAAGTGATATTATATATCATTGCCTGTGGGTTCGTCAACATCTTTTTGGTTAAATTTTGCAGATTTTTTTAGTTACTATTCACACGCCACTATCCCGCGAGGTGTTTTGGCATGTATATGCCAAAGTCCCGAGACATACCGCGCGAATTTATGCGATTAGCATAAATTCTGTGCATCGCGAAGCGTGTTGCTGGTCACAAAGTGAGCAGTAACAATTTTTACTTTATCTGACCTTCAAGGATTCCTGCTGCTGCATCTACGGCTTCCTGAGCTTTGGCAGGGTTCTTTCCGCCGGCCTGAGCCATGTTCGGACGTCCGCCGCCGCCACCGCCTACGATAGCTGCCACTGCTTTGATCAGGTTACCTGCGTGAGCGCCTGCTTTCTGCGCTGCATCAGTAGCCATTGCAAGAAGGTTTACTTTCTCACCATTTACTGCTGCCAGAAGGACAACACCTTCGCCAAGTTTGCCTTTCAGCTGGTCGCCAAGGTCACGAAGTCCGTTCATATCCACTCCGTCTACTTTTGTAGCAAGAAGTTTCACACCTTTGACTTCTACTACTTTATCCATAACATCTCCCAGAGCTCCCTGAGCCAGTTTGCTCTTTAAGGATTCGTTCTCACTGGAGAGTGCTTTTACTTCTCCCTGAAGATGTCCAATCTTCTCTACGATCTCTGCAGGATTTGCTTTCAGGGCTTTTGCAGCTTCATGAAGCAGTTCTTCCTGTTTCTTATAGTATTCCAGAACACCATTTCCTGTCAGAGCTTCAATACGGCGCACACCTGCTGCAATACCGGATTCGGAAACAATTTTGAACAGCATGATGTTGCCTGTGTTTGCCACATGAGTACCACCGCAGAGTTCCTTGGAGAAGTCGCCCATGGATACCACACGTACCTTCTGATCATATTTCTCTCCGAACAGAGCCATTGCTCCGGATTTCTTAGCCTCTTCCACATCCATAACATCTGTACGGACTTCAAGACCAGCCTGGATTTCTTTATTAACAAGCGCTTCTACCTGTGCGATCTCATCAGCTGTCATAGCCTGGAAATGAGCAAAGTCGAAACGAAGTCTGTCCGGTGTTACCAGAGAACCCTTCTGTTCTACATGACTTCCAAGAACTGTCTTTAATGCTTTCTGAAGAAGATGTGTTGCACTGTGGTTCTTCTCAGTGTCTCTTCTTGCAGCTTCATCCACTTTCAGGGAAACAGTTTCGCCTGTGGAGATCATACCGGATTCCATATGACCTACATGTCCGAATTTACCGCCACGAAGCTTGATGGTGTCTTCTACTACGAACTTACCGTTTGCAGTTTCGATCACACCTGTATCTCCGACCTGTCCACCCATAGTTGCGTAGAATGGAGTCTGCTCTGTAAAGACAGTTCCTTTCTGTCCTTCCATCAGGGAGTTTACGATCTCTGTCTCTGTTGTAAGGACTGTTACTTTGGAATCAAAGGTAAGATGATCGTATCCTACGAATTCTGTTGTAACATTTACATCAATATCATCATATACAGTTGCGTCAGCACCCATATAGTTTGTCACTTCACGTGCAGAACGTGCTTTGTTTCTCTGCTCTTCCATACATTTCTGGAAGCCTGCCTCGTCAATATCATATCCTTTTTCCTCAAGGATCTCTTTTGTAAGATCCATCGGGAATCCGTAAGTATCATATAATTTGAATGCATTTTCGCCGGAAAGTGTTTTCTCTCCTGCTGCTTTCATCTCATCTTCCATCTCTCCAAGGATACGAAGACCCTGGTCAATGGTCTTGTTGAACTGGTTTTCTTCATTTGTGAGAACTTTAAAGATAAATTCTTTCTTCTCTTCCAGCTCCGGATATCCTGCTTTGGAACCATTGATCACTTCTTCACTTAATTTTGCAAGGAAGGTGCCTTCGATTCCAAGAAGACGTCCGTGACGTGCTGCACGACGGATCAGACGGCGGAGTACATAACCGCGGCCTTCGTTTGTAGGCATGATACCGTCGGAGATCATAAATGTTGCAGAACGGATATGGTCTGTGATCAGACGGATGGATACGTCATCATTATAATTCTTCTCGTATTCTTTTCCGGAGATCTTACATACCAGGTTACGCAGTGCGCAGATAGTATCTACATCGAAGATGGAATCTACGTCCTGCACAACAACTGCCAGACGTTCCAGACCCATACCTGTATCAATGTTCTTCTGTTTCAGTGTTGTATAATTTCCGTTTCCATCGTTCTCAAACTGGGTAAATACGTTGTTCCATACTTCCATGTAACGGTCGCAGTCACAGCCTACTGTACAGCCAGGTTTTCCGCAACCATACTTCTCTCCACGGTCATAATAAATCTCTGAACATGGACCACAGGGGCCTGCGCCATGCTCCCAGAAGTTATCTTCTTTTCCAAAACGGAAAATTCTGTCAGCCGGGATTCCGATTTCTTTGTTCCAGATGTCAAATGCTTCATCATCTTCCAGATATACGGAAGGATACAGACGGTTTGCATCCAGTCCTACTACCTCTGTGAGGAATTCCCAGGACCAGTGGATGGCTTCTTTCTTAAAGTAGTCACCAAAGGAGAAGTTACCAAGCATCTCAAAGAATGTACCGTGGCGTGCGGTTTTACCTACATTCTCGATATCACCTGTACGGATACATTTCTGGCAGGTACTTACTCTTGTTCTCGGCGGGATTTCAGCACCTGTAAAATATGGTTTCAGCGGAGCCATACCTGCGTTGATCAGCAGAAGACTCTTATCTCCCTGTGGTACCAGGGAAAAGCTTTTCATTACCAGATGTCCTTTGCTCTCCATGAAGTCGAGGAACATCTGACGAAGTTCGTTTACTCCGTATTTCTTCATAATCTTTTCCTCCTGAAATCGGCGGCACCGGTTCAGCAGTATCCGCCGATATTTCTATAATGAATTTTTTATTTTGCCAGAACTTTGTTGAATTTCTTTTTGCCTTTTTTCAGCACTACACCTTCACCTGTAAGTGCATCTTTGGCAACTGTGTATTTCACATCTGTGATCTTCTCACCGTCAATGGAAACACCGCCCTGTTCAATGGCACGACGTCCCTCGGAACGTGTTGGAACCATTCCTGCTTTTACAAGCATGGAGATCAGGTCGATTGTTCCTTCTTCTGAGAAGTCCTCGTCTGCAAGCTCAGTTGTTGGCATATGTGCTGTATCAGCGCCGCCTGCAAAAAGTGCTCTTGCGCCTTCCTGCGCTTTCTTTGCTTCCTCTTCGCCATGAACCAGATTTGTCAGCTCGTATGCAAGGATTTCTTTTGCTTTATTCAACTGGCTTCCTTCCCATTTCGCCATCTCATCGATTTCTTCTAACGGAAGGAAGGTAAGGAGACGCATACATTTGATAACATCTGCATCATCCACGTTTCTCCAATACTGATAGAAATCGAAAGGAGAAGTCTTCTCCGGGTCAAGCCATACAGCACCGGACTGTGTTTTACCCATCTTCTTACCTTCGGAGTTCAGAAGAAGTGTGATCGTCATGGCATAAGCGTCTTTTCCAAGTTTACGACGGATCAGCTCTGTACCGCCAAGCATATTTGCCCACTGGTCATCACCGCCGAACTGCATGGTGCAGCCGTATTTCTGATACAGCATGTAGAAGTCGTAGCTCTGCATGATCATATAGTTGAACTCAAGGAATGTAAGTCCACGTTCCATACGCTGTTTGTAGCACTCGTGAGAGAGCATACGGTTTACAGAGAAATGTGGTCCAACATCACGAAGTACTTCTACATAATTTAAGTTCATCAGCCAGTCTGCATTGTTTACCATTAATGCCTTGCCGTCTGAGAAGTCGATAAAACGCTCCATCTGTTTCTTGAAGCAGTCGATGTTGTGCTGAATGGTCTCCACTGTCATCATCTGACGCATATCAGATCTTCCGGACGGGTCACCGATCATACCGGTTCCGCCGCCTAATAATGCGATTGGTTTATTTCCCGCCATCTGCAGACGTTTCATCAGGCAGAGCGCCATGAAATGTCCCACATGAAGGCTGTCTGCGGTAGGGTCAAAGCCAATGTAAAATGTGGCTTTTCCATTATTTACCATTTCTTTGATCTCTTCTTCGTCTGTTACCTGAGCAATCAGACCACGGGCTTTCAGCTCGTCCCAAACTGTCATTGTTTGTTTCCTCCTCGTAATAAAATAAAACAACCCGGTTCCTGTCCCTTTAGGACGAGAACCGGGTCCCGCGATACCACCTAAATTCGCAGAAAACTCGCATTCTCTGCCTCAATAAGTAACAAACCATGCCATTGTTATGATAAACAACGGTTCTCTCTGTTACTTAAGCATGTTAACGGATGCCACTCCGCTGCAGCCTACTTACCTTACAATATCTCTGAGGTGTTCGGTGCAGAGCTCCGGGAGGTATTCACATAAGTTCCCCACGCGCCTCTCACCTGCCGGCAACTCTCTGTCTGTTTTCCCTATGTTACTCTTTCCCATCTGTGCTTTTTTATATCATATATCTGCAAGTATACAAATACAAAATTTATTTGTCAAGGAATTTATAGCAATCCTCTTCATATTTCACCAACTTAAAGCATTAATGTACTCACCCTGAAATCCAGTCCACAAAGAATACATGTCCTTTGTACTGTTCATATTCCAGCTTGCTGAAATTAAGGTTCTGTGCCTTAAATGCTGCCGGAGTCATAAAGAATTTGTAATTGAAATCCTTTGTCTTAAATCCCGGGAGTGTTCTCTTTGTGCCATGATTCACATAGTTACTAAACACTTCCATGGCTGCCTTTGCTGCCGCATAGGCATTGGTCCTGTCCTCAAACTGGCCTTTCAGTCTTTTAAGAAGTGCTCCGTCTGTGACAACCGCATACTGGGTAGGTTTTCCCTGATATACCACATAACGGATCTGTGACGGGAATTCTTTATACTGGTCAATGGTACAGTTTAATACGCAAAGCGCAACTGCCTCCATTCCCACGACTCCCTGATCTCCTGCTTCTGCATCACACACTGCTGCCAAAAGATCCAGATCTGACACCTTTCCGTCTGCAATTCCCGGATGTTCCAGGAACTCTTCTTCCATATAGTAGTATTTATTATTCTTCGCATCAAAGACCTTGACATATTTGCCCTCTACTGTGTAATCATTACCGGAAGTCTTTGTTGCAGCACCGTCAGAATCAAACCTGTATGTAGTTCCGTCAATGGAAGCGATGGTATTTGCCAGCATCACTCCTGATGTATCAAAGTAATATTTCTTTCCATCAAGCTCAAGCCAGCCTGTCTTCGCCTTACCATCTGAAGGGTTGAAATAATATTTCTTACTTCCTACGGTTCCGAAACCTTTCTGATAACGAACACCGGTTGATTTTGAAAAATAGTAATAGTCTGAGTCAATTTTCTCCAGGCCTGTATACATTATTCCATTTGACGGCTTAAAGTATCTGTAATTTCCGGCACTGCTCTTCACCCAGCCTGTACACATACGTCCATTGGCCTGACTGAAATAGCGTTTCTGTTCTTTTTTGTTCTCCACCCAGCCTTTGGCCATAACGCCGGAACCGCTGTAAAAATAATATTTATATTCATCTGTATCTGTGAGCCAGCCTCTTGTCATCAGGCCTGTTGTCTCATCAAAATGGCGGGTATTTCCATTGGAATCAGTGATAAATCCTGTCACCATATATCCGGCTCCGCTGGTAAAGTATCGGATCGCCTGTCCGCTGGAGTCTTTTACCCAGCCTTTTACCTGAACTCCTGTTTTCTTATCAAAGTAATATTTCTTACCCTTAAGTTCCAGCCAGCCTTTCTGTTTGGAACCGTCTTTGTTTATGTAATAGGTTTTCCCTTTCTGAGTGACAAATCCTGTTTTTGTTGCCGCGGATACACTAAAACAGCCCATTACAAAAACGGTCATCACAAAAAGGAGCAGATACTTTAACAATAGTTTCCCATGTTTCTTCATTCTTATTCTCCGTTTCCTCTCTTTTTATACGTATTGTTTTACGTTTTAATTGGGTTATTGTTGCATTTCTTTCTCAATCATTACAGATTTGTTACGTGGTATATTATATCGGATTCATATATTATTGTCAACTTGTGAAAAGCAACAATTCGCATCGAACTTAAGGTTATTGGTTACTGTGAACACAATGAACAATGATGAAACTGTAACACTTTTTGCGGTTCCACATATGATAGGATTGTAAAGAAAAAAAACGGAGGATTTAATATGAGCGACTTAGCTGCTACAAATTGCGGATGTGAGGACAGAGGAGGATGCGGATGTGGCTGCGCTAATAACAGCGGATGCGGATGCGACAATGGCTGCGGATGTAATAACGGATGTGGATGTAACAGTGGATGGGGACTTTCAGGCGGAAATAATTCCTGCTGTAATATCCTCTGGATCATCATCCTTCTGTGCCTGTGCGGAAACAATAACTGCGGATGCGGCAATGGCTGCGGCGGATGTGGCAACGGCGACAACTGCTGGATCATTATCGTGCTGCTTCTGTTATGCGGAAACAATGGCTGTGGATGTGGCTGCTGACAATCATTTTCTGTTGGCAGGGGGATCTTTCCCTCTGCCTCTTTATATTTTACAGGATTATAATTTCGTCCTTATTATTCATGCTGCCTGATATTATCCTTATATTTCATATTCCGGGAATTGATCCTGTCTGTTTTCTTTTCCGGGTGCACTGTCTGAGCACATTGTTTTTTCTTTTTCACACACTCCAGATCTATCTCATAAAAAGCATTTCCATCTATAATAAGCATTTCTTTCTTTTCTTCTGACTCTGATCCCATATCTGATTCTCCATTTTTTTTGCAACTGCAAACGCATGATACCTGCAGCAATTCCATAAAATTTGAGACAGCGTGCAGTAAAGCAGTCTCACAGTTATTTAAATTCTACTTTATTATATGTCAGAATCCTTCTCCCCGTCATATTCTGTTAATAAAAAACATAAAATGGAAGCAGATATTATGAATGAAGAGCAGATTTCCCAGACTTTGCTGGATCAGATGGTCAGTTCTGACCGCGGACAGATGATAAAAGCCGCCATTCCTTATCTTCCGCCAAAAGGACAGCAGATTTTCTCAGTCTATGAAAAAGCGGTTGAATTTATCAATACGGTTTCTGTTTTCAGCAAAAGAAGTTCCGGCAGCGATCTGTGTGCCATGAGCATGCCGGACCAGAATCCGGTGGATATCGTCAATGATATCCGCAGCTTCTGTTATGGTCCCAGCAGGGATAAATTAAATCAGATGGTAAATATGATGGCTATGGTTCAGATGCTGCAGCTCATGAATCAGCCTGCAGATGGTGAGAAGGAGGATTCCCATGAATGATGACTGGCGCAACAACCCGAAGCTTGCAGGCATGGATCGTTCCAAGCTTGATATGCTTCAGAATCTGGCTTCCCAGGGAAGTTCAAAGGGTGCAAATGAGATGCTGCCTTTCCTGATGAGCGCAGCTGCTCAGGGGAAAAAAGGCGGTCTGAAATTTAATGCTGATGAGATTTCTGCGATCATTGAAGTGCTGAAGATGGGGAAATCTCCCGCAGAGGCACAAAAACTTGATAAAGTGGTGAACCTTATGAAAATGATGCGGTGACCAAGCCCCCACCCACTGCTTATTGCTTTTCGCAGACTCCGCAGGAAACTTACCTGATTCGGTTAATACGAATTGCTATGATAACAAAAAGAGTACATTTCATCAACTTTCCGAAATGTACTCTTATGTTCAGTAATGTAACTTGTCACCAATTATTATCTGTCACATTTGTGCAATCTGTCGCAGATGAATGTCAGTGCCTGTACAACTGCCTGGTCTCTGATACTTTTTCTGTCACCTTCGAAATGAAATTCCCTCACAGTTGTCTTTCCTGCACAGTAACATCCCATAAATACGGTTCCCACCGGTGTCTCCTCTGTTCCACCGCCCGGACCTGCAAGCCCTGTCACAGAGAGACAGACATCGGTTTTGGCTGCTTTCGCACCGCCTTTTGCCATCTGTCTGGCACATTTGGCTGAGACAGCACCTTCTTTCTTCAGTGTGCTCTTCTTTACTCCAAGACATTTTCTTTTGGCGCGGTTTGTATATGTGACATAACCACACATAAATACCTCCGAAGCTCCCGGTACATTTACGATGTCCGCTGCTACCGCACCGCCTGTACAGGACTCGGCAAGAGACAGTGTCATTTTCTTTTTTTTCAGGAGTCCTACAACTGTTTCTTCTAATGCTGTTTCCTCTAATGCTGATTCTTCTGATGCTTCCTTTTCTGAAGCCATATTTAAATCCTTCTTTCTAATCCTGCATGGACAGAACACTCCTGTTCTGCCAGATATATGTGATCAGGGAAATAACGGTAAGTGCCAGGGAAAGCCAGATAAATATCTGTTCCAGAATATCAAACACTCCGCCCAGATCGATCAGCAGTAAAATGATCATGATCATCTGGGAAACCGTCTTGAATTTGCCCCAGTAGTTTGCCGCGATCACAACACCGTTCTCGGCTGCGATCAGACGGAATCCGCTGATAATAAATTCTCTTCCTATAATAATGATAACAAACCATGCCGGAAGTTTTTCCAGTTCAATAAAACAGATCATTGCAGAACATACAAGAAGCTTGTCTGCAAGAGGATCCATGAATTTACCAAAGTTTGTCACCAGATTGTATTTTCTGGCAAGCTTTCCGTCAAACCAGTCAGTCACACTTGCAACAACAAAAATAGCAAGTGCTATATAGCGGTTTGCCTCACCGCCCAGGTCTGTAAGCATAAACAGTACAAGAAACGGAACCAGGATCATTCTGGCTACTGTAAGTTTATTCGGTGTATTCATCTGCCAACTCTCCTATCAAATCATATTCCAGTGCACCGGTCACACGTACCTTTGCAAAATCTCCTGTCATCAGGAGTTCTCCTGTCTGCACAAAAATATAACCGTCGACCTTTGGTGCATCTCCGTAAGTTCTGCCAATGTATGCGCTCTCATCTGCAACTTTTCCCTCGATCATCACGAGAAGTTCCTGTCCAATACGGTCAGTTCCCTTATCATAGGAGATCTCCTGCTGAAGCTCCATGATCTCGTCACGTCTGGCCTCTTTGACTTCTTCCGCAACCTGATCAGGCATCGTTGCTGCAGGTGTATCTTCTTCCGGTGAGTAAGTAAATACTCCCAGACGGTCAAATTCCATCTCATCCACAAAGCTCATCAGCTCTTCGTGGTCTTCCTGTGTTTCCCCGGGGAATCCGGAGATCAGAGTGGTACGGAGCACGATGTCAGGAATCTCCCGACGAAGCTTATTTACAATCTCCACCAGCTCTGCCTGTGTTGTCCTTCTTCCCATTCTCTTTAAGATACGGTCACTTGCATGCTGGATTGGAAGATCCAGATAATGGCAGATCTTCTTCTCCTCTTTCATGGTCTGGATCAGTTCATCGTAAATTTCCTCCGGATAGCAGTAAAGCACACGGATCCAGCGGATTCCTTTGATCTTGCATAACTCTTTCAGGAGGATATGAAGAGATTTCTTTCCATATATATCAGTTCCATATACGGTTGTCTCCTGTGCGACAAGGATCAGCTCTTTTACGCCTTCCTCTGCCATCTCCTTTGCCTGTGTTACCAGACGTTCCATCGGAACGCTTCGGAATTTACCGCGAAGTTTCGGGATGATACAATAGGTGCAGTGTTTATCACAGCCTTCTGCTATCTTGAGGTATCCGAAATGTCCGCCTGTTGTGAGAACACGTTTGCCAAGCTTTTCCGGAAGATAATCAATATCTTTAAATTCCTGGAAATGTTTTCCTTCCATTGCTTCACGGATTGCCTTAAGGATGTCTCCGTAGGAAGTTGTTCCAAGTACTGCATCTACTTCCGGTACTTCCTCAATGATCTCATTCTTATAACGCTGTGCCATACATCCTGTGACAACCAGGACTTTACAGCTCCCGGTTTTCTTGTATTCTGCCATCTCAAGGATGGTGTTGACGCTCTCTTCCTTTGCGTCATTGATAAAGCAGCAGGTGTTCACCACAATGGCCTCTGCTTCAGTTTCATCATCTACGATCTCGAACCCGTTACCCGTAAGAAGTCCAAGCATTTCTTCGGAATCTACAAGGTTCTTGTCACAGCCTAATGATACGAATAATAATTTCATAAATTCTCCTATAAGAATGTGCCTGAAAATATACCTCTGTAATTCTCAGACACATCCTTTGTTTATCTATTGTGTTACCATCAGTTCTTACTCTTCAGTTGTTTCTGCAGTTGTTTCTTCTGCTGTTTCAGCAGTCTCTGTGATTTCAGAAGCCTGTGCTGATTCTTCTGTCTGTGCCTCAGCTGTCTGTTCTGTTCCTTCTTCATCCTCTTCTTCCGGAGCAAGGATCTTTACTTTTCCTTTGTAGAGCTCGTCGATCGCAACTGAGAGAGGTTTCTTGCCTGCCGCACCCTCTACCATTGGTTTGGAACCTGCAATGATCTGGCGTGCACGTTTACTTGCAGCAAGTACAAGGGAATAACGGCTGTTAAGGGACATTGTTGTATCGTCGTCCTCACTGTTTGTATTGATTGCTTCGATTAATTCTGTATAAGACGGATGTATCATGTATTTTCTCCTTTCTTTTAAGCGGTCTGGGCCGCATGTTTATCATTTCTGAAATGCTTTTGTCTGTTTCTGGATATCTGCGATAAATTCTGCATTTCTGGATACTCTGGAATGTTCACTCACAATAATCTGATGAAGATGGTCTACGCATTCCTCTACAGTATCGTTGACAAGAATATAGTCATATTGTCCCATACCTTCTGCCTCTTCACCGGCTCTTGCAAGTCTGTCTGCGATCACCTGTGCGGTTTCTGTTCCTCTGCCTGTGAGACGGCGTTCCAGTTCCTCCACAGTCGGCGGAGTTACAAACACCAGAAGTGCTTCCGGTATTTTCTCTTTGATCTTCATTGCGCCCTGGATTTCGATCTCAAGGATTACATTTCTGCCTGCCTGAAGCTGCTCTTCGACATAAGAGCGTGGGGTACCGTAATAATTTTCCACATACTGGGCATATTCAAGCAATGCATCCTCTTCGATCAGCTTCTCAAATTCATCCCTTGTACGGAAGAAATATTCTCTGCCGTCCTCTTCACCGGGACGGGGTTTTCTGGTTGTTGCGGAGACAGATAATGCATAACCATCATATTTCTCCATGAGGCGTTTCATTACTGTGCCTTTTCCTGCACCGGAAAATCCGGAAACCACTACTAAAATTCCTTTATTCATGGGTCTCTCCCTTATCCTCGTTTTCATATATTTCTGCAAATCTCCGGGCAATGGTCTCAGGCTGAAGTGCGCTGAGCACCAGATAATCGTCGCTTGTGACGATCACTGCTTTTGTCTTTCGCCCCTGAGTTGCATCAATCAGTGACCGGGTTCCCTTTATGCTCTGCACCATTCTTTTTACAGGTGCCGCATCCGGGCTTACCACTGCCACGATTTTCTGTGAATTGACTACATTTCCAAAACCAATATTAATAAGTCTTGCCACGTTTTCTTCCTCTATTCTACGTTCTGGATCTGTTCTCTAACTTTCTCGATCTCTGTTTTCAGATCAATGGCAATGTTGGAGATCTCCAGATCACTTGATTTGGATAAAATCGTGTTTGCTTCTCTGTTCATTTCCTGTGCCATGAAGTCCAGTTTGCGTCCGATGCCTTCTTTCTCTGTTGTGAGCATCTTTTTCATGTTCCTGATGTGGCTGTGAAGGCGGACGGTTTCCTCATCATTGCAGATTTTGTCTGAAAACAGGATGACTTCTGCTGCGATGCGGTTGTCGTCGATCTGTGTGTCTTCCAGCAGCTCGGAAACTTTTGCTTCCAGTTTGGTCCTGTAGGCATTGACTACTTCCGGAGAGCGGGCTTCTACACGTAATACTTTTTCTTCAAGGCTGTCCAGTTTTCCGATAAGGTCTTTCTCAAGATTTCTGCCTTCCAGTATCCTTGTCTGGACAAATTTCTCACATGCCTCGCGAAGGGGCGGTTCCAGAGATTCCCAGAGTGCTTCCTCATCAACAGACTGTTCTTCCATGACAAGTACCTCCGGATAGCGTGACAGGGTGCTGACTTTGATATCGTAGTCAAGGTCAAAGTCCTGCTGCATCTGTTTAAGACAGGTGATGTATTCGGATGCGAGTTCTCTGTTGTATTTGAGAGCTCCGTTGTCCAGGGTGTAGTCTTCGTATGTGATGTATACATCAACTTTGCCTCTCTGGATGTAGGTTTTCATCAGGTTTCTGACTGCGCCTTCCAGGAAGTTGAGTTTTCTGGGCATTTTGATGCTGAGGTCCAGGTATCTGTGGTTGACAGATTTTAGTTCGATTGTTATTTTTCTTTCTTTGGTCACGACTTCTGCCCGGCCGAAACCTGTCATGCTTTTTATCATAGTTTTTCTCTCTTTGTCTGTCTATTAGTGTCGGGGTATGTGTGCCTGTTCTGGTTTACATACAGATTTATTATAGTTCATTATAGAATGGGAGTCAAACATTTTTTCGTTGATGGCGGTAGGAAATGTGTGGTATACTAGCAGAAGGGACGCCGCAGGTGGGACGCAGGTGGGACGCAGGAGAAAATAAATAGTTCCGGGCGCGGTTTCGGGGTTTAGTCAACTCTAAGGCTTCGGAAATCTGCTAAAGGCATGAAAAAAACAGCAAAACTCGCTTCGCTCAGACAGGTTGCTGTTTTTTTCATAACGCAGATTCCCGAAGCCTAAGAGTTACTACAACCCCTGCAAATGCGCCCGGAACTATTTATTTTCTCCTGCTGGTAGCTGGCTGTTGGAGGTATATGGTATATCCTTTAAATTGAACGGCTTTCAGAAAAGCTTATTATAGTTTGTTTGTCAGAAAGGGCTTTGCCTTTCTGACGTAGGTGGTGTTTAGATTTTATGTATTACCTGTCAATTATAAAATTGTTATCAGTCATATTGGGGACTGAGATTTTGATTATTGTGAGTATTATTTAAAAAGGAGTGTTTTTATATGGCTTTTGATGGGATTACGATTGCGGCTATGGTGAAGGAGCTGCATTTGAATTTGGATGGAGGACGGTTTAATAAGATTGCTCAACCGGAGGCGGATGAGCTTTTGATTACGGGGAAGGGGGCGAATGGGCAGTGCAGGTTGCTGCTTTCGGCCAGTGCTTCTCTTCCGCTGATTTATTTTACTTCCAAGAATAAGCCCAGCCCTATGACTGCGCCTAATTTCTGTATGCTGCTGCGTAAGCATATTGGAAGTGCGAGGGTTTCGGATATCAGGCAGCCGGGGATGGAGCGTGTGGTGATGTTTGAGCTGGAGCATCTGAATGAGCTGGGGGATCCCTGTAAGAAGGTTCTTATCATGGAACTGATGGGCAAGCACAGTAATATTATTTTCTGCGATGATAAGGGAATGATCCTGGATAGTATCAAGCATGTTTCTTCTCATATGAGTTCTGTGCGTGAGGTGCTTCCGGGAAGGGAGTATTTTATTCCGAAGACGCAGGATAAGCTGGATCCGCTGACTGTGAGTGAGGAGGAGTTCTATGATGTTGTGTGCAGGAAGCCATGTAATGTTTCCAGGGCTGTTTACTCTTCTCTTACTGGAATCAGTCCGGTTGTTGCGGAGGAGATTTGTTTCAGGGCTTCGATCGACGGGAGTGATGCAGCGCAGTCTCTGGATGAGGCGGCGAGGGTGCATTTGTATCATACGTTCCGCAGGCTGATGGATCAGGTTGTGGAGGGGGATTTTTCTCCGAATATTGTTTACCGGGGGGATGAACCTGTGGAATATGGTGTGTTTGCGTTCCAGCAGTATGGACCGGAGTATCATTCTGTGGAGTTTGACAGTGTTTCACAGATGCTGGAGACTTATTATGCGACGAAGAATACGCTGACGCGTATCCATCAGAAGTCTTCGGATCTGAGGAGGATCGTGCAGACTGCGCTGGAGCGTAACCGCAAGAAGCTGAGTCTGCAGGAGAAGCAGATGAAGGATACTGCGAAGAAAGAGAAGTATAAGGTTTACGGGGAGCTGATCAATACTTATGGGTATGGGCTGGAGGATGGATGTAAATCGTTTAAGGCTCTGAATTATTATACCAATGAGGAGATTACCATTCCTCTTGATCCTACTATGACTCCGGCGGAGAATTCCAAGAAGTATTTTGACAAGTATGGAAAGCTGAAGCGTACGGAGGAGGCTCTGACTGAGCAGATTGCAGATACGAGAAGTGAGATTGAGCATCTGGAGTCTGTTTCCAATGCTCTGGATATTGCTTTGGCTGAGAGTGATCTGGCACAGATCAAGGAAGAGCTGATGGAGTATGGATATATTAAGAAGCATTATGACCGCAGGAAGGGGCAGAAGGCGCAGAGTAAGTCTAAGCCGTTCCATTATGTGACTGAGGATGGGTATAATATTTATGTGGGAAAAAATAATTTCCAGAATGATGAGCTTACCTTTAAGTTTGCCACAGGGAATGACTGGTGGTTTCATGCCAAGAAGATGGCCGGTTCGCATGTGGTCGTGAAGTCTAAGGACGGCGAACTGCCGGATCATATCTTTGAGATTGCGGGACAGCTTGCTGCTTATTATTCCAAAGGACGTACTGCTCCTAAGGTGGAGATTGATTATATCCAGAAGAAGCAGGTGAAAAAGCCTGCAGGGGCGAAGCCCGGATTTGTGGTTTATTATACAAATTATTCGCTGATGGCTGAGCCGTCATTAAAAGGAGTCAGGGAAGTCTGATCATACTGTTGTATAGTTACAAATATTAAAAGAATTGCGGGAGCTACTTTGCAGCGGAGTAAGTAATTCGTGGATGTCAGGTCAGGGGTGAAATACCTTTTGACCCTGACATTATATAACAATAATTAAGGAGAATTTCTTTTTATGAGTATTTTGAATGTTGAACATCTGACACATGGTTTCGGAGACAGGGCGATTTTTAATGATGTGTCTTTCCGCCTGTTAAAGGGCGAGCATATTGGACTGGTTGGTGCCAACGGGGAAGGTAAATCTACTTTCTTTAATATTGTAACCGGAAAGCTGATGCCGGATGAGGGTAAGATTGAATGGGCAAAGAATGTACGTGTCGGCTATCTAGACCAGCATTCTGTCCTTTCTCAGGGTATGTCCATCCGTGACGTGCTGAAGTCTGCGTTCTCTTATCTCTTTGAGATGGAGGAAAGAATGAATGGGATCTGTGACTCTCTTGGCACTGCTTCTCCTGAGGAGATGGATACTCTGATGGAGGAGCTGGGAACTATTCAGGATACCCTTACCATGCATGATTTCTATGTGATCGATGCGAAGGTGGAGGAAGTTGCCAGAGCCCTGGGACTTCTGGATATCGGACTGGAACGTGATGTTACAGACCTGAGTGGTGGTCAGAGAACCAAAGTTCTGCTTGGCAAGCTGCTTCTGGAGAAGCCGGATATCCTGCTTTTGGACGAGCCTACCAACTATCTGGATGAGGAACATATCGAATGGCTGAAGCGTTATCTGCAGGATTATGAGAATGCATTTATCCTTATCTCCCACGATATTCCGTTTCTGAATTCTGTTATCAATCTGGTTTATCATATGGAGAATCAGGAACTGAACCGTTATGTCGGGGATTATGACCATTTCCAGGAAGTGTATGAGGTGAAGAAGGCTCAGCTTGAGGCTGCTTACAGACGCCAGCAGCAGGAAATCAGTGAACTGAAGGATTTCGTCGCAAGAAATAAGGCCAGGGTTTCTACAAGAAATATGGCAATGTCCAGACAGAAGAAGCTGGATAAGATGGATGTGATCGAGCTTGCTGCCGAGAAGCCGAAGCCTGAGTTTCATTTTAAATACGGACGCACTCCGGGGAAATATATTTTCGAAACGAAGGATCTGGTTATTGGTTATAATGAACCCCTTTCCAGACCTGTTACTCTCTCTATGGAAAGAGGAAATAAGATTGCGTTGGTTGGTGCAAACGGTATCGGTAAGACAACTTTACTGAAGAGTATTCTGGGGTTGATCCCGTCTCTGAAGGGTTCCTGCGAACTTGGGGAGAATCTTCAGATTGGATATTTTGAGCAGGAAGTCAAAGGTGATAACAAGACTACCTGTATTGATGAGATCTGGGCGGAGTTTCCGTCTTATACTCAGTATGAGGTGCGGTCTGCTCTCGCCAAATGCGGTCTGACTACCAAGCATATTGAAAGTCAGGTACGTGTACTGAGTGGCGGGGAGCAGGCGAAGGTGCGTCTGTGTAAGCTGGTGAATAAAGAAACTAACATTCTGCTTCTGGACGAGCCTACCAATCATCTGGATGTGGATGCAAAAGAAGCTTTGAAGCAGGCATTGATCGAATATAAGGGAAGCATTCTCCTGATCTGCCATGAACCAGAGTTTTACCGCGATGTGGTTTCTCAGGTATGGGACTGCAGTAAATGGACTACAAAAGTATTATAATAATTGGTACATGAAGGGTTATTACAAATGAGTAAAGCAAAAACTGTGGATCTGACTTCCGGTCCGATCCTGAAAACTCTGGCAGAGCTGGCTCTGCCTATCATGATTTCTTCCATGCTGGGAACAGCATACAGTATTATGGATATGGCATGGATTGGACTGCTTGGTGCAAAGGCGGTTGCAGGCGTGGGAGTAGGCGGAATGTATGTCTGGCTCTCCCAGGGACTTGCATCCCTGTCAAGAATGGGCGGACAGGTAAATACAGCTCAGGCATGCGGGCGCAAAGATTATGACCAAGCACGTTCCTATGCTGCCGGTTCTCTGCAGCTCACTGCACTGTCCGGCATTTTGTTTGCTGCTGTCTGTGTTATTTTCATACAGCCTCTGCTGGGATTTTTTAATCTGACCGACGCAGAAACTTATACTGCTGCCAGATCTTATACATTGATCACCTGTGGACTGATCCTTTTTTCTTATCTGAATCTGACGTTGACCGGACTCTCTACTGCGCAGGGCGATTCCCGCACTCCCCTGCTTGCAAACTTTATCGGGCTTGCAGGAAATATGATCCTGGATCCGCTGCTGATCCTTGGCATCGGACCTTTCCCGAGGCTGGAGGTTGCCGGAGCCGCTATTGCGACAGTAAGTTCACAGATTCTGGTTTTTGTAGTGATGGTTCTGCGTATCCGGCATTCCAGACTGGAGCCCAATGTTTTACAGCATCTGAATCTGCTGTCTGTTTTTCCAAAAGAATATTATAAGCACATCTTCAGGATCGGGTTTCCCACAGCTATACAGGGAAGCATTTACTGTTTCATCTCCATGGTTCTGACCCGTATGGTTTCCGGTTATGGTGCTGCCGCTATTGCAACGCAGCGTGTTGGCGGACAGATTGAATCCGTATCCTGGAATACTGCTGATGGTTTTGCTTCAGCACTGAATGCTTTTATTGCCCAAAATTACGGTGCACGAAAAAAAGACCGTATCCGTAAAGGTTACAGTCTGTCATTTCGCGTTCTCACAATTTGGGGCCTGTTTGTCACTGCAGCTTTTGTCTTTCTTCCGGAACCAATTGCCAGGTTATTTTTCCACGAAAAAGAAGCTCTGGATACTGCTGTCAATTATCTGGTCATTATCGGATTCAGTGAAGTCTTTATGTCCATTGAGCTGATGACAGTGGGCGCATTATCAGGACTTGGACGCACCAGATTATCCAGTACGATCAGTGTGATCCTGACAGGCTCACGAATCCCGCTGGCATTGATCCTGACACATGCGGGAATGGGATTAAATGGTGTATGGTGGGCGCTTACAATCTCTTCTATCGTGAAGGGAATCGTGTTTACACTGACATTCCGGCATATCAGCAGGCGGTTGCCTGAAAAGGTCTAAAGGTTTCTTAATACAGCTGGCAAACTCAAAAGAGGACTGTTCAGAAAAATTTCTGTCAGTCCTCTTTTTACTGTTTCTATTATTTCGCAACAAAGTTTACGATCTTGTTCGGTACATAAATCTCTTTGATAAGGTTCTTGCCTTCCAGGAAGGAAGCAATTCTCTCGTCTGCTTTGGCGATCTCGAATGCTTTTTCTTTTTCACATCCGTTAGGGATTACGATTGTTCCTCTTACTTTACCGTTTACCTGTACACCAATCTCAACGGTCTTGGCAATTGTTTTGCCTTCATCGTATTTCGGCCATTCGGAAACTGCCAGTAAGCCTTCACCTCCGATGAATTCCCAGATTTCTTCGCAGACATGCGGTGCGAACGGACTAAGCAGTTTGATAAAGATGGTAAGGTCATCTTTGCTTAAGTGTCCTTCTGCTGTGATCTCATTAATGAGTGTCATCAGGCTGGCGATCGCTGTATTGAATTTCAGGTTCTCGATATCAGAAGAAACTTTTTTGATGGTACGGTGGAGTTTCATCTCCAGTTCATCAGATACGGATTCTTCAGAAAGGATATCTGTCAGCCCTGCAACACGGTCCAGGAACTTCTTACAGCCCTTTACAGAGTTCTCGCTCCATGGTGTAGCTGCGCCATAGTCACCCATAAACAGCACATAGGTACGAAGAGTATCTGCACCGTATTCTTCTACAATATCCAGCGGGTCAACTACATTACCCTTGGATTTACTCATTTTATCTCCGTCCGGTCCGAGGATCAATCCCTGGATGGAACGTTTTGCGTATGGTTCCGGTGTATTTACTACGCCAAGATCATACAGGAAATGATGCCAGAATCTGGAGTAGATCATATGTCTGGTAACGTGTTCCATACCACCATTGTACCAGTCAACAGGCATCCAGTATTTCAGTTTGTCCATATCTGCCAGTGCATTTGCATTGTGCGGATCTGTATATCTTAAGAAATACCAGGAAGATCCTGCCCACTGAGGCATAGTATCTGTCTCACGCTTCGCTGCAGCACCACATTTCGGGCATGTGCAGTTTACGAAAGAATCAATCTTTGCAAGTGGGGACTGTCCGTCTTCACCCGGCTCGAAGTCCTTTACATCCGGCAGGCGCAGCGGAAGTTCGTTCTCCGGAACTGCCACAACACCGCAGTTCGGGCAGTGGATAAGCGGGATTGGCTCACCCCAGTATCTCTGGCGGTTGAATGCCCAGTCTTTCATCTTATACTGAACACCGGCTTTACCGATTCCTTTTTTCTCCAGTTCTTCCAACATACGCTCAATAGAATCTTTCTTCTTTGCATATCCGTTCAGGAAATCGGAGTTTACCATTTCGCCGTCGCCTGTATAGGCTTCTTTGGAAATATCTCCGCCTTTGATAACTTCGATAATGTCGATGCCGAATTTCTTCGCGAAATCATAGTCACGCTGGTCGTGAGCAGGTACTGCCATGATAGCACCTGTACCATATCCCATCATTACATAGTCAGCAATGTAGATCGGGATTTTCTTACCGTTAACCGGGTTGATTCCCTCAAGTCCCTGGATTCTCACACCTGTTTTATCTTTTACAAGCTGAGTTCTCTCAAACTCTGTTTTCTTTGCACACTCATTACGATATGCAGTGATCTCATCCATGTTTGCGATTTTATCTGCATATTTGTCAATGATCGGATGTTCCGGTGCGATTACCATGAATGTTACACCAAACAGAGTATCCGGTCTGGTTGTATAGATTTCAAGTTTCTCATCGATTCCGTCAACATCGAAGTTAACGAAAGCACCTTTTGATTTGCCGATCCAGTGGATCTGCTGCTGTTTTACATTATCCGGATAGTCTACATCTTTCAGACCTTCCAGAAGCTTATCTGCATACTGGGTGATTCTTAAATACCATACATCTTTTGATTTCTGAACAACATCGCTGTGGCAGATATCACATTTACCGCCCTGGCTGTCTTCATTGGAAAGGACTACTTTACAGTGCGGGCAGTAATTAACCAGTGTTCTGTCTCTGAATACAAGACCTTTTTCGAACATTTTCAGGAAAATCCACTGTGTCCATTTGTAGTAATCTTCATCTGTTGTATCGATCACACGGTTCCAGTCAAAGGAAAATCCAACTTTCTTTAACTGGTTTGAGAATCTCTTGATGTTCTCATCTGTGATGATACGTGGATGTGTTCCGGTCTTTACCGCGTAGTTCTCTGTCGGGAGACCAAATGCATCAAATCCGATCGGGAAAAGTACATTATAGCCTTCCATACGACGTTTTCTGGAAATAACCTCCAGACTGGAATATGCTTTGATATGTCCTACGTGCATACCGGCACCGCTTGGATATGGGAACTCTACCAGACCATAGAATTTAGGTTTGTCACTGTTATCTTTGGCTTCGAAGACTTTGGCCTCTTCCCATTTTGCCTGCCACTTAGGCTCAATCTTTTTAAACAAGTATTTCATCTCTATACTTCCTCCAACATTTTGCTATATCTAAAAATTCATTTTAATTCAATGGCGCCGGTTTGTCAATGTAACGTTTCGCAGTATTGGCTGTTTTACGATAAAAATGGGACCTATTTTATAGTTACTACCAGTGAACAGTAAAAACAGGACATCTCACATTTCTGTCAAATGTCCTGTCTTCTTTATTTCTTATATACTTACATCTAATTCATAGCGCTGATATATTTATCTGCTGCCTCTCTGTCGGTAACCGCCAGCCTCTTATTATTCTTCAGATTTATCCACTTTGCTTGCTCTGGCTTCAATTTCTTTTGCCTGAATATCTCCAGGAGCCTGCTCGTAGCGTGCAAATTCATAGGAGAATTCTCCGCTTCCACCTGTCATAGAACGAAGATCTGTGGAATATCCATAAATCTCAAGCTGTGGAACATCTGCCTCAATAATGGTATTGCCCTGATGATCAGGAGTCATACCAAGAACACGGCCACGACGTTTGTTCAGGTCACCCATAACATCACCGGTAAATTTATCCGGAACAGTTACTTTCATAGATACGATTGGCTCTAAGAGTACAGGTGATGCATCCATAAAGCCTTTCTTAAATGCAAGAATCGTTGCCATCTTGAATGCCATTTCTGAGGAGTCTACCGGATGATAAGATCCATCATATAAGGTAGCTTTCACACCAACTACAGGATATGCAGCCAGAGGTCCTTTTAATACGCATTCCTGAAGACCTTTCTCAACTGCCGGGAAGTAGTTCTTCGGAACTGCACCACCAACTACAACCTGTTCAAATTCATAAGGTGTCTCCAGATCGCCTGATGGCTCGAAACGCATCTTAACATGTCCATACTGTCCATGTCCACCGGACTGTTTCTTATGTTTGCCTTCTACATCTGCATTCTTACGGATTGTCTCACGGAACGGAACCTTCGGTTTGCTCAGTTCAACATCTACTTTGTAGCGTTCTTTTAATTTATTCATAACAATATCGAGATGCTGGTCACCGATACCGTAGATAAGGCTCTGACGGTTTGCACTGTCATTTACTACACGAAGTGTCTTGTCTTCGCTCATCATCTTCGCTAGTGCCTGGGAAATCTTATCCTCATCACCCTTCTTCACTGCTTTAAATCTCTTGCAGGTATATGGTGTGGAAAGGAGTGCCTTCGGATAAAGAATCGGATTTGCTTTTGTCGCAAGGCTGTCACCAGTCTGTACGCTGTTTAATTTGGCAATTGCACCAATATCACCGGCATGAAGTTCCGGAACCTCGATCGGTTTGGATCCTTCAAGTACATATAATTTATTCAGACGTTCTTCTTCGCCTTTCTCTACGTTTAATAAAGTGTCATCGGATTTGATAACACCGGAGCATACTTTAATAAGAGAATATTTGCCAAGGAACGGGTCTGCAATTGTTTTCCACACATATGCGGATTTCACTTTCGTGAAGTCGTAGTTTGCTTCAAAGATCTCATTTGTCTTCTGAGCGATTCCGTTGCAGGAGCGTTTGTCCGGGCTTGGGAAATATCCGCAGATATCATCCAGTAAGTTGGATACACCGCGAAGATTGATCGGTGAGCCCATGCATACAGGTACGATAGATGCTTCCTGTACGTTCATTGCAAGTGCTGCGGAAACCTCTGTTACCGAGAATGTATCACCTTCAAAATAACGGTCCATGAATTCCTCGCTGGTCTCTGCAACAGATTCCATAAGGATATCGTGATATTTCTCCAGATATTCATCCAGGTATTCAGGAATCGGGCATTCCTCTTTCTTACCTTTATCTATGTACTTACGTCCTGCCTGTTTTACAACATTTACATATCCTACAAATTTGCCGTCTTCACGAATCGGGAAGTGAAGCGGTGCGATCTTCTTGCCGTAGAGTTCAGTGAGCTGTTCTACTACTTTACGGTAGCTGACATCATCTACGTCCATATCTGTGACAAAGATCATTCTCGGAAGTTTATATTTCTCACATAAGTTCCATGCCTTCTGTGTTCCAACCTGAACGCCTGCTTTACCGGAAACTACAATGATCGCTGCATCTGCTGCGCTTACTGCTTCTTCTACTTCGCCTACGAAATCGAAATATCCGGGAGTATCCAGCACATTGATCTTTACCTTATCCCACGGTACCGGGATCAATGTGGTAGAAATGGAAAAATGTCTCTTAATCTCTTCTTTGTCATAATCGCTGACAGTATTTCCGTCTTCTACTCTTCCGAGACGGTTAGTCATTCCTGCTAAGTAAGCCATTGCTTCTGCCAGTGTAGTTTTGCCAGCGCCCCCATGACCTAAAAGGACTACATTTCTAATTCGGTCAGTTCTAAATACATCCATGTTGCGTACCTCCCTGTTTGTCTGTTATGTTATTGCCGCCTGCAACGTCCGCAGCAACGATATGGCTATATATTACTAAATTTTTTTATATTTTTCAAGTATTTTATGAAATTTTAACATCTTTTTTTGTGAACTTCTTGTAAATTGATGAGCATTTTATATATTTTCAGTAATTTTCACGAATCTCGACTGTGAATTTTATCTCAAGTGCACAGCTGGCTGACTGATTTTGATTGTACGAATATTTATAATGCATCGTTTTTTCAGTTGACTATAGCAGTCCTAGAGCGTGTCTGAAAAAGGCTTTCTGCAAGATGTGCGTCACAATTTGTGGGATATTTTGCCCGGATGAGGGCGCCGTAGCGGGCTACGGCAACTGAATTCGGGTGAAATATCCCGCAAAATGGGGCGTGTAGATTGCGGGAATGATTTTTCAGACACACTCTAGTAACCAGAGTGCAAAAGACATGGAAGATATCTGCATATGATACGGCGTTCGCTTTGTCGCTTTAAATTATTTATGTATAAAAGTGCCGTATGAATTGACTTTTCAAATCATATCCTTTAAAATAGTAAATTATGAAATCATGTAACTGTTCCGTATTTTCACAGTTACGAATAATGTTACCTGAAAGGATGCAAAAACCACTATGAAAACTATCGGTTTTATCGGTCTCGGACTGATTGGCGGATCAATTGCCAAGGCCATCCGAAAATACCATGAAGACTACCGACTTCTTGCTTATGATCAGGATCGGGAAACACTTGCTGCAGCAGTAAGCAGCAATATGATCGATGCTGTATGCGAAGAACATGATGAACGTTTCAGGAGCTGCGATTATATTTTCCTGTGTGCTCCTGTAGAATTTAATGTAAAATATCTTGAATATTTCAAAGACAATATCGGTCCTGACACGATCCTCACAGATGTTGGAAGTGTCAAGGGCATTATCCATAAAGAAGTAGAACGTCTTGGAATGGAATCCCGTTTTATCGGAGGTCATCCAATGGCCGGTTCTGAGAAGACCGGATTCGAAGCTTCCAGTGACCGTCTGATTGAGAATGCTTACTATATTATTACTCCGGGCGGTGAAGTTGCACTGGAACGCCTGACAGATTTCACAGAGATGATTTCTTCCCTTGGTGCGATCCCGATGGTCCTTACAAGTGAAGAACACGATTTCATCACTGCCGGAGTCAGCCATCTGCCTCATATTATCGCTTCTGCACTGGTAAATCTTGTCAATATGCTGGACAGTGAGCAGGAATATATGAAAACGATTGCAGCCGGAGGTTTCCGTGATATCACACGTATTGCTTCTTCTTCTCCAATTATGTGGGAGCAGATCTGTGTGGAAAATAATCAGAATATCTCCAATGTTCTGGATGACTACATCCGCCTGCTGGTTCAGATCAAATGTTTTGTGGATAACAAGGACTCCAGGAGTCTGTATCAGATGTTTGCAAGTTCCAGGGATTACCGTGATTCTATTGATGTGGTAGACAATGGTCTGCTGAAAAAGGCTTATGTCCTGTATCTTGATATCGCGGATGAGGCCGGCGGTATTGCTACGATTGCCACTATCCTTGCGATGGAGAAGATCAGCATTAAAAATATCGGTATCATTCACAACCGTGAATTCGAGGAAGGTGTCCTCAAAATTGAATTCTACGACGGAATCTCTATGGAAAAGGGTGCCGCACTCCTTAAGAAAAGAAATTATATTATCTACGAGCGCTAAACAGATCACCCTTTGACATTCATTTTAAAAATATTTTGTCAAAAGCAGATTGCTATAAATAGCTGCAGGGAAATACAGAAATATTATAAAAACAGGCAGGAATCAAACATGGAAATAAAAAAACAGACAAACCTCAGAGGAGAACTCACTGTACCCGGAGATAAATCCATTTCCCATCGTGCAGTCATGTTCGGTTCTCTTGCACAGGGTACTACAAAGATCACACATTTTCTTGAGGGAGCTGACTGTCTCTCTACTATCTCCTGTTTCCGGAAAATGGGAATCGATATTGAAAGAAATGCTTCCGAAATCCTCGTTCATGGAAAGGGACTTCACGGACTCAGTGCTCCGTCTGAAACTCTGGATGTGGGAAACAGCGGGACTACCACAAGACTGATCTCCGGAATTCTGGCAGGACAGTCTTTTATCAGCGAATTAAACGGCGACGCTTCCATTCAGTCCCGTCCAATGAAAAGGATTATGACTCCTCTTCTGTCTATGGGCGCTGATATCGTAAGTCTGAGGGGCAATGGATGCGCACCTTTGCGTATTACAGGAAAGCCTTTACATGCCGCTCATTATCAGTCACCGGTTGCTTCCGCACAGGTAAAATCCTGCGTGCTTCTGGCTGGTATGTATGCAGATGGGATCACCAGCGTTACTGAGCCGGTACTTTCCAGAAATCATACAGAGATCATGCTGAATTATTTCGGCGCAAATGTGACTTCCCAGGGAACAACTGCTTCTATTGAACCGGAACCTGTACTGAACGGACGCGAGATTAAAGTTCCCGGAGATATTTCTTCTGCTGCTTACTTTATCGCAGCAGGGCTTCTTACTCCCGGAAGTGAGATTCTTCTTAAAAATGTAGGCATTAATCCAACCAGAGACGGAATGCTTCGTGTATGCAAGGCTATGGGGGCTGATATTACTCTGCTGAATGCAAGTACAGAGGGTGAGCCTACCGCTGACCTGCTGATCCGCACAAGCAGTCTTCACGGAACCACTGTTGAGGGTGAGATCATCCCCACACTGATCGATGAAATCCCGATGATCGCTGTGATGGCAGCTTTTGCAGAGGGGACTACTGTTATCAGGGATGCACAGGAGCTGAAGGTAAAAGAATCTGACCGTATCGCAGTGGTAACAGAAGGGCTGAAACGCATGGGAGCTGATATTCAGCCGACTGATGACGGAATGATCATCCATGGAGGAAAGCCACTTCATGGTGCCGAGATCAATTCTTATCTTGATCACCGTATTGCCATGTCCTTTGCTGTTGCAGGTACAATTTGTGACGGTACACTTACTATCAAAGATGGGGACTGCGTTAAAATTTCCTATCCGGAATTCTATGAAGATCTGTACTCTCTCGGAAAATAGCAACTGTCATTTATAATTATGCTGCTGTCAACATATCATTTTTTTATGTTTGTTGACAGCAGCATAATTTTTACTGTTCACCTGTAATATCCCGCAAGATGTTTTTTTATCCTGCATATCTTTTATCTTTCTGTACATACTTTTCATAACAAAGCATAATTTGCAATTCCTATTTACAGTATCTTCATACTCTCTCAGATTGTATTTTTATAGATACTTGAGAAATTTTATCCAAAATAGCCTTTTCTTTTTCCGATAAATCGGTTATAATGTGAATCGTCAGAAGATTGTTATTATTTTAACATTATTCGATTTATTTTACTATAGCAGGATTTCACACTCTGATGGTCTGGATTAAGATGCATTATTTATGAGGATTGCTATACACACTGATATTATAATTTTCACGGTGAGTATACCATACAGGTATACAGCCAGAGAGGAGCTAACATTTATGAAAATCTTATTTTACGGCACAAAAAACTACGACGAAGAATTTTTCGAGAAGCTTCTTCCTTCCTATCCGGGAATTACAATTAAATTTACCGAAGCAAATATTCACGAAGAAACTGCTTCCCTTGCAAAAGGATATGAAGCAATCTGCGCTTTTGTAAACGCTGATCTGAGCACTCCTGTTATCGAAGAGCTGAATGCTCAGGGTGTAAAACTGATCCTTATGCGCTGCGCAGGATATAACAATGTAGATCTGGAAACTGCTCACAAATTCGGAATGAAGGTTCTGCGTGTTCCGGGATATTCTCCGGAAGCTGTGGCTGAGCATGCAATGGCACTTGCGCTGACAGCAAACCGCCACACACATAAAGCATACATCAAATGCCGCGAAAACAACTTCTCTTTAAGTGGTCTGATGGGACTTAATTTCTATCAGAAAACTGCCGGAATCATTGGTACCGGAAAAATCGGCCAGGCAATGGCAAAAATCTGCAAAGGTTTTGGTATGAGAGTTATCGCTTACGATCTTTTCCCGAATAAGAGCCTGGATTATCTGGAATATGTATCTCTGGATGAGCTTCTGGCAACCAGTGATCTCATCAGTCTTCACTGCCCGCTTACAGAAGAAACCAAACACATCATCAATGAAGAAACTATCGCCAAAATGAAAGATGGTGTAATTCTTGTAAACACTTCCCGCGGCGGCCTGATCAAGACAGAGGACCTGATTTCCGGAATCCGTGATCATAAGTTCTTTGCAGTAGGACTGGATGTTTATGAAGAAGAAACTGATTTCGTATTCGAGGATATGTCCGAGCGTATTCTGCAGAGCTCCATTACCCAGCGCCTGCTTTCCTTCCCGAATGTAGTGATGACTTCTCATCAGGGATTCTTTACAAAAGAAGCACTGACTAACATTGCTGAGACTACTCTCGAAAATGCGAAAGCATTTATGGATGGGAACGAACTGAAGAACGAGGTTCTTTCCTGATAATTACAGAAATATGATCAGGGGGCTGTCGCAATAATAATTCCAGCGACAGCCCCCTTGTGATTATTTTTCAGTTTTCGTTTTAGTTTCTGATTTCGTTGTATCTGCAGAATCTGATGTTTCAGTTTTATCCGCAGATTTTTTTGCAGAAGAATCTGAAGTTTCTGCTTTATCTGTATTTTCCGTTTTATCTGTAGTTTCTGTTGCATCTGTAGTATCTGTAATGTCAGCGGTTTCTTCCTCAGGCTCATCAATCTGTTTCATATCCTCATCAGAAGTATCTGCATCCATTTCATTCAGCTCTTCTTCTGTCAGCGGTTCAAGATCATCCTGATAAATTTCCTTATTTGTAATATCATCTTCTGACTTCTTCCCACATCCGGCAAGGCCGATGGATGCCAGAAGCATTCCTGTAATCATAAAGTATTTTATTTTTTTCATTTTTGTCATCCTTTCATCTATTCCACATAACACAAATGGTGTTTCATTTTCAGATAATATTTATTCTGCTGTTCTCAATCTGCCTGCCAGATCTTTTATTTCCTGTATGATATCTGCTCTGTCTCTGACCGGTACTTTGTCTGTACGATTCACATATACAGTACCCAGACTGCTACAACTCATCTGACGAAGCAGCATCTCTGCCGTACTTTCCGCTTTTTCTCTGGGTCCGATACTTCCTGCTGTCAGCAGAACTGCTCCTGTTTTCTTCTTAGGAACAGGTTCTTCTTTACGGATATATCTTGCGCTGAAATAGGTCTGCAGTCTGCTCATCACAGCAAGAAGCATTCCCGTAACCTCCTCAAAATATACAGGAGATGCCATAATAATATGGTCACATTCTTCAATGTACGAAAGAACCTCCTGCCATTCATCTTTGACTGCGCATCCTGCATGGTCAAAACACCATCTGCAGTCTATACATGGTCGGATATCTGCCCTGTAGGCATTAACCACCTTAAAATCCCCTCCAAGATTTTCCTGCAGAGTTCGGATCATATATGCAGTTTCACCGTTCTTTCGCGGTGAACCGTTGAATATCAATGTTTTCATCTTTATTTTTCCTCATATTCTTTCCTGAGAAGTGCAATCTCACGAGTCCATCCCTCATCATCATTCGGTGTTTCCAGAATAAATGGGATTCCTTTTGTGGCAGGATGTCTGATCACACGTACCAGAGCTCCCAGACCAATTTCACCTTCACCAATCTTCGCATGTCGGTCTTTGTGACTGCCAAGTCCATTCATACTGTCATTCAAATGAATTGCTTTTAATCTGTCAAATTCTGTAAATACCCCATCAAGGTTATTTACAATATCATATCCGCCATCCCAGACATGACAGGTGTCAAGACAGACACCCATCTTATCTTTTCGTTCTACCCTGTCAATGATCTGGCGCAGTTCATCAAAGTTTCGACCTATTTCACTGCCTTTTCCTGACATGGTTTCCAGAAGTACTGTAGTGCTCTGTTCTTCTGTAAGTACTTCATTCAAAATCTCTGCAATCCTAGCAATACCAGTTTCTGCGCCCTGTCCGACATGGTTTCCCGGATGAAAATTATAATAATTTCCTGGAGTCAGTTCCAGACGTTTCAGATCATCTGCCATTGTCTCTCTGGCAAAATCTCTCAGATTCTCCTTCGCTCCGGCACAATTCATCGTATAAGGTGCATGCGCTACTATTTTTCCAAAATGATTCTCCTGTGCAAGCTGCAGAAATTCCTGCACATCCTGCAAATTAATATCCTTTGCCCTTCCACCTCTTGGATTTCTGGTAAAAAACGCAAAGGTATTACCTCCATTTGCAAGTGTCTGTTTTCCCATTGCCAGGTATCCTTTGGAAGAACTTGTGTGATTTCCTATATATAACATATATCATTCCTCTGCCTGTAATATTTATGTAACCTTTTGTCATAGTATTATAACAAAAATACGGTTTTATGAAAAGACTTATTTATTGACGATTCTGTGAATTCTCTATATACTTTTCATATATGATCGATAAAATATTCTTTTATTTTGTTAATTCTGAATATAGCAAGTAAAGAACATATGAAAAAAATCTGACAGGCTGACGTCCGGCAGATTTTCTCAATTGAATCTGAATACTCACTCGATTTGGTTAAATACATAATCATGAAATTGCTATAAATACATAGAAAGCGAGAATCACATATGAACTCACATCCAAAATCAAAACATCCTCCTGTCAAAAACTCTTCTGCCCGCAGAAAAGATATCTACAAAAAATCAAAGTATTATCAGGAAAAACGTCAGAAACTACTGATCGCCGCCGGAATTGGAGGTTTCATCCTGGTTTTTGTACTCATTCTGGCAGGAATTCGGGGATGCAGCAACTATATGCAGGCCAAACAGACCACTGCCCAAAATGCGGTTTCCATGAACGCATCCGGTGACAGTAACCAAACAGCTGCCACAGATTCTCAAGAAACAGATTCATCTGATACCGCGATATCCGCTCCTGTTTCTCTGACTCTCAGTGTTGTCGGTGACTGCACCCTCGGAACAGATGAAACCTTCGATTACGATACCAGCTTAAATGCTTATTATGAGAATTATGGTGCCGATTATTTTCTTCAGAATGTAAGAAGTATTTTCTCTGCTGATGATCTGACCATTGCAAATTTCGAGGGAACACTTACTGATTCAGATGAACGGGAAGACAAAACATTTGCATTTAAAGCCCCTGCCTCCTATGCTTCTATTTTATCCGGCAGCTCCGTGGAAGCAGTAAATACTGCTAATAATCACAGCCACGATTATGGCGATCAGGGCTTTGATGATACCCTGGCAGCACTGGATGATGCAGGAATTGTTCATTTCGGATATGACGAAACTGCTGTTATGGATATAAAGGGAATCAAGGTAGGTATGGTAGGTATTTATGAACTGTACGATCATCTTGACCGGGAACAGCAGTTAAAAGATAATATTGCCAAAGTGCAGGCAGATGGTGCACAGCTGATCGTGGTAATCTTCCACTGGGGCAATGAAACAGAAACTGTTCCTGACAGTAACCAGACAACTCTTGGCCGCATGGCAATCGATCTGGGCGCTGATCTGGTATGTGGACATCACCCTCATGTACTTCAGGGTATTGAAACTTATAAGGGAAAGAATATTGTATACAGTCTTGGTAATTTCTGTTTTGGCGGCAACAGTTCCCCGAGCGATATGGATACCATGATCTACCAGCAGACCTTTACTATTGATGCTGATGGAGTAAAAAATGATAATGTAACCAATATTATTCCCTGTTCTATTTCCTCTGCTGCTTATGACGGATACAATAATTATCAGCCAACTCCTGCGGAAGGTGATGAAGCAACGCGTATCCTGGAGAAGATTAATGAACGAAGTTCGTGGATTTCTACTGCTGAGGGAACTACTTTTACTGCGGAATATAATAACCGTAATACATCTACCAGCTCATCTGAATCAGATATTTCAAGTGAAAATTCTTCAGATACAGATTCTTCGGAGGATGATATTTCGGATAATAATCTGATTGATATGAACTAAAATATGTTTAAAAAATATACCGCAAAGTGGGGCGTGCAGATTACAGGAATGATTTTTTTAACACGCTCTAATGTGCTGATAAGTTTTTTCTTGGAGCAATCTTGTTGATATACTAAAATAAGCCGGGAAGTTTACATTTGAGCTTCCCGGCTTTTAGTTTTTTGTATTCCAATTATTCTATCTGAATTAATTTCCAGATTCCTTCTTCAGACTCTACAGCTGCTATTCCATGATCATTACATGCCTTTGCCTGTATAAATTCTGGTTGAATGACCCAATGGTTCTTCTCGTCTATATAACCATATTTTCCATTTTGTTTCGCTGCAGCGTATCCAATTTGGGTAAAGCTTCTTCCTCTTTCATATTGATAATCGATAACTTTCTTACCATCTGACGAAATATATCCCCATTTTCCATTCATTTCTACTGCCACAGGACCTACCGATAAAAATGGAGCCGCATCTTCAAAAGCATCTTCACATATCTTTTTTCCATTCCCATTGACAAGATATTTTTTGTCTCCAACATACACGAAAACAACATTATTGTACGAACACATCTCACGTCCATCTACAACAATATTATCATAAATATAATCTGTCGTAACTTCCATATTATTATTTATAAGAGCCCACATCTCTCCTTTTTTCACTGCCGCAATTCCATTCAGAAATGGTAATGCCTGATCATACTCAAACGTTGATACCTTATTAAAATCACTATCCAGATATCCCCATTTACCATCCCATTGTTTTGCCGGTATAAACCCGTTACTCAATATTCCCATATATTCATATTCATCAAATACCGGATTTTCAACAATATTATTCTCTTTATCTATGTAATACCATCTGCCATCTTTTTGTGCCGGTGCAAGTCCATTTTCTCCAAAAAATTTGATAAAATCATACTCCGCTGGAATTACTTCACGTCCCATTTCATCCAGATATCCCCATTTTTCATTCCTTTGCATTCTCATATATCCATCATACGTCTGGGTGAGCATTTCATATCCATCTGAAATAATCCTGTAACTGCCTTTTTCTTCTGAATTGTTTATATAAGGCAAAATTTTATATCCTGCGGCAATTACGAGAAACAGCATACACACAACTGCAAAAGCACCTATCACACCCGCTGTTTTTCGATTTTTCCCTTGTTTTTTCTCAGATGTATAAGTACGGGAACCTGAATTTCTACCTGTATGATACATCTTTCCGTTTTCAATTAACTCTGTTTTTTCTGCATCCCTTTTTCCGTAATAATTCTTTGTCCCTGATTCCTGTCGTCTTTTCTTTTCCAGTAAATCCAGGCTCTCATAGAGTTCCTCTGCATTTTTTATTCGTTTTTGGGGATTAAATTCACAGGCTTTGTAAAGTATTTCCATGAATTCGTCCGTGACATTCTCAAGTTCAGGTATCCGGTATCCTGCCATTCTTTTATTAAGCGCCTCTTCTCTGTCAGAATACCTGATGGGTTTAGATATTGGAGGGAAAAACGGCAGTCGATTATTATTTAAACATTTATATAACACCAGACCCAGAGAATAAACATCAACGCTCTCCCCGTATGCATTTCCATTATATACTTCCGGTGCCATATAGCTTTCCGTTCCTTTTCTGGATAACCCGGACATTGTCTTCTCGATAGTCCTCGAAATTCCGAAATCACCCAGCTTAAAATTTCCAAATTCATCCACAAAAATATTCTGTGGTTTTACATCCCTGTGTACCAGTCCTCTGTTTCGTGCAAAAGCCAACGCAGCACTTATATCCCTTCCAAGCTTTAAAACTTCCGTCTCATCCAGCATATGATTCGTCTACCACTCCTGAAAGGGTATCAAAAGTTCCATCTTTAGCAAAATGTCCCATCCAACTTCCCCCCTATGTGGAATAACTGAATGGTCCTCATATGACACAATATTGGGATGCCCTTTTAGCTCTGACATGATCTCTATCTCATTAATAATCTGATCAACATACTTTTGAAAATATTCCGTTACGGATTTCTCATCTGTAGATGCATTACGCACTTCATAAACATCTGACGCAGATCTTGGAATTCTGATTACTTTAAGTGCTGAATATACATATGTTTTGCTGTTATTTCTTTCTATTGTTTTTTGTATTTTGAACACCTGACCGCTGGCTCCTTCACCAATCTTCTCAACAATTACTCAGTCTCCAAAAACAACTGTACCTGTATGATATTCCATTTTGCACCGCCCTCCATCTCAACATCAGCTTTCGTATTTTTATTTTATCTTGTGATATTTGTGATGTCAAGTTTGGTATATACAATCAAAAAGCCGAATGACACATCTCTGCATCTTCCAGCCCTTTCTTATAATTATATAATTATTTTCACTTTATTCCGCTTCATAGTTTTAAACCAATATCTGCTTCGCAGTTTATCAGGAGATGCACCCCTTCACTGCTTATTGCTTTTCACAATTTAAGCAGGGAAATTACGTGATTCAGTTAAATAATAATCATCGCATCTCCAAAGGAGAAGAAACGATATTTCTCCTGTACTGCAACCTCATAGGCATGCATGATATTCTCCTTACCTGCCAGTGCAGATACCAGCATAACGAGTGTAGATTCCGGCAGGTGGAAGTTTGTAATCAGGGCATCGATCATTTTAAAATGATAGCCCGGATAAATAAAGATTTCTGTCCATCCGCTTCCGGCTTTGAGGATTCCATCTTCTCCTGTTGCAGATTCCAGTGTTCTGCAGCTTGTGGTTCCTACTGCTATTACACGTTTACCTGCCTTCTTTGTGTCATTGATCAGCTTTGCCTGATCCTCCTCTACTATGTAGAATTCGGAATGCATATGGTGGCTTTCCACGTCATCTACTTTGACAGGGCGGAAAGTTCCGAGACCTACATGAAGAGTCACATGAGCGATATTGACGCCTTTTTCCTTTACTTTTTCAAGAAGCTCTTTAGTAAAGTGCAATCCTGCTGTCGGTGCTGCTGCGGAGCCTTCGTTCTTTGCATAAACTGTCTGATAACGGTTCTTATCTTTCAGTTTATGTGTAATATAAGGCGGCAGAGGCATTTCGCCAAGCTGATCCAGGATTTCCTCAAAGATTCCTTCATAATGGAACTGGATCAGACGGTTTCCCTCGTCCACCACATCAATAATCTTACCTTTTAAAATACCATTTCCAAATGTGATCTTAGCACCCGGGCGTGCCTTCTTTCCGGGTTTTACCAGACACTCCCAGATATCATTCTCTCTTCGCTTCAGAAGCAGGATCTCGATCAGTGCTCCTGTCTCTTCTTTATGTCCGTATAACCGGGCAGGGATTACCTTTGTATCGTTGATGACCAGGCAGTCTCCCTCTTCCATATAATCCAGAACATCTGTGAAATGGCGATGCTCAATGCTGCCATCTTTTAAAGACAGATGCATCAGTCTGGATGAACTTCTGTCCTCCAGAGGATCCTGAGCGATCAGTTCCTGAGGAAGGTCATAATAAAAATCTGATGTTTTCATTTTATCTGCTCCTCTTCTTCCTTCCACTGTTTCCTTAACTGGCGCACATAGTTCCATTCTTTGTTTGTCAGATCAGCTTTCTTAAGAAGATCTGGGCGTCTTTTTGCCGTGCGGTAAATTGACTGCTCTCTGCGCCACTTTTCTATGTTTGCGTGATGACCGGACATAAGAACCTCCGGTACTTTTTTGCCATGCCACTCTTCCGGACGGCTGTACTGCGGATACTCCAGAAGGTTTCCTGCAAAGGATTCTGTCTCACCGGACTCCTGATTGTTCAGTACACCCGGAACCATTCTTGAAATGGAATCCATCATGACCATTGCAGGAAGTTCGCCGCCTGTAAGCACGTAATCTCCGATAGATACGTAATCTGTGACGATTTCCTCCAGAACACGCTCATCAATTCCCTCATAGTGTCCACAAAGGAATACCAGATCCTCTTCCTGCGCCATTTCTCTGGCCATAGCCTGGTTAAATACCTGCCCCTGAGGAGTCAGATATACAACTCTTGGCTTTTTTGCCGTACGGTTTGCAATCGCCTCATAAGCAAGGTAAACCGGTTCTGCCTGCATCAGCATTCCGGCACCGCCGCCATAGGTATAATCATCCACTTTCTGGTGCTTATTGAATGCATAATCACGAATGTTCACTGCCTCCAGTGTGAGGAGACCTTTTGTGATCGCACGTCCGGTAATGCTGGTATTCATGCCATTTTCAATCATCTCCGGAAACAGGGTTAAAACATGAAAATTCATTTATATTAATCCTTTCATCAGATGAATGGTCATTACATTCTTCTCCACATCCACATCAAGGATACATTCCCTGATAGCAGGGAGCAGAATTTCTTCGCCTTTGGCATCCTCTACTACATAGACATCATTAGCGCCTGTTTCCATTACATCTTTCAGAGTTCCAAATTTGCTTCCGTCTTCGAGAACTACATCCATACCGATCAGGTCTGCAATGTAATATTCATCTTCTTCCAGCTCCTGTGCTTCTTCTCTCGGGATCCAGAGTTCTCTTTTTTTATACATCTCTATATCATTAATATTATCAATTCCCCTGAATTTCAGGATTACAAGGTTCTTGAAATACTTAACATTCTCTATTTCAAGCTTTCTTTTCTCTCTGCCTGTGTCAAGCAGAACATATTCCAGATCCAGAAATCTGTCTGCATCTGTGGTAGGATATACTTTTACTTCCCCGCGTATTCCGTGTGTCGTAGTGATCACACCAACTTTTAATAAATCTTCCATCTGCTGACTCCTATAATTTTCATATCATACGTCATTTGCATTCTGCTTTTATGCCTGCTCACAGCGAATGCTGATCCATATTCCAAATCCGCTTAAACCCAAATCAGGAGCCATGGGATGTTCCACAGCTCCTGACCCTTATTTTCATTGCAGAATATCTACAATCACTTTTTTGCTGCTTTTTGAAGAAGCTGCTTTTACCACAGTTCGGATCGCTTTCGCAATTCTTCCCTGCCGTCCGATAACCTTGCCCATGTCAGCAGGTCCGACTTTCAGTTCAACGATGATCGCGTCTTCCTTTTCTGTCTCAGTAACAACTACTTCATCCGGATTTTCAACAAGAGATTTTGCAATTACTTCCACTAATTCTTTCATTACATACCTCCCTGACCCGTCCCCTGTGGACGCTGCAGAAATACCTTACATGGTAAATCTGAATTATTTTTCGATTCCGGCATCTTTGAGGATTTTTGCTACAACGTCTGTAGGCTGAGCTCCTGCTGCAAGCCATTTTTTAGCTGCTTCTTCATCAACTGTTACAGCGCTTGGCTCAAGGTTTGGATCGTATGTTCCGATTTCTTCGATACATCTTCCATCACGTTTGCAACGGGAATCTGCAACTACGATTCTATAAAAAGGTGCTTTCTTCTGTCCCATTCTTCTTAATCTGATTTTAACTGCCATTGTTTCTTTTCCTCCATTAAATAAAATATATTGTTTTCTTATGTTATATTACTGTTCAGCTATGAAACAGTAACTTTTATGTCAAAGCGTTATCCGCTTCGCTAACTTCTCAATTACAGTCCGAACGGAAGTTTAAATCCACCGCCGCGCTTACCGGCTTTTCCGCCCATAAGACCAGGCATCTGTTTCATCATCTTCTTGCTCTGCTCAAACTGTTTCACCAGACGGTTTACTTCAGAGACATCTACTCCTGCACCTCTGGCAATACGGTTCTTTCTGGAAATGTTCAGGATTGACGGATTACTTCTCTCCTGAGGTGTCATGGAAAGGATAATTGACTTGGTTCTGTCCATGGCTTTCTCATCGATCATTCCCTCAATATCCTTCATCTTACCGCCCATACCTGGAAGCATATTCAGGATACTGCCGATACCGCCCATCTTGTTCATCTGTTCCATACTGGTAAGGTAATCGTTGAAGTCAAAGTCCATTTTCTTTAACTTCTTCTGCATGTCCTGCGCCTGTTCTTTATCGATGGAAGCTTCTGCTTTCTCGATCAGGCTCATGACATCACCCATACCAAGGATTCTGGAAGCCATACGTTCCGGATAGAACTGTTCCAGATCAGAAAGTTTCTCGCCCATACCTACATACAGAATAGGCTTACCGGTTACTGCCTTGATAGAAAGGGCTGCACCGCCTCGGGTATCACCATCCATCTTGGTAAGAATGACACCGTCGATTCCTACTTTATCAGCAAATGTGCTTGCCACATTTACCGCATCCTGTCCGGTCATCGCATCTACAATGAGGATGGTTGCATCTACCTGAATGTTCGCCTTGATATCTGCAAGTTCCTGCATCATATCTTCATCAACATGAAGACGACCGGCTGTATCGATAAGTACGACATTCTGCTGATTTGCCTTCGCATGCTCTATGGCTGCTTTCGCAATATCCACAGGCTTCTGCTTATCTCCCATGGAAAATACTTCCACGCCCTGTTTCTCGCCGTTGACCTGCAGCTGTGTGATAGCCGCCGGACGGTAAACATCGCAGGCTACTAAAAGAGGTTTCTTACCTTTGGATTTCAGCTTACCTGCAAGCTTCGCAACTGTGGTGGTCTTACCTGCACCCTGCAGACCTGCCATCATGAACACTGTGATCTCATTTCCCGGGCGAAGAGGCAGATCTGTTGTCTCACTTCCCATTAATTTCACAAGTTCATCATTAACAATCTTGATCACCATCTGACCCGGATTCAGACCGCTCATAACGTCCTGTCCGATTGCCTGCTCCTGTACAGATTTAGTAAACTGCTTCACAACCTTAAAGTTTACGTCTGCCTCTAACAGAGCCATCTTTACTTCCTTAAGGGCAAGCTTAACGTCCTCCTCTGTCAGGCGGCCCTTGCTTCGCAACTTCTTAAATACATTCTGCAGTTTATCTGTCAAGCTTTCAAATGCCATATGTTATAACTCCTCTAAAATCTCATTGGAAATATTTACAATTTCATCGGAATGATATTCCCGGGCAAGTACACGGATCTGCTTTACCTGTGCCCGTATATTCAGGAATTTCTCTACAAGATGAAGCTTCTGTTCATACTCTTCAAGGGTCTTGTTGCATCTCTTGATCATATCATGCACACCCTGTCTGCTGATGCCCAAATCCTCTGCGACTTCACTCAGCGAGTAATCCTCCAGCACCACGCTCTCATAAACCTGCTGCTGTCTCTCTGTCAGAAGTTCTCCATAAAAATCATATAAATAACCTTGCTCTACAAACTTCTCCATCTGTAATCACCTTGACTATATTAACCTATTTCCAATGTGCTGTCAAGCATTTTCTCTTGACGGTGATATTTTTGTCTCTCTGTGTCTCTCTTTATGTGCTGTAAAATCAAGGGCTTCGGGGATTTTATATTTTTGTCTTTCTTTGTCTAATCACCCCATTTTTTTCGAATTTGTCACAGGATTGTCACAAAAAAGCAAACGAAAAAGGTGCATTTTACAGCACCTTGATCGCTCTTACTATTTCTTCTTGCTGTCTTTTTTTCTCATCTGTCAGATGTGCGTATGTGTCTAAAGTAACAGATGTGGAAGCGTGCCCCAGAATCTCACTGACTGCCTTTACATCAGCTCCGGCAGAATATGCAAATGATGTATATGTATGTCTTGCCATGTGAGGACAAAAATTTTCAAGCTTCTTTCTTTTTGTTTCTTCCGCTTCTCGGTTGTATGCTTCTATAATCCGATTGATCAGACACAGAAACCCTGGTTCGTTCCAGGCATTCCCAAAAGAATTAGAGAAAACAATGTTCTTTACCTGCCTTCGTATGTTTCCGGAATCGTCTACAAATGGCAAAGGGGCAGCAGGCGGTGTGTCTCTAAATTTTTCCTTCAAGAACATTTTCCGTACTTCGTCATTCATGGGGAAAGTCCTGATCGATGTTCTGCTTTTGGGTGATGCCAGCGCAACAGTAAAGCCAAAGTCTTTTTTTCGATAACGGTTGACCGTCTTATTTATCGTGATCACATTGTTTTCAAAGTCTATATTGTCCCATGTAAGCCCTGCCATCTCTCCCACTCTTACCCCTGTATTGAACAAAAATAAAAATTCGGGGTATGTATTGGAGTATTGAGGGCTATTCCTTACGTACTCCATAAATAGCTTTATCTGCTCCGGATCCATAGCCACACGCTTTTTTACTTCCGTCTGTGGTATCTGGAGATTTCTGGCAGGATTCTTCAAGATCACATCCTCATCCACTGCGCTCTCAAATACTGCTGTTAAGCAACTTTTTAAATTCGTCATGGTAGAATGTTTTTTGCCGTCCTCAACCATCTGGTTAATAATCTTCTGGCAATCCAGCTTTACGATCGCTGTTATTAGTTTCTCTCCTATCGTCTTTCTGATATAGGTGTTATAATAAGACTTATAATTTGTACAGGTTGTGGCTTTTCTCCCTGTCTTGGCAAAATATTCAAACCAATAGTCAAAATATTCATTGAGTGTTGCTTTTGCCTTCTTGGTATCAAATTTTATTCCTTTATCAATCTTGCATAACAGATCATTCTCCTGTTTGCGAAGATCAAGCAGATTGGCAGCAGTGATTGTGATTCTATTTCCTGCAACCATCTTACGGAACATATAACGCTGGTTCTTTTCGTCATAATATTCACCTGTACGAAGATTCCTGCCTTTCATATCCTTACGCTTTTCTGCCATTATCCTCACCCCTTTCTGCCTTCCGGATCAGTTCTACCAGCTCTCTGTGTCTCCGTTTAAATTCTTCGCTGTTCACCTGCAGGTGTTTTTCTTCCTGATCCACCAGGCCATCAAGCATCTGCTTAAATTCCTTATCATTCATACAATCACCCCTGTATATAAAAAGAACCGGCTCAACTGCTGCCGTGTTACAGGTCTATAGTTGCGCCGGCACAATTTGTAATTTGCTTTTTCTCCCGGACTAAGCTATAATATTCTCAATCCGAAAACAGGTTGACGGATTACTTGCCCTTATCAGTGGTGGTGCACTGATAAGGGCTTTTTTCTTATTCTGCAACACTCTGTTGCTTCTCCTGATCTTCCAGAGCGCATAAATAACCATACGTAAATGCACATTCTGCACCATTCTGAAAATCTGCCAGTCTCTTTTTATCGTAGAGTCCATATCCAACCTCGAAAACTGCCTGAATAGTACCCTTTCTCTTTTTCATGCTCTGTCTTATATGTCTCTTTCTGACTCTTTTCAATACTTCATCGGCTTTTTCTTTAGCATTAGCTTTCATTCTTTCTTTTCTCCAGTCCTGCCAGATAGCACTTAAAATACTTACCGCTTTTTCCCCTGCAATATCTTCAAACTGTTTATAGAGCTTGTCCCCTTTGGAATTACACCATTCCTGCTCCATGAACCCGTTAATAATCGGGATCAGATCCTCTGCACGCTCAAATGATTTATTCAAGTATATAGTTTCTCTTTGGTGAGGACAGATCACAAACTCACTTACATCTGTCTTATGAAGCATATTCAGGGTAAATAACTCTTTTACTCCCAACTGCTCTTTGTCTACTAATACAATCTCCGGAATCTTTCTTGTTACTACTGAAGCCATAATATAAAACCACCTTTCTATTTCTCGTATTCACAGGGCTGCGCCCCTTATTTGATTTATTTTCAGTTACCCTAAAGAAATGACCGAATCGGTCATAATTCCCGCCACAATTTTGCAGCTATCCTGAATCCTGCAACAAATCCGCTGTATTCTACAGAATCACTATGATCTTCTATCATACGTGTAAAATCTTCCTGCTTATCCTGCGGAACTACTTCTTTAATTGCTTTCTCAATCTTTACCCAGCTCTTTCGGTTCCTTGGACTCTCTGTACGGTTTCCAGTCCAAAAGCTATGTAATACCTCTATAATCTTCATATTCACCACTTCTTTCCATGGGTGTACTCATAGTACAGTGTACTCATAACCCCACAGAGGAAAATTGTAATTACATCCAATACAGACATTGCTTATTTCCTTTCTGTCACAATAATCCCTAAGCTACGTGGGGATTTTTCTTCTCTATATGTTTCAGTGGTAAATTGTTCACCTTTAGGTCTATGTCCCATTCTGCAGCCGTATAACGGGCATGTTTTACAAGTACATAGCCTAACTTCTGCACTCTGTCCATTGCAACAGTCAAGACATTTCTGTCTGATTGCTCTAACTGGTGTTAATTTAGCCATCTTTTACCTCTTTCTTTTTGCCCGAAGGCGGCAGCAGGTGCCAACCCTCGGTTATTCGCCAAAAAATATTGTATCACTTCGGAGATTTCGGGCATCTATATAGTGATGTCCAATAAGCAACCATAGCTCTCCTTGTAACTATAGCCGCCCAGTATTTGCAGTAATTCCGCCTTGACGTTTACCCCTGCGTCAATGACTGCTGCCAAACCAGCTGCAAGTCCTCCCGGAACATAACCAATAACAGTTTTGCGATTGATAGAACGTAAATGGACCACAATCTTGATGGCGTTCTTATCGAATGGGTTTTCCGGTTCTCTTACAAGCTCTGCTTGCATGGTATCTACTGGAAACTGTTTCATGAATCCCAGTCTTTCCTGAATGTTCCCTGCTGTGGTTCCCACTGCTCTGATCTTCATAGATAACTTTATGCGTCTCCATGCTTTCCGGAATGCCTGAGATAAGGTATAGCCTTCTTTCTTCAGTTCATTTGCCATTGTACAAACCGCTTTTCTGATATTGGTTATCTGCTTCATATTTTCCTTGCCTCCTTTCTTTAACTGTTTATAGTATAACCCTTTTTGGGTTACTTGTCAACCTTTTTATAATATGTTTAGGATTATTTTTTCTCTTTTTCGATTGACTTATAACCGTATTTTTATTATACTTTTTCATAAAGAAAGGAGGCGTATTATGTCCATACATTACAAAAGCAATGAGCAAATAGTTATTGAGATAAAAAAGCTCATGCTTGAAAAACAGATATCTCAGAGGGAAATAGCTGAACAGTTAAATATAAAACCACAGGGGCTTACTAAATTACTGAACAAAAAGAATTTTGGGTTTGAAGATGCTCAAAAAATTCTTTCCGCAATGGGGTATGACCTTATTATTGACTTTGAGCAGTTAGCTGATCCAGCAGATTCTCCCAAACAATAAACCTTTCCGACTGTGGGGCGTTTTTATATATATTATGATATTATTACATTTTATATGTTTTGCCCCCACAGACGAGAAAGAACCTCTTACTGCTGCCGCTTCGCATCTCATACCGTCATTGTCCCTGACAGTGGCGGTCTTTTTATGTTTCCGAGAGTGCCGCATTTCCCCACTTCCCCTTTTTAGGGTGTCGGAAATGTCGCAATATCCCTTTAGGACAGGAGCAATGGATGAATAAACGATATCCATACGGCAAATTTCATCTTTTCAGCCCTTACCCTATATAGAACTACCCTTACATGGTTTTAGTTCATTTTTCCTATAGCTAGCCCGTGGATTTTCGGAATAGAAAGCATATTACGGACCAGTACTCTGTACGAATATCAACCATAGCTTTTCTTTTGGACATTTTTGTCTAAAAGTCTTTTCCGTTTTCTAAATCTTTCTCCACCTTATCATAAACCTTAGGGTTTCTTAGGGTGCAACCTTCCAGTCACTCCATCATTTTCCATCATTTACAGAGTGCAGTGATTCACAAAAAAATCTCAACATTTCTCAACATTTCCTTTTTTGGGAAAAACCTAACATTTCTTAACATCCGTACTTCGTAAAATCCGAGTATTTCCGAGTATCAGCACTCTCCAAAAACCTTGTCATTTCTTAGCATCAACGTTCCTTAAAATCTCAACATTTCTCAACATCATCACTCCGTAAAATGTTAGCAAATGTAAGCATTTCCCATACGCAACGTTGCGTATTTTCATTGCAACGTTGCAATAGCTTCAGGCCCTTTCCGGATAGCGAACGTTCGGCATTTTCAGAACCTTAAAAGCCAGAGACTTCGGCACCTGTAAAGCCTATTCGTTTCGTTTTTGTATCTATTCGTTTTTTTCGGAACGCTTCCAGTCGTATTTGTTTTGACAGTCGCCCGGCAGCAGCCTGTTTCCTAGTTTACCAACTTTTTTTTCGTTTTTAGAATTTTGCAGAAAGAAAGGGGCATATGTGGTCGTGGGATCTCCGATCAGAACTTTTTTCTATCCCCCGGTTAAAATCAAAAGTCTGATCTGGGAATATTTTGTGCATCTATGGGCATATGTGGTCGTGAAGTTTTTTTCCTTTTCCAGGTTGACAAGTGAGGGGGGATGACTGCTGCCGCTGCATTTCATGCAGGGATAATACCTGAAGTCCTAAGCAGGGTACAACTTGTGCCCCGGTTCAAATTATATTTCGTACAGTGTTATTGGTTGACGGTCAGCTCTTAACTGGTGGTGCAGATATAAGAGCCTGTCTTGTAATTGCGCCGGCGCAATTTCCTTAAGCCATGTTCTTAGTGGCAATTCTTTTCTTGTTCCCCTGCTGTTTACCCTTTCGATACTTAACCAGATATAAACGTACTCCGTTATCAATTGCTGTGAGTATTGCTTCCTTTCGTGACATTTCGGTAATACTGTAAAGATCATGACTCCATTCATCAAAAGAAAAACAATAGTAATATCCATTTAGTTCCTTTGCCTTCATGCTTTCTCACTCCTTTTCTTTAGTCCTGCTGCCGGGCTTCGCCCTTTATATACTCCGGTACCTGATACACCTTTCTTAAAATCTACACTCAATCATATCCAGTGCTGTCCTTTCTGTAGAGCTGGTCCAGTTCCTGTTGAAAGCACCAACCCCACCGCCTACGACTCCACGACTGTATATTTCACCGTCCTTGTAAAACTCCCTTAACAGGTTCGATCTGGAAGGCCTACGCAACTCTCTTAACCCTTTCTGCTGCCACTGCCTTACCGCTTCCATGTTAATCCCTATTGCTTCCCCTGTTTCTTTCAGTGTAAGTTCCTGCTGGTACCGCATCCGGAGAACTTCCGGAGCTTTTCCCGGCAGATCATCCACTAGCGTCCAGAGAACGCTTTTAAGTTCTTCCCTTTCCAGATTATCCAGAACATTCTCATAATGGTTTTCCGGATCTGCGATAGTGTCCCCGAATGTTACCCCTTCAGTCCCCTCTATTTCTTTGTCCATGCTTCCAGCTTTGCAGGCTTCGGCAGCAGTCTTTACTCTATCCAGAGTCTCATAGTTGATTCTCATCCGGCAACAGATCTGTTCATCTGTTGGATTCTTTCCGAATCGCATCCGGTAGGTATTTAAGAATCTCTGGTACCGTAAAACCTTTTCCTGAAGATTATACGGGATATGTAAGTGTTTATTGTCCTGGCTATATCTCTGCATTCCCTGTCGGATCCAGAAGGAAGCGTAAGAGAGAAAGGCAACACCTGCAGATAAATCATAAGGTCCTATTGCCCTGTACATTCCCAGATAGCCCTCCTGCATCAGATCATCTATATCTGTCTCTGTCTTTGCGTACTTCCTGGCTATCAGGTAAACAAAATTCCTGTTCTGCTGCCAGAGCTTCGCCATGTTCCCTGTCACATCTTCACCGGCTTTAATCTTCTGCACCAGTTGCTCATTGTTTTCTTTCCCTGTTGACACAAGACAACACCTGCCTTTACAATGCTATTACCCCTGTAAGCCTGCTGCCTTGTGTGGTGGGCTTATTTCTCTGTCTCTTATTCTGGCTACAGAACTTCCCGTAAAAACTGCTGCTGTTCCATTTCTGCTTTCTTTCTTCGTAAACTTTCTTCCGGCATCTGTAGCTCCACACTGGCTTTTACAATCCTGTCTCTGGTCCTTGAATCCACATTCAGGCTGTCTGTGCTCATGTTTGAAGTATAAATAGTTATCTTCCCTGTTTCCATTCGATCATTCACCAGCCGGAAAATCTCCTGTCTCTGCCACTCGCCCCCGGACTGTGCGCCGATATCATCCAGCACCAGCACATCACATTCATGAAATACCTTGGTTTGATCTTCTTCACCTCTTGCCCTCTTAATCTTCTCGCCTACCATGTCGATATAATCCGGTGCCGTGATAAAACGCATCTGTAAGTCGTATTTGATCATCAATGATCTTGCCAGGCAGCAGGCAAGGAAGGTTTTTCCACTTCCCGGTGTCCTGCTCCAGAGATACAAGCCTTTCCCCTGTTTCTCCCATCTGCTAAACTCATTAACAAAATTCATAACAATCTTCCGGAAATTATCCATTCTGCTTTTGTATGCTCCAAAATCAAACTTTGAGAGGTCTGCACTGTAATACTCCGGTGGTACACCTGTCTGATCATTTATCCGTCTTTTTCCTTTGCACTTTGAGCATCTTCTTGCAAACTCTAAAGGTTCCTTATAGCCTTCTACAGCTTCTCTGTAGATTTTCCATCCGGTACCGTGGCACACAGGACACTCACCAGAGCCGGATGGAATTTGTTGGTTCTGGCTCATCCCTTACACCCCCCTGATCCTTTCTCGCCCATGTTCTAACTGCTGCCTTCCAGTTCTTCATTTTATTTTTTCCAACCATCCAGCCCTTGCACTCATAGAAATCTACAAAACGTTGAGCATCCAGTGTATAACCATTTTCCAGACAATACTGTTTTACTTCTTCTTCCGTAGGAGGAAGAAACCTTGAAGTCTTTTTCTTTGGAGTTAATTCTGGTGGGGTGGCAACCTCTGGTTGCACATATATCTCTTTATCTATACTACTCTTATCTATACTATACTTATCTATACTATACTGTGGTTCCAGCTTGGTTCCAATCTGGTTCCAATCTGGTTCCAATCTGGTTCCACTACTTATACCTGAGCCTTTTAATATATACGAATTACCTTGTGTCTCCAAAATTCCCAGTTCTTCTTGGTATACTGTGGGCTTGTATCGATCTCCTTTAAGTGTATTATTTTTCCGCCAGTCTGTAATAACAACCACACCGCTTTCAAATGGTATTATGTATCCTTTGGAAATCAGGACCCTTAAATCATCATTAGTACAATTTGCAATCTTTACAATTTTTTTTGGTGAGGACACAAAACCATCATCATCTGCTCTCATTCCAAAATGAAAATATAAAGCCTGTGTTGATACTGGCATATCCAGAAATTTATCTGTGTCCACCACATCAATGCTAAACATTCTTTTATTTGCCATTGTGTTACTCCTGTATGTCTTTATTGATGCTCCATTGTTTATAATCTTTATTAATCATTATCTCTGCTGCCTTTCCCTTTATATTAGGATTGACCCGAATAATAATCTTGTTTTCCTGAAGTTTCTTTAATGCTCTCTTTACAGCTCTCAGATCACAATTTCCCCACTTAGCTATAGAAGAACCTGACAGCTTACATGATTTTCTTCCTACGCCTGCCGTATATCTAAAAATACACAAAATGACCTTTATATCTGTTCCATTAAGCGGAAGTTTACAAATATTGTCCATAAGATCATTTGAGATGTTCGTATAGCCTTTCCTGTATTCTGGCTTTTTCACCTTTTTCAATCTCCTCTCACTCTGAAATCTCGTCCAGATACTTCTGGATCTTCGACACGTTCCATAAGACTCTACGCCCTACGGTAATTCTTGCCCCTGCTGCTGTGCCAATCTCCACTGCTGTTGGATATCCGGCACTAAGCAAGCTCTGTAAGCCTGCAGTATCAACTGTCAGATTGTTTACAGAAGCTGTCTTTGTCCCTGTTCTTCTCATGCTTCTCTCCTTTACTCGATATCGTCAATGATTTCTGTAACATCTACGCCCAGAGCTTTTGCAATACGTCCAATTGTGCCAGGTCTGCTACTTCTGCCCCCAATGACGCTGTTGACTGTCGGGCGCGGCATTCCTGCGGCTTTCTGTAAATCGCTTGTATTCATGCATGCTTTCGCCATTGCAAGCTCTAATTTTCGTCTATTTGCCTTCATGTTTCACCTCCTCGAATAGATAAAAAACAATCTATGGTTCGATAATACTAGATATAAAACAATCTGTCAATGTAAAAACAGATTATTTTATATCTATACATATTCAAAAGAACATGCTATTATTGAAATAGCAGGAGGTGTTCACGTGTCTATAGGACTAAAAATAAAAGAGTTTCGTAAAAAGAGAGGACTTACACAAAAGCAACTAGGTAGCCGTTGCGGTATTGCAGATTCAAATATACGTAAGTATGAAAGTGGGATACAACGTCCCAAAATAGAAACTCTCAGAAAAATTGCAGATGCATTAAACACTATTGTAATCGAAAATAATGGACAGTTTGATTTAATCGAAAAAGGACAGACTATTATTAAACACATAACTCATATAACACAAAATGATTTATTGACTTATCCAGACTTAGACAGGAAACTTTCTGACTATATAAAAGAATTGTTTATTAGTTATCAGGGGGCTGACTCACCTATTACTAATCATTTTCCTGACGAATTAAGCGCTAGATGTGAAATATATAATACTGTGCTTCATCATGTAGATATTAAAGTGCAAAATGGGTTTGCCATATATGACATATATCCCCTGCTTGCATCTCCATCACCATTTGATCCAAAAGAGAATTGTTTACTCGAAAAATATTCTAAACTTAATAATAAAGGACGAGACAAACTTATTGAGTATGCAAACGATTTAAGTCAAATACCAGAGTATCAAAAGAACTTCACCAACCCAAAGGAAGATCCAGAGCTTCTGGCAGCTCATGCCCGTATAGATGTAAAACAGACCTCTGAGGGTGTGCAACATGATCTTGATATTATGAATAACAATTCTGAATGGGATTAACTGACCGAATCGGTCACTGAAATAATAAAATGGCAGCAGGATCTTTTATACTGCTGCCACACCTTGACAATATAATATACTTACCCAGGCAACTGGGAGGATGTGGTACCACTCCGTTTCTGAGTCTTGCAGAAAGGAGTGGGGCTTATGAGTACATATGAAGAATTTATGATTATCCTGAATGCAGGGCTTCTGATCGTAGCTATTCTGAATCTGAAAAATAAGAAATAGCATCCCCGCTCTGGTAAAGTAGGATGCTATTTCTTTAGTCTTATTGCACCAGAAACGGATAGGTTTCAGCTATCGTTCCAGTTGTCTTGTTAAGTATATTATATAAACTGTCAAAATATTTGTCAAACGTATTTTGGAAAATCCCCAACCGTATTCTGATCAGAACCGGACTGGGGATTTTTGCACATTCACAACAATTTAACAATTTTTGTCACAGGATTGTCACAAAAACCGCTTTCCGTGTCTGCAAACCCTTATATTTACTGCGTTCTTTCAAAAACGACATCAAGCATTTTCTCTTGACAGCACAAATTTATTTTTTCCGATACACTTCTTAAAAATCTCGGCAAAAAAGCCCCGGCATCCATATACTGAACACCAGGGCTCCCATTTCATTTATTTACATGGCAGATGCTACTCTGAGACAATCACAAACTTGGGCGGATCACCTTTGGTCTGCATCCTGCATCTTCAAGAGCTTTAACAATCTCATTCTTATGATCTGTGCCAAAAGCCTCCAGTGTGATCTTAAGTTCCACTGCCGCATTTCTGTTCGTGCTTACAAACTGGTTATGATCCAGCTTGATAACATTGCCCTGCGCCCTGGCGATCACGCTTGCCACACGTACCAGTTCACCCGGCTTATCCGGAATGAGCACAGATACTGTGAAGATTCTGTCTCTCTGGATCAGACCATGCTGAACAACAGAAGACATGGTAATAACATCCATGTTTCCACCGCTTAAGATAGAAACAATCTTCTTTCCCTTCACATCCAGATGACGAAGCGCTGCCACTGTCAGAAGACCGGAATTCTCTACGATCATCTTATGGTTCTCAACCATGTCAAGGAAAGCAACGATCAGTTCATCATCCTCGATAGTGATGATATCGTCCAGATTCTTCTGGATATACGGGAAGATTTTCTTTCCGGGTGTCTGTACGGCAGTACCGTCAGCAATCGTATTTACGTGCGGAAGAGTCACAACCTCACCCTTCTTCAGAGAAGCCTTCATGCAGGCAGCCCCTGCCGGTTCCACACCAATGACTTTGATATGTGGATTTAACAGCTTCGCAAGTGTGGAAACACCTGTTGCAAGTCCGCCTCCACCGATCGGAACCAGAATATAATCAACAAGCGGAAGCTCCTGAACGATCTCCATTGCAATGGTACCCTGTCCTGTGGCAACTGCCGGATCATCGAAAGGATGGATAAAGGTATATCCCTCTTTCTCAGCAAGTTCCAGTGCATGTGCACATGCCTCATCATATACATCACCATGCAGGATAACCTCTGCACCGTAACTCTTTGTTCTCTCAACCTTGATCAGCGGAGTTGTAGTGGGCATAACGATCACTGCCTTCACACCATATTTATGCGCAGCATAGGCAACACCCTGTGCATGATTTCCGGCAGATGCTGTGATCAGACCTTTATTTCTCTCTTCATCGGAAAGAGTGCTGATCTTATAATAAGCACCACGAACCTTATATGCACCTGTACGCTGCATATTCTCCGGTTTTAAATAAACCTTATTTCCTGTAAGTTCACTGAAATAGCTGCTCTTGATCAGCTTTGTTTCCTGTGTGACCTGTTTTACGATCTCTGATGCCTGTTCAAAACTCTCTAAAGTAAGCATTGTTTTTTCCTCCATTTTGTCCTAAATGTACTCCCAGAATCTTTTTGTACTTGATTTGACTCCGAAAGTACATCCTAATCTTAAGCGTCCGGGTTTTCTTTATGGTCTACATCAAACAACGCATTTACAAATGCATCTGCATCGAATTTCTGAAGATCGTCAATACTTTCTCCTACGCCAATGTACTTCACCGGAATATCCAGTTCAGACTGGATGGCAACTGCAATACCTCCCTTGGCAGTTCCGTCCAGCTTGGTAAGGATAATACCGCTGACATTTGCGACCTCCGCAAATTGTCTCGCCTGTGCAAGGGCATTCTGTCCGGTGGTACCATCCAGCACTACCAGTGTCTCCAGATATGCATCCGGATACTCCCTCTCCAGGATCCTGTAAATCTTGCGGAGTTCTTCCATAAGGTTCTTTTTATTATGAAGACGTCCTGCTGTATCGCAGAGAAGTACGTCTGCATTTCTTGCTTTGGCTGCAGCCACCGCATCATAGATAACAGATGCAGGATCTGCTCCCGCCTGTCCGCCGATGATCTCCACACCTGCACGGTTCGCCCACTCAGTAAGCTGCTCTCCTGCTGCTGCGCGGAAAGTATCGGCTGCTGCAAGGATAACCTTCTTGCCCTGGTCTTTTAATTTTCCTGCAAGCTTTCCTACTGAAGTGGTTTTTCCGACACCATTGACACCGATCACCAAAACTACGGATCTGCGGTTCTCAAATTCATACTCTGTGCTGTCCACACGCATCTGATCCTTGATCTCATTGATCAGAAGCTGTTTACATTCCATCGGTTCCTTAATATGACGTTCGGAAACCTCTTTCTTTAAATTCTCAATAATAGAAGTGGTCGCATTGATCCCGATATCACCCATGATCAGAATCTCTTCCAGCTCTTCATAAAAATCTTCATCAATACTGGAAAAACCACTGAAAATACTGTCAAATCCGGCTACGATATTGTCTCTGGTCTTTGCCAGTCCACTGACTAATCGTTTAAAAAAACCTTTCTTTTCTTCTGCCATGTGAAACTCCTCCTGTTACTGGGTAAGCTGATTCTCCACCAGATCGACGGAAACCAGTGTGGATACCCCTTTTTCCTGCATGGTAATACCATAAAGCCGGTCTGCGGCGTTCATAGTTCCACGTCTATGGGTTATTATAATAAATTGTGTGTTTTTCGTCAACTTCTGTAAATATCCGGCAAATCGCCCAACATTGGAATCGTCCAGCGCTGCCTCGATCTCATCCAGCAGACAGAACGGTGACGGCTTCAGATTCTGGATCGCGAAAAGAAGTGCGATAGCTGTCAGAGCTTTTTCCCCGCCGGAAAGCTGCATCATATTCTGCAGTTTCTTTCCCGGCGGCTGGGAAATGATCTTAATTCCTGCCTCCAGGATATCTGCCTCTTCATCCAGCTCCAGAGTTCCTTTTCCGCCTCCGAACAATTCCTTAAATGCCTTGTCAAATTCCTTCTGGATCTCGCCGAATTTCTCAGAAAACTGTTTCCGCATTCCCTCATCCAGCTCCTGAATGATCTGTTCCAGAGTTTTCTCCGCTGTGACCAGATCCTCATACTGGCCGGACAGAAAGGTGTGTCTTTCCAGAAGTTCCTTATAATCCTCAATAGCATTTACATTTACAGGTCCCAGCTTTCTGATATCATCTTTAATCTGAGCTGCCTGTCGCTTCATCTGCGAAAGATCAGTAAGTTCCTCTTTTCTGTAGGAAACAGCATTATTGGGAGTGATCTCATACTCGGACCACATATAGGCAATCCGCTCTTCCCTGTTCTCCTCCAGCTTGTCCATCTGTCCCTGCAGACGGTAACATTCCTTATCCAGAAGTCCGATCTGACCGGACAGATAATCTCTTTTCTCAAAAAAATCTTTATGCTGAGAAGTTCTGCTCTCTTTCTCCTTCTGCAGATTTTTCAGCTGCATCTGTGCCTGTTCTTCATGAAGGACAGACTCTTCCGACTCTTTTTTCAGCTGGGTAATCATCTCCTGCTTCTTTTCCATCTCTTCACTGCTGTGAGCAAGAGACTGATAAATATCCTCTTTCTCAGTCATAAAAGCTGTGATTTCTGCTTTCAGACGGCTCAGGTTTTCCTGGTCAAATTTCTCTTTCTGTTCAAGAGCGGATGACTGAAGACGGATTTCTTCTAACTCCCGGGTGATTTTCTTCTCTTCTTCTTTCCATTCATCCAGTTCTGACTGCTTTGCCTCAATAAAACTCTCCAGTTCTTTCTCATCCTGCTTTGAATTCTCCAGTTCCCTGGCAATCCGGTCATGATCCTGCCGGATTTCCATGACCTGGCGTTTGATCTCTGCCTGATCTCTGTTGATCTGAGCATATCCGCTTCGGATCTCCTCAGCTTTCTTTTCCTGCTGTTTGATATTCATTCTGGCAGTATTCTGTTCTATATATTTCTGACGGAGTTTTTCCTGAAATCCTGCAATGGCATCACGAAGCCTGTTTCTCTGATTTTTATTTTCCTCAACAGCATTCTGCATTTCGGTCAGATTCTGCTTCAGCTGACTTACTTTTGTTTCCAGTTCCTCTATTTCACGCCGTCTTCCAAGCAGATTGCTGTTGTTTCTGAAGGCACCGCCGGTCATGGAACCTCCCGGGTTTAAGGATTCACCCTCTGTTGTGACCATTCTCAGACTGTGTCTGTATTTTTTTCCTATTGCAATGGCATGATCAATGTTATCAATTACCAGCACTCTTCCAAGAAGGAATTTCGTGATCTGCTGATACTGAGAAGCTACGGACACCAGTTCGCTGGCAATCCCCACAACGCCCGGCTCTTTCAGTGCTTCTTTCGGTGTAAACTCACCTCTGGGACTTATGCTGCTCATGGGAAGAAAGGTCGCACGTCCATAACGATTCTTTTTCAGAAATTCGATCATGGTTTTGGCAGTCTGCTCATTATCTGTAACAATATTCTGAATGCTCCCACCAAGAGCTGTCTCGATAGCGATCTCATAATCTTTGTTTACCTGGATCAGATCTGCGACAACACCTTGGATTCCCGGAACACGTTCTTTTTGTTCCATAACTCTCCGGATACTGTTTCCGTATCCATCATAGCGCTCCGCGATATTTCTGAGAGAATCCAGCCGGGATGCCTCTCTGTGATAGGCTGTCTGTTCTGCTTCCAGCTTTGTGTTCTGTTCCTTCAGCTTTTCCTGAATCTTCATCACACTCAGATTCAGATGTTCACATTCCTCATTGGCATTTTCAATCTGGGATGTAATCTCATCATACTGTTTCCGGGCTGTAGTCAGAATGGTCTGCTGTTCTTCCTCTTCACTCTTCAGTCTGAGAATACGCTGGCTGATCTCTGCCTTACGGATTTCTGCCTGTTCCATCATTGCATCAAATCTCTGGGCTTTACCCTTGACATTGGCGCGGCTGTTCAGAATTTCAATGATCTCATTTTTGCCATTCTCCACTTCGAGAGTACAGGCTTCCATATTCTCCTGCGCTGTCCTTAATTTCTCTTCTTCCTCAGAAAGTTTCTTACGGACAGCCTTTAACTGTGCATAAATATCCGTTTTTTCTTCTTCAAGTTTCTTCTTTGAATCTGTTCTTACTGAAAGTTCAGCCTCAATAGTCTGGATACGTCCCTTATAATGCTCTTCATTCTGTGCCCCTGCCAGTATCTGCTCATTTAATACATTGATCTGGCCTTCCAGCTGTTGTTTACGGATTGCCTGCTCCTGACCGGAAATGCGAAGTGCATCCATTTTGGAATTTAAATCTTCCAGTTCCTGTTCCAGACGTTCATATTCCACCTTGGTCCGGTCATAGGAACTCTGGGTATCCTTCAGCTGATTCTGCGCAATTATGTTCTTCTCTTCCAGTTCCTTGAGTTCTTTGGCTGCAGCAGCATACTCCATCAGGAACATATTCACATCCAGTTCCTTAAGAGTCTCTCTTTTGGAAAGATAAACTCTTGCTGTCTCTGACTGTTTCTCCAGTGGTTCCAGCTGTCTGGTAAGCTCCGAGAGGATATCTGTCACTCTGACCAGGTTCTGGCGTTCTTCCTCCAGTTTTTTGATCGTGGTATTCTTTCTTCTCTTAAATTTAACAATACCTGCTGCCTCATCAAAAAGCTCTCTTCTCTCTTCCGGTTTACCGCTTAGGATCCTGTCGATCTGTCCCTGTCCGATAATGGAATATCCTTCTTTACCGATACCTGTATCATAAAACATCTCATTGATATCTTTCAGTCTGCAGGCACTTCCGTTGATCTTATATTCACTCTCTCCTGAACGGTAAAGCCTTCTGGTAACCGTAACCTCGTTAAAATCAACCGGAAGCTTATGGTCTGAATTATCCAGTGTGATCGCCACCGATGCATAACCCAGGGGTTTTCTTGTCTCTGTACCGGAGAAAATAACATCCTGCATATTTCCTCCTCGCAGAGACCTGGCACTCTGTTCGCCCAGCACCCATCTCACCGCATCACCGACATTGCTCTTTCCACTTCCGTTCGGACCTACAATACCGGTGATCCCGTTATGAAATTCAAAATTGATCTTCTGGGCGAAAGACTTAAATCCCTGTACCTCTATATTCTTTAAATACATAATTCTCCTGTTTATTTTCTGAGTACACGAATCGCCTGGTATGCTGCGGCCTGTTCTGCTGCTTTCTTTGTATGACCGCTTCCCTGTCCCATCACTTTTCCGTTTACTCTTGCCTCCACAGTAAAGTTTTTGTTATGATCCGGGCCTTCTTCTTTTGTCAGAATATATTCCACCGGCTGTGTTCCGTTTTCCTGCACGATTTCCTGCAGGATGGTCTTGCTATCATAAAAGAGCTGTTTGTGTTCAATATCATTCAGGATAAAATTCAGCACAAACTCCTTTGCATTAGCAAAACCACCATCCAGATAGATAGCTCCCAGTAAAGCCTCTGTTGCATCAGAGACGATAGAATCCCTGTTTCTTCCGCCTGTCATATCCTCGCCCTTTCCAAGCAACAGAAACTGCGGCAGTCCGAATTCTCTTGCACAATAGGCAAGGCTTGGCTCACACACCAGGCTGGCTCTCTTCTTTGTCAGCTCTCCCTCCGGTATCTGAGTAAATCTTGCATACAGATAATCACTGCTGATCAGCTCCAGCACAGCATCTCCCAGAAACTCCAGTCTCTCATTGCTGCCCAGCTTCCCCAGCTTCTTCTCATTTGCATAGGAACTGTGAGTCAGTGCCTGTGTAAGATAATGTTTATTTTTAAAATGATATCCTATGATTTCTTCTAATTCTTCTGTCTTTCTATTCATTCCTCTAACCCTCTCCATATGCGCAGGGCTGTCATCTGACAACCCTGCGACATCATTTTTTGCAACTGCTCAGTGCGCCTGTATTATGCTCCTGTCAAATTTCAGACTGCCGGACAGTTACATTTTTATTTAATTGTCCGAATTGCTTCAACAGCATCACCGACTGTCTGAATCTGTTCGACAGATTCATTATCCAGCTCAATGTCATACTCCTCTTCAATCCCCATAATAATCTGAAAAATATCAAGAGAGTCTGCACCAAGATCATCTACAAATGTAGTGTCTTCTGTGATCGAATCTGTATCAATATTCAGAACCTCTGCTATGATAGCTTTTATTTTCTCCAGTTCCATCTTCAACCCTCCTTCCTGTTTCTGTTCCTGTCCTGCTCTATTCTGCTCCGGACTTCAGTACTTCCTGATCCTCCAGGATACGCTCTGCGATCTTCTCGTTGATCTTCTCCTGTTTAAACTGTACACACTGGAAAATACCATGTTTGATCTCAATGGCTTTGGCACTTCCATGCGTCTTTACCACAAGTCCTTTAAGCCCCAGAAGCGGTGCTCCGCCATATTCCGTTGCATCAAAGGATTTCAGAGTTTCTTTCAGTGCAGGCTTTACCAGAAGTGCACCGATCTTACTTCTTGTGCTGGTCATCATTCCTTCTTTGATCTTCTGGACCAGGGCAGAACCAACTCCCTCATATAATTTAAGGATCACATTTCCCACAAATGCTTCGCATACGACCACATCCGCATATCCTGCCGGGATATCTCTGGCTTCTATACTTCCGATGAAATTAATGCTTTTGCATTCTTTCAGAAGAGGGAAAGTTTCTTTTACAAGTGCATTTCCCTTCTCCTCTTCCGCCCCGTTATTTACAATGGCAACTTTTGGATTTTTAATACCGACTACGTTCTCCATATAAATAGAGCCCATCTTCGCAAACTGCACCAGATGCGATGGACGTGCATCCACATTGGCACCACAATCGATCAGAAGGGAAACACCCTTCGTGGTAGGGATCAACGGTGCAAGAGGCGGCCTCTCCACACCTTTACTTCTGCCTACCAGTACCTGTCCGCCAACAAGAACAGCTCCTGTACTTCCTGATGAAACAAAGGCATCTGCCTCCTGTTTCTTAACCATATTCAAACCTACTACGATTGATGAATCTTTTTTCTTACGGATCGCAAAAACAGGGGGTTCTGCTGTCTCGATCACCTGGGATGCATTGACAACCTGGATCTGGTTCTTCGGATATCCGGAATATTTCGCCAGTTCCTTATCTATCACTTCCTGTTTTCCTGTAAGAATTACTTTTATGTCCTGTCTCTCTGTTACAGCTTCCACTGCAGCTCTGACAGGTTCTGCCGGGGCATTATCCCCGCCCATTGCGTCCACTACAACTCTGACCTGTTCTGCCATATTTTTATATCTCCTGTTCACTTACTGTTCACTCACAGATGTCAGAATCAAAAGATATTTTCTGTTACTGACCCGACATCCGCAAATTGCCCCGCTGCAAAGCAGCTCCTGCAATCTTCCATAATCTGTATCATACTAAAGAACCCTCTGCAAAGTCAATAGCATCTGAAAAAAATCACTTTTCACTTTTTTGTGCCTCGATTCGCTCCGCCAGATCATTCAGATAAACCCACCTGTCCATCTTCTCATCCAGATCTGCCTGTGCCTTCTCCTTCTGCTCCATGATCTCACGAAGCTTCACAGAATTGGTGGCATTGGCCTCCATATCCTTATCCAGCTTCTCCAGCAGTTCCTCCAGCGCTGCAATATCATCATCGATAGTTTCAAATTCCCTCTGCTCTTTATAGGTAAATTTCAGCTTCTGGGGACGATTCTGCTTCCAGTCTGCCTGAGCCGACTTCTTCTTTTCCGCACCAACTGCAGTGCTCTGTCCTTCAGATACTGCCCCGCCTTTTCTCGCCAGCGCCTCTGTATAATCCGTATATCCGCCCTCATACTGGGTCAGATGTCCATTCCCCTCAAAAGCAAAAATCCTGTCCACAATATTATCCAGAAAATACCTGTCATGAGACACTGCGATCACAATCCCTGCAAAAGAATCCAGATAATCCTCCAGAATGGTCAGTGTAGGAATATCCAGATCATTACTTGGCTCATCCAGAAGAAGCACATTCGGCGCCTCCATCAGAACCCTCAGCAGATACAGACGCCTCTTCTCACCACCTGACAATTTGGCAATGGGTGCATACTGCATGGCAGAATCAAAAAGAAACCTCTCCAGCATCATTGTTGCGGAAATCTTCCCGTCTCTGGTCGGAATATACTCTGCCACGTCGCGGATATAATCGATCACACGCTGATTGGTATCCATATCCGGCACTTCCTGTGCAAAATACCCTATGCGAATGGTTTCTCCAATTTCCACTTCTCCTGCATCCGGCTGTATCATCCCATCAATAATCTTGATGAGTGTTGACTTTCCGCACCCATTAGGACCAATAATCCCAAGACGCTGATTGCGCAGCACAATATAATTAAAATCATCCAGGATCTTCTTCTCACCAAAACTCTTGCTGATATGGTGAAGTTCGATTGTCTTCTTTCCCATACGTGTCTCAACAGAATCCAGCTCCACATTCGCATCACGCACCGGAGCTTTTCCGTTCTTCAGTGCCTCCAGGCGTTCCAGACGTGCCCGCTGCTTGGTACTTCTGGCTCTGCATCCACGCTTTGCCCACTCCAGTTCCATGCGGAGTACGCTCTGTCTCTTCCTCTCACTGGCAAGCTCCATCTCCTCACGCTCTGCCTTCAGTTCCAGAAACTTCGAGTAATTAGCCTCATAAGCATAAAGGCCGCCATGGGAAATCTCCAGAATCTTATTAGTAACCCTGTCGAGAAAATATCTGTCATGAGTAACCATAATCACAACGCCCTTAAAACTTCTCAGAAAGTCCTCTAGCCAGGTCACCATCTCATTATCCAGATGGTTGGTAGGCTCGTCCAGAAGCAGCACATCACAGGGATTCACCAGAGTCCTTGCCAGTGCCACCCTTTTCTTCTGTCCCCCGGATAAATGATCGATCTTCTCCTCATGGTCTGTAATTCCCAGCTTATTCAGAACATTCCTTGCCTCGCTCTCAGTACTCCAGTCCTTCTGCCACTTTCCTTCTGCCACATAATCCAGGACAGAAGCTCCCTGCGGAAACTCCGGCATCTGCGGAAGATACGTGATTCTCAGGCCATTTTGAGTGATCACCTGCCCCTCATCCGGCTCCTCCAGACCGCCGATGATCTTCAGAATCGTAGACTTCCCGGTCCCATTAATCCCGATGATCCCAATCTTATCTCCCTGATGCACCCCGTAGGAAACATCATCCAGCACCACCTTCTCACCAAACACCTTGGAAACATGCTCTATATTCAAAATATTCATAAATTCAAACCTCTCTCGTAATTTTCGCTTCCTGTCTGTTTCTGCTCACCTGTAACACTTCCACAAAAACTATAGAATTCGCTCCTTATTATACCATCTTCCCAGCCATTCTAAAACCCCCGGCACAGAAAAAACACTCCCCTCCGAATAAATCTATCCGAAGAGGAGTATCCTCAAAATCACATATTTTTGTTCCTGAAAAAGAATTGCTTAGTTCATCTCAGTTCCATTCTCAACTGCATACTTCAGTCCCTGCACAGCAACCGCCAGCGTAGCTTCCTCTACAGTAGCGCTTCCAAGATCACCCATATCCAGTGTCAGTGTATCATCATCATTCACTGCCACGCCAAAAGTAAGTGCCATCTCAGAAACTTCATCAGTAATCGTCACAGTACCGTTCTCTTCATCAAAAGTACCTTCGCCAACAAAGCTTACATAGTTATCATCCTGATCGATCACAAGTACTGAGCAGAAAGTTCCATCCTCATTAGCTGCATAAATAAAAGTCTCACCCGCTTCTGTTTCGCCGGAATAACACTCTGTCAGGATATCACCCATATCCTGATAAGTCTGATTGTAATCCGACTCATCACCGTCTGCCTCATAAGGCTCCAGGGTTGCAGTCAAGTCCAGACTGTCCGGATCATAAAGTTCCAGAAGATTCTCTTCCTCATTTGCCTGCACCAGATAAGTTACCATATTTTCATCATCATACGTGCCGTCGTCATTTGCGAACTGCATTACCAGAGCTGTATATTCTCCGTCTGAACTCAGAGCATATACACCAAGAACATCCTGCTCTTCATCCTTCCACTGGCCAAAAAACGAATTATCTTTGTAGAATCCGTAGATATCTCCTGCGCTGTCCTTCCAGAGTCCTAACATTGCCTCTGATACATCCGCGACATCTCCGTCATCTGCTGCTTCTTCTGTAGTCTCCTCTGCTGCCCATACCGGAACAACCATAGAGCTTACCATTGCAGCAGCACAAAGACCTGCCATTATTTTTTTCCAGTTTTTCATATTTTTTTACCATCCTTTCTTAAAATGTGTGTACATATTTCTAAACTGAATTTCTATGTTCTTACTATAAAAAATTTCAGTCTTATTTTCAAGATACATGGGATTAAATGACATTTTTCATGAAATATGGAAAAATGAATAAATACTTATGGTATTACTTGCTTTCAGTAAGGAATCCGTACTTGAATAACTCATGAAAATACGCTAAAATACAAATTATGTTTAAGTTAATTTAGGAGGTACTCCTTTTGAATATTGCAATCCTTGACGATTCAAAGGAAGATCTGCGTCAGGTAAAATCTGTCATTTCTTCTTATTATGAATCCCAGAATACATCCGCAGACATCCATTTGTATTCCAGCGCAGAAGCTTTTTTTACTAAATACATACCCGGATTTTACGACCTGATCATTATGGATATTTATATGGGCAGTATGACCGGTATGGATGCAGCCAGAAAGCTCCGCGAAGCCAGGGATACAACTGCTCTGATTTTTATTTCAAGCAGTGATTCCTTTGCTGTGGAAAGCTATGATGTACAGGCATCCTACTATCTGCTGAAGCCCTTTGACCCGGAGAAGCTTTGCCGGATTCTCTCAACAATCCAGTTCAGACAGTCACAGAACTCCAGATATATAGAACTGATCTCTGACCGTACCCCTGTAAAGATCCCTGTCAGGAGCATCCTGTACGTGGATACCTACCGCAATGCAGTTCAGGTACATACCACAGATGCAGGCATTATACGCTCCTACATAACCTTCCAGAAATTCGAAGAGCTTCTGGAGGGAATGAAATGTTTTCTCTCCTGTTACAGAGGCTGTATCGTAAATATGGATCACATCGAGAAATCCACAGATGAAGGCTTTGTTATGGACAATCAGGAGCTTGTTACTGTACGCAAGCGTGGCTCCAACGCAATAAAAAAAGCATATCTGGAATACTTATTCTCTTCAGACTCTGATAAATAAGTATTTCCGATATGCCTCTTCCCCTCCGGGCAGTAACTATTTATTTACTGTACTGTTTTCACCGGCAGAAAGATATTTACTTTAAAAATACCCTCTTCTGTATTAAAAACTACATATCCGCCCATTCGTTGTACCACTTCTGCTACAGACGCTGTTCCGATTCCAAAGCCTTCATGCTTTGTTGAATAAAAAACTTTTTCTCTTCGCTGGATTTCATTGGAATATGGATTTGAAATCTCTATCAGAAGCTTCTTGTTCTTAACCTTTGTAAGCATCTTTACATAAGGCTTATTTTCCGGCAACAGATCTTTTACTGCATCTACGGCATTTTCCAGAAGATTTCCATATATTTTGCACAGATCTGTATCTGAAATGCCAATATTCTGCGGCAGCATCATATCACATTCAAAAGGAATCCCTTTCTCTCTCAGTTCTCCTGCATAAAAATGGATCACTGCATCTACGGCCATGTTTCTGCAATAACAGATTCGCTTTTCCTCTTCTGTTATAACGGATGCATACTCCTGCAGGTATTCCATCATCTCCTGATATTTTCCCTGCTGGGTGTAAGACATGATGGTGCGCAGATGGTGTCTCATATCATGGCGCATCCTGCTGATCTCATCCACCTTTTCTGTAAGTTCCTCATAATTCTGTTTCTGTATCTGCAGTTTCTGTTCCATCTGACGGCTGTATTCTCTATAGGTAAGCTGAAATCTGTAAGCATTGGCAATCTCCATCCACAGAGTCAGTCCCACACTGGCTACAAGCACTACTGCACCAATTTCCGTAAACCACCCGCCAATGATCGGCTCATATAATCTCCATATCCGGTCTGCTGCCAGAGACGCTGCATAAACAACAATTCCCACTAAAAGTACATTACTGTACTTCTGTTTTATCTCCTTTACACTTCTGAAAAGCAGATAACCGGCTGCTGCCCACTTCAAAATCTCTGTAAGCTTAGAGATCAGATACAGCCCTGTTGCAGACTGGGCTCTGCTGCACAGCATTTCTGCCACAAAAACCATCACTCCGGCTGCTACGGCCACACCTGCAAGAATTTCCGGAATCCTTTCCTCACCTCCCAGGATCTTCTGTTGTACCAGCATAACACCGGCAAACATCAGATAATAGAACAATGCCTCCATTCCATAACAAGGCTGTACTTTTACTGCAACAAAGGAATGCAGGATCGGATAAGAACCATATCCCAGTACACAGATACAAAGCAGGGCAAAAAGTCCAAACTCCACTTTTTTAGTTCGCATATACATATACACTGAAAAAATCAGGACAAAAAATGTAAAAGCCATAAATACCACAGCAATCATAAGTGACAACCCGCGGATAATATTCACTTTAAAAGGAGAAGCCAAAACCGGCACATACTGAATTCCCGATGACACCGAATGTTTGTCTGTCACTGCGATCACAATCTCTGCAGTTTCTTTTCCCTCAAAGGTAAATACCCTGTTCTGAATCTGCTCCTGGTAATTGTCCGGATCCGGATTTCCCATCTGCCCCATCAATTCCCCATTAATATACAGCTTGTAAGCAGAAAAAATCTCTGTCAGGCCAATAGCATATTGTTTTTCTTTTTCAGGAAGCACCAGGGTCATCCGATAGGTACCACTTCCAAAAGGAGATTTATTTTTGTCGCCCATATCCATCCCACCGTACTCGCCAATGGAAACATAACGGCTGTAGTAGTCCTCCTTCTGTTCCTTTATTTCCTGCGGTGTCAGCAATACATCCGGATAATATTCCCATTCCCTGGCAAGATAATGCACAGAATCATCATCAGGCACATAGAGGATTCCCTGAATGGCCTGATCTCCCCTGGCCGTATATTTGTTATCAAAGCGATAAAACAGAAAGAATACGCCCATAGCCAATGCAAATACAGCTGCTATAAGTAGTAATGAATATTTCCAGTTCTTCTTCATTGCTGACACCTCCTTCTGTTTTCAGGTGCTTTGTTTGCCTTTCCACTGTCGCTTATCTGCGTTTTTTACGAATTGCAAAAATAATGGCGACCACCAGGATACATACTGCCGGTAATGTAAGTATTATCATCAGAAACTGTTTGGCGGAATTCTCTGTTTTCTGCTCTGTCTTTTGCTCCGTTTCCTCCTCTGGCATTGGCTCTTCTGTAAAACCTATATCTTCTCCGTCTGAAATAGCTTTCACGCTTTCTTCATCCGTCTGATTTCCTATACTTTCTGACTTTCCATCTGTCAAAAAATAATCCCCTGTCTGGTTGATCTCCATACAGAGAACATTTTGTTTTTCCTGATAATTCACTGCATATTGATTTCCCTGCACATCCTCCGCTTTTACTGTTTCAGGTGACTGGATTCCACCAAACACAGATGTCTGAAATTCCACCACTGTTCCCGGAACTTCTATTACCTCCTCACCTCTGACAAAAATCCGCAGAGAAAATGCAGTTTCTGACGTTTTCTCGATTCCTATCTGGATTTCATCCCCTGCATTGATCTTCCATCCGTTCACTGTATCCGGAGAAAATGTTACAGAGATTCCCTGTTTCTCAAACCTTGCACTTCCATTCTGTTGGATCATAAGAAGCATTCTCTTTCCACTGACTGCAGTAATGGTGTCGGTGCTTAACTCTGTCACAGAATTCTCTGTATCCGATATTTCAGCAGCTTTTGCACCAGAAGCTTTGTTACTACTGCTGTTCTGTCCGTCTGCATTATTGTCTGTTCCGTAAGAGTTGTCATAATGATATCCGGCACTTCCCGTATTCAGATTCTCTTCCTTTTCTCCCTGTACTACTTCTGACGAAGCAGGTGCTTTCTGCACAATGTCAGGAAGATCTTTTTCCTCCCTGTCTGAAAAATTCCGCTCATGCCAGTATTCGTTGACAATAAAGGCATCATTATAGGAAAAAGAATAAATTCCTGTGCTCCCTTTCTCATAGACAGCACAGATCTGGTAGTTCTGTCCTTTCTTTAATATCTCTCTGTAATAAATCTGAATTCCATCAGAAGTCACTTCCACCAGGTCATCATCTATTTTCCGGTAATTCCCCTCATTCTCAGAAAGATAAACCTGTATATTCCGGCGTTCCTCTGTGGAAAATCCATCCAGTAGCATAGGAAATTCCAGCAAATCCACAGTTGGCATACTGTAGGTATTAATCTGTGGTTCTCCTTTTTTCTGTACAGAAAGATATGCATATGCCTCTGGCAGCGCCAGGCTGTCAGCTACTTCATATCCTTCTGGGCTTACAAATGATCCGGTTACCTTGTACACACCTTGTTTTTCCCTGTTTACCTGGCTCAGATCCCAGGAGGATTCCAGAATCAGCTCCGGATTCTCCGCTGTATCTTCAAATATTTCTGCAGTGCTGACCCGCAATCTGACATTCTCTTTCAGTTCCTTCTCAATCTGCTTCAGATTTCCCCCTATTTTCACTGCATATGCCCCACATCTGCTGAGATATTTCTCATCTCTGGTATCATAAGAGCAGATGATCTTTCCAGGCTTCTGTGTGTTTCCAAGCAAACTGTGCTGATAACCGTAAATTTTAAGACTGCCGTCTTTTTGGTATTGAAACCGCAGAGTATTGGTCTGCTTCTTTCCATTATCATAGGTTACCAGCAGGGAATAGGTATTACCCACAACCATACTCTGGTTAGATACATACAGCCCCTCCTCTTCACAGAGAGCAAAGCCCTCCTCAGTGAGGTTGATCCACTGTCCGCTTTCTTTCTTCAGATAAGCTTCCATGGAGTCAAAATTTTCCTGCTTCAACCAGGGAAATATATAGATTCCTGCCGCAGTCAGCCTGTAATATATATTAATATCCGGTTTGTCCGGGTACTGCACAGAAACAGTTGTCTGTACCTTCAGACTTTTACTCTCATCAAAAGCATACTCAGGCGGAAGCTTCAGTACACCTTTCATTGTGTAAACGCCTGCCAGTTTCATATTTACAGACGAAACATCCCAGAACACCGGAATATGCAGTGTATCTGTGTCTGTATAAACTGTATAGAAAACCCGAGACAGTTTCTCAGTAATCAGTTCGCTACTTTTATTTATTTCTACAGCTACTGCAGGAATATCATGAGGTACGATCACATCATTTACCCGGATCACCGCGCCCCATACTGTGGTATTTTTTTTCATTCCCCATATGCCAGTCAGGCACAGAGTTATCATTAAAATCAGAACTGTTATTTTCTGTTTTCTCATGCTTTTTTCATACTTTCATTTTACATTACTGCTCAATCCGTTATCTTTATTCTCAATTTCCTTTGTTCTTAGCTTACCTTATCTGGCGGATTTCGGCAACAGACATAGGATAAACTGCATTATTTCATGAAAAATGGTTAATTCTCCTTTTTCTTTCCTGGAAATTTCATAAAATAATATACAATAAACAATACTGCCGTAATGCTCCATGAAACCGGATAACTGAGCATGATCGTATTAATTCCCGGGTATATCTGGCCGGCTGTAAAAAGCCACAGGATTCTCAAAGAACACACACCGCCGCAGGTAAGAAGCATAGGCACAAGAACCTTCCCGGTACCCCTCAGCGCTCCGGACAGGATTCCTATGATCACATAAATGAAATAGGACGGCAGTAAAAAACGACTCATATGAACACCATGGACAACCACTGCGCTGTCTGTGGTAAACAGACGATAAATCCAGGGAGCAAATGAATACATCAAAATGATCAGCACCGCAGAACTGGCCATACTCATGATCATGCAGACACTCACACTTTTCCGCATACGGTGATATTTACCGGCTCCGAAATTCTGTCCCACAAAGGTAGTAATGGAAATCGCAAATGCATTGATCACCATCCAGAAAAGAGCATCTATTTTCCCAAGAGTTCCCCATGCCGCCACTGTGTCAGTTCCCAGATTATTTACAAATACCTGTATCACAATATTGGAAATATTATACATTACAGATTCCAGACCTGCCGGAATACCGATTCTCAGAACTGAAAACAGCATTCTTCTGTCAAAACGGATCTGATTGATCTTCAGCACATATATCTCTCTGGTTTTCAGAAGCATTACTGTTACAATCAGCGCACTGATCACCTGAGAAGTAACTGTAGCAACAGCTACTCCTGTCACACCCATGCCAAACGCAACCACAAACAGCAGATCAAGAATAATGTTCAGCACACAGGTAATGATCAGAACATACAGTGGTCTTTTGGAGTCTCCTACTGCACGCAGGATGGCTGCTCCCATATTATAAACCAGGTTAAAAACCATTCCGCCAAAATAAATATGAAGATACACTGCAGAGTCCTCTACTACATCTGCAGGTGTCTTCATAAGTAGCAATGCAGGTCTGGTCAGAAAAATCCCCACTACAGTAAGAACAATTCCCGCTGCAATGGAGAATGCAAATGCTGTATGCAGTGCCTTACTCAGATTCTTCTTATCTTTTGCCCCATAAAACTGCGAGATCACAACTGCTGCCCCTGAAGAAAGCCCTACAAAAAAGCCAACGATCAGATTGGCGATCTGACTGGCAGAACCTCCAACTGCAGCAAGTGCCTGTTTTCCTACGAAACGACCTACAACAATAGTATCCGCCGTATTATAAATCTGCTGAAAAAATGTTCCAAATACAATAGGAAAGAAAAATAACAGCAGCTGTTTCCAGATCACACCTTCTGTGATCTGATTTACCTTCTCCTTCTCATTCATTACTTTTTCCTCATCCATAAAATAATACACAAAAAAGCAGGCATCCCAAACGGGAGAACCTGCCATACTTTGCAATCATTAAAAATTAGTCTTCAACTTTAATGATTTCCTTTTTGTTGTAGCTTCCGCAAGCTTTGCATACTCTGTGCGGCATCATCAGTTCGCCACATTTGCTGCATTTTACAAGGTTCGGAGCGCTCATTTTCCAGTTTGCTCTTCTCTTATCGCGTCTTGCTTTGGAAGATTTATTCTTCGGACAGATGGACATTATGTTACACCTCCTTAAATTTACTAAATATATCACTGATAGCTGCCATACGGGGATCCTTAGGTTCCTCGACGCATCCACAGGGACCGTCATTGAGGTTTTTCCCGCACTGGCTACAGATTCCTTTGCAGTCTTCTCTACATAAAACCTTCAAAGGCCAGCTCATCAGTACCTCAAGATAGACCAGCTGGTCCACATCCAGGTCCATACCTGTGAGATAAGAACTCTCGTCCAGATCATTCACACGGTCTTCATCCGTAAGCTTCATATCAAGTTTTCGCTCAATCTCCAAAGGAATCTCTGTTGAAACCTCTTCCAGACATCTGTCACAGGGAATACCTACGGTAATCTTACCCGTTCCTCTGATTTCAAGATTTCTGTCACCTGTATTCGTGATCGTAAGCTCTATGGGTTCTTTTGCAAGTACCGGAAAGCTTCCTGACTGAAAGGTGATCGTATCCATTCCAAACTCTGCAGTCTTCTGAATACGCATTCCTTCACTGGATGAAATATCTGATAAATGTATCTGCATACTTTTCTCCTATCCACACTTGTTTTATTATACATACCGCCTCTGCTTTTGTCAACGATAAATTAGAAAAATTTCACATTTTGTCAAGTAATATTCCTTTACGAAGTATTTTATCATCCGGCGGCATTATTATCAGGTAATTTCCATATGCCTTACGGGCACAAAGAAGGGTGCTCCTGACAGATGCACCCTTCCCTTCTATATAAATATAACTTTTATCCAGTTATATTTCTCTCGTTTGGACACAAAACAGACACTTTATTATCTGTGAAAATTAAACCAGAGCTACTGTCTCTCTGCAGATTGCAAGTTCTTCGTTTGTAGGAATTACAGCAACTTTAACTTTGGAATCCGGTGTAGAGATAACGATCTCTTCTCCGCGAACTCCATTAGCTTCTTTGTCAAGTGTAACTCCAAGGTATCCAAGATAGCTTACAACCTTCTCACGTACAGGAATAGCATTCTCGCCGATACCTGCTGTAAATACGATGGCATCTACACCGTTCATAGCTGCAACATATCCGCCAACGAATTTAGCGATACCATAGCAGAGAACATCGATTGCGTTAGCTGCATCTTCGTTTCCGCTCTGAGCTGCATCGTTCAGGTCACGGAAGTCACTGGATAATCCGCCGGATAATCCAAGAAGACCGGATTTCTTATTGAGAACATTCATCATACCTGCGATGTCAAGGTTCTCTTTCTTAGCAATGAATTCCATGATAGCAGGATCAATGTTACCGGAACGTGTTCCCATAACAACACCTTCAAGTGGAGTAAGACCCATTGTTGTATCAACACACTCACCGTTTACAACAGCACTGATGGAAGAACCGTTTCCAAGGTGGCAGACGATAACTTTGGAGTTATCTTTGTCAAGGCCAAGGAATTCAACAGCACGTTTGGAAACAAAGCTGTGGGATGTTCCGTGGAAACCATATCTTCTTACTTTGTAGTTCTTGTAATATTCGATTGGAAGACCATAGAGATATGCTTTTGCAGGCATTGTCTGATGGAAAGCTGTATCGAATACTGCTACCTGAGGTACACCCGGCATAAGCTCGGAGCATACACGGATACCGATCAGGTTTGCAGGGTTATGAAGTGGTGCAAGGTCATTGCATTCTTCTACTGCTGAGATTACTTCATCTGTGATCACTACAGATTTGGCAAATTTCTCACCACCATGTACAACACGATGTCCAACAGCATTTACTTCTTTCAGGCTTCCGATTGCACCTGTTTTATCATTTGTGAGGGCATCCAGTACCATCTGGATTGCTTCTTTATGTGTAGGCATTGCAGCTTCTGTGATCTCTTTGTCACAGCCTGTTTTCTGATATACTAATCTTCCATCGATACCGATTCTCTCGCAGAGACCTTTTGCAAGAACTGCTTCTGAATCAGAGTTGATCAGCTGATATTTAAGGGATGAACTTCCACAGTTGATTACTAATACGTTCATTTTCATATTCTGCCGGCAGCAAATTTCGAATACTGTCCATAATCCTGACACAAGTCTTCGAATATTTCTGTCAGCTTTTCCTTTCATATTATAATATTATTCTCATCATTTCCAGGGAAATATGAGTAATGATATCAAAGGCATCAGAATCAGAAATATCTCCTCCGATGCCTTTAACATTATGTAGTCAATGAAATAATTCTCAGTCCGTTTTACGGTCTGACTGAAATCTTATTTATTGTCGTCAGCCTGGCACTGTACTGCTGTGATAGCTACCACACCAACGATATCGTCTGCAGAGCATCCACGGGACAGGTCATTTACAGGTTTAGCGATACCCTGAGTTACAGGTCCGTAAGCTTCTGCTTTTGCAAGACGCTGTACAAGTTTGTATCCGATGTTACCTGCATCAAGGTCTGGGAATACAAGTACGTTAGCTTTACCTGCAACTTCGCTTCCAGGAGCTTTAGAAGCGCCTACGCTTGGAACGATAGCTGCATCAAGCTGGAATTCTCCGTCAAGTGCAAGTTCCGGATTCTGCTCTTTTGCGATCTTTGTAGCTTCTACTACTTTATCTACGTCAGCATGTTTTGCACTGCCTTTAGTGGAGTGTGAAAGCATTGCAACGATTGGTTTCTCCTGAACAAGAAGTTCGAAGGATTCTGCAGAAGATGCTGCGATTGCTGCAAGCTCTTCTGAAGTCGGGTTCTGGTTCAGACCGGAATCAGCAAATACAAATGCGCCGTTTGCGCCATATTCGCAGTTCGGAACTACCATTAAGAAGAATGCAGATACAAGTTTTGTACCTGGTTTTGTTTTCAGGATCTGAAGACATGGTCTTAATGTATCAGCTGTAGAGTGACATGCACCGGATACCATACCGTCTGCATCGCCCATTTTTACCATCATTACACCATAGTACAGATACTGGTTAAGAAGAATCTCTTTAGCCTGATCCGGTGTCATGCCTTTTTTCTGTCTTAATTCTACTAACTTGTCAATGTATCCCTGTGTTTTCTCTGATGTAGCAGGATCTACGATCTGTGCGCCGGAAATGTCATATCCGTCTTCAGCTGCACTCTTTTTAACAGCTTCTTCGTTACCAACAAGGATAACCTTTGCAATTCCTTCTTTTAAAATTTTCTCTGTAGCTGCCAGAGTTCTCTTATCTTCTGTCTCCGGAAGTACGATTGTTTTTACGTTTGCTTTTGCTCTCTCTTTGAGTGTGTCAATAAATCCCATGATTAAAATGGCTCCTTTCATATAGCAGTTCTGATATCACAATATCTGTATACCAGATGTCATTACCATTCACCGAATATATACAGTGAACAGTAATCTGTTTTCTGCGCTGTCTTCATTATACCTCCTGAAGCCTTGTATTTCAAGCATCTGAATGGTAGAATATGACATAAAAAAGTATTTTTTAAGATGCAATATGGTTAAAAAAGAGAACTCTACAAAATTTCAGGAAGGAGCATCTGTGTAAATTTATGAAAACAGCAGGAATTATTGCAGAATATAATCCTTTTCACAAAGGACATGAATATCAAATCAGGTATACAAAGGAAAGGTTAAAAGCAGACTACGTTATTGTTGCCATGAGCGGAGATTATGTGCAGCGCGGCACTCCTGCTCTCATCTCCAAACACGCACGTGCAGAAATGGCTCTGCGGTGTGGTGCTGACCTTGTACTTGAAATGCCGGTATCCATCTCTACAGCAAGTGCAGAAGCCTTTGCAATGGGGGGCGTTTCCCTGTTAGACAGCCTTGGTATTGTTGATATACTCTGCTTTGGAAGTGAGTCAGGGGAGATCAGTGCACTGAAAGAACTGGCTGAGATCCTTGTAGAAGAACCTGAAGAATATAAGAAACTGTTGAAAAGCTTTTTAAGCGAAGGTCTGACTTTTCCCGCTGCCAGAAGCCAGGCATTGACAGAATATTTTAAGAATCCGCGCAACTTCAATGGTGACGATTTTGACGGAGTCCTTACTCCTCTGTTAAATGAAGTTACACAGATCCTGAATACACCGAATAATATTCTGGGGATCGAATACTGCAAGGCACTTCTCCGTCTGAACAGCCGGATCTGCCCTGTCACGATCCGCAGGGAAGGAATGGGCTATCATGAAACCACTGTCCCTGAAGGAGATTCAGCAAGCTCCTCCCCTGATTTACAGTCATCTACTGATTTCTTTGCATCTGCAACTGCTATACGCAGTCTTATTCAGAATCCGGGAGGTGGCCATTCAGAGGCAATCTCAGACATAAATAATCCAGTCAGGAATCCGGATACCAAAACTGCCAATATATTATCATCCCAGATTCCACCAGATGCTTTTTACGTTTTCAAAAAGGCGCTGGACTCCGGTGAATTTCTCACAGAAAATTCTCTGGACTCTATTCTTTCTTACTGCCTTATGAAAGAAAATGTAGAAAACCTTTCTTCCTATATGGATGTTTCCGAGGATCTCGCCCGGCGAATCATAAATCAGCAGAATCTTCTGTTGTCCTTTTCCCAATCTGTATCTGTTTTAAAAACCAGAGAACTGACTCAGACAAGGATACAGAGGGCATTGCTTCATATTATATTAAATATCCACACTGCACCCACTCAGATTCCCTTTGCCAGGGTTCTTGGTTTCCGCAGGGAAAGCAGTGAACTGCTAAGCCGGATCAAGCAGCACAGCCGAATTCCTCTTATCACCAAGCTTGCGGACGCCCAAAATCTTTTGGACAGTGAAGGAAATCAGATTTTATCTGAAACTGTTTTTTCTTCCAATTTATATGAAAAACTTCTGTGTCTGAAAACCGGCAGAAAATTCTGCCACGAGTCCCAGAAACAGCTTATTATCCTATAATTCTTGTTGTTTGGATGCACTTATGTTAAAATATAAACAGTGAGGATAAGGATATAAAATAAGGAAGGAGGAAAAGAAAAATGAAAGCTAATTCAGGTTTGAAAAAGAACAGAACAAAGATCCAGATGGTACTTACCGCCCTGGTAATCTTATCCGTTGTACGTCAGTTTTTCCTGGGAAATTACCACAATATGTTTCTGGGAATCTTGACATTGATCCTTTTTATGGTTCCCCAGTTTCTGGACAGGAAACTGAACGTCACAATACCACCGGGACTGGAAACAGTGATTCTGATCTTTATCTTTTCAGCAGAAATTCTTGGCGAAATCAATGCCTTTTATGTAAAAATCCCTATCTGGGATACCATTTTACATACTACTAACGGTTTTCTGATGGCTGCCATCGGATTTGCACTGATTGATCTTTTTAACCGCAGCGACAGGTTTTCCATTAAAATGTCACCGTATTTTGTAGCTTTTTTTGCATTCTGTTTTTCAATGACTGTTGGTGTTATGTGGGAATTCTTTGAATTCAGCATGGACTGGTTTTTTGGAATGGATATGCAGAAGGACTGGATCGTACCGGCCATCAACTCTGTGAAGCTGAATCCTACCGGTGCAAATGTTCCGATCCATGTAGATGTTCAGTCCCTGGCCGTTAACGGCGAGACCTGGAATCTGGGAGGCTATCTTGATATTGGTATTGTTGATACCATGAAAGATTTGATCGTAAACTTTATCGGCGCAGTCGTATTTTCCGTCATCGGTATTCTGTATCTGCGAAACCGCGGAAAAGGAAAGCTGGCAGCTTCTCTGATCCCGCAGGTACGCAGCAAGCAGGAAGAAGAACTTTCTTCCAAAAATCAGTAAGATCCACAGCTACCGAAACTGGCGCACTTTTCTGGAAATATTCTCCAGCTCTTCTCTGGAAAGCTCAGGAAGTCTTTCCAGCTGATCCATAAACATGGCAAGTGTCTCTTTTCGCTGCAATTCCACCATCTGGGTGTAGAAATTAACCACTACCCCGGTGGCAATGGCAACTACAAAAAGCGAATAGATCGTCAGAAGAACGGAACACATTTTTCCAATAAAAGTAACCGCAACCACATCGCCAAATCCGGCAGTGGAGATCACCGCATAGCAATACCACAGTGCATCTCCGTATCGGTTAATGTCCGGTTCAACCAGCTGGATCACTGCTGCGATAGCAAAAATAAACACAATAAAACCAATGATAATTTTATCTGCACGAGTCCGTTTTAACACACTGCCTAATACTTTAATTCTTTTCATGCACTTGTCCTCCAATAAAATAATATACTGCCTGAAATTAATTGAAGTATAGTATAAAACGGTTTCACTTGCAATATGAAAGGAGCTTAACAGTATGAAAGATAATAAAGCACTAAAATACCCAATGTCATTAACTTTAGCAAAAAGCAGAAATCGTAAGTATTTATAAAACTATGA